>WNFV01011921.1_pt1 | contig 12086 bp, 11 predicted proteins | sample 5400101 | NCBI WGS metagenome assembly WNFV01 (sample SAMN13153361, study PRJNA577476) | soil metagenome | isolation source: 115 cm soil or saprolite under grassland replicate 1 | place: USA:California | collected 2016-06-15
CGCGCCTGCAGTACATCGTGCGGTCTTCACCCGCAGAGCTGATCCTGCTGGCATCGGACGGCAAGCCGTTGCTCAGCACACAGACCGCGGCGACGGCGCTGATGCCGCTCGGCCCACAGCCACTGCGCCACCTGCGCGCCCAACCAGGTGAACCGATGACTTTCGAAGGTCATCATCAGCGCGAAGTTCTCGGGGTTGCCGATGTGCCTCGTTCGCTGCCGATAATCGTCGTGGCGCAAAGAGACCGCGCCGAGGTCTATGAGGCGTGGCTCAAATTGCTCCAGCTCTTCTTCCTGCTTGCCGCAGGACTGACGCTGCTGGTGGGCGTCGTAGCCTATTGGATGGGGCGCACCATCGTCACGCCACTCAACAGTCTGACCGTAGCCGCCGAACGCATCGCCCGCGGTGACCTGACCGTTCAGCTGCGCGGTGCACCCGCAGGCGAGATCGGCCACCTGACGCGCGTGTTCAACATGATGACCGATCGGCTGCGACGGAGCCACACCGAAGTCCAGGCCACAAATCGGGCCCTGCAGGTGCAAAATCAGCTGTTGGAAACGCTCGCCGTCACCGACAGCCTCACGGGTCTGTACAACCGCAAGAAACTCGATGACATCCTGGCCGACCAATTCGCGCGCTTCCTGCGCAACCACAGGCCATTCGCCGTGCTGATGCTCGATCTCGACAACTTCAAGTCAATCAACGATAACTATGGTCACGTCGCGGGTGACGAGGTATTGGCGGATGTCGCTGCAATTCTCAGACGGTCCGTGCGCAATATCGATCATGTGGCGCGCTACGGCGGGGAGGAGTTTGTTGTCGTGCTGGTCGAGACAGCATTGGACGCGGCGCTGGACATTGCGGAACGCATACGCTCGGTGGTGGAGATTCCCCGCCTCGGCGCAAGCAATAAGCTGATTTCGGTCACCGTGAGCCTTGGGGTGGCGCATAGCAGCGAAGGCGATGACGGTCCGGGAGCAGCGCTCGCCCGCGCCGATCATGTTGCGCCGGCCGCTCGCAGCTTCGGCGGCCTACCGTGTGCCGAGTCGCGTTTGGTCGACCCATCCGGAACGTCCGTCCTCGGTTTCCACTTGCATCCAGCTGCCCTTGTAGGCGTGCGCGACCAAGCGGCTGTCCTTTTTCAGCACACCGACAACCGGAGCCTTGCCGAGCGGTTGCCGGCGCAGCTTGCTGTCGACGGTCACCTTCAACGGTATCGCAACCTGGAGCGGCATTTCCCTTGGCACCCGTGGGGGTGAACCCGGTCGTACTTGTTTGTCGGCCACCAAGGCGATCAGTTGTTCAGCTTGAGCGGCGCGGTCCATAGCCACACCGTAGTCGCCTTGCGCGAATGGCGCAGCCGCCGATTCGAGAATGCCTTGTGCCAGTACCATCAGCGGAACCGTCGATGTCGCACCGAGCGATGAGCGCAGCAACTCCAAGGCGACCTCGACCTCGGCGATGTACGAGGCGGCGTCGGCCTGCGTGGCGAGCCGCCGCAACTTTACCTTTGCGCGGGTGACCTCCCGCGTCGATTCCTGCAGTACCTTGACCTGATGGCGCTGATTGGAGCGCAGGTCGCGCAGCTCCGCCTCCCGGTTCGCGAGATCCTGCCGCAATCGTGCAATTTCGTGGGTCTGCTCCTCGCAGGACGGGCACGTTGGCTCGCGAACGGTGGTCTCGAGAGGCACGGGTACCGGCGTCGGCGGCGGTACGGCCGGCGGTGGCGTGACACAACCACTCAGGGCCGAACTCAGCAACCAGACCACGGCCCAAGGCCCCGGAGCGATCGTCGATCGATGCGATCCGATCGGGCATCGATATCTCGCGCCAGCGAGGCGAACGTCCTTCATCAGTGCAATTACACCACAAGTCGGATCGGCGCCCGAAAACTGCGTTAGCGGCAATAGCGTGTTGCCAACTGCCGGGTCTCAAGTCTTCGACGCGTATGTCCTTCGGGGCGATCTGCGACCGTCAGCGATGAGACTGCTCGCGGCCAACTGCGGACTCATGCACCGCAACAAAACAGCATCACTCGATCACCTCGTCGGCTCGGGCGGACAGACCGGGCGGCACGTCGAGGCCGAGCTCCTTCGCGGTCTTGCGGTTGATCACCAGCTCGTACTTGACCGGCGCCTGCACCGGAAGGTCGCTCGGCTTCGCACCCTTGAGGATGAGATCGACATAGATCGCCGCGCGCCGAAAATTATCGGTCAGGTCAACTCCGTAGGACAAGAGGCCGCCGAGTTTAGTGAAGAAACGGTACGCATAGACGGCCGGAAGATGGTAGCGAGCCGCCAGCGATGTGATCTCTACGCGATGAGTATCCGTGAAGCTATCCGGCATCACGATAAGGCCACCATTCGGCTCGCGCGCCTGTGCGGCAACGACTGATTCGAGCTCGGAACTGTCGCGAACAGATGCGGCGATCGCCTCCACTGCGAAGGACCGCGCGGCGGCTTTGAAGGGCTTCAGGAAATAATCGGCATATGTCGCCGTTGCCGAGTTGAACAAGAAGGCGACCCGGTTGACGCGCGGCGCAATCTCCTTGAGCAGCTCCACCCACTTGCCGGCCATCGTCGGCTCTATAAGGGTGAAACCGGTGACGTTGCCGCCCGGCCGCGGGAAGCTCGCGACGAAGCCGCTGCCGACCGGATCGGAAACGGTCGCGAAAATGATGGGGATGGTGCGCGTTTGTTGCAGCAGCGCGGCCGTGGTGGGAGTGGTGTGCGAAAGAATAACGTCGGGCTGCAGCGCGACGAGCTCCTTCGCGAATCGTTGCCTCGACTCCGCGTCGGCGGGTGTCGTCCAGCGAGTGTCGATCCGGGTGTTGCGGCCCTCCGTCCACCCGAGCTTCTGGAGTCCCTCCCGGAATGCCGCGATCATAGCCTGTGCTTGCGAGTCGTTCTCGGCAAAGCCCATCAGCACACCAATGCGCCGCACCCGGTCCGCTGCGCGCGCGCAGCGAGCGGCCACGACACCACCGCGCCGCCGAGAAGGGTGATGAACTCGCGCCGCCTCATGTGCTTCTCCCTCCGGGCGAGGACCATACCTTAGCACATCGTCGTTAGGTGAGACGTGTGTTGTGCATCACAGCAAATTTGGCCCGCCGACGACCGGTTTGGGTCGGAAGCGGAAGTTGGAGCGCAACCGCAATACCATGGGATCGGATATTGTCCGTCAGGTCTCGGCTATGACTCGAGCCACCCTTGGTGTCGGGGTCTCGTGGTGATGGGCGCAAAATCCCGGTGACGACGCCGATGGATGACGGCTCAATACCTTTGTTACATCGCGCGGCACCGGCCGGAATCGCAACGAATCGACATCGACACATTTGCTCCGCAGGTCACGGCGAAAGTCTCAAAATTCTCCGGCCCAACTACGGCGAGCTTCATCGTCGCGACCGGAGCAGCGCAGCCATTGGCTTTCGCGAACTGCTCCGCGTCGTTCATGTATCTTGACCGCAGCGTCGACGGCCTGAAGTGATCCGCGTTAACGCGCTTGGTTTTTGCAGACCGGGTCATCGCGTGCCCCGGCCTCGCGCCGCGCGATACCTTGGGTGCCTTTGGTGCTGGACTGGCGCCGAGTCTGTTTCTCGGCAGTAGCTGTGCCGTTTCTGGCGCAACTTGGACCAGTGTCTCAAAATTCGGACGCTCTGAAACCGCACCGCGTCCGTCCTGCGGCAAAAGTTCTCCCGTCTGCGGGTTAGTGGCAGCGTGCCGTTTCAAGACCGATGCACCCGCATCGTAGCGGTCGATGACGCTGGCCGCCTGCGCTAAGGGAGCCAACGCCAACAGCGCACAAAGCGCCAATCTGCTCATGGTATTCACTGAATGCCAAACGGGATCCGAGCATAGTAGACCTTTCCATCGGGGGCTGCTCGGTGGGCGTGCTCGACCCGCAGAGCGTCAAAGGATGGTACGCGCATGCGCGATGCCAGAGTCCCGCATCAGGATATGAAGATTCGTGATTTTCATCCCTGAATTTTCCGCAGCTTGTGGGCGATGAATTCCAGCTTTCCGCTGTAGCATTCAACGACTCAATCCATCCTGTTGCGGGAGTCAAGATGAAGAACTCCGAGCAATCCAAGGTGCCTCCTCACGCCGGCAAGCTAACGCTGCCACGGACCCTTGCCGGCAATATCGACATCGCGCTGCGCGCCCGTCTCCTGGGCCGCCTGCTCGGTTCGGTCGGGCCGCTGGCATTGAAAGTAGTCGGCGGCGGCGTCTTTGCCAAATACGTGCGCCACGCCCGACGGCCTGAGATCCCGGTTTCGTTCGAAGACGTCGCGCGTGCTACGCCGGGCCAGGTGTGCGACGTGGTGCGCTACGTCGAGCAGAGCAATCCGAAACTGATCGACAAACTCTTGACAGCGCTATCGCGAATCACCAAACGGCGGCAACGGTGTTAGCCGCGCGGGCGACGGGGCTGGTGATGGTTGCGGTCGCGATCAGCGCTTTTGCGGGCACGACCGCCGAAGTAACCGCTTTCGGATCGAATCCGGGCAACCTGCGCACGTTGAGGTAGAGCGGGTAGGTCGTCAGTGCCGACACGCCCTTGACCTGGACATTGTCCTTGGTCTTGTCCCAGAGCGTAATCAGCGAAGGCGCGCCGACGGAGATGAACTGCCGCGGCGTCCAGTATTGCACCGCTCGGCCATGCTTGAAGGCGATCACGTCGTTCCAGCGCGACTGACTTGCCTCACTTCCTCCGCAGGCGCACGTACACCTTCCGCGCGTTACCCTCGAAGATCTTCCTCCTGTCCGCCTCGCTCAGCCAGTCGATCGAATCGACGTAGCGTCGAGTGTCGTCGTAATGGTGACCGGTTTCCGGATCGATCCCGCGAACTGCGCCGACCATCTCCGAGGCGAACAGGATGTTGTCGATGGGAACGACCTTGAGCAGCAGCTCGATGCCCGGGCGGTGGTATACGCAAGTATCGAAGAACACATTGTTGAGCAGCAGTTCGTGCAGCGGAGGCAGCTTCATGTCCTGGGCAAGGCCGCGGTAGCGGCCCCAGTGGTAGGGCGCTGCGCCGCCTCCGTGCGGGATGACGAACTTCAGTGTAGGGAAGTCTTTGAACAGCTCCGACGTCAGGAATTGCATGAAGGCGGTCGTGTCCGCGTTCAGGTAATGGGCGCCGGTGGTATGGAACGCGGGATTGCACGATGTACTCACGTGCACCATCGCCGGGACCTCCAGCTCGACCATCTTCTCGTATAGCGGATACCACCACTTGTCGGTCAGCGGCGACTCCTTCCAATACCCGCCCGATGGGTCGGGATTGAGATTGCATCCCACAAACCCAAATTCCTTGACGCAGCGCTCGAGCTCAGGGACGCATGCTTCCGGCCGCACACCGGGCGACTGCGGCAGCTGACAGACACCGACGAAGTTGTCCGGATAGAGCGTGCAGCAGCGATGCACGAGCTCGTTGCAGATCTCCGACCACACGCGACTCGTCTCTCCATCGCCAATGTGATGCGCCATGGAGCTCGCCCGCGGCGAGAAGAGGGTGAGGTCGGTGCCCCGCAGGCGCTGGAGCTTGAGCTGCGCGCCCTCGAGGCTCTCGCGAATCTGATCGTCTGAGATGCGGAGCGAAGACCTTTGCGGCGCCTGCGCGGGATTGCCGAGCGCCTGCACCTGCAGCTTGCGCCACGCCTCTGCTTCTGCGGGCGCAGTGGTGTAGTGGCCGTGACAGTCGATGATCATGCGTAGAGCTCCTCGACCTCGAAACGCCTCGGAATCATGCCCTGACGGTACACGCAGTCGATCGCGACCTCGAGGTTGCGGCGGTTCGCCTCGCGTCCGACCGGGTTCACGTCGAGCGTGTCCGGCGCGGGCAACCCGGCAGCGCACTTGCTCTCCGAGAACAGACGAACGATCTCGTCCGCGACCTGCGGACGATCCTTCATCAGCGCATCCTTGACGACCAGCGTGTGATTGATCTGAAGCGCGCCCGTGCGCCGGTGCCACGCCTGCGCAGCGGCCGCGGGATCCGGAATGACCGGCGCCCATCGCGAATCGGTCGGGTAGTCACCGACGATTGCTGCATCGAGCGCACCTTCCTGCAGCATCGAGATCATGTCCTTGCCTGGCGGCGCACGCTCGACATTCGGCGGATCGCGATATTCCGCGACGTGCGGCTCCTCGAACGTGACCCAGTTCACCCGTTCGAGCGCGACGCCGTAGTCGTCGGCCAAGATCGATCGGACCCACGCGGCGGTGGTCACGGAGTAGGAGCGCAGCCCGACCCGGCGCCCAGGCAGATCTGTCGGCGCCAGCGTGCCGCGCTCGGCGGCGCAGATGAGGAATGGATGCTGGAATCGTGCGGTGAGGACCGCGGGCAGAAGGGACAGCGGCTTGCCGTGCGCTCTCGCCAGCAGGAACGTAACGATGGCGAGCTCGGCGACGTCGAACTCTAGATCCCTTACCACTCGCTTGAAGGCGGTGTTGGGAACCTTCACTTCCGCAAAGTCGAAAGCGAGACCGGCCGAGCGGATCGCGCCGCTCTTCATCGCCCGGGTGACGGGATGATCACCCAGCAGAGTGCGAAGCTTGGCGGGCACGTCAGTCGAGCGGACCGTCGACGTACTTGAGGCCTTTGTCGTCCAGCGCGCTGCGCATGCCGTAGATGTCGAGGCCGAGCTCGCCTTTCTCGAGTCGAGCACGAGACACGGCTTCCTTCTTCTCGCGCTCCTCGCCGGCCTTCACGACGGTCTCTGCGGCGACGCGTCGGACGATCGCTACGCCATCATCGTCCGCGACTACGACGTCGCCGGGATTGACCTGAACGCCTGCGCATACGACCGGCACGTTGACCGAGCCGATCGACGCTTTGACCGTGCCCTTCGCGGAGATTGCACGCGACCAGAGCGGGAACTGCATCGCGGTAATCTCGTGTGCGTCGCGACACCCCATGTCGAGCACGACACCTTTCGCGCCGCGCGCCATGAGCGAAGTTGCGAGCAGCTCGCCGAACGCGCCATCCGTGCTTTCGCTCGAGCATGCGACGACCAGGACGTCGCCGGCCGCCAGGACTTCGACAGCGACGTGGATCATCCAGTTGTCGCCCGGATGGCACAGTGCAGTCACCGCGCTGCCCGCGATCCGCGCGCCGTGCCACAGCGGTCGCATGTATGGTTGCATGAGGCCCGTTCTCCCTTGTGCCTCGTGGACGGTGGCGACGCCCAGACGGCCGAGCGACTCGACGACCCCTGCGTCGGCGCGCCGGATGTTGCGCACTACGATCCCGTTCACTGGTTTACCTCCTCTCGATCAGCGACGGATCGTGCAGATGCACTCTCTGGCCCGGTGGCGGATTTTCGAGTGCGTCCTCCAGCGTATGTGCCTCGCGCCACTCGTCTTTGGGGCGAACGCGGCCGTCTGCGGCGACGCGGTCAAGCCCCCAATAGATTTCGAGGTGATGTCCATCGGGATCGAGGAACTCCACTGCGATCTGCACACCGGCGCGCCGGCGGCCTTCGAACACGATCGGCACGCCATGCTCGCGCAGGCGCTTGCGAGCGAGAAATACTTCGTCAAGCGTATCTACCTCGAATGCGAAGTGGTGCAGCTCGCGCTTCTCCGAAGGTCCCGACATGCCGCCGACGAGTGCAACGCCGTGGTGGTCCGGGCTGCAGCGCATGAATACCATGCCGCCCGGCACCAAATTCTCGGGATAGATATCGGATATTGCGAAGCCCAATACCCGGAGATAGAAGTCGGCGGACTTCCGCAGGTTGCTCGCCCGCAGAACCACATGACCGATCTTGCGGATGCGGAACGGCACATCCTGCGCGGTGCGCAACCCGTCGAGCTCGGCCGGGCTAAATGTCATGGCTCCGCATTCCGCGCGGGTATTTTGAGAAGGCACAACCCGAGCAGCGCTCGTCGCAGCATCTTGGCTTCCTCGGGCGTATGTCCAGAACAGACAGGGGGACGCTACACCATTGGCTTTAGAGGGTCAACGAACGCCCGCGAGCGTCTTCGTTCGATCAACGCGGGTATTCACTTCGATGTTTCCTCTTGAGAGCGTTGGACGACTGCGTCATGGAGATGCAATGCGCGATGACCTTCCATCTTCGTAGGAGTCTTGCAATTTCGAGCCCGCGCCAGCGGCATGCCGTCCTGCGACAAAGCCAAAAGTCATGGCCGGCCCTAGATTGATCCCACCGGACGGATAGTGGCCCCCCATCACGCTCGCCTGATCGCATCCCGCCGCATAGAGGCCGTCGATCGGCTTGCCATCGCCGCTCAACACTCGCGCGAATGAATCGGTTTTCAATCCGACGAAGGTACCGAAGCTGCCGGGCAGCACCTTGATTGCATAGAAAGGCGCCTTCTCGATGGGCGCCACGCAGGGATTTGGCTTGTGGTCGGGATCTCCGGAGCCGCGGTTGAAGGGTGTCGTACCGCGACCGAATGCCGGGTCTTCGCCGTTTCTGGCGTGATGGTTATATTCCGCGATTGTCTCGACCAAGCCTCGAGGATCGATACCGCAAGCGACTGCGAGCTGTTGCACCGTGCGGCCTCTTTTGAGGTACCCGGAGCGCAGGTAAGGCCACACTGGCACCGGGAATGGCTTGGACATGCCGAACGGGTAGCGGCGCTGGAACGCGTGGTCGCATATCAGCCACGATGCGACTTCCTGGTCAAGTGGGACGGCCTTCACCATGCCAGATACGTAGTCGTGATAGCCGTTGGCCTCGTTGACGAAGCGGCGCCCGTCGGCGAGCACTCCGATGATTCCGGGTTTTCCGCGATCGATGATATGCGGATACAGTCCCGTGCGGCCGCTGCGATAGGGCACGATCGAAACCGGGCACCACGCCACTGGAGACGCAAGGCTGCGATCGATTTGACCTCCGACCGATTCACCGAGTCTCAGTCCGTCGCCTGAGACGGATTCAGGAGGAAGCGCCCAGTGTTCCTTGCCGGTCGGCGTGCGCGGAAATAGCTCGCGTCGGCGGGCGACGTCGTGCGGGAAGCCGCCCGCGGCGAGGACGACGCCGCGTCGGGCCCGGATCGTCACCTCGCCGTCGGAGGTCTCGACCACCGCGCCTCGAACCGCGCCTTGATCGGACAAGAGTCGCACGGCCGGCGACGACACCCAGATCTGCACCCCGAGATTGTCGGCCGATTTCATCAGGCGCGCGACCAGGGCCGTGCCATTGACGAGCTGCATGCCGCGTCCGTGCACGACGAGGTCAAAAGCGTGCCGCGTCATGCGTCGGCTTGCATAGATAAACGCTGCAATCGAACGAGTGGCATGCATGAAGTTGTATAGATCAGGACCCGCCATGACGCCCATGCCGAACAGCGACGTTTCATATTTCTGACGCCGCGCTTTCCGGAGCAGCGCTTTACCGAGGCGGCGGCCATCAAATGGTTTAGGTCCCACCGATCGCCCGCCCGTGCCCGCGCCCGGTGTATTTCCATGAATGTCGGCGATCCAGGTCCCGCTCACGAACTGCAGCTCGGTGTGCTTCTCAAAGAAGGCAACCATCTGCGGGGCGGCATCGAGAAACGCCTCGATCTTTGCCGCATCGTAGTTGTCTCCCAGTTCATGCCTGAGATACGTGCGGGGAAGTTCCAGATCCTCGATGATTCCGTCGGCCTGGGACAGGGAATTTCGGGGAGCCCATATCCACCCGCCCGACCAGGCGGTCGCGCCGCCACAGACAGCATCCTTTTCGACCACAATGACTTTCAGACCATGCCAGGCAGCGGTGACAGCAGCCGAAAGCCCGGCGGCGCCTGAGCCTATTACCAGCAGGTCGCAATCAACCTCGCGCGTCCAAGACTTCGCTGGAACCACCGACATTGGCATGGCCTCCACTCGGGCGAGTTCGCGCAACGAAATACGTGCGGGTGTTGAATGCTACGCCGCTCGCCGCTTGCCCGCGGCATAGCGATCGAAGGCCTCCGTGAGCTCGTGATGAGCCCCGGGATGCAGAGCGTTGAGCACCTCGGGGCGATCGATCGTGATCGTGAGAATCTGGTCATCGACCTCGTAGCGGCAATACGTGTAGCTCGCAGTGCTCATCGCGCCTTCCTAGTAGGTCGCCCGGCCGCCGGACAGGTCGAACGTCGCGCCCGTGGTGAAGCTGCACTCCGGACTCGCGATCCACGCGACCATCGCGGCGATCTCGGGAATGGTCAGGAAGCGGCCCATTGGAATCTTCGCTTTCATCGCGTCGACGTGTTCCTGCGTCATTTCCTTGAACAGGTCGGTCTCGGTGATCACCGGCGCGATGCAGTTGGCGAGCACGTTCGACGGCGTCAGTTCCTTCGCCAGCGACTTCGTGTACGCGATCACGCCGCCCTTCGCCGCCGCGTAGGCGGCGATGCCGGACCCCCCTCCTTGCCGGCAATTGACGCGACGTTGACGATACGCCCGTAGCCGGCAGCGCGCATCGCCGGCACGGCAACACGACAACAGTTGAACACCCCGGTCAAGTCGATGGCGATCACCTGGTCCCACGCCTCCGGCTGCGATGACGCGCGAGGCCTACGCGCGCCCACTGCGGCGACCATGACGTTCAGACAAACGCCGCCCTTCTGCCAACGGACTACATCTTCAGTCGATAGCCCGTCTTGAAGATCCACGCCACGATCGCGAGCGAAATCGCCATGAACGCCATGGTCATGCCGAGGCTGACGCCGACGCTTACATCGGCAATGCCGTAAAAACTCCAGCGGAAGCCGCTGATCAGATAGACCACGGGATTGAACAGCGTGACCGTCTGCCAGAAGGGCGGCAACATGTCGATCGAATAGAAGCTGCCGCCGAGAAAAGTCAACGGCGTGACGATCAAAAGCGGCACGACCTGCAGCTTTTCAAATCCGTCGGCCCAGATGCCGATGATGAAGCCGACGAGACTGAACGTGACTGCGGTGAGCACCAGGAAGAGCATCATCCACAGAGGGTGCGCGATGCGGAGCGGCACGAAAAGGGCCGCGGTGGCCAGGATGATCAGCCCGAGGATGATCGACTTTGTCGCGGCCGCTCCGACGTAGCTCACAACGATCTCGACATACGAAACCGGCGCCGACAGGAGCTCGTAGATCGTTCCCGTGAACTTGGGAAAGTAGATGCCGAACGACGCATTGGAGATGCTTTGCGTCAGAAGCGATAACATGATCAACCCCGGCACGATGAAGGCGCCATAGGTGATCCCTTCGACCTGGGCGATCCGTGAGCCGATAGCCGCGCCGAAGACCACGAAATACAGCGAGGTCGAAATCACCGGGGAGATGATGCTCTGCATCAGCGTGCGCCGGGTGCGCGCCATCTCGAACTTGTAGATCGCGCGGATCGCGTAGACGTTCACTTCTTCTCCCGCACCAGACTCACGAAGATATCCTCCAGCGAGCTCTGCGTCGTCTGCAGATCCTTGAACCGGATTCCCGCCTTGTCGAGGTCGTCGAGCAGCGCGGCGATGCGTGCGTGCTCGCCCTGCGTGTCGTAGGTATAGGTCAAGTCGCTGCCGTTGCTCGACAGCTCCAGGTGATAGTCGGCGAGCCCCGGAGGAACATGTTCCAGCCTCTCTTGCATGTGCAGTGTCAACTGTTTCTTGCCGAGCTTGCGCATGAGCTCGGCCTTGTTTTCCACCAGAATGATCTCGCCCTTGCTGATCACTCCCACCCTGTCGGCCATTTCCTCGGCCTCGTCGATGTAATGCGTGGTCAGAATAATGGTGACGCCTTGTGCCTTGAGCGAGCGCACCAGGTGCCACATGTCCCGTCTCAGCTCGACGTCGACGCCGGCGGTCGGTTCGTCGAGAAACAGGATTTGCGGTTCGTGCGACAGCGCCTTGGCGATGAGCAGGCGGCGCTTCATTCCGCCGGAGAGCGTAATGATCTTGCTGTCCTTCTTGTTCCACAGCGACAAATCCTTGAGCACCTTTTCGACGTGCCCCGGGTTGGCGGGCTTGCCGAACAATCCGCGACTGAAGGACACCGTCCCCCACACGCTTTCGAAGGCATCGGTCGTCAGCTCTTGCGGCACGAGACCGATCATGGAGCGCGAAGCGCGGTAGTCGGTGATGATGTCATGACCGTCCACCGTGATGGTCCCCTCG
>WNFV01007967.1_pt1 | contig 12081 bp, 12 predicted proteins | sample 5400101 | NCBI WGS metagenome assembly WNFV01 (sample SAMN13153361, study PRJNA577476) | soil metagenome | isolation source: 115 cm soil or saprolite under grassland replicate 1 | place: USA:California | collected 2016-06-15
GCGCGAAGGCGCCTGCGGCCCCGCGGACGAGTGCGCGCACCCCGCGACGAGCCCGGCGAGGGCGAGCAAGACCCCTGTGCGACGAATCACGCTTCGGCGACCGGCTCTGGCAGATCCTCTGCGAACGGCTCCAACGTACCGCTCTCTCCGGCTGTCAAGGTCAGATGCGAGAAGAAGCGCGTCATCACGAGGCCTTCGCGGAACTCGCCGACGCGCGGCTCCGGCCGCTCACCGTTCGCGAGCGCGAGCGCGAGCTCCGGATAGCGGCTGCCCGCGGCGAGCGGCAACGGGAAGGCGCCGCCGAAGCGCGGATTGACGTCGGTGACGAGCAATCGTCCGTCCGGCTCGCGGAAGCACTGGATGTTGGCGGGCCCCTTGATCGGCAGCGACTCGGCGACGAAGCACCCGAACTCGATCAGCTCCGGATCCTTGATCGTCATCCCCTTGATCGACTCGCCGCCCTTCGACTCGATCATCGTGCGCGGGATCGCGTTCAGGCAGCGGCCGTCGAAGTCGCAGAAGACGTCGATCGAGAACTCCTCGCCGCTGCAGGCGACCTGCACCATCGAATTGACCGGCGTGTGCCGGAGGAAGAAGTCGAGGTCGCCGCGCGACGTCGCGCGGTAGATGTGGCGCGACCCGAAGCCGACGCGGGCCTTCACGAGCACCGGGAACGGCAAATCGTCGGGCAGCGCGCTCGTCGGCCACGTGTCCGGCGAGGCGATCCCGCGCGCGAGGAAGAAGTCGTGCGCGCGCAGCTTGTCCGACATCGCCTCGACGACGTGCGCGTCCGAGAGGAGCACGCGCGCACCGAGGTCGGCGGACGCGAGCACGTGCTGGTCGAGGTCGGTGAGCGGCACGACGAGCCTCACGTCGTGGACGGCGATCGCATCGCGCAGCGCCGGCACGTACGCGTCGTCGTGGACCCGGGGCACGAGGATGTACGCCGACGCGTGGTAGAGGGCGGGCGCGAGCGGATTCGCGTCCGCGGCGACGGTCGTCGCACCGGCGCGCGCGAACGCCGTGACGATGTCGACGCGCTGGCCGGCGCACGTGAAGAGGACCGCGGTCACCGCGCGTCAGGGTAGCCGGGCGCGCAGCGAGCGGAGGCGCGTCCCGAGCCTCGCCCTGTAGCGCGCCCTGTAGTAGACGCGCTTCAGCGGGTTGCGCTCGACCGCGAACCAGACGGTGTCGTGGTCGACGAGCATCGGCTCGCCCTGGAGGTCGGCCGTCTCCTTGATGAAGTACCAGTCGCCGTTCCGACCGTCCGGCGAATCGGTGTGCCACCGGCCGAGCTTTCCCGGGGCGTTGGGGACGACGTAGTTCTGCGTGCTCACGTTCTTGAAGCGGAAGACCGGCTCGTTCCAGATGTGCGTCCCGACGGTCGACCGCATCCGGAAGATCCCAACGCGAGTCGGGTTGTGCTCTGCGAACGCCCGCATCGCCTCGAACGCGCCCGGCAGGTAGACGTCGTCGTCCTGGACGAACGTGAGGTGCGTTCCCTTGGCGCGCGTCATCGCGTCGTTGACGGCCGCATCGCCGTAGTCGCCGCTCGAGTCGCGCAAGACGATCACCTCGTCGCCGGGCTCGAGCTGGCCGAGGAGGCTCTCGAGGGTGTGCTTCAGGGACGGCCGTCCCTTCGTCGGGATGATCACGGAGAACGTCGGCCGCACGCGGGCGATCCTACCCGCGCCGACAGCCGGCGTTACGTCATGAGCCCGCGGCTTGCGAGCGCGTCGGCGGCTTCGTCGAAGCGGTCGCTCGCGTGCTGCTCGGCGAGCCAATCCGCCAGCCGTGCAACGCCCGCGGCGAACGGCGTGGCGCTCGACCAGCCGAGCTCGGCGCGCCCAGCGGAGGCGTCCGCGAAGCAATGCCGGATGTCCCCCGCGCGGAACCGGTTTCGGATCTCGGGCTCGATCGAGACCGAGAGCACGGCGGCGAGGGTCGTTGCGACGTCAAGGATCGTGACCGGAGCGCCGCTGCCGACGTTGAGCGCCCGGCCGTCGCCGCGACCGGGCTCGAGCGCGGCCATCAGCGCTTCGACGGCATCGTCGACGTAGACGAAGTCCCGGCTCTGGCGTCCGTCTTCGAAGATCACGGGCCGCCGGCCGCTGAGCAAGCGCGATGCGAAGACGGCAGCGACGCCCGTGTAGGGATTCGAGAGCGCCTGCCGCGGCCCGTACACGCTGAAGAGCCTCAGCGCCGTCGTCGGGATGTCGTAGGCGCGCCCACAGGCGAGGAACATCTCCTCCTGGTCGCGCTTGCCGATCGCATATATCGTTGTCGGAGCGAGCGGCTTCGTCTCGCGAGTCGGCACCGGCTCGAGGTCGGCGCCGCAGTCCGGGCAGGCGGGCTCCCACTTGTGCTCGGCCAGGCGCTCGGCCCTGCGAGGCGCGGGCGCGACGTCGATGCCCTCGACGGGACAGCGGTAGAGGCCCTCGCCGTAGATCGTGTTCGAAGACGCGACGACGACCTTCTCGAGACGGTCGCGGACCTCGAGCGCCTGCTCGAGGACGACTGCCGCACCGAGCGCGTTCGTCGACGTGTAGCGCACGAGCTCGTACATCGACTGCGCCATGCCGACGGCTGCGGCGAGGTGGACGAGCCGGTCGACTCCGTCGAGGCTCCGCGCGACGGCCTCGGCATCGCGCACGTCGCCGCGCACGAACTCGACAGCGGGGTCGAGCGCCGAAGCCACATCGTCGTGCACCTGCGGGTCGAGCGAGTCGAGGACGCGAACCTCGTGACCAGCGGCGAGAAGCCGTTCGGCGAGGTGTGCGCCGATGAAGCCGGCGCCGCCCGTCACGAGGATCCTCACGCGAAAGACGCTAGCACCGCGTCAGAGCTAGAGTCGCGCGCGTGGACGTCGGCGAATTCGCCAACGAGATCTCGTTTCGGTTCTACGGCGTCGACACGGAGTTCGATTCGCGACGCTTCCAGTACTACCGGCTGAAGGCGTTGCTCGGGCATGTCGGCGTGTCGCTCGAAGCTCTGAACACACGGTTGCCGGAGGAAGGGCGCGAGCTGCGGAGACGCCTGGGGCCGCTCCTCTCGGTCCCGCGGTGGTCGACGTTTGCAATGGGCGCGATCATCAACAAGGCGGTCCGCACCATGCCGCCGGACACGGTCTTCCTGAACATCGGCGTCTACTACGGATTCACCCTGTTCACGGGGATGGCCGGGAATGCAAACCGTCGCTCGATCGGAGTCGACAACTTCTCCGAGTTCGAAGGCCGCGCGCCCGGCGGACCGCGGGAAACTTTCTTGAAGCACTTCGAGCGAATCAAGGGGCCGCATGACGAGTTCTTCGAGCTCGACTACCGCGAGTACTTCGAGCGCTCTCATCACGGCGCTCCGCTCGGCTTCTACATCTACGACGGGCCGCATGCGTACGAACATCAACTCCACGGCTTGCAGCTCGCCGAGCCCTATCTCGTCCCGGGCGGCCTCATCCTGGTCGACGACACGAACTGGGACGACCCGCGCCGCGCGACGATCGACTTCATGGCGGAGCACCGCGGAAAGTACGAGCTGCTCGCGGACCGCGGCACCGTCAAGAATCAACACCCCACGTTCTGGAACGGCCTGATGCTGCTTCGGCGGCGTTGAACGAGGGCGTCAACGCCAGCCGCCCGATTCGCCCCGGTACGTCTCGCCGAAGAGGGCAGCCGGGGTCTTCGCCAGGATCTTCAGGTCGAGCCACGCCGAACGGTGCTCGACGTACCAGACGTCGAGCTCGATCCGCTCCGCCCACGGGAGCTTCGCCCGCCCGTGCACCTGTGCCCAGCCTGTGATCCCCGGCTTCACTTCGAGGCGGCGGCGCTGGCGGGGCGTGTAGCGCTCGACCTGATAGCGCAGGGTCGGGCGGGGTCCGACGATGCTCATCTCGCCGCGCACGACGTTCCAGAGCTGCGGCAGCTCGTCGAGCGAGAGGCGGCGCAGGAACCGACCGACGCGCGTGATCCGGGAATCGCCTTCGTCGACCGCATAGCCGGCCCCGATCGTCTCGGCGCCTACGACCATCGTGCGGAGCTTGAGCAACTCGAAGTCGACCCCGTCCTTGCCGACCCGCCGCTGGCGGTAGAGCACCGGCCCGCGGTCCTCGAGCTTGATCGCCAGCGCGGCGAGTAGGAGGAGCGGCGACGCGAGCGCGAGCGTAACGAGCGAGATCGCGAGGTCACGCGCGCGGCTCATCGCGTTCCCTCCGCCGCCTCCCACGTCGGCGGCACACCGCGTCGCGCGTAGTTCCACAGCGACACGACCGTCGCCCACGTCACGAGCACGTAGTAGCGCGCGATCCCAACCCCGACCGCCGCCGCAGCGAGCAGCGAGATCTGCGCCGCGAGCACGACGTCGTAGATCCAGCCCTGCATCACGAGCGCGACGCTCGTCGCGAGGAGCACGAGATGGAGCAGGCCGCTCGCATACCGCAGGTGCCGGTGCGAGACGAGCTCGACGAGGTAGAGCGGCCGCAGTCCGCGCAGCATTCGCCCGCGCACGACGATCAGCCAGCAGTGCTCGAACATGCGCAGCTTGCGCCGGTACTCCGTCTCGTTGGTCGGCGTCGCCTTCTCGAAGGCGAGCGCGCGCGGCTCGTAGACGGCGCGCCGGCCGCGCTGCACCATGAGGTACGGCAGCGCGAGATCGTGGCCGAAGCGCGGATCGACCTCGACGTAGTCCGAGCGGCGCACGGCGTAGATCGATCCGTTGCCGCCGGTGACGGAGTCGAGCTTCGACTCCGACGCGCGAAGCAGCAGCTCGAGCCGCCAGTAGACGCCCTCCTTGTTCGCGCCCTCGCCCGTGTCCAGTCGCAGCTGGCCGCACGCATACGCGACATCCGGATCGGCGAACACGCGAACGAGCGACCGCAGCGCGTCCGGCGCCCACGTGCAGTTCGCGTCCGAGAAGGCGACGATCTCGCCGGAGCTCTCGCGCACCGCGCGGTCTTGTGCCGCCACCTTCCCGCCGCGCCCGCAGCGGATCAGGCAGACACCGCGGTCCGCAAAGCGCCGTACCAGTTCGTCCGTGCGGTCGGTCGAGGCGTCGGAGACGACGACGAGCTCGAGCCGGTCGCGGGGATAGTCGAGCGCGAGCAGGTTGTCGAGCCTGCGTCCGATCACGGCTTCCTCGTTGTACGCCGCCACGACGACCGTCACCGTGGGCGCAGCGTCCCCGGCGCGTACGCGTCGCGGCCGCATGCGCGCCGCGAGCGAGGCGACCAGTGGGTAGAGCACGTGCGTCCACGCAAGTGCTGCGAGTGAGAGCCAGAAGAGAACGACGAGGACGATCACTGCTTCACCACGATGCCGAGATTGCCGAAAGTCGTGAACGGCCGCTCGACGGCACGTGCAAATGCTGTCAATGCGTCGTGCTCGCGCTGGAACACATCGTCGGCGACCACCATGCCGCCGGGAACGAGGTGCGGCCACGCCGCCTCGAACTCGAACAGCATGTGTTCCCGGGAGTGGAGGCTGTCGTGGAAGAAGAGCTCGATGCGGCCCAGCTCGCCGAGCAGGGCCGGCAAGAGCTCGCGCGCGTCGCCGAGATGCAAATCCCATCGAGCGCGCAGCTCGTCGGGAATCGCCCAGCCCGGCTCACGTCCCGGAGGCAGCGGGCTCGAGTCCTCGCGGGCGATAGTGGCGCCGGGGACGAACGCGCGCAGGTCAAATCCGTCCACCGCCTCGAACGGAAGATCGATCGAGATCAGCCGGCCCGCCCCGTTGCGGCGCAGGGCTGCGAGCAGGTACGTCGTCGAGATGCCGCTCGCCGTGCCCGTCTCCACAACCGCCTGCGGCCCCAGCGTCCGCACGAGCCCGTAGAGGAGCGCACCCTCCGCTGAATCGACCGAGCCGGGCCCCGGCGCGTACTGCGGCACGAGGCGGCAATACTCGTCCACCGCAGCCGCGACGAGCCCGTGGATTCCGTCCGCGTCGAGCTCACGCAGGAAGGCCTCGGGATCGGCCGCGCCGAGCTCGCGGAGCCGCCCGCGTAGCAGGAACGGTGACCTGCGGTGGATCGGTGCCAGCACAAACGGCACGCGCAGCTCTTCCGCCTGGGCGCAGGACATCAGATAGCGGCGCCGCAACCGCGTGACGAGGCTCACGCCGCCAGAGCCCGCCCGCGAAGTGGGATGGTGGCCGTGAGCAGCAGCGACATCCAGAACGCGACGTACGCGATACTGCCCGGCCCGTGGAAGAACGACTGGCTGAGGCCGAGCGTGAGTCCGGCCGCCGTCGCGCCGAGCGTCGCGACGGCGACGCCGTCGCGTGTCGCCGACAGCGCCCGCACTCCCGCGCCGACGCAGACGGCGAGCATCGCGAGGAAGACGGCCAAGCCGACGGCGCCGATCTGCAGGAGGATGCCGACGTAGCCGTTCTCGGGATTCTGGGAGTCGTAGGCGTAGTAGCGGTTGACGAACGCCCACTGCTCCGTCCCGAAGCCGTAGCCCGCGATCGGCCGCTGCTCGATCCGGTCGAATGTCCCCCCCAGCGCGCGGGCCCTGATGCTCGTGTTGAAGAGGCTTCGCTCGCTGCCCCCGGCACGGTGCGTCCACCAGGGATTCCCGATTTCCTGGCTCAGCGGCAAGACGTCCTCCGCGTCGGCCGTCTTCGTCGCGGAGCGCGTCGCCGGCGCCGGCCCAGCCGGCAGCGCGTTCGGCAACGTCATGACCCACGCGCCGACGACGAGCGCGGCGACGGTCAGCGCCGAGAGCGCGACACGGTGCCGCAGTGCGCGCGGCCCCTGCGCGGCGACGACTAGCACGCCTGCGAAGGCGCCGAGCAGTCCGCCCCGCGAAGCCGACGCGACGATCGACGCAGCGAGGACGAGTAGCGCGAGGACGAAGAACGCACGCAACCAGGCGTCTCGCGCGCGCAACGCGCGCGAGAATGCAACCGCCGCCCCGAACGCGAAGAGCAACGGCGCGGTGTTCGGGTTCTGCTCGATCCCCTGGTAGCGCGACGGGTACTCCGTCGTTGCCGCGACCACCGCGTGCGACGGCGAGATGAGCCAGTAGACGAAGCCCGCGATTGCGACGACGAGCGCGGCGGCGAGCACGCCGTCGAGGACGCGCGCCGCGAGTGTCGGGCTCGAGCGCGTGCTGCCCGCAATCGCGGCGGCAGCAGAGATCGTCGCTGTGACGCCGAGCGCGCGGACGAGCGTCCCGTGTCCGTTCACGGACCACGCGGTCGACACGAGCGCAATTCCGCAAAACGAGGCGAGCGCGAACGCAGTCAGTGCGGAAATCGTCCACGTTGCGCGCGCGACAGCGGCGCGCACGAGCCCGAACAGCAACAGCACCGCGAGCAGGATCCACCGGACCGGCCGCCCGACCTGCCAGACGTCGAACTGCACGCTCGAGCCGGCTGCGGCGCCGAGGATCGCGGCGGCGACGACGAAAGTCGCAGCCGCATCGAGCGACGGCGCAAGTCTCGCGCGTCCGTTCACGTGGGCTGCTGCAGCCGCTCGAGCAGCGCCTCGAGCCGGGCGCGGTCAATGTGGATCGTCGACGCAGGCCGGTCCTCGCGCAGGCTCCAGATCTTGGGCGCGCTGCCGCGCCGGTCGTAGCCCTCGATCACACGGCCGGCGCCGTCCCAGCAGAACTCCAGCGCGTACGGGTTCGAGCCGCGCTTGTAGAGGAGACAGTCGAGCCCGGGGTTGCCGACGCCCTTGCGGTACGCGTCGAGCGACGGCTGGTCGAACGGGCCGATCGCCGCCAGCACCTGCCGGATCCCCTCGAGCTCGTGCCGGGCGTGCCGCCGCGCCTCCCAGCGGCCGATCGGGATCAGCGCCACGAGGACGACCACGAGCGCGGCGGCCACGAGCAGCCAGGTGTCGGGGGGGCGTCTCATCGCAGGATGGCGTGCAGCAGCTCACGGTATCGCCCGACGGCGATCGAGCGGTCCGCGTTCGCGACCACCCACTCGCGGCCGGCGGCGCCGAGCGCGTCGAGATCGTAGACGCCGTCGTGCGCTGCGCGGATCGCCTCGGCGAGCCGGACGGGCTCGCCCGGCGCGACGACGACGCCGCAGCCGGCCGCCTCGACGAGCTGCGCCGTCTCGCTCTCGGCGTCCGCCGCCGCGATCACCGGTCGCGCGACGGCCAGGACGCCGTAGACGCGGCTCGGCACGACGTAGCCGGCGAGCCCGCGGGCGAGGCCGAGGACGTGCACGGCGGCGCTCGAGAGCGAGAGCGGCAGGACCTCGCGCGGCTGGTAGGGCAGAAACGTGACGACGCCGTCGACGCCAAGCTCGTGCGCAAGCGCGACGAGCTCGTCCCGTCGCGCGCCGTCGCCGACGATCGCGATGGCGAGATCGTCGAGGTCGCGGAGGAGCGGCGCTGCACGCACGAGCGTGTCGAGGTCCTGCGCATGACCCACGTTGCCGGAGTGCATGACGACGAATCGGTCGTCCAGTGCCTGCTCAGCGCTCCAAGCGTTGCGACGCGGCTGCGGGACGAGGGCGTTCGTGTCGACCCAGTTCGAGATCACCGACACGCGCTCCGGACGCGCGCCTTTCGCGACCAGCCGCGCGCGCATCGTCTCGCCGATCGCGACGATGCGATCCGCGCGGCGGAGGTAGAAGCGGATGGCGGCACGCAGCAGTCCGACGACGAGCGGGTTCGTCACGCGCCGCAGCTCGATCGCCGTCTCGGGGAAGACGTCCTGGCTCACGACGACGAGCGGTGCGCGAAACCGCCGCGCAGCCACGAGCGCGACGTCCGCGATCACCGGCGGGTCGGTCATGCACAACACGATGTCCGCCCGCGGCATGCGCAGCGCGATGAGCAAAGAGCCGAGCAGGTACGTTGCGTAGTTGAGGGCACGCAGCCAGATGTTGGCGCGTCGGAACGACGTCGACGGGACGCGCACGACTTCGACTCCGTCGTCGACGCTGCGCCGGTCGGTGCGCGAACCGCGCACCTTCCCCGTGACCACCGTCACGTCGAAGTCGCGCGCGAGCTCGCGGCAGAGCTCGGCGAGCAGAACCGCCGTCGCCTCGAGCCCCGGGCGGTAGTACTGGTTGAGGACGAGCAGCCTCGGTTTCACGCAGCCGCCTCGTGCGCGAAGACGGGAAGCGTCAGCACGCACGTCCAGATCGCCACCGCGGCGATGTTCCCGACCGAGAGGAGACCCGTCTGCGTCATGCCGATCAGCACCGCCGCGACGAGCGCGCCGCCGGCCGCGGCGGCGGGGTTGCTGCGCCTCGCTCGCGCGAACGCCCGCGCGAGCGAGACGAGCAGCGCGACGAAGACGGCGACGCCGGCGATTCCGAGCTGGAGGAAGAGGCCGACGTACGTGTTCTCGACGAAGTCGCCCTCGAAGCCGTAGAAGCGGTCGACGAAGACCTCGTTCTCGGTCCCGAAGCCGTAGCCGGCGACCGGACGCTGCTCGCTCTGCTCGAGTGAGCCCTCCCACGCCTGCGCGCGGCCGCTCGAGCCGAGGAACGTCCGCGGCACCGGCGGCCGGTACGCGCCGCGGAACGGAAAGCCGATCTCGTCCTGGAGCCGGAACACCTGCTCCGCGTCGACGCCGCGCGTCTTCGCGACGGGTGTCGTCGCCGCCGTCGCGGGCGCTTCCTCGACGGGGCTCGGCAGCTTGCCGATGGCGAAACACGCAACCGCGAGGATTGTGAGGGCCGCGACGAGCGCGACCTTCGCGCGCGGCGAGCGCCCCACGACGAGCGCCGTCGCCGCCGCGCCGCCGAACCCCGCGACGATGGCGCCACGCGATCCAGACACGGCGAGCTCGCCCGCGAACAGGAGAAAGAGAACGCCGCCGAGCCACCGGAGCGCACCGCGCCAGGTGAGCACCGCCCACAGCGCGAGCGGGAGCGCCGGCGCGAGCAGCATCGGGACCGTGTTCGGGTTCGTTCCGAGCCCGCGGAACCGCCAACCCGTGCCCGCGGTCGCGGAGAGCACGGCGTCGTGGCGCGCGACGACGAGCACGACGAGGCTGAGCACAGCTACCGCCGCCGCGCCCCACAGCACCGCCCGCAACACGACCACCGGCTCGCGCGCGAGCACGAACGCGGCGACGAAGAGCACGGCGAGCGTCGCGCCGCGCTCGAGCGTCAGCCGCGCGTCCACCGACCAGGCGGCGGACTCGAACGCGAGAACGGCGAAGCCGAGCGCGAGCAGCCACGCAGACGAGACGGGCAGGATCGCGTCGCGCGCGACGACGACCGCGAACGCGAGCGCGCCGAGCACGGCGAGGGCGACCCAGCGCCCGGGTCCGCCGACGCGCAGGAGCACGCTGGAGGAGCTCGAGCCGAAGGCGAAGAACACGATCGTGACGGGGAGCGCGACCTCCACGGCGGCTTCGAGCGGCAGTCGCCGTATCGGGCCCAACACGCTGCGAGCATACTTCTCGCGATGGCTTATCCCGAGCGGATCGTCCCGGACGAGACCGCGCACGGCATCGTCGCGATCCACCTCAAGCGCTACGAGTTCGCGCTGCCGTACTGCATCGGCAAGAAGGTGCTCGACGCGGCATGCGGCGTCGGGTACGGCAGCGCCGCGCTCGCCCGGTCCGCGGCGCGGGTCGTCGGAGCCGACGTGGACGCCGAGGCGATCGAGTACGCCCGCGAACGGTACGGCGGACCGAACGTCGAGTTCGTCGTCGCGGACCTGCTCGCCCCGCCGTTCGATGACGCCTCCTTCGACGTCGTCGTGTCCTTCGAGACGATCGAGCACCTGCGCGCGTCGGACCTGTTCGTGCGGCACGTCGCGCGGCTGCTGCGCGACGACGGCGTCTTCGTCGTCTCGACGCCGCGCGCCGAGCGAACGACGACCGCCCCCGACAACCCGTTCCACGAGGTCGAGTTCTCGCGCCCGGACTTCGAGCAGCTGCTCGCGGCGCACTTCGGCAAGGTCGACCTCTACGGACAACGACGCCGCCAGACGACGCGTCACCGGCTCGCGCAGCGGCTCGACGTCTTCGGGCTGCGCAAACGCTTCGACTTCCTGCGCGCCGGAGGGAAGCTGCTCGGCACGCCGACGATGGCGGAGCTTTCGCTCGACGACGTCCTGATCGAGCGCGACGGCGTCGACGACGCGACGGAGCTCGTCGCAGTCTGCCGCGGGCCGCGCCGATGAAGGTCGCGCACCTCGTGCTCGGTGGAGACGTCGCAGGGGGCCAAGCCGTCGCGCTTCAGCTCGCGCGCGCGGCGCGCGCGCGAGGCCACGAGGTCCTGTTCGTGTCGCCGACGCCGGGCCCGTTCGTGGAAACGGCGCGCACCGAGGGATTCGACGTGCATCTGCTGCCGATCCGCAGCTCGCTCGACGTGCGTGCCGCGCTGCGGCTGCGGCGCCTCCTGCGCGAGGAGCGCGTCGAGCTCCTCCACACGCACGTGATGATCGAGGCGAACGTCGTCTCGCGCGTCGCCGGCCGCCTCGCCGGCACGCACGTCTTGTCGCACATGCACATCGAGAACTACCTGCCGCCGAACCTGGCGCGGCGCGCCTTCGTCCGCTCCCTCGACAACGCGACCGCGCGTCTCTGCACGCGCATCGTCGCCGTGTCGGAGGACACGAAGCGCGCGCTCGAGCGCCAGGGCTATCCGCGAGGACGGATCGTCGTCGTGCACAACGGCGTCGAGCTCCCCGCCGACGCGCCGAACGGCGCCGGCGACGGGATCGTCGAGGTGGCGCGGCTCGCGCCGGTGAAGGGACAGCGGGAGCTGATCGAGGCGGTCGCGCGGCTCGACGGCGTGCGCGTGACGCTCGTCGGCCGCGACCTCGAGCGCGGCGGCGACTATGAGCGCGAGCTGCGCGCGTTCGCCGACGAGCTCGGTGTCGCCGACCGCGTCGACTTCGCGGGCTATCGCGCCGACGCGGCGGAGCTGATGGGCCGTGCGGCGCTCGTCGTCCTGCCGTCGTGGACGGAAGGGCTGCCGATGACGCTGCTCGAGGCGATGGCGCGGCGGCGGCCGGTCGTCGCGACACCCGTCGGCGGGACGCCGGAGGTCGTCGCCGACGGTGAGACGGGCGTGCTCGTGCCGGCGCGCGACCCGGCTGCGCTCGCCGACGCGATCGCGGCGCTGCTGCGGGACCCGGCGCGGAGGCGGCGGCTCGGCGACGCGG
>WNFV01007968.1_pt1 | contig 12080 bp, 5 predicted proteins | sample 5400101 | NCBI WGS metagenome assembly WNFV01 (sample SAMN13153361, study PRJNA577476) | soil metagenome | isolation source: 115 cm soil or saprolite under grassland replicate 1 | place: USA:California | collected 2016-06-15
GTGTCTGGATTGGATGCTGGTCTGGAACGAACGCCAGTTGTACCGGGTGCTGACCGAGTACCTACGGCACTACAACACGGCACGACCACACCGCAGCCTGCAACTGCAGCCGCCACGTCCGACCCGGCTGATGCTGCTCGAGCCGGGCGGCCGCGAGTCGCCGGCGCAACGGGTCGACGTGCTCGGTGGCCTGATCCACGAATACCGCCGCGCCGCTTGAGTTCTCCGAGCATCGCCGCTGCGCTCGCACCAAACCTCGTGCCCTTGCCACCGTGACCGTCGCACACCGCACTGATCCCAAGACGGTAGGGCTACTCGACGCCCGAGAACCGCGGAACCGCGAGCTGGCACCCCACAGGGTTGTGCCAGATCTGATCGAAGCGGTTGCTGGCTTGCTGGCAGCGCAGGGTGAGGATGCCGGTGGCGCCGGGGACGTTCCAGCGCATCCCGAACAGTTTCTGGCGTTGGCCAATGATCGCTTTGCAGCCCGCCTCGACGAGGCCGGAGCCGACGAACATGCCCAGGTCGCGGAGGTAGGCGTAGCGCGTTCGGTGGGCGTTGGTCTTGAAGTAGCCCAGTTGCTTGTCCCGCTCGACGGCGTCAGGTTTAGGCAGGGATGGACGAACAGTCGGTGCGGCGGGTCCGTTGGGTGTACGGCGCGTTCGTCGCCGCCACCGTGCTGCTGGTCCTGGTGACCTTCCTTCGCGACGTCAGCGGCGGTGTGACCGTCTTCGACGAGCGCTCGGTGCACACCGACCTGGCGAACCGGTATGCGGGTACCGTCTGGGTGCCACACCTTACCGCGGCGAACACCTACCACGCGGCGTTCTAGGTGTTTCTGGACACCGACGACCCGGTCACCATCGAAGCGGCCTGCCAATCGCTCATTCCCTACGGCGAGCTGGTTGGCTGTGCACCACAGTTGTACGTCGTGCGGCACGGTCGAGGCACATTTCTTCGTACCTGCAGGTGAAGATGCCACCCGGGACGGTGGGAGACGACGGGAGGCGCGGAACGCTGCTTCCGGTGGCAGTGCGGCGGCGAGGGTCATGAAGAGTTCGAGTACCTCGTCACGCCGGTCGGAGGCGACGAGGGCATCGAGCCGGTCTGGGTAGTCGGCCGGTATCGCGTCCCGGTCCTTGGTGACGGTGAAGGCAGCTCGTACAGGGCGAGCTTGGTGATGGGCGCGCTGCCGGGCGCACGCTCGCGGCCACCCGCCGCGGTCGCGCCGTCCTCGGCGACGGCTCGGGCTGCGGCCCGCCCGAGCCCGGTCCACCGCGCTGTTCCAACTCGGCCCCCGACCTCGCGGCCGCCGTCCTCGCCCGCAGGCTCGGCATCCTGTGCGGCTCGTCGCCGCGGTTCGCGGCTGTGAGGTGCGGTTTCCGAGATTCGCGGCCGGCGCAATAGCGGCTTGATAGCCGTTGAGTAGGGGCCCGCGGCACGATGCCGGCAGTCTGATCGGTCAGGAGAGGGGTCGATTGTGGCGGCCGTAGACCTGTTCGCGTGCACCGGACAACCCGGATCCGGGCGGCGCCTTCCCCGATGGGCGGCCTGGGCGGCCCTCGTACTCGCCGTGTCTGTCGGTGCGGTGCCCGTGAGCGCGGCCGCGGCTGCGCCCGGCACAGTTCGCTCGAGCGGGGTCGAGCTGGGCGAGGCCGCTGCCTCCGCCGGTGCGCGGGCGGACGGGCAGGCGGTGGAGGCGACGGCGCTGCGTACGGAGACGCGGCGGGTGTTTGCCAATCCGGACGGTACTTTCAGGCTGGAGCAGCACGTGCGGCCGGTGTGGGTCCGCCGAGGCGCGGGCTGGGTGCCGGTGGACCCGACGCTGCGCCGCGCTGCGGATGGCAGCGTGATGCCGATAGCGGTGCCGGTTGGTCTGCTCCTTTCTGGTGGTGGTACCGGCCCGCTGGCCCGCATCCGCCGTGACGGCAAGGAGTTGGCACTCGGTTGGCCGAGTCGGTTGCCTGTTCCGGTGCTGTCCGGCGACACCGCGACATACCGCGAGGTACTCGCCGGGGTGGACCTGGTCGTGCGGGCCGATGTGGAGGGCTTCTCCGAGCTGTTGGTGGTCAAGGACGCGACGGCGGCGGCGAACCCGGCGTTGGCCCGCGTGCGGTTCCCGGTTTCCACCGACGGGCTGTCGGTGCGGCAGACGGCCGACGGCAGCCTGGCTGCGGTAGACGCGGCCGGGCAGGCGGTGTTCCAGGCGCCGGAGCCGCACATGTGGGACTCGGTGACTGCGGGTGGGGATGGTCGGCGGCGGCCGATGCGGGTGGAGGTCGGCCGAGACGAGCTGACCGTTGTGCCGGACCGGGCGATGCTGACCGGCAAGGACACCCGGTTTCCGGTGTTCATCGACCCATCGTGGTCGGGCGGGCGGTTGGCCTGGACGCAGGTGTGGAGCAACTATCCGTCGACGTCGTTCTACAACGGGGCGAACCTGGGCACCTCGGAAGTTGTCGCTCGGGTGGGGTACGACGCGACCGACGGCAAGCTAACCAGGTCGTTCTTCCGTTTGGATACGTCAGGTGTGCGAGGCAAGCACGTCCTCAAGGCGACGGTGCAGACTTATGAGCTCTGGTCCCGTTCGTGCACGGCACGTCCGGTCGAGCTGTGGGCGACCGGCGGTATCTCGTCGTCCACGACCTGGAGCAACCAGCCGGTGTGGTCGTACCGGATGGATTCCAAGAGCGTCGCGAAAGGGTACTCGTCGAGCTGCCCGGCGGGTGGTGTGGAGTTCAACGCCACAACGCAGGTGGTCAACGCGGCCAAGGGCGGGTGGAGCAACATCACGGTCGGCTTGCGGGCGCCGTCCACGTACGAGTCGGCCAGAGACACGTTGACCTGGAAGAAGTTCCGCCACAATCCAACCCTGACGGTCGTGTACAACACGGTGCCGGCGGTGCCGACGAACCTGACCACGGACGGGTCGACGACATGCGTGACGGGGTCGGGGCGCCTGACTGTCGGTACCGCGACGCCCACGCTGCGGGCGACGGTGAGCGACGCCGACAACGCGGTAATGGCGCATTTCCAATGGTGGAATGCCGGCGGGACGGCCCCGGTCGGGGAGTACACCTCGCCCTCGGTGGCGGGTGCCAAGCCAACGGTGGTCGCCAAGCAGGTTCCAGCCGGCGCGTTTGCCAACGGGGCGATCGCAAAGTGGCGGGTGCAGGCCTACGACGGTGTCGACTACAGCGCGTGGAGCCCGTGGTGCGAGTTCGCCGTTGACACGAGTCGGCCGCCGCTACCCACGGCCACCTCACCTGGGTTCCCCGACGGTGTAGAGGGTAATGCCGTGATGGGTGCGGCCATGCCGGTCATGTTCGGTGCGAACGGGGGCACCGACGTGGCGTACTACGAGTACGGCCTGAATGTCGACTCCAGCGCGCTGACGGGCAGGGCCACGCCGGCAACCGTGGGCGGGTCGGTGAGCATTTCCGTCGTCCCGGACCGGTTCGCCAACTGGCTGCACGCGCGGGCGGTGGACCGGGCCGGCAACAGGTCAGACGTGGCGACCTTCGTCTTCTACGCCGCCGCCCCGTCCGGGCCGGTCGGGGACTGGGCGCTGGACGGAACCGATGGCGACACGGTGGCCGTGGACTCCTCGCCGAATGCCTTCAACGCGACGTTGGCCGGTGGCGCGTCCTGGGTGGACGGTGTCAACGGCAACGCGCTGCACCTGGACGGCACGACCGGTTACGCCGCCACGGCGGGTCCCGTGATGCGCACCGACCAGTCGTACTCGGTCAGCGCCTGGGTTCGGGTGACCAGCGCCACCACGTCCGGGGTCACGGCCGTCAGCGCGGACGGCAACCGTTACGGCGCCTTCTACCTGCAGTACTGGGGGCCGACCAGGCAGTGGCGGTTCGCCCTGCCGACAGCGGACATTGACAATCCTGGCGCGAACGGCGTCCTGTCCACCGTGCCCGCCCAGGTCAACGTCTGGACTCATCTGATCGGCGTGTACGACGCGCCAGCCCAGCAGTTGCGGCTCTACGTCAACGGCCTGCTGGCCGGGACGACCGCGCGCACCAGCAGCTGGAACGCCACCGGTGGGTTGCAACTCGGCCGGGTCAAGGCCAACGGCAGCTACATCATGCACTGGCCGGGCGATGTCGACGGCGTGCGGGTGCACCAGCGGGTGCTGCTGACGGGGGAGATTCAGCAGGTGGCCCGGTTGGGCGGTCACTGGCGGCTGGACGAGACCTCCGGCACGACAGCCGGGGACGTGACCGGCGCCCATCCCGGCACGCTGTCCGGCGGCGCGTCGTGGACGGCCGGTAGGACCGGCAACGCGGTCGCCCTGGACGGCAGCACCGGCATGGTGGGCACGACCGGGCCGGTGACACGCACCGACGCCAGCTACACCGTGGCCGCCTGGGTACGGCTGGGCGGCACCGGCAGGGACGCCGTCGCGGTCAGCCAGGACGGCGCGTCGGTGAGCGGGTTTACTCTCGGCTACTCATGGGATGCCGGCGCGGGCACCGGCTACTGGTCGTTCGGCGCGGCTGCCACCGACGCTTCGGGGGCGACCGTGCACGAGGTCGTGGACATGTTCGACGCCCCGCAGACAGACGTGTGGACGTTCTTGGTCGGCGTGTACGACGCCAGGGATCGCAGGCTACGCCTGTACGTCAACGGGCAGTTCGTCGACGAGACCAGCCATACCAGCGCCTGGAACGCGGGCGGGAGCATGCGCATCGGCCGGGGGCGCAAGCCGGACGCGTCCGCGCCGGCATACTGGCCAGGGGCGGTCGACGACGTTCGGGTGTACGCCGGCGTGCTCAGCGACCAGGAAATCTGGGACAGCTACGGCGTGATCGCCGTCGCGCCGGCACCGGAGGTGAGCTTCTGGTCGGCGACCAGCACGCCTACGTATCAGGTGTACCACGACGGGACACCGGTGGAGCTGGGGTTGCGGTTCAGCTCGTCGGCCGCGGGAAGCGTGACCGCCTTACGGTTCCTCAAGGCGTCCGGCGACACTGCCCCACACACGCTGAGCCTGTGGAGCAGCACCGGCACGCTGCTGGCCCAGGTGACGACGACCGGGGAGACCGACACGGGTTGGCAGCAGGCACGCCTGGCCGACCCGGTCCCGATCGAACCGGGCCAGGTCTACGTCGTGTCGTACCACAGCGAGACCGGGACCTACGTGTCCGCGGACGGTTTCTTCACCACCTACGGTGCGGTGACGTCGGGGCCGCTGACCGCGCCCGCAGACAGCAACGGCGTGTACGTGTACGGCGCGACGGCTTATCCCACCCAGACCTATCAGGGCAGCAACTACCTCGCCGATGTCGTCTTCAGCTAGCCAGCCAGGCCCGGGAGGAGCACCATGAGCGCTGAGTCAATCGACGTGCCGGGGCGGGTCGGCCGGTGGCGCCGCCGCGCGGTGGCGGTGGCCGCCGCGGCGACCGCGGTTGTTTTGCTGGCCGACGGACTCGTCGCGGTTCCCGCGCTCGCCGCGCCGGCCCCGACCCTGCCGTGGCGGCCCGGCGTGCAGCAGGAGCGATCCGTGCCGGGCAAGGATCTCGTGACCCGGTCCAAGCCGGCGATGGCGTTGCCCTCGTGGGTGCCGCCGGCCGTGATGTGGCCGGCGGCCGGCTCGGTCGAGGTGGCGATGCCGGCGGGTGCCGCGGCCGAGGCGCGTGCCGGTGGCCTGCCGGTGTGGGTCGGCCCGCCGGCCTCCGCCGGGCAGCCGGGCCCCGCCGGCGCGCCGGGTACCGGCGACCGGTCGGCCGCCGTGCCGGACCGGGTTCGGGTTGCCGTGCTCGACCGCGCCGCCGCCGACCAGGTGGGGGTGTCCGGGCTGCTGCTGACGGTGCGCCGCGCCGACGGCCGGACCGGTGCGGCACGGGTGTCGGTGCACGTGGGCTACTCCGCGTTCCGGTCGGCGTCCGGTGGGGACTGGGCGTCGCGGTTGCGGATGGTCGAGCTGCCAGCCTGTGCACTGTCCACAGTCAACAGTCCCGGGTGCCGCACCGGCCGGGCCGTTACCAGCCGTAACGATGTGCGGGCCGGCCGGGTCAGCGCCGAGGTGACCCTGGCCGACGCCACGGCCGCGGTGCTGGTGGTGACGGCGTCGGCGTCGGGCAGCGCGGGTGATTACACAGCGACGCCGCTATCGGCGTCGTCGTCGTGGAGCGCGGGCCGGTCGTCGGGTGGCTTTGCCTGGTCGTACCCGATGCCTACCCCGCCAGGACTGAACGGGCCCGAGCCGGAGCTGGCGTTGTCGTACTCGTCGGGCGGCGTGGATGGCCGGACGGTGTCGACGAACAACCAGACCTCCTTGGTGGGCGAGGGCTGGGACTCCTCGGCCGGCTTCGTCGAGCGGCGGTACAAGTCATGCGCCGACGACGTGTCGTTCACGCCGAAGCCGGGGGACCTGTGCTGGGAGACCGACAACGCGTTTCTCAACCTGCGCGGCAAGAGCATCGAGCTGGTCCGCGACGACGCCACCGGCCAGTGGCACCCGCGCGACGACGACGGGTCGCGTGTCGAGCGCCTCACGGGTGGCGCCAACGGCGACAACGACGGCGAGCACTGGCGGGTCACCGCGGTGGACGGCACGCGGTACTTCTTCGGGCTGGGCCGGCTGCCGGGCTGGGTGAGCGGGAACCCGGTGACGAACTCGACGTGGACCACGCCGGTGTTCGGCAACGACGCCGGGGAGCCATGCCACGCCGCCACCTTCGCGGCGTCGTACTGCACGCAGGCGTGGCGGTGGAACCTGGACTACGTGGTCGACCCGCACGGCAACGCGATGTCGTACTTCTACGCGAAGGAGACCAACTACTACGGGCGCAACCTCACCGCCTCCGCCGCTACGCTGTACGACCGGGGCGGTTACCTGACCCGCATCGAGTACGGGCAGCGGTCGGACACCATGTACTCGGCGTCCGCGCCGATGCGGGCGGTGTTCGGCGTCGACGAGCGGTGTGCGGCTAGCGCGACATGCACGAGCGGGGACATCACCGCGGATACGGCGAAGAATTGGCCGGACGTGCCGTACGACCGGATCTGCAAGTCCGGGGAGGCATGCACGGACCGGTACTCTCCGACGTTCTTCAGCCGCAAGCGGCTCGCGAGCGTCACGACCCAGGTGTTGTCCGGAACGTCCTACCGGGACGTTGACACGTGGACGCTCGCCCACCAGTTCCCACAGTCCGGGGACGGCACCTCGCCGGCGCTGTGGCTGGCGTCGATCACCCACACCGGCAAGGTCGGCGGGAGCACGGCCCTGCCTTCGGTTACCTTCGCCGGTGTGCAACTGGAGAACCGCGTTGATGCCGCGGAGGGCATCCCCCCGATGTACAAGTGGCGGGTCACCGACGCCTACGACGAGTACGGCGGGCACGTGCGGGTCAACTACTCCACCAAGGAGTGCAGCCGCTCGGCGCTGCCGGACCCGGAAACCAACACCAAGCGGTGTTTCCCGCAGTACTGGACGCCGGAGGGGGCGCTCTCGCCGACCCGGGACTGGTTCCACAAGTACGTGGCGGTGCAGGTGCTCGAGGACGACCAGCCCGGCGTGGCGGGTATCGAGCAGACCGACTACGAGTACCTAGGCGGCGGGGCCTGGCACTACGACGACAACGAGCTGACCCCGGCCAAGTACCGGACATGGAGCCAGTGGCGCGGCTACTCCCGGGTCCGCATCACCCACGGCGCGACCGGTGAGGTGCGTTCCCAGAGCGAGACACTCTACATGCGAGGCATGGATGGTGACCGGCTGCCAAGCGGTACGCGCAGCGTCTCGGTGGCCGACTCGGAGGGCGTCGCGCTGACTGATCACCCCGCGCTGGCGGGATTCGAGCGGGAGTCCATGACCTACACCGCTGCCGGTGGCAGTGTGCTGGAGGGAACGATCAACGATCCGTGGATCTCGACCGCCACGGCCACCCACGGACCGACCAGGGCCCACCTCGTCGACGTCGCCCGCGAGCGCGAGCGCGCCGCGCTCGCTGCCGGCGGGTGGCGGCGAACCGAGACGGCGACGAGCTTCGACGGCTACGGGCTGCCCACCCAGGTGGACGACCGAGGCGACACCGCCACCGCCACCGACGACCGGTGCACCCGTACCAGCTACGCCCGCAACAGCGCGTCCTGGATGCTCAACTACGTCAGCCGCAAGGAGGTGGTCGGCGTCGCCTGCACCGTCGCCGCGTCCTACCCGGTCGATGTCATCTCCGATGAGCGGACCTGCTATGACGGCGGCGGGTTCGGCGCCGCGCCGAGCCGGGGCGACGAGACCCGCACCGAGGAGGCGGCCTCCTACTCCGGGACCACCCCGGTCTACGTGCAGTCGTCGCGCTCCACCTTCGACGCCTACGGCCGCGTGCTGGACGCCCATGATGCGCTGGATCGCGGGACAACCACGGCGTACGGCCCAGCCAGCGGTGGCCCGGTCGTGTCGACCACAGTGACCAACCCGCTCGGGCATGTGCAGACGACCACGCTGGAGCCGGCGTGGGGCGTGCCTACGGCCACGGTGGATGCGAACGGCAAACGTACCGACCTCGCCTACGACCCGCTGGCGCGGCTGACCGCGGTGTGGCTGCCCGACCGCTCCAGGGCGGGCGGCGCCTCGCCAAACCTCAGGTTCTCCTACCGGGTCAGTACCGCCGCCCCGGTGGTCGTCACCACCGATACACTCCGCGACGACGGCAGCTACGAACCGGCATACGCGTTCTACGACGGCCGGCTGCGGCCCCGCCAGACACAGACCCCGGCGCCGGATGGGGGCCGGGTGGTCACCGACACCTTCTACGACTCGCGCGGGCTGAACGCCAAGTCGAACGCGGCCTACTGGAATAACAGCGCGGCGGGCACCACGCTGCTCACCGTCACCGACAACACGGTGCCCGGGCAGACCCTGACGGTGTATGACGGGGCCGAACGTAAGACCGCCGAGATCTTCCTGTCGCTGGGCACCGAGAAATGGCGCACCACCACCAGCTATGGCGGAGACCGGGTCACCGTCGACCCGCCCGCCGGCGCCACCTCCACCACGACGATCACTGACGCCGACGGCAACATCACCGAGCTGCGCCAGTACACCTCCGGTTCGCCGTCGGGAAGCTACGACGCGACCAGGTACACGTACACGAAGGCGGGAAAGCTCGCCACCGTGACCGACCCGGTGGGCAACGTCTGGCGCCACAGCTACGACCTGCGCGGCCGGAAGGTGAGGGAGGAGGATCCGGACACCGGAATCACCAGCTACACCTACGATGACGCTGACCAACTGCTCACCACTACCGACGCCCGCGGCGTCACCCTGGCCTACAGCTACGACGCGCTCGGCCGCAAGACCGGCCTCTACGACGGGTCGACCAGCGGCACGCGGCGCGCTGCCTGGAGCTACGACACGTTGGCCAGCGGCGCCGTGGTCAAGGGCCAGCTCGCCGCCACCACCCGGTACGCGGGCGGCCAGGCCTACACCATCTCGGTCAACGGCTACGACTCCCGCTACCGGTCCCTGGGCAGCACGGTGACCATCCCCGCCGCCGAAGGAGCCCTTGCCGGCACCTACCGGGTGAACACCGGGTACACCGAGACCGGCCTGCCGTCGCTGGTTTCCTACCCGGCCGCTGGGGGTCTGGTCGCGGAGACCCTGCGGTACAGCTACGACACCTTCGGCCGGCTGCAGACCGCCCAGACCGGGCTGAGCACACTGCTCACCAGCGCCACCTACTCGCCGTACGACGAGCCAGTGCTGTACACGCTCTCGGCTGTCCCCGGCAAGCAGGTCGCCCAGACGTTCTTCCACGAGGACGGCACCCGCCGGCTCACCCGCGCGATGGTCGACCGTAGCGTCTCGCCGCTGCACCTGGCCGACGTCAACTACAGCTACGACCCGGCCGGCAACGTCACCAAGATCGTCGATACCCCGGCCGGCGGCTCGGCGGACACCCAGTGCTTCGACTACGACCACCTCCGCCGGCTGACCCAGGCCTGGACCGCAACCGACGGGTGCGCCACGACACCGTCCGCGTCGGTCGTCGGCGGCCCAGCGACCTACTGGCAGTCCTGGACGTATGACCGGATCGGCAACCGGCTCACCGAAACCAACTACGACACCACCACCGGCCAACAGGTCACCAGCGCCTCCACCTATCCCGGCCCCGGTGCCGCCCGGCCGCATGCACTGTCCACAGTGGTCGTCAGTGGGCAGACCAACAGGTACAGCTACGACGACGCCGGCAACACCACCGTCCGGACCATCGCCGGCTCGGACCAGACCCTCACCTGGGACGCCGAAGGCCACCTCGCCAGCGTCACCGAAGCCAGCGAAACCACCGAATATCTCTGCGACGCCGACGGCAACCGGCTCATCCGCCGCGACCCCGGCGCGACGACGCTGTACCTCGGCAATACGGAGTTGAACCTTACGAGGTCGAGCGGGGCGGTCTCGGCCGTCCGCTACTACTCCGTGGGTGAAATGACGGCCGTGCGAACCAGTGCCGGACTGGCCCTGCTCGCCAGCGATCACCATGGCACCGCGCAGCTGTCCATCGACGCGACCGACCTGTCGGTCACCAGGCGCGACTACCTGGCCTTTGGCGGATCGCGGGGCTCGCCGCCCGCTGGGTGGCCGAGCGAACGAGGGTTCGTCGGCGGCACGGTCGACGCGTCGACCAGGCTCATCCACCTGGGGGCGCGTGAGTACGACCCGGACACCGGCCGGTTCGTCTCCGTCGATCCGCTGATCGACACCGATGACCCGCAGCAGATGAACGGATACACGTACGCCAACAACAACCCGGTGAGCTTCAGCGACCCGGAAGGGCTGATGGTCGACTGTGCGGGCGGCGCAGCGTGCGGGCTGCCCACGTACAACAACGGCGGCGCCACCGGCCGCCCGAGGCGCTCGTCCACCTCGCACAGCTCGAGGAACAGCGGGCACCCCAGCCAGCGGCGGCACGCTTCGTCGCCGCTGACCGGACACCCCACCACACGGCTGCGGCCCGGCACCGCGAAGTACCGGGCGTACCAGGCCGAAGTCCGCCGCCAGCTACGCCAGCTTCAGGCGGAGGCCCGGGCCCAGGCCGCACGGGAACGCCGGGCAGCCCTGGAGCGCGCCGCCGTGCAGCGCCGAGCGAGGGCCGCGCACCACGACAAGAGCAGCTGCGATCCGCGGTCGCCGTCCGCCTTCACCTGTTACGGCTGGCAGAAGATCGACCACGCGGTCGGCAAGGTCCTCACCGGGGTACGCCGCCACACCACGATCGGCTACAGCTTCTGTGTCGGGTACTGCGTCGGGATCAGCCTCCAGGACGGACATATCCAGGGCTCGGCGGGCGCCGGAGGGGTCACGTTCGGCCCCTACATCGGGGTCGCCGGACGGCGGCCATTCAAGGAGGGGAAGTCGGACCGGAAGTCGTGGCAGACGTTTGTCTCCGGCGGGCCGTTCACCGGCTCGGTAGGGGAGCAGGACGGCAATCTCGACTGGGGTGACTGGGAGTTCGACGCCGGATCGCTGGGCTACGGGGGCTTCGGTGCCAAGCGGGGCCTGTTCGATATCTGTGTGCCAGGAAACGACTGCGGTGGTCAGTACGTCAAGGCAATGCCGTAAGCGCCGATGATCCGCCTCGGGCCCGGCGGATCACCATTGCCCAGTTAGTGGCCGAGGCCGCGGAGCTTGGCGCGGACGGCCGCGGTGCTCGGGTGGCCGAGTTCTTCGAGGATGGTCAGCGCCTGCTGCCACATGCGGTGCGCCGTCTCGGTGTCTCCCATGGCGTGATGGGTGTCGCCGAGATGGCCCAGTGCGTCGGCTTCGTTGTAGCGGTTGCCGAGGGCGCGGAACAGGTCGAGGGCGTGTTCGTAGGATTCGATGGCCGTCCCGTACTGGCCGAGGTGATGGTGGGCGTAGCCCAGGCTGATCCTGTCGGGCTCAGAAAATTGGATTCGGCTACGCTGCCTGCGAGTACTCGTGGATCAGGCCGCCGAGGATCGGTCGTCGACGGACCTGGCCAGTGCTGGGCCCTATGACGTGAGCGGGACGATTCGGTGGTTGTTGGCTCAGTGAGCGATGTGGACGGTGGCCGTTGTAGTGGGCGGTGTACTCGTTCAGA
>WNFV01007972.1_pt1 | contig 12079 bp, 10 predicted proteins | sample 5400101 | NCBI WGS metagenome assembly WNFV01 (sample SAMN13153361, study PRJNA577476) | soil metagenome | isolation source: 115 cm soil or saprolite under grassland replicate 1 | place: USA:California | collected 2016-06-15
GTTGGACGACATGGCGGTGCTCCTGCTGCATAATCGATGGGTGGTACTACCGATTATCGCGCAGAGCAGGCGTTCGTTCAACGCCACTATGTTCACATGCCGCTTCCGAATACGGCCCCACGGATTATGGTCACACTCATACCATATTTGGTGAGGTCAGGACTGCCGCAATGCCGGCAGGTGATAAGCATGGTAATCATGGTGTCAAACCTTTCGTGTGATTGATCGCCGGCAGTATACCATGCCATTCGATATACGACCACTACCGGGGCGCTTTGCCTGATGGATTGACGTATGACAATTAGCACGAAGATTGTCGGGCGTAAGCCAGCGACAACGGCAACAGAAATGCGGCGCCGATTGCTCGACCAGGGGAAGCCGCTCGTGGGACGAAAACCGACGGTCGACGCAGCACTCGCGCCATCCGTTTGAGCGGCCGGGCGGCGCGCCGCCCGGCCGCTGATACTCCCTCATGGCAGCGCCGCGGCCTCGCGTGGCCAGTTCGTCGCCGTCCATTTCGAAACCTGGGGATTTTCGGGAGGTTTGCCCCGAGCTCCGCCCTCAGCCCTCCGTCCTTATCACCAACCTCCACCCGAACGGGCGTATAATCTCCCTGAGCGACCCACAGCGACAGGTTTCGCCGCGTGATCGACAAAGGAGGTTTCGATGCATATTGCACTCCTCGGCCCATCTGGTGCTGGCAAAGGATCGCACGCCGTCAGACTGGCGACACGCTTTGATCTGCTGCATGTCGTGAGCGGCGAGCTGTTCCGAGCCAATCTGGAGCAACGAACGGCCGTCGGCCTGCTCGCCAGGCGCTACATGGCCCAGGGCGAGCTGGTGCCCGATGAAGTCACCGACGCGATGATGGAGGAGTGGCTCTGGCACATCGCCCCAGAACAGGGGGTTCTGTTCGATGGCTTTCCACGCACCCTCGCCCAGGCCCAGTTTCTGGACGACCTGTTGCCCACCATGGGCCGCACGCTTGAGGCGGCGGTCTACCTCAGCGTTTCCGATGCCGAGGTTCTGCGGCGGCTTGCCGGTCGGCTGATTTGCCACACCTGCCAGGCATCCTACCATCTGCAGCTCCACCCTCCCGCCCAATCAGGCATCTGCGACCGATGTGGCGGCGCGCTGGAGCGGCGTCCAGACGACATCCCGGAGCTGATCCGCGTCCGTCAGAGGGCATTTCAGCGGGTGCGCGGGCCGCTCCTCGACTATTACCAGGCGACCGGCAGGCTGATCATTATTGACGGCGAAGGTTCACTCGCTCAAGTCTATGCTGCGCTGGAGACGGCCATCGGCGCGGTACGACGGCAGCAGGCGCGCCCGGCGACACGGGCTGAGATCGATCAGCTCCAGGCCGGCAGCGCAGCGGGGAGAGCGCTGCCCGCCGAACTGCGCGCAGAAGCGGGCCTCAACCTGGTGCTGCTTGGCGGGCCAGGCTCGGGCAAAGGCACCGAGGCTGAGGAGCTGCACGCGCAGTTGGCGCTCACCCATATTGCCACTGGCGACCTGTTCCGTGAGCATCTCAGAGTCGAGACCGACCTGGGCAGGCTGGCCAGGACCTATATGGACCGCGGGGAGCTGGTTCCGGACGATCTCACCGAGGCGATGGTTGAAGAGCGGCTGGCGCGGCCGGATACCCGTGCCGGTTTTGTCCTGGATGGGTTCCCGCGCACCCTGCCGCAGGCCGAGGCCTTGAGCGACATCCTGACCCAGCTGCACCGGCAGCTGACCAGCGTGCTCTACATCAGCGTTGCGGATCAGGAGATCGTGACACGTCTGGCCGGGCGCCGGATTTGTCGCAGCTGCCAGGCGCCGTATCATCTGACGTTCAAGCCACCGGCTCACGCGGGTATCTGCGACGTGTGTGGCGGCGAGCTATACCAACGCGATGACGACAACCCGGCAACCATCCGGGCGCGCCTGAAGACCTTTCACGCTCAGACGGCCCCACTGATCCAGTATTACAGGGCCGCCGGGCTGCTGATTGAAATCGATGGGCAGGGTGAGGTGGCAGCGGTCAAGGAGCGAACGATGGCTGCGGCCCGCAGCCTGCTGCGCGCATAGGACAGCTTCAAGCGCCCCTCTTTGTACATGGCAGGCCCGCGTTTTGGGCGGCGGCATAGCGAACCCCGGCGGCAGTCGTCTCTTGGCCCTGGCTGATCCGTAAGGTCGAGCAGGGTGCCAACAATCTTGTTCGTCCGCGGCCACCTTGCAGTGATGCCTGGGGCGCCGGTCGTGGCGGTTGCAGCGCACGTCAAACGACCACGACCGGCTCTGCGTTTAGCGCAGCTCCCAGAGATCGTTCGCCGGCTGATAACCGACGGCTGTCGCCCCACCGAGCGCGTGCGCCACAATCAGCCCGGCGTGTTTGAGTACACTTTTGTACTGGAAAAAGGTTGTGGAGCGGAAGTGCTGGGGCAGCACCCAGCTCCAGACGACAGTATTCTGCGCATCGGTAATCTCGGCAAGCGCCTCCGGATTGAAGAAGGCGGTGAGCGCGCGGACCCTGTCGCGTTGCAGCGCCCGCTGGGCCAGCTGAGGCAGCGTGATGGGACCGCCGCCGAGATCGGTGAGGGTCTCGACGATGAGCTGGGCGACGGGATCGGCGGCGAGCAGCCAGCGGAGCACGGCCCCGGACGGCGGATGCTGTTCGTGGAGGGTCGTCCGCGCAGCGCGTGAGGCGATGGCTCGATGAATGTGCGCGAGCGTTGCGAGATCCGGCAGCAGCTCCCCTGCGGCTTCCCCATGGAGAGTCGGCTCAACGGTGTCGCCGCGGATACGCACGAGTCCGAGCTTCTGCGCGCCGCGCAGGACCGCACGAATATCACGAGGTAATACAAGGTAGGCTGTCCGCATGAGATCCACCAATTCGAGCAGCCCGACGGATCGCCGGCCGCGCAGGGCGACGGCGATACTGAGGTAGTGGGTCGGCGCGTTATAGGTGAAGGTTGTCTCAACCGCCTTGGTCGTGGCCAACTGCTGCTGGACTGCCTGGGCATGCCGGGCGCGCCGTAGATGCGGCGGCGGCAGCTCGAGCACCGTCACCGTGCTGGGTGCGACCGCGAGCACGCCGATCTGGACCTGGCGGGCCAGTGCCACCACATCCGGCGCGATCGCGGCTGCCGCGGCCAGCAAGACGAGGTGGAATCCCAGGCGATACGCGGCCGCCTGGGCCAACCCCGTCAGCAGATCGTCGGTCCCTTTGGCCTCGATCGCAAAGGTCGTCTCCCCGTCATCCAGCCGGCCGACAAGATCGGGATGCACGACGAGCCCCTCAAGCGCCAGGGTAAAGCGCTGGAAGGGCCGGAGGGATGCATCGGAGAGCAGTGTCGGATGGGCGTCGGTGTAGAGATCGACGACCTTCTGACTGCCGATGCCCTGCCGCAGCAGCATGGCGCGGGTCTCACGAATCACCTCGATCTCGCGCATCACCATCTCCTCAAAACCGCGCCAGGTTCCGGCAGGTTCCAACCTGGTCGACAACGTGTGTGACGGCCGGGCGACAAGCTCCGGGAATGCTGTATGTTGGCGTCATGACGCAGAATCGTACTGATGGTGCTGCCCGGCAATGTTCCGGGTCTGGTCATCGCTGGTCCCTTGATCACTGACTACGCTTGCGTGGTCAGCGACGGTCGCGCATCCGCTCATCATTGTACCGAATCTGCGGCGTCGGCGATACAGCCCCTGGATGCTTTTGCCGGGTCATTGGCGTTGCGATGTGCTGCGATCGCATGTCGTACGATCACCGCTCTATGGTACACTGTCCGAGCTTCTTCCACCCATGATCCTGGGCTCATGCTGCTATCCACCCTGTGTAATCAGCTGGAATGCGATGCACCATTCGCCGCCTCCACCCGACGTGCGGCTCGCCGAGGTGGTCGCCGCGATGGCGCTTGCGACTGACCTTGGAATGGGCCGGTCGATCGAGCGATCGCTGCGGGGCTGTCTGCTGGCGATGGCGTTTGGTCATGCCCTCGGCATGGCCGACGCCGATCTGCAGGATGTGTATTACGTGGCACTGCTGCGCTGGGCCGGTTGCACGGCGGCTGTCGCTCATGACGACGAGCTGCGTGATACGGGAGGCTCAGGCCGACTGATGGATCGCGTAGCGGTGTGGAATGACGCCGGGATAGCGTATGTGCTCTGGGAAGCTACCGACTGTGACGATATCATATGTCCGTGTGGACGAACGATACGTTTGCCAGTTCCCCGGCGGCGTGCTGGCGCGGTCGCGTATGGTGAGATCGCCCAGAATCTCGCCCGCGGGCTCGGACTGCGCCAGCAGGTGGTCGACGCGCTGCGGCAGATCGCTCAGCGATGGGACGGCCTCGGATCCCCCGGTCTCGCGCCCGCCGCGGCCGTCGCGCAGATCGCGATCGATGCCGAGCTGTTCGAGCGGCTGGGCGGCGTGGAGTTCGCGGTTGACCTCGTGCGCCGCCGTGCCGGAACCCTGTACGATCCCATCCTGGCCATGTGCTTCTGCCGCGCGGCGGGTGAGCTGTTCCCGCGGATGGCATGCCAGTCCGCATGGCAGGCGGTGCTCGCGGCGGAACCTGGCGCGCAGCGGCAGCTCCATGGCGTACGGCTTGACGAGGCGCTGCAGGCGATCGGCGATGCTGCCGATCTGCACACGCGCGGCGCCGCCGGGCACGCACGTATGGTTGCTGTTCTGGCCGAGAGCGCGGCCGAACGCTGCGCGCTCCCGAAATGGGATGCCATCACCCTCCGCTATGCCGGGCTGGTCCAGGACATCGGCATGTTTGCCGTCACGGCCGGGCTCGGCGCGCAGGGGCGGCCGCTCAATGAGGCCGAGCGGGAACACGTGCGGCTGCATCCCTACTACACGGAGCGCATCCTCGCCCGCTCGCTCGCACTCGCTGCGATCGGCGCGCTGGCTGCGCTCCATCACGAGCGGCTCGACGGCAGCGGCTCCTACCGAGGGCTGTCTGCCGCGCAGCTGCCGCTCACCGCGCGCATTCTGGCTGCCGCCGACGTCTACGCGGCCTTATCCCAGCCGCGCCCGTACCGTACCGCCTCTCCTCCAGGTGCCGCGGCGGAGGAACTGCGCAGAGAGGTGCGGGAAGGTCATCTCGACAGTGATGCGGTCAGCGCGGTCCTCGCAGCCGCGGGCCATCGCGTGCGCGGCACGCGGGGCATGCATCTCGCCGGGCTCACGGATCGTGAGATCGAGGTGCTCCGGCTCCTGAGCTCCGGGCTGGTCAATCACCAGATGGCGGAAGCCCTCGGCATCTCCACAAACACGGTCGATCACCATATCCGGCATATCTATAACAAGATCGACGCGTCGAGCCGCGCCGCGGCAACTCGCTTCGCCATGCAGCACCAGATCGTCGATCCCGCCTGGCATGACGGCTCCTCCATCTCTGCAGAAAAATAGCGTGATCACGCGATGATTGTGCGCGCCATGCCAGGTAGACTAGGCATGTCAAGGAAGCTGACCCATGCGAGAGATCCACCAACCGCACACGGCATTGCCGCGCCTGCAGACGGGCAGATGGGCATCGTATCTTTGTTCTCAGGATCGCATCATCCACTCCAACCTCGGTAGGTTGTTATGCAGAAACGCCGAATTTGGCCAAGCAGCAGGAGTATGTATGAGGAACAAGCAGCGTCTCAACTCGTCAGACTCGGATCGCGCGGCGGCTCGCGATTCGTATCTCCCGATCGTGCCGCCGCAGCCGATTGAGTCTAGCCAGCAAGAGGTCATCAGTGTCCCACCCGCCGAGGAGGTCTTCGGCAAGGACGGGCTGATGGCGCGCCTGGTCGTGGGCGCGATCGAGCGGCTGCTGACGGAATCCGGAGGGCTGAGGGCGGAGGGTGGAAGGGCGGAGCAGGGAGGAGGGAAGAACGGACGGCATGGCAGGCGAGCGGGAGGGCTGCAGCTGCTGGGCGACGACGCGCCGCGTGCGATCAATGTCGAGCGAGAGGGACGTGACGTATCGCCCGTGCCGAAGCCGGTCCAGCCGAGTACGAGCGAGCTCGAAGAGCAGATCGTCAACCTCTACGCCCGCGGCGTCTCGACCCGCGATATTCAGGAAACGCTCCGGGACATCTACGGCATCGAGGTGACGCCGACGGCGATCAGCACGATCACCGACAAGGTCTGGACGCAGGTCGAGGCCTGGCAGAGCCGGCCGCTGGCCGCGATCTACCCGATCGTGTACCTCGACGCGATCCACCTCAAGCTCCGGCGCGACGGCAAGCTGGCGAATACCGCTATCTACATCGTGCTCGGCGTCGACCTCGATGGTCAGCGTGACGTTCTGGGGCACTGGGTCGGCGATGGTGCGGAGGGCGCCAACTTCTGGCTCTCGGTCGTGAGTGACCTGCAGGCGCGCGGGGTGCATGACATCTTTATCGCCTGCGTCGATGACCTGCCCGGCTTCAAGGCTGCCATCCAGGCGATCTTTCCATGTACCTATATCCAGCGCTGCGTGATCCATCAGGTGCGCCATAGCCTGGCCTACGTCGCCTGGAAAGACCGCAAGGTGTTTGCCTCTGACCTGCAGGCGATCTACGCTGCGCCGACGCGCGAGGCGGCCGAGACCAAGTTGTACCGGCTGTCGGAGAAGTGGGGCAAAACCTACGCGATTGCGGTCCGCTCGTGGGAGAACAGCTGGGAGGACCTCGCGACGATGTTCGACTACGCCCCTGACATCCGCCGCCTGATCTACACCACCAACCTGGTCGAGGGCTATAACGGGCTGATCCGGCGGGTGATTCGGAACAAGGGCGCGTTTCCAAGCGCCGAGGCGGTGCGCAAGCTCCTCTTTCTCGCCAACCGCACCATCACCCGCACCTGGACCAAGCCCATGCTGAACTGGGCCACCATGCTTAATCAACTGGCGATCCGCTTCCAGGATCGGTTTCCGACGTAGTGGGGGATGGGGATTGGAGGTTGGGGATTGGGGACTAGTAGGCCCTAATCCCAAATCCCTAACCTCCACTGCTGAAACCACCCGAAAGCCGGGAGGCTCCTCTGTGCTGTTCCTGACGCGGGTACCCATGAGATGTCTATCCTGGGAGCACGATTGCCCGGCTCGACGGCAGTCCGGTACCTGCCACCAAAGGCTGAAACTGTACAGATGCGCCATGGAAAAGCCATAACCTTCCGAATCGTCTGATCACGCCTCCCACTTGTAGAGAAAGCCCGAGGAGCCTGGCAACTCAAAGCCGCCAAAGCGTCCATCAGCGCTGCGGAACGCACTCGGATCGTCGCTCGAATTCGTGCCATCAGGTTGGATATCATTGGCATTCTCGACATCAGCTAGCTTCAACCATGTGCCCGCCAGCCCGAGCTCCAGATCTACCGTGACCGGGAAATTCTCGAAGTTGAGCAAGACGACCATCGTATCGTAGGCGAATTGGTTCGGGCGCAGCCGCCAGCCGAGCACTTTCCTGCCCCCACCGTAGCGCTCGGACATCCATGGACCGATGATCCCCGTAAACCGGCCGTCCCCTGCTGGGTCATACCCGGCAAGGTGCAGTGCAGGGTAGCGACGCCGCATCCGGATGAGCCGTCGTGCCCAGCGGTAAAAGCCACTGCTCTCCGGCCCGCCCTGCGGCCAGTCGAAACTGACGATGTTGCGATCGCGCTCGACGTTGAATTCCTGCCCCATATAGATCATCGGCTGGCCGAGGGCGACCATCGTTGCGAGCAATCCGAGCCGTCCTTTGCGATCTTGCGCGCCAGGGTTGTTTAATACCGGATTGGTGCCGACCTCGAAGGGGACGTTCGTCTCATCGTGACTTTCGCTGTAGTTCACCGCGTTGTTGGTGTGGGCGGCATAGAACTGCTTGCAGAAGTAGAAGATCGCGCCCAGATTATCCGTGTTGTAGAAATTCGAGTCCTGGTACGCGCCTTCGCGAAGCAGAGCCTTCAGTTTGTCGTGAAACGGATCGGCCCACTGTGCAAAGCCATTGTATCCTGAACGATTAAGGTCAGGCTGATTGGGAAGATTCTCGGCGATGAGGAGTACCGGCGGCTTGAATGTCGTGAGCTCGTCGGCAAGCCGAAGGACGAAGCCGTGATCCATGAAATCCGTGTGTATTGCATCAAAGCGGAACCCATCCACATGATACTCGGTCAGCAGCAGCTTGCAGGCGTCGATGAGCATATGCTGCACGTCCTGCTTCTCGGTCGCAACTCGGTTGCCCCAGCGGGTCTTACCACTGAAATACAGGCCACCCTCATCGGTGTCAAACTCCTCGTTGGGGTGCTCCAGAATAGCCTTCCACAGCGGATTAAAGTCGTTGTCGGTGTGATTAAATACCTGGTCGAGAATGACAGCCAGGCCCTGGCTATGAGCAGAATCCACCAGCTCGCGCAGGTCATCAGGGGTCCCGAAATCGCGTTCCACGGTACAGAACAGCGATGGATTGTACCCAAGCGTCCTTGGCCCCTCCATCCCCGAGAACTCGGCAAGCGGCATGAGGGCAAGCGCTGTCACGCCCAGATCATTGAAGTAGCCGCGACGCACGCGCTCGGTGATCCCGGCGAATGTTCCCGGTCGAGCAATATCAGAGTCGCCCTCTGTAAAGCCATACACGCTCAACTCATACACAATCAGCTTCGCCATATTCGGCGTCTGCCAGGACGCATCCGTCCATACGAACGCGGTCGGGTCGACCACGACGCCATTGTTCTGGCCGTAATCCGGCCCGAGCTGGCGGGCATAGGGGTCGGTGAGATCCTGTTGAAAACGTTTCTTCTCATCGCTGGGCACGCCGCCCTGGACGCAGAACTTGTATTCATCACCAGGCGCAGCGGTGGGTACAACACCCAACCACAGATTGGGGATGCCGAAATACCCCGGGTACAACTTGAGTTCATGGAATTGTGTCGGATCGGGACTAACATGACCGGGTCGCTGCCAGTTGTTAAAGGAGCCGAAGACATAGACGCGAGCTGCATTCGGATGATAGAGGCCAAACAAGACACCACCGTCGATGAGCGGGGTCGCGCCGAGGCCCGACAAACCACCGGTATTCGGCCAATAGATGCCCGGTTTGGGGGCGAGCGCTGCCAGGAACGCGGCAGCGCTCATCGCTTCGGGCAGCCTGGGGAGCACCGGGTGAACAAAGGCCTTGCCTGCGGTACACCAGATTTCGTCGAGGACCGGCGTTGAGCCAGGAATACCTTTCAACGGGCGGAACGAACGGTAGAGGGCGTCGCCTTCCCAGCGCGCAGCGGTGCCCGGGCCATCTTTGAATTTGAACTGAAACTCCGAACGTTTGACCTGCACGCTGAACACACTGCCGAATGCATCTGCTCCAGTGGTCGCGAAGTCGTCGGGCAGATCTGAGCCGGCGTACCAGACCCAGAGATGCGGATCAGCGAACCCGAGGATGTTATCGTAGTGGATGGTGATTCCAAAGCTCACGCTGCCCTCCTTGTGCGCATGGTTATTCCTTCCTGCCGACCCGCGGCAACGACACTCGGATCTGAACATCGAATGGAGGCGCCGACGACGTATGGCACCGCCGGTCACGGCGTTGGTCGTCGGCGCTGTGCGGTCAGATGGTCACCGTGCGAATGGCGCCATAATGGCCTGATCGCGCGTCCTGGAGTGCGTAGACAGCGATGGCATTGATTGGATGGGGCAGCCGCTCCGGCTCAAACCAGCCAACCGTGGCGATCTCCCCACCACTCGGCAGAGTCAGCTGGCCGCCAATGACGCTCCCAAGGAAAATCCATGCCAGGCACGGTTCGGGATTGGCGAAGCTGTAGAGCGCGAGGACCCGGTCGGCTTGAGCCTCCAATCCGGTTTCTTCAGCAACTTCACGCACGGCTGCCGCGAGCGGTGATTCGTTCGGCTCCACATGGCCACCCGGCAAGCCATAGGCATACCGCCCATAGTTTTCCTGAATCAACAGGATCTGGCCGGCCGCGCTGAAGATCAGCATCCCAGCCAGCAGAATCGGCGATGGAGTGGCGATCGCAGGGGAGCGTACCTCGCTCATCGTCGACCTCCCAGAAGCGCTGCACGAACTCCTCGTGTTGTGGGATGATCTGGTCGAGCAGTATCTTGGTGATGGAGCTCTGCGAGGGGCAGACATCCGCCCAACCATTGTCGTCAGCGCGCTGAGCGGTCTCAGTGTGTAAAAGGACACAAGTGAGCACAGCGAGCCAGGCGCGTTTGCTGCATGGCGTGATCGGTCGGCTCATGTGTGATCGACCAGAAATCGCCTCAGTACGGTATTGAACTGCTCGGGCTGCTCCATCGGTACGGCATGGCGGGCATCGGGCATCACGACCAGCTGCGCATCGGGAATGCGCTTGACATAAGCCTCTTTCACCGCCGCGGGCGAATAATCCTGATCCGCGGCGATCACGAGTGTTGGACACTGCAGTGCACTGAGCCGGTCGGTGACATCCCAGCCCAGCATCGAGCGCGTGGCATGGATATACGCCTCAGGATCGTTCGCGGCCCAGCGTTCGACAAAGGTCTCGCGAAGGCTCGCCTGTTCGGGCCTGGGAAACAGGTTCGCACTGAGTGCCTGGCCCATCGCGCGCATCCCGTGGTGTTGGACAATGCCCACCCGGCGCTCAACTTCCTGCTGAGCGTATGCCGGGTCGCCGAGGGTCGGTCCACTGTTGACAATCGTGAGCGTCCTCACGTGCGCCGGATAATCAAGGGCAAACTGAAAGGCAATCGCGCCACCGAGCGACAGGCCGACGACATGAGCTGTCCCGATGCCTAACGTTTGTAGTAACTCCATAAGGTCGTCTGAGAACATGGCGATGCTATACGGCCCGGCGGGTTTGTCGGACTGGCCGTGGCCGCGCAGGTCGAACGTGATGACCTGGAAAGACGCGGAGAACGCGGGCACTTGCGCCTCCCAGTCGCGGGTGCTGGAGCCCAGGCCATGAATGAACACCAGCGGTTGGCCTGTGCCGTGCATTTCGTAGTAGGCTCATGAGGCCTGAGTGTGCATGGTATACTGCCAGGCATGATAGCCTTTCCGATCACCGAGCTGCTGGACGAAGCGTCGTGTGTCGCGTGGCTTGAGCAGCATCTCCATCCGACAGACCTGACGTGCCCACGGTGTCACAGCAGCGACCGCCGGCTGTTCCGTCGACACAGTTACTTTCCAACCTATCGCTGTCGCGCTTGCCAGCGCACCTATACGATCCTGACCGGCAGTGTGTTCGAAAAGACCCGGCAGCGGCCTGCGACGATCGTATTGCTGCTGCGCGGAATTGCCAAAGGCGAAAGTACTGCGCGCCTTTCTCGTGAACTCAACCTTGATCGCAAACGCCTCGGCGAACTGCGACAGCAGAGCCAAACCAATCTCTATGATACGCTTCCTGGTGAATTGATGACGGGAACGGCATTCGAGGCAGATGAGCTGTATCAGAATGCGGGGGAAAAAAAGTACGCCCCATCACGACGCGGACGACCCGCCGCGCCGCCGCGCCGGGTACCCTCTGGGTGAAACGCAAAGGCAAAGGTACCTATGACAACGATCGACCACCGATCCTGAGCCTGATCAGTCGCACAACCCACGAGGTGCGCTATTGGGTGTTGGAGCACGCCGACAAACCAACCACGCGCACGATTGTGGAAGGAAATGTGCCGCCAAAAAGTACAATTTTGTATACCGATGAGGCTTCGAATTATCCGGATGTGCATGCTCAACACGCGAGTGTCTGCCATAGTGTGAAGGAATGGGCGCGTGATGATGGCGATGGCGTGCGCGAAGTCCACTGCAACAGTTGTGAAGGTGCGGGTACGGGACTGCGCACATTCTTGCGGACGTTCCGGGGCGTCCACAAATACGAGCTGGCCGACTACGTAGCGACCTACGAAACGATGGCGAATGCCAAAAGCATCACCTCGACAGTCATCCGGCGCATGTGTTACGGTGACTGTTTGCACGCTCAGACCTCATGAGCCGAATTTTGCTTACATGATATCTTTTCGGAAGAATCCCGCTCCTATCCCGATACCAGTGGGCAATCGCGCCGCCTGCAATCGACGCTGGACGAGCTGAAAGACCGCTTTGGCGAAAACGCTATTCAGCGCGGAAGACATGTCAGGCCGCC
>WNFV01030824.1_pt1 | contig 12079 bp, 8 predicted proteins | sample 5400101 | NCBI WGS metagenome assembly WNFV01 (sample SAMN13153361, study PRJNA577476) | soil metagenome | isolation source: 115 cm soil or saprolite under grassland replicate 1 | place: USA:California | collected 2016-06-15
CCCGGCCTGGTGCCGCGCCCCCACCTGATCGCGCGGCTCAGTCAGGGCTTGCGCCGCAAACTGACGCTGCTCTCGGCCCCCGCCGGCTTCGGCAAGACCATGTTGCTGGCCGCCTGGCTCCAGAGCCTAGAGCGGAGAGCGCAGAGCGTAGAACGGGTTCACGACGCACTCGCTCTACACTCTACGTTCTCCGCTCTCCGCTTGGGCTGGGTGTCCCTCGATGAGGGCGACAACGACCCCACGCGTTTCTGGCGCTACTTCCTCGCAGCGTTCGAAGGGCTGCACGATGGCATCAGCCACGTGGCCCTGGCCTTGCTCTGCTCCACACAGCCGGCGCCGATCGAGGCGGTGCTGACTGCGTTGATCAACGACCTTGCCCATCTCTCGACGGAATGCGCGTTGATCCTCGACGATTATCACATGATTGAGGCGCCGGAGATCCACCGCGGCGTCGCACTCTTGCTCGATCGGCTGCCTTCACATGTCCATCTAGTCGTAGCCAGCCGTGCGACTCCGCCGCTGCCCCTCGCTGGGCTGCGCGCTCGCGACCAGTTGGTCGAGATCACAGCCGACGATCTGCGGTTTTCAGCAGACGAAACGACGCTGTTCCTGCAGCAGACCATGCGGCTGGATATCTCGGATGATCGTGTCGCGGCGTTGGCAGCGCGTACGGAAGGCTGGATCGCCGGGTTGCAACTGGCAGCCCTCTCGCTGCACAATCGCGACGACGTCGACGAGTTCATCAAGACCTTCGCCGGCGGCCAGCGCTACATCCTGGACTACCTGACCGAGGAGGTCTTCGATCGCCAGCCTCCACACATACAGTCATTCCTGCTTCAGACGTCGATTCTCGATCGCCTGTGCGGGCCATTGTGTGATGCCGTTCTCGGAATTGAGAATGCAGAATTGAGAATTGAGAACGGTCGAAGACAGCCGCAGTTTTCTCAATTCTCAATTCTCAATTCTCAATTGGTGTTGGAGCATCTGGAGCGCGCCAACCTCTTCATCGTCCCGCTCGATCAGGAGCGGCGCTGGTATCGTTATCACCAGCTGTTTGCCGAATTTCTGCGCAGCCAGCTGCGCACAACCTACGCCGAGCGTAGAGCTGAGCTCCATCGTCAGGCAGCTCTCTGGCACGAGCGGAACGGGTTGATCGCCGAGGCAATCAATCACGCCCTGGCAGCCGCTGATCATGCTTGCGCTGCGCGGCTCGTCGAGGAACACGCCGAGCGGATGCTGACGTCTGGCGAGGCTCGTGCGGTGCGCGGCTGGCTGCAAGCCTTACCGGCCGCCCTGGTGCGCGTGCGCCCACGGCTCTCGGTCGCGTATGCCTGGGCCATGCTGGTCGCCAGCCGACTCGCCGAGGTCGAGCCCAAGTTGCGCGACGCGGAAGCTGCGCTGGCCACTGTGACGAGCGCTCAGTCCACTGAGCGGGAAGAGCTGGCTGTCTTGATCGACGCCGCCCGTGCGACAGTCGCGATCAATGTTGGCGACTACGCCGCCGCCGTCGAACTCTCACGCCGCGCGATTGAGCGATTGCCCGCGACCAACTTGCTCTTGTTGGGCCAGACAGCGCTGAATCTCGGCGACGCCTATGCCGCCGAAGAGCTGTTCGACACGGCGGCGGCGCAGCAGGCCTTCGCCCAAGCAATCGCCACTGGCAAAGCCGGCGGATACGCCGACGTTGTCGTCGTCGCGCTTGGAAGCCTCGGCCAGCTGCACGGGCGTATGGGCCAGCTCCGCCAGGCAGCTGCCATCTATCAGGAGGCGCTGCACTACGCCTCTCAGCAGGGGCGACCGGTTCTCAACGCAGGCAAGGCGCATGTCTACCTGAGCGGCGTGTTGCTCGAATGGGAGGATCGGGGTGCTGCTGCGACACATGTGACACAAGGGATCGAGCTGTGCCAGCAATGGGGCCACCTGCAGCATCTGTTAGACGGTTACTATTACCTGGCGCAGCTCCAGTTGGCGCAGGACAACTTCGGCGCTGCGCTTGAGACCATCGAGTATGCGGAACAGCTCGCCGCCAGCGCGTTGAGAACCACGAGCGGCGCCGATCGGAGTCTGAGCAACAAGAAGATCGGGTGGGCCGCCGAGCGCATTGCCGTCACTCGAGCGCGGCTGTGGCTCGCAGAGGGCAACCTTGATGCGGTCGCACGATGGGCGCAGGAGCGCACGATCGCGGTCGACGGCGATGTGAGCCGTCACCGCGACGGCTACGCGATCCTGGCATCCTTACTGATTACGCAGGGCAAGCCCGGCGACGCACTAGTGGTGCTGGAGCAGCTGCTCCGTAGCTACGAGGCCGCGGGGTGGATGTGGGGGGCGCTCAGCACGATGACGCTCCAGGCGCTCGCGTTCCAGGCGCACGGTAGCCTTCCTGCGGCGCTCGATACGCTCGGCCGAGCGCTGGCACTCGCGGCACCAGAGGGCTATCTCCACACGTTCGTCGAGAAGGCCGAGCCGATGGCTACATTATTACGTGAAGCAGGAGCGCGAAGTATCGCACCGCGTTACATCATGAAACTTCTGGCCGCCTTCGCCAGGACTAAGGGCCGAGGACTGAGGATTGAGGCAGCGCAGGCTCGCTACTCAGTCCTCAGTCCTCAGTCCTCAGCACTCCTTGAAGCGTTGAGTGAGCGCGAGCTGCGCGTGTTGCGTCTGATCGCCGCCGGCCTCTCGAATCAGGAGATCGCGAGCGAGTTGGTGGTCTCGGTGAACACGGTCAAAACCCATATCAAGCGTATCTACGACAAACTTGGCGTGCATAGCCGCGTCACGGCGATCGAGCGAGCCAGGCAGCTACAGCTTCTCTAGAGCACCAATCGAGAATCCCCGAATGCAGACGAACTGACGCGAATGTGTGGCTATCTCGTCACACTATTCGTGTTCTTCGCGGATCGCTGCTGACTACCTGGCCGAGATTGTGTTTCCCGTACTATCACCCCTACCAATCACCCCCGCCATTCACCCGATCGGGTGACACGCTATCACCCGGCATTTGTGTATGCTCTTTCTAAAAGCAGGCGCTTCGGTAGGTTACGGCCCTGGCAGCAGCTCGCAGGTCGCCGGTCGCAGGTTGCAGGCTTTGAACATGCTGCGAGTTGCGATAATGCGTATTCTTGTTCCAGACAAGAATACCAGGAGCTACCTATGCTGGCAGCGATCGAAATCCGCAAACTCTCCAAAACCTATCGCCAGGCGGGCAACGCGCAGGCGGCGGCGGTGGATAACCTGAACCTGATCGTCGAACCGGGAGAAGTGCTGGGCTTTCTCGGCCCCAATGGCGCCGGCAAAACCACCACCATCAAGATGATCTGCGGCCTGATCACGCCGACCACCGGCAGCATCCGCGTGAATAATCACGACGTCGCGCGCGAGCGGAGCGCCGTCATGCGCCAGATCGGGGCGGTGCTGGAAGGCACCCGCAATGTCTACTGGCGGCTCTCGGCGTGGCAAAACCTGATGTACGTCCTGCTCGACGAGCCAACGCTCGGGCTCGACGTGCAGGCTGCGCGGACAGTTCAGCATTGGGTGACGAAGCTTGCGTGCGAGCAAGGGAAGACTATTATTCTGACCTCGCATCAGCTGGACATGGTCCAGACCGTCTGCGATCGTGTGGCGGTGATGCGCAAAGGCCGGCTACTCGCCGACAAGCCGATGGCGGAGCTGCTCTCGCTCTTTCAGGCCGAGCAGTATCAGATCAAGGTTGCTGGACATCTGAACGGCCACTCCTCGGCACGCTTAGCGGGCCTCACGCCGGCCTCCGTAGAGGACGGGACCGTGCTCGCAGGCACCTTGGATGATCAAGACTCACTGTATAGAGTGCTCGCTCACATACGCGATCTGGGCTTACCGCTGGTTTCTGTGAATCGTATCGAGCCGGATCTCGAGGATGTGTTCGTCCAGCTGATCGAAAGCCAGGGCTAATCGGAGGCACATACCAATGACGACGACAGTTCGTGTGATGGGCAATGAAGCCTACAAAGCGCTGATCCATCTGTGGAGCTACCGATATAACTCGCTGGCCGAAATGCTTCAGCGCGGCATTGTGTTCCTGGCGATCGGCTTCTTCCTGGGGATGGGCACGATCGACCCGCAGCAGATGGCCTTCGTCTTACCCGGCTGGATGATGACCTTCTACGCCAGGATTATCCTCTTCCAGGTGAATGACAGCATCGCCGGGGAGGCGATGACGGGTACGCTGGAGCAGATGTACATGAGCCCGGTGTCGTCCGGGCTGCTCTTACTTGGTCGCGTATTCGCCATTCTGATCGTCGCAACGATCACCGTCTTCCTTTCGGCGGCGGTGCTGGTGCTGCTGGTCGGCATTCGGCTGCAGGTGCGCTGGGATGTGCTGCTGATCATTGCGTTCACATTGACCGGGCTGTTCGGGTTCAGCTTCCTGCTGGGCGGCGCCGCGCTGCTGTTCAAGAACGTGCGTGCGATCGCGGATCTGCTCCAGGATCTGATTCTGTTCGTCAATGGGACGGTGGTGCCCGTGGCGCTGATGCCGGCCTGGCTGCGGATCATCGGCCTGGCCTTTCCGACCACACATGGCATCACGCTGATGCGCCGGGTGGCGCTCGAAGACGTCTCGCTGGATACGCTGCTTGCCGACGGCAGTCTACTGACGTTGCTGGCGCACTCTGCGGTGTATGTGCTGGGCGGCTGGCTGATCTATGCCCTGTGCGAGCGCGCAGCAAGGCGGCAGGGAACGCTGGGGCAGTATTGATGCCTGGCGCGTATAGGCAGTACACTCTCCCACCGATGATCTGCAAATCTGGCATCTTTCTCTGGCGCAGACGCTGACGCGCGCGTTCGAGGCATTTCAACTGCCTGCTTATGCCGCACAAGGACTATCTGCAGGAGGCTGAGATGAAAGGAAACCATCGTTCTTCATCTGATATTCAAGCAAGCAGCCTGGCGCATCTCCTGGCGGGTCGGCTGTTGGTCAACTACTGCGGTATTGAGCTGCCAGATGCCACTTTGAATGGCAGCAAACTGAGCGAGACAGCCATCCGAACTGTTTGCGATTTCATCGAAGCCAATCTTTGCACACAACTAACCCTCGAAGATCTGGCTGCTCTGGTTCACCTCAGCCCGTTTCATTTCGCGCGCTGTTTCAAGGCCAGCATAGGTCTGGCGCCGCATCAATACGTGATTGCTCGCCGCATGGAGCTGGCCAAGCGGCTACTCCTGACGAGCACGCACACCGTCGCGGAGATCGCCTGGTCGATTGGCTATGAGAATATCAGCCACTTCGGGCGCTTGTTCACGACGCATATCGGGGTGACGCCTGGCACAATCCGCCGCGCCGCCGCCATCCAACCACGCGTATAAGGGCAAGAATCGACCTTTCGAAAGGCGCCAATCTCGGTACAATGATGGTCTGGGGTGTATCTTGCCGTCAGGATCGCCGGGCGACCCTGATGACGCTAGTGCATCAGGTCGCCAGGAGTTGGCGCCGGCGGAGGGCAGTCAGCGATGATCCCGATTGTGAATGTCGGCTACGCTTCGACCAACTATTACGTGCTTGGGTCGAGCACCACGCGCTTGCTGATTGATGTCGGCTGGCCTGGGACGCTGCCCACGCTCATGGCCACCCTCCGGCGCACAGGTATTCCTCTCCAGGACATCGGTTATTTGCTGGTGACCCACTATCACCCTGATCATGCCGGCCTGGCCCAGGAACTCAAAGCGCGCGATGTCCGGCTGATCGTGCTGGAGCCACAACTCCCGGCGATCCCGCGGCTCAAGACGTTTATGAAACCGGGCACGCCGTATGTTGACATCACGCTGCATGACAACCTGCAGCTGGCCATCGACGGCAGTCGGGCATTCCTGGCGAGTATTGGCATTGCGGGTGCGATCATCAGTACGCCGGGACATTCCGATGATAGTATTGCCTTGGTCCTGGATGAAGGCAGCGCGTTTACGGGCGACTTGGCACCGCCAACGATTGTCGATACTGAGGCCCGCGCTACCGTCAGCCGGAGCTGGAACACGATTCGATCGCTGAAAGCTACCATGATCTATCCGGGCCATGGTCCGGCACGTTTACTCCCATCAGTGACCGAGTCGCGAAGTAGAACGGAGGAATGACAATGGCAGCTTCACGGCCTGAACTGCACACCATGATGACCGGTCTGGCGTTCCCAGAGTCGCCACGCTGGCAGGGCGATCGCCTGTGGTTCTCCGACTGGGGCGCGCAGGACATCATCACCATCGACCTCACCGGCACGAGCGAGGTCATCGTCTCCGACGCGCGATCGTTCCCGTTCTGCATCGACTTCCTGCCCGACGGACGCCTGCTCGTCGTCGCGAACAAGCAGCTGCTGCGCAGGGAGGCCGACGGATCGTTGACCACCCACGCCGACCTGAGCAGTCTCTCCGAGCACAGCTGGAACGAGATCGTCGTCGACGGCCGGGGCAATGCCTACGTCAACGGCGGGGCCCTCGGCTTCCAGGGCGAACTCGGGGCCATCGCCTTGGTCACCCCGGATGGCTCGGCCAGGCGGGTGGCGGACGGCCTCGCGTTCCCCAACGGCATGGCGGTGGCGCCGGACAACACGAGGCTGATTGTGGCTGAGTCGTTCGGCAAGCGGTTGACTGTCTTCGACATCGCGTCCGACGGTGGCCTGTCGAAGGGGCGGCTGTGGGCCGAACTGAACGAATTCGGCCCCGACGGCATCTGTCTGGACGCCGAAAACACCGTCTGGTGCGGTTCGGGTAAGCGGTGCGTGCGTGTTCGCGAGGGCGGTGAGGTGGTGCAGGTGATCGATCTGGATCTCTTCTGCACTGCGTGCATGCTCGGAGGACGCGACAGGCGGACGCTGTACATGACGGTGGTCGAGTGGCGCGGGGATGCGACGCTGGCCGACATTGAGAAGATGAGCAACGCCATCAAAGCCGGTGTACCGGCTACGTGGCCAGGGGCACGCGCAGGTCAGGTGCTGGCGGTTGAGGTACCCGCGCCAGGTGCTGGCTGGCCTTGAAGCCCAAAGACGGCCGGGGATTGCCACGGAGGAAACCGACATGAACGATGTTCAGCATCAGGTCCAGCAAGCCATCGACCAGCTGGATGCCGAAGCGCTTGCCTGGCTCGAACACGCCTATGACCAGAACAGCTAGCACATTGCCCAGTCGAACCATATTCAATGACCTTGGTGTGCTGATCCTGCTGGCACTAGCACGCCTGCTCGTGCACACCCTGACCAATGGCCAGTATGGGTTTCACCGCGACGAACTGGCCACGCTCGACGACGCGCGCTACCTGGCCTGGGGGTATGTGGCCTATCCGCCTGTGACGCCCTTTATCGCGCGAGTGGCGCGCGAACTGTTCGGCGCGTCGCAGGTCGGCGTGCGCTTCTTTTCAGCCCTGGCACAGAGTATCGCAATGCTGCTGGCCGGGTTGATGGCGACCGCGCTGGCGGTGGCGATCGCCCCGCTCTCGCTCATCCAGGGCGCGTTGTTCCAGTATGTCTCGTTCGATTATATGTGGTGGGTCGTGGTCGCCTACCTCACCATCCGGCTCCTGAAATCGGAAGACCCGCGCTGGTGGCTTGGCATTGGAGCAGTGATTGGCCTGGGCATGCTGACCAAGTACACCATGGCGTTCCTCGTGGTGGGCATTGTTGCCGGCGTGGCGCTCACCCAGGCACGCCGCTACCTGGCGAGCCCCTGGCTCTGGGTCGGCGTTGCCCTTGCACTGCTGATCGTTCTGCCCAACCTGATCTGGCAGGCCCAGCACAACTTCATCGCGCTGGAGTACTTGAGCACGATCCATGCGCGCGACATCCAGATCGGGCGCACCCAAGGGTATCTCATCGAGCAGTTGATCGTCTGCGCCAACCTCTTCACCATTCCGTTCTGGGTGGCAGGACTCTATTTCTATTTCTTCACGCCGGCGGGGGCGCGTTACCATATGCTGGGCTGGATGTACCTCATCCCCTTCGTAGTGCTGTTGGTTCTGCAGGGCCGCTCCTATTACCTGGCGGGTGCCTATCCCATGCTCATCGCCGCAGGGGTGGTGGCCTGGGAGCGCTGGCTGGCCAGGTTGCCGGCCAGGATCGCGCGCTTGGCTGTGGGGGCCACCTGGGGCGCGCTGGCGCTCGGAGGCGTTCTTTTTGGCCTGGTGATGCTGCCGATCGCGCCAATCAACTCCGGCCTATGGCGCCTGGCCAGCCAGGCGCATGATAACTTCGTCGACGAGATCGGCTGGTCGGAGTTGGTCGAGACGGTCGCCGGGATCTATGCCGGACTGCCTGCCGAAGAACGTGCCGAGACAGGCATTCTTGCGGGCAATTATGGCGAGGCCGGGGCGATCAACCTGTACGGCCCGGCCTATGCTCTGCCGGAGGCGATCAGCGGAGTCAACTCGTACTGGCTGCGCGGCTACGGTTCTGCGCCTCCTACAACGCTGATCGTGCTGGGCTATTCGCGCGATGCCGCCCAGCGCTTCTTCGAGACATGCGACCGCGCCGGCCAGATCACGAACCGCTACGGGGTCGAGAACGAGGAGTACCAACGGGATATCTTTGTGTGCCGAAGGCCGCGCCAGCCCTGGCCGGCGTTGTGGGAAAGCCTGAAGCGCTTCGGATAGCCGGCGCAAAGCCTGGAGTCGAAGGCAGCAACGCGCGCAACACGCGAAGGAGGGAGCACGCCGATAGCCGCCTGCCAACTCGTGCGTGCACACAACGAGACGAGCTTGCGGCCATTGTTTCTCAGGATGTGGTACACTCCTCTCGTGTTGGGGAACTCATCCTCGATCCCCAACCGCAGCGAAAGGAGACTATGCCCAAGCCGTCGCAATACGCCCTTGTCTGGTCACATGCATCCCAGCATTACGAACTCCACACACAAGGACAACTGATTCAGTGCTTTCGCGAAGGCGAGGCAGCCACGTTCTCGCGCTGGGTAGATGCGCGCACCTCCTTTGCGTTTGTGGGACAAAACGGACGGCTCTCGGTGCTCAAAGAAGCCCGGCCTCGTGGAAGCGGCTATTGGTACGCCTATCAGAAACAGGGCCGACAGACCCGGAAACGCTACCTGGGCCGCTCAAACCAGGTGACGTTCGCCCGCTTAGAGCTGGTAGCGCATATCTTGACAAACCGACCTGAGCGCTCCTCTTTTGCCCCTGAGCCTGGCACGCCGTCATCCGAGGCGCAGGGAATGCTGCTTTCCAGTAAACTCACTCCACCTCGCTTGCCGCACGCTCTGGTGGAGCGCACTCGTTTGCTTGCAGATCTGGCTGCCATAGGCTCTTACCCGTTCACGCTTGTCTCGGCTGCTGCTGGCAGTGGCAAGACAACGCTGCTCGCGACATGGGTAGCATTCCAGAAGGCGCAGGCAAACAGCGGAAGGGCACAAGGAGCCGACCAGGCAGTGGCCTGGCTCTCCCTTGAGGAACTAGACGATGATCCGATCCGCTTCTGGGACCTGGTCATTGCGGCCCTGCGCCAATGCCGCCCCACTCTTGGAGTGACTGCGCTCGTCTTGCTGCATTCACCCCAGTCTCTCCCACTCTCGACCGTCTTGACGGCATTGCTTCATGACGTTGAGCGGAACACCCAGGACCTCATCCTGATTCTGGATGATTACCATGTGATCTCTGATCAAGCCATCTGTGATTCCATGAGCTTCTTGCTCAATCATGTACCCAGCACCCTGCATGTGGTGCTGGTCGGCCGCGCTGACCCGGATCTCCCTCTGCCCAGGTTTCGCGTGCGTGGACACCTGCTTGAGATCCGTGACCAGGAGTTGCGCTTTACTCTCAAGGAGGCGACCAGCTTTCTGCGCAGTGCGATGGGCTTGCCTCTCTCGGAAAACGATGTAGCCACCCTCTTCCAGCGGACGGAGGGCTGGATCGCCGGGTTGCAACTGGCCGCGCTCTCCCTGCGCAAACAACAAGATCCCTCAGCATATATTCAGGACTTTGCGGGCACGCACCGCTATGTGCTGGATTATGTGCAGCAAGACATTCTCGCGCCATTGCCTCAGCCTCTCCAGGAGTTTTTGCTTCACACAGCGATTCTCTCGCGCATGAATGCCGCTCTCTGCCAGGCTGTCACGGCGGCGACAACCGAGTCCGAGTGCCAGCAGATGTTGCAGACGTTGGAGCGAGCCAACCTCTTCCTGGTGCCGCTCGATGAGGAGCGTCACACTTATCGCCTGCATGATCTCTTTCGCGAAGCTCTGCTGGCGACTCTGCACACCACCCAACCAGAGATGGAGCCGGTCTTGCACCGCCGGGCTGCCCGCTTTTATGAGGCACAGGGGCAGTGGCACGAGGCCATTGCACACGCGCTTGCCGCCGCTGACTACTCCACAGCGGTGCGGCTGATGGAGCAAACGGTCGAGCAGTTCTGGCTACGTGGGGAAGCAGCGACGATGGCGCGCTGGGTGCCAGCACTGCCTGAGCAGACAGTGCGTGAGCACGCTCCCCTGCTGCTCACGACCGCCCTCTACCTGCTCCACACCGTCGGGCAGACGACCGAGGTGCAGCGGGCCAGGGTCCATCAGCAGGTGCGGCAGCTCATGGCGCGGGTCGAGAGCATCTTGCAGCCTCAGGTGGCCGGAACCGCCCACCTGATCGCCACCACAGGCACCGGTGCTGGCACCGTCTCTCCCCCCGAGGAAGCCCTGCTGCACCGGCGTCTGCGCCTATTACGCGCGGGCATGGGCTTGCATGAGGCGATAGCAGCCTTAGACTCTGAGCGCTTGAACGCCCTTCATCAGGAGATGCAGGAGCTTGACCAGGACGAGGAGGTCATCTGGCACATGCTCCCGCTCTTTTGCAGCTTCATCCTCCACTACAGGATCTGGGGAGAAGGAGCGAGGCTGGTGCCGCGGCTGCTCTCTGCCAAAGAGCGGGTAAGCTCGTCGGGAAGCCTCTTTGCGAACGCCAGAGTCAGGCAATGGTTGGCGATGGCGGCAGTGGAGGCAGGACAGCTGCGCTTGGCCTATCAGGAGAGTCTGGCTGCCCTCGAGCTGATCGAGCAGATGGCAGGCTATGCCCTGCTCAAAGGCTACTTTGAGGCCGCGCAGGTCGAGGTGTTGTATCAGTGGAATCGGTTGGAAGAGGCGCGGGGCAGACTGCAAACGGTTATTCAGGACGCCGCCACTTGGCAGCAGAGTGATTTGCTCCTGTCGGGATCCATAGCATTGATGAAGGTCGAGCTGGCGAGTGGAGACCTGTCTGCTGTCCAGCAAGCGCTGCACGAGTTTGAACAGTTAGAAGAATATCAAGGATTTGCAGACCATTGGCGCTGGCTGCCGGCGATACGAGCGCGCTGGTGGCTGGCGCAGGGGCAGGTGAGAGAGGCATCCGACTGGGCAACGGGCCTCGTCTTTCCTCAAGGAGCATGGGAAGCCAGCTTGTATCATACCTTCCCGGTTGTGATCCGAGTGTATTTTGCCCAGCAGCGTTGGACGGAGGCGCTGGAACTACTGGAACGCTGGAGCGAACACCTGGATCGGCCGGGCAACATCAGGATCACCATCACGTATTTGGCCCAGTTGCTGGTGGCGCTGCACCAGGCAGGCCAGCGCGATCAGGCCCGTGTGGTCGCGGCCCGTCTCTTTGCGTTGACGGAACCGGAGGGCTACCTGCGCGTGTACCTGGATGAAGGCGAACCGATGCGCCAGGCACTCTCCGCGTTGCTTGCTGACGCACATCCGGGGAAGGATGAAGCGCCCGCGGAGGATGAACCCGGTAGCGCGACTGTTGCCATTGCTCGACCCTACGTGTTGCGCTTGCTCGCAGCCTTTGAGCAGGAGGAGCAGAAAAAAACGAACGCTCTCCATCACTCTCTGGCCAAGAGCCCTCACGCATCGTCTGTTCCAGGGCGCATTGCTTCTGCCTCACCTGCCCGCGTCGAGCCACTGACCGAGCGTGAGCAAGAAGTCTTGCGCCTGCTGGCAGCAGGTGCCTCCAATCAACAGATCGCCGCAGCACTCGTGATCCAGCTTTCCACCGTCAAGAAACATGTCAGCAACCTGCTCGCGAAGCTGGGAGCAGAAAGCCGCACGCAGGCGATTGCCCAGGCGCGTGCCTTTTCCCTGCTGTGAGGATGTT
>WNFV01007980.1_pt1 | contig 12074 bp, 10 predicted proteins | sample 5400101 | NCBI WGS metagenome assembly WNFV01 (sample SAMN13153361, study PRJNA577476) | soil metagenome | isolation source: 115 cm soil or saprolite under grassland replicate 1 | place: USA:California | collected 2016-06-15
AGAGAGTCCCGTTCAAGAGCGCGCCGGCCGAGCAGCTCGCGGCGCAGGGCTATGTGGTCGTGGAAGCGGACGGCTGGACGTATTACGAACCGGACGCCGACGTGCTGCTCTCCGACCCGTTCCTTCACACCCATTGCTTCGAGACCAGGATCGGTCGCGGTGAGACGGATGGCCTCGTGGGACTCGCCTTCTCACCGGCGCGCGGGCGGAAGCTGCCGGACATCACCGGCACGCTGTGGATCGATCGCCGGACGGCCGAGCTGCGCCATCTCGAGTTCAGCTACACCCGGCTGCCCGAGCGGGTGGTCGAGCCGCGCGCCGGGGGCCGAGTCGATTTCCAGCGCATGCCGTCGGGCGGATGGATCGTCAAGGAGTGGGTGATCCGGATGCCGATCGCGGAGCGACGGCGCCGGTCGGTCGCCGAGGGCGGCGGGGAGAGTCTGCCGACGGTCGTCGGATTCCTCGAACGCGGCGGCAACGCGGCAGAGATCAAGACGAACACGGGCACACTGGTGTACCGCGGACCCGGCCTTGACACCGCGACAGCGCCCCCGCCCCCGCCCCCGCCCCCGCCGGCAGCTCCCCCTGCCCGGCCCGCGATGGTGCCGACTGGCGCCGCCGCCACCGGCCCCGCTCCCGAGACGAAGCGACGCCGGGCCGGGTCGGGCGACGTGCTCAGCGAGGATGAGTTTGTGGGAACCTCGGCGACGGATGCGTACGGACTGGTGCAGCAGTACCGGCCCAACTGGCTGCGCGGGCGTGGCCCGCTCAGCATCACCGATCCGACGGCGGGAGACATCCAGATCTACATGAACAATTCACATTGGGGTGATGCCAACCGTTTGCACGAGATCCCGGCGCAGGACGTCGTGGAGATGCGCATTCTCCGCGGACCGGACGCCACCATGAAATACGGCGTCAACCACGCCGCCGGGGTGATCGAGGTGGTCACGCGCTGAGTCTGCCGGCTTGGCGGTTGAGCAGCGCGATCAACGCGGGCGCGCCGGAGCGGCCGAACAGGTACCACGTCATGCCGCGCACGCCGACCCATGCGAGGAACGCGAGGCCGAGCGTACCTCCGACGCCGAGCGTGACGCCTTCCTGCGCCAGCCATGGCTGTGCTGCGTCGACCAATTCGCGGTACAGGAACAGCACTTGGAACATCGCGACCGCGAATTGCACCAGGATCATGTTCACGATGTTGCCGATCTGTTTTGCCTGGATCGCGTCGTTCAACACTTGAATGCACGCGAAGCTGCCGGCGATGATGACTGTCAGAAAAATCCACAGCAGCGAGACGAGGGCGACCGGGTTGGCTGTGTAACCGGCGAGCTCAGCAAGCAGCTCACTGATCGTGGGGCGCAGCGTAAACGTGAAGATGGTGGCCTCGACCGCGCACCAGACAATCAGCACGACAAAGCCCCACGGAACACCAGGACGACGGGAGGTCGCGTCGAGCATCGCCTGTTGGGTCGGGCCGAGTGGGTCTTGCATCGGAGAAACCCTCCCAGGGCGTGGGACCGCAAAAAGGGGCCGGTGGCGGCCCCATTGTTATGGACGGGACCGGCCAAGTCAAGAAATTTGAGCCGCGGCGATGTTCGATCGTTACAACAGTGTGAGTAGGGTACCATAGCAGCATCGAAGCCGGTAAGTTCAAGCGCCGCATAGTTGGAGGGGTGGCCGAGTGGCTGAAGGCGGCGGTTTGCTAAACCGTTATAGGGCTTTAAAACCCTATCGGGGGTTCGAATCCCCCCTCCTCCGTGCTAAAGAATGTCCAATGATCATTGATCAATGATCATTGGACATTCTCTTAGCACTCCTAGAACATCAACCACGCCAGCAAATAGAGCGTGTTGTTGTCCGACGCGCTGCGGCCCGCGCCGTCGTAGTTGCTCGTCCCGCCGTTGAACTTCTGATACGCGACATACTGCAGCGAAAACCGCGTGTTGATCCACGGCATGAATTGCACTTCGGCGATCACACCGTTGCTGTTCGGATTTCCGGTCGCGTTGCCCGTGACGGCCCCCGGGGCATACAGCAGCGTGTCGGCACTGCCAGTCGTGCCGAAGACGCCGAGCGAGCCGCCCCAGCGCGAGGGCGTCAACCACGCCGCATCAGCGCGCACTGTGTTCAGCGTGTTCTTGGCATTCGCGGACGCACCACCGCCAAACGTGGCATCGAGCGTCTGTTGCTCATGGACGTAACTCGCGTGGACGACGAACGTCCCAAGCCCCTTTCGTCCCGCGTGACGCTCGTACTGCACATCCGCTCCGACGTCGCTGAAGCGATCGGTGGGTCCCGTCACCCCGGTGGGGTACAACCGCGAGGCCAGGCCGAAAGTCCCCAACTCGACGTATTGCGTCCCAAAGGTCCGCTGGTAGGCGAACCGCCAATACGGCGTCACGCCCTTGGTCGTTCCCGTCGAAGACGCGTCCGGCGGATGTGCGCCACCTTGGGGCGAAGAACGATAGACCGACAGCTCGCCGTACAGATGCTCATCCCACAACGCGTACGCTCCGATCCCGGCAACGCTCTGCGCCAATCCTTCATTCAGCAGCGGCGATCCGGTTGGCGTGGGGGCGACACCCGATGAGCCGAACGGAAATCCCCAGACCGGCGTCGAGTTCCACACATCCTGCACCGTCGGGCTGTTGTTGACCGTGACGCCGTAGATCGTCCGCTTGGAGAAAAGCTTCCCGTGGTTCGCATACCGGAGATCGATGTTGTCCACCCCCAGCGTTCCCTCCGCACCGTCGTAGGTGATCTGGATAAACGTGCCGAGGCGCGGCGAGATCGCCTCACCGAAAAAGACGCTCAGTTCCTGAGGGAACTCGACGTTGCCATTCTGTGTCCCGGGCTGGGCTGTCGATGTCTGTGTGAAGGACATCTGCAACATCGTCGAGACCGGGGGAATGAGGTTGATCTTGAGCGGCGATGGGGTCGTCTCAGCAGGCCCGATGGTCTGTAATCCGGTCAGCGTGTAGGCATTGAGCTTGAACTGCCGACCGAAGGCCGTGAGCATCGGAAAGGCGGTGTGGCAGACGTTGCACGCGAGACCCGTCTGGCGCGAAAAGCTCGGAATGCCGCGATGGGCTGCAGCATACGACGCTTCATAGCTCCGGACCCAATCCGAAACGCCCGCCCTCGCCATGGAAGGGATCGTCAGTGCGAACAGGAGCAGCAGGCTATGCCGCATCGAAACCTCGCGGAAATGGATTCGCCACAATGGCTCTCTCATCATGAAGAATTCCCAAAGGTTTCGTGATGGTCGTATTATTCCCAATGGCCATCCGCGTCCGTTTTGCCCCCTCACCCACCGGTTACCTCCACGTCGGGGGCGCCCGCACAGCCCTGTTCAACTGGCTCTTCGCCCGCCGCGAGGGCGGGAAGTTTCTGCTGCGCATTGAGGACACGGATAAGGCCCGTTCCACCGACGAAAACACCCAGGTCATCCTCGACGGCCTCAAATGGCTCGGCCTCGATTGGGACGAGCCACCGGTCTTCCAGGGTGCCCGCCTCGCCCGCCACGAGCAGGTCGCCGACACGCTGCTCAAAGAGGGGAAAGGCTACATGGAGCAGGACGCGATCCGGCTGCGCGTCCCGCCGGGTGAGCTGTCGTGGGACGATGCGGTGCACGGACGCATCAGTTTCAAGGGTGAGGATATTCGTGATTTTGTGATTTTGCGGTCGGATCGCTCGCCGCTTTACAACTTTGCCGTGGTCGTCGACGACATCGACATGCACGTAACGCACGTGGTGCGTGGCGATGATCACATTTCCAACACCCCCAAGCAGCTCGCGGTCTACCGGGCCCTCGGTGCGGAGCCCCCAATTTTTGGGCATGTGCCGATGATCCACGGCCCCGACGGAAAGAAACTCTCCAAACGGCACGGCGCGACCGCTGTTGCAGACTAGCAACACCTGGGTATTCTCCCAGAGGCGATGCGCAATTTTCTCGCGCTGCTTGGATGGAGTCCGGGCGGCGATCGCGAGATCATGAGCAAAGAGGAATTGCGCAATCTCTTTTCGCTCGACGGTATCCTCAAGAAGCCCTCCGTCTTCGATACGACGAAGCTCGAGTGGATGAACGGGCAGTACCTCTCGGCAAAATCGGCCGATGAGCTGTTGCCGCTCGTGCAACCGGAGCTGGCCAAGCTGGGTATCAATGGCAACCACGACGCGCTCCTGAAGGCGATCACCGCCGTGAAGACCCGCTCGCGCACGACGCTCGACGTGGCGCGTCAGGTGGCGGTGCGGCTCGACGGCAAATTCGTTACGTTCGACGAGAAGGCCAAACAGGAAATCGCCAAAGACACGGCCGCCTATCAAGCGTCGCTCGCGGCCAGTGTCGTGGCCCTGAAGAACGTGCCGGACTGGACGCCGGAGAGTCTCGAGAAAGTGTTGCGCAATCTCGCCGAGCAGCGCAACGTGCCGGCGGGAAAAATCTTTCAGCCGATCCGCATCGCGCTGACCGGAGGAACGGTGTCGGAACCCGTGAACGAACTGCTGTCGGTCGTCGGCAAAGAGGCGGCGCTGCGCCGCCTCGAGGCTGCATCACTCTCATGAGGAGGCCAGATTGCGTCTGCCCGGTCAGATCGCAGTGTACGTCACCTGCGCCCTATCCGTCTCGCTTGGAGTCGCTGATGTAGCCTTGTGCCAATCCGTGCTCGATCGGCCACCCAACCTATCGGGTGGCTGGCTGGGCGCGCACGGCACGCTGCAGTTCAACTTCGTGCACCGATTCGGAGTGGGTGACGCCCCGCTCCGCAAAGTCACGAATTCGCCGACATTTCTCCTCGCCTACCAGCTGCCCGTTCCGCTCCTCATCGGTTTCAACTACGCCACCTCGTCCGACGTCGCAGCCGCTTTCCCCAACGAATGGGAAGCGTTCGTGCGGTGGGCAGAACGCGGCAAGGTGAGAGGCGTAGACACTCCCGCATGGCTCATCAATGAACGCGCCTTGCAGGTCGGTTATAACCAGGCCGCAGAGAGCTTTGATGCGGAGCTTACCGTTGGCCGGTCACAGGGCCGCGTCCGGTTGATGGCGGTCGGGCAATTCTTTTCCAATGGCTATCACAGCGATACCTCCCGCTTCGCCGTCGGAGGCGGTGCCGTCCTACGGCTCAATCGCTGGTTTGCCCTTGCGGGCGACGCTACCACGCTGATCGACCGGCGGCCCAACGAGAAACTGGCCTGGGGCGCGGGGCTGCAGATCGCGATTCCCTACACGCCGCACACGCTGTCGCTGCAAGTCACGAACACCAACACCGCCACGCTGCAGGGCGCGTCCCGGGGCATCGACCGAGTCCGCGGCGGGTTTGAGTTTACGATTCCTTTCACGTTGAGCCGATACTTCGGGAAGCGGGCGAGGGCGGTAAATGAAGCGGCGGCGAGGGGCGGCGAAGGGGCGGCAAAGGCTGAAATGCGAACCATGGCCTTTTCACCGAACCGCATCGAGATCGCGGCCGGCACCGCCGTGCGCTGGACCAACAACGATCAGCTCGTCCACACGATCACCGCCGATGATGGATCCTGGGATTCGGGGCCGATCGAGCCGGGGAAGACGTGGACGCACACGTTCACGCAGCCGGGCGAGTTCGCCTTCCACTGCACGCCGCATCCGTTCATGAACGCCGTCGTGGTGGTGAGGTGACCTATGACTCGCACTCGTAAAGCTCTGGCGCTCGTCCTCGGCTGCGCCGCGGGAAGCGCGACGGCACTGGCATGCTTCTCGGAGCGCGGCGCGGGTCCCGTTGCCAGCGCCGCCGAGTGCACCGTGCCCGTCACCGTGATCGATTCGATGCACTACATCGTTGCGATCCGTGACTTCGCGTTCCATCCCGATTCACTCGCCGTCCCGGTGGGCGCCACGGTCACGTGGGTGAATTGCGAAGATGTCGGCCAGGAGCCGCACACCACGACATCGGACAGCGCGGTGTGGAATTCGCCAGACTTAAACCCCGGCGCACGCTTTTCTCACACTTTCCCGGCGGCGGGTGGATTCCCGTATCACTGCACCCCGCATCCCTTCATGACCGGGAAAATCGAGGTTCAATAACCCTCATCCGTCTGAAAAGGAGGGCGAATTCGGTTCCGAAGCTTTGTGCGGTATCACCTGTAATTAGCTGTCTAAGGAGGATTAGGTATGCACGTATCGCGAGCATTGGCGATGTTTGCAACGATTTCTCTGATCGGCGTTGCTTGCAGCGATGACAACACGACCGGGATTCCCGCCGGATTGGAGGTCTACACGGCCACCCTGAACGGGGCGAATGAAGCGCCGACGCCGGTCACAACGACCGCGACGGGACACGCCATCGTAACGATCCTGGGTAACGTGATCACCTGGAAGGTCGACATCGACACACCGATCGACAGCATCATCTTAGGGCATATCCATCGCCGCGCGGCCGATTCGGTAGCGGGGAATGTGCAGGTAAACTTCGCGCCCCCCGCGACCGGCCCCGGTTTCACAGGGACTGCAACGCAGGGATCCAACGTACCGGCCCCTCCGGCCGACTCCATCCTAGGGATTATTCGAGCGGGTCGGAGTTACGTGAACATCCACACGAAGGCGCACACGGGTGGAGAGATTCGCGGCACGCTGGTACGAGTGCAGTAACTACGGAACGGCTTTACGGTATCGTGGGCGCGGCGCCGGTCTTCGGCGTCGCGCTCTGCTCTACCACGTCACTCCATCGTCCCGGACAACCCGCCCCCCCTTCATCACTCCCGCCGTATGGCGCTTCTACGACAGTTGACACACACGTGTCTTGCTCGCAACGTCACAGTGTCTGGGTCAACGCCCTCAAGCCGACCCGGTGTCTGCGCTGGCGTGTCGCTCGCAGCCCCACCGTAAGGGAGGGCATTAGCGCATGGTGAGTCCGTTGCGCAGACCAGTTGCCGCCGCATGACCGCCGCCGGCGGGATGGAAGCATCCCGCGCGATCCGGATCCGGTTCCCCGTGTGTCCATGAGCCGCACGCTTTCGAGGGGGCCGGAGCGGTTATGGCAGGAGGTCTTGCGGCGGGCGGCCATCGCGCTCGAGGGGCGAGCGGTAGGTATATGGAAAGCCGACGCGCACGGGCGACTCCATCTTCTGGCCGCGAGTTCCGAGGACCTTGTCCCCGCGGTCGACGAGCTGGAGGCAAGGCTGCGCGAGCTGGGCAAGTTGCCGGGGGCACCCGCCGCGCCCCATCGCTGGGTGGCATGCCGACTCGAAGAGCAGCGCTGGTGCATCGCACCGATCCGCCGCGAGCTGCCGCGACCGCCTCCCCCCGGCGTTGAGCGGCGGGGGCGGGAGCGCATGACGCTCGAGCTGGCGGGAGTGTGCATCGGGTTGCTCGGCGACCCGGACCGCCGGACCACGCCGTCGCGCGAGGCCGAGAGCGTGGCGCGTCTCGCCTTGATGGTCGAACAGGTCCCCGCGATCCTGTGGACGACCAACGCCGAGCTGCGCGTCACGGCGCGGTCGGGCGCGGGCCTCCAGGCGTCGGACATTCTGCCTGAGCGCGTCGTAGGCGCGTCCCTCCTCGAGCAGTACTCCAAGCAAGCAGTGAGCGCCGACTCAATCAAAGCGCATCGGCGCGCGCTCGCGGGGGAATCCGTCTCCTACCAAATTCGCGTCAACGATCGCTGCTACGATGCGCACGTGGAGCCGCTGCGGGACGACGTTGGCGCCATCGTAGGGGTCGTCGGCTTTGCCGTGGACGTGAGCGATCGCGAGCAGGCGCTCGTCGAAACGCAGCGCAGCCGGCTGGACCTCGAGGACTTCTTTGAGAACGCGACGGTCGGCCTCTCCTGGGTGGGGCCGGACGGCACGATCCTCCGTGCCAATCGCGCCGCGCTGGACATCGTGGGCTCCGGCCGGGACGAGTATGTCGGCCGCAACGTGCGCGAGTTCCAGGTCGACCCGGACATCGCGGACGATGTCCTGCAACGCGTCCGCGCCGGAGCGACCGTCCGCAACGTCGAGGCACGGCTGCGCCACCGCGACGGGTCGATCCGCCACGTCCTCATCAGCGCGAACGCGCGGTCAGAGGGCGGGCAGGTCGTGCACGCCCGCTACGTCACGCGCGACATCACCGAGCTCAAGCGGGCCGAGCAGGCCGTCGCGCACTTCAAGGCCATGGTGGAATCGGCTGACGACGCCATCACCGGCGAGACGTTGGACGGTGTGATCACGAGTTGGAACCCGGCTGCGACGCTTCTCTACGGATACTCGGCCGAGGAGGTGATCGGGAAGCCGATCGCGCTGCTGGTCCCGCCGGACCACCGCGACGAGCTGCCCGGCGTTTTTGAGAGCCTGCGACGCGGCCGGCGCGTCGAGCACTACGAGACCACCCGGGTGCGCAAGGACGGCACGCGCGTGGAGGTGTCGATGAGCATCTCGCCGGTGCTCGACGCGCACGGCCAGCCCGTCGGCGCCACCGCGATCGCCCGGGACATCACCTACCGTCGGCAAGCCGAGCGACAGCTGCTGCACGGAGCGCTGCACGACGCGGTCACCGACTTGCCCAACCGCACGTCGTTCGTCGAACGTGTGTCCCAGGCGCTGGCGCGCATGAGGCGGGACCCCGATTACGCGTTCGCCGTCCTGTTCCTCGACTGCGACCACTTCAAGGCGGTGAACGACAGGCTCGGCCATGCCGCCGGCGACCGTCTGCTGGTGGAGATCGCGCGACGCCTGCGGGCGAGCGTGCGGCCGGGTGACGTCGTGGCACGGTTCGGCGGTGACGAGTTCACGCTGTTGCTGGAGGACGTGGCCGGCCTGCCCGACGTCGAGCGCGCGGCGCGACGCATCCAGGACAGCCTGGCCGCTCCGTTTTCGCTGGAAGGGCGCGAGATGCTCGCGACCGCGAGCACCGGCGCAGTACTCAGCGACCCGCACTACGAGCAGGCCCAGGACATGCTGCGCGACGCAGACCTCGCGATGTACCGCGCCAAGGAGCGGGGCCGTGCGCGCTTCCAGGTCTTCGATGTCGAGATGCGGAATTGGGCCCACGCTCGGTCAGGGATGGAGGCCGATTTGCGGGACGCCCTCGGACGCAACGAGTTCCGGCTCGTCTTCCAACCGATCGTCCAGCTCGAGACTGGTCGCGTGCACGCGTTCGAGGCCTTGCTCCGCTGGCACCACGGGAAGCGGCGGGCTCTCCTGCCGAGCGAGTTCATACCACTCGCGGAGCAGAGCGGCACCATCATCCCGATCGGCGCGTGGGTGCTGCGGGAGGCATGCCGCTACGCGCGCACCTGGCAGAACGCCGTCGCGGGGGCCAGCCCGGTGCGGGTCAGCGTGAACCTCTCCGCCAAACAACTCGCGCACCCCGGCATCGTCGAGGACGTGCACGCCGCCCTCCAGGGCGCTGGACTCGCGCCCGCTTCCCTGAGCCTGGAGATCACCGAGAGCGTACTCATGGAAGACATCGAATCGTCCATCTCCCTGCTGGATCGGTTGCGGCAGTTGAGCGTCGAACTGCACATGGACGATTTCGGCTCCGGCTACTCGTCACTGAGCAACCTGCCGCGTCTCCCCCTGCACGCCATCAAGGTCGAGCGGGCGTTCGTGCACCGCATGGGTACGCGCCGCACGGACTTGGAGATCGTCCGCTCGATCGTGGACCTGGCCGAACACCTCGGGTTAGCTGTGATCGCGGAGGGAGTGGAGACCGTGTCGCAGCGCGAGCGCCTCATCGCGTTCGGATGCGAGCTCGGGCAGGGGTTCCTGTTCGCGAAGGGGCTCGACCCTCAGGCCGCCAAAGCCCTGCTCGCCGAGCAGCAGCAGCCAGGCCCCGCCGCCGCGTGAGGCACGCGGCTGTCGTGGTGCAGGAGCACTACGGGACGGCTCTGACGGTATCCTGGGCGCGGCGTCGTTGCTCGGCGTCGCGCTCGGCTTGTTTCCGCTCCCGCAGCTCGCGCACGTAGCGGCGGAATTGCTGCAGCGTCTGCGCCCGATCGGCGGCGCGCAGCAGGTCGGCGCGCATGTCGTTGAGCTGCCGCGCCCGCATCGCTTCGTCGAAATTGCCCTGCGGCAGCAGATTGCCGAGCAGCGCCAGCACCATCGTCGGGATCTTCACGCCGGCGACGTGGATGTAGGCCGAATCGATGCCCCACTCCGGCTTGTCGGGCGTGCCGCCGAGCGTCCACGTGGGCCGCTGCCGGTCGCGCTGCATTTGATCGAGCACCTGATTCAGCGAATCCACCATCACGCGCAGCCGGTCGATCGCTCCCTGGCGCCGGCCCGCGGTGTCGCCGTAGATCGCGTCCGCGATCGCAGCGGGCAGTCCCGGCCGCGGGCTGACCCAGAGGCGGCCATCGCCCACTCGGGGCGCGGGAGCTACGCGACTCGCGTTCGGGTCGTAGGCCGGGAGCGTGACTCCGGTATCGACCGGCGGAGTAACGGCGGGTGGCGGCGCGGCCGGTGGCGGGGTGGGCTCGCGACGCGACGACACGATCGTCGGCCCCTTGGCGCGTAGCTCGCGCGTCCCCGGAACGAAGACGAGCGAGTCGCCGGCCTCGATCGGCTGCAGCACGACGTAGTCCGCCCGGCGCCAGGGCGCCTGCCAGTTCACCGTGAAGAACAGAATCACGGCGACGACGTGCAGCGCGGCGGTGATCAGCCACGCGCGGCCGATGGGCGGGCGCCCAACCTGGCGGTCAAACAGTGGCGAGCACCTTTCCCAACCGCTCCGCGGCCTCGATGAGCCGGGGCACCGGGACAGTCAGCGCAATTCGGAAAAACCCTTCCGCGCCGGCGCCGAACGCACTCCCGGGCAGCGTCACGACGCCGACATCCTCGAGCGCGCGCTTCTGGAATGCGGCCGACGGCAGGCCGTCGGGCAGCGGCACCCAGAGGTACATCGTCGCGCGCGGTGACTCGACCTCGAAGCCGTTGCTCTTGAGCGCGGGGAGAATCGCGTCGCGCCGCTCCTTGAATTGCGCGGCGTACCCGGCCGCGATCCGCTCCGCCTGCTTCAGGACCTCCGCGCCCGCGGCTTGCACCGCGAGAAACGCGCCGGTGTCGACGTAATTCTTCACGCGCGCCAGCGCCGCCATGCGATCGGGCCGCCCTACCGCCCAGCCGAGCCGCCAGCCCGTCATGCAGAAGCTCTTGGAGAGCGAGTGGAACTCGACCGCGACGTCCATCGCGCCCGGGATCTCGAAGATCGAGGGCGCCACGTAGCCGTCGAACGTGATCTCGCAGTACGGATTGTCGTAGGCGAGCACGATGTCGTGCCGGCGGCACGCCGCGATCGTCCGTTCCAGATACTCGCGCGGCGCCACGGCGGCGGTGGGATTGTTCGGATAATTGAGATAGACGAGCCTGGCGCGCTTCAGCACGTCCGCGGGGATCTCGTTCAGCTCGAGCAGGAAATCGGTGCGCGGCGTGAGATCGTAGACGTACGGCTCGGCATCCGCGAGCACCGTCCCGCCATGATAGACCGCGTAGCCCGGCACCGGCACGATGGCGGCGTCACTCGGATTCAAAACCGCCGTCGCGAGATGCGCGATGCCTTCTTTTGAGCCGAGCAGCGGGTGCAGCTCCTTGAACGGATCGACCGTCACGCCGAAGCGGCGCTGCATGTATGCCGCGGCGGCTTCGCGGAACGCCGGCAGGCCCAGCTGAAACGCGTAGCGGCTCATCGCTGGATCCTGCACGGCGCGCGTCAGCGCCTTGACCGCGACATCCGGGGGCGCAAAGTCCGCATCCCCCGCCCCGACGTCGATGACATCGACACCCTGCTCGATCAGCCGCCGCTTGATCGCGGGCAGCTCGGCCATGGGATACGTCGGTAGTTGGGAAACGCGCCGGCTGAAACTCATGCGATAAATCTAGCTCCAGGAAACCGGGCTGCCGATGCTGTGCATCGCGAAGAATTCCTCCAACTCCCGCCGTACATCCGGCCAGTTGCCGATCGCCTTCACCGCCGGCGGCAGCCCTTCCAGCATCGTGGCCCCGTAGCGCTTGGTGACGACGCGCCGGTCGAGCAGCACCACCGCGCCCACGTCGGATTTGGTGCGGATCAGCCGCCCGAATCCCTGTTTCAACTTGAGCGCTGCGAGCGGAACGAGATAGTG
>WNFV01022081.1_pt1 | contig 12074 bp, 13 predicted proteins | sample 5400101 | NCBI WGS metagenome assembly WNFV01 (sample SAMN13153361, study PRJNA577476) | soil metagenome | isolation source: 115 cm soil or saprolite under grassland replicate 1 | place: USA:California | collected 2016-06-15
TCGCACTCGCCTTCGGCTCACCGGGAGACGGCCCGCGTGCGTGGCGGCTGAACGGCGAGGCGCATCGGCTGTCCCTCGTCGACGGCTTCGACCGTCTCCTGGCGTGGCCCTCCCTCCGCGGCGTGCGCCGGTACGAGCATCAGGAACGCACCGCGATGCGCGTCCTGCGGGACCTGCACGGTCGCGCCGTCCTCGCGGACGAGGTCGGCCTCGGAAAGACGATCGAGGCGGGCCTCATCTTGAAGGAGTACGCGATCCGCGGACTGGTCCGCCGCGCGCTCATCCTCACGCCGCCCTCGCTGACCTCGCAGTGGCGGGAGGAGATGGAGACGAAGTTCTCCCTCCCGTTCGAGGTCCTCCGTTCGGCCGGCGACTGGGAGCGTCGGCCCCTCCTGATTGCGTCGATAGACACGGCCAAGCGGGAGGCCCATCGGCGGGCGGCGCAGGCCCGGTCCTGGGACCTCGTCGTGGTCGACGAGGCGCACCGGCTCAAGAATCGTACGAGCCTGAACTGGCGGTTCGTCTCCGGCCTCTCGAAGAAGTACATGCTCCTGCTGACCGCGACGCCGGTCCAGAACGACATGGAGGAGCTCTTCAACCTGATCAGCCTCCTCAAGCCCGGCGCGCTGCACACGCACGACGGCTTCCTGGACCGCTATGTCGCAGGCGGGGACCGCCGGGTGCCCGCGCGGGTGCCGGAGCTGCGCGATCGGCTCCGGGACGTGATGATCCGGAACCGCCGGGGGATCGCGTTCACCCTGCCGCCCCGACGGGTGCACAGCCTCGCGGTGCGCCTCGGACCGGCCGAGCGCCGCCTATACGACGACGTCACGGAGTTCGTGCGTGACGCGTACTGGGCCGTCTCCGGGCGGCTCCCTTGGACGGCGCGGCTCACGCTGATCGTGCTGCAGCGGGAGATCGGCAGCAGCACGTTCGCAGTCGCGGAGACGCTCGGTCGGCTCGCCCGCGGTCCGACGTTCGGCCCGGAGGACTGCGAGCGGCTCGAAGCGCTCCGGGACGAAGCGCGCGCGATCGCGACGAACATCAAGGCGGACCGACTGCGGACGTTCCTGCGGACGTTCGACGAGAAGGCCCTCGTCTTCACGCAATACGTGCGCACCCTCCGATACTTGGAGGGGGTCCTGCGAAGCGAGGGGTACCGCATCGCGACGTACCATGGGAGCTTGGGGGCCGCCGCGAAGGACGCGGCCGTGTGTGCGTTCCGAGAAGACGCTCAGGTGTTCCTGAGCACGGAGGCGGGCGGGGAAGGCCGGAACCTCCAGTTCGGGCGGACGGTCGTGAACTACGACCTCCCCTGGAACCCGCTGCGGATCGAGCAGCGAATCGGCCGCGTGCATCGGCTGGGCCAGGAGCGCGAGGTGCACGTCGTGAACCTCTGGGCGGAGGACACGATCGAGGCGTACCTGATGGAGCTGCTCGACCGCAAGATCCACATGTTCGAGCTCGTCGTCGGAGAGCTGGACCTCATCCTCGGCCACCTCGACGAGCGGCGGTCCTTCGAGGAGCTCCTGCTCGACGTCTGGGCGCTCCGGGAAGCGGAGGACCGACGGGCCGCGATGCGGAAGCTCGGGGACGCCCTCGTGCGCGCGCGGGCACAGTCCGATCGGGTGAGGGAGCGGAACGAGGAGGTCCTAGGCGGGATCGGCGAAGAGGCGCCCGCATGAGCGAGCCGACGCCTCTCCGGGCGTTCGTCCGGGATGCGCTCGCCGACCTGGGCGCGGAGGTCTCGGAGGCGGAGTCGCTGTTGTGGGTGCGCGCTCCGGAGTCGGTCCAGCGGAAACTTGAGGTCGGGGCGGAGTTCGCCCTCGCGTTCGATCCCTCGCACGTCGGCGAGTTCGGCGCGGAGCTCGCGGCCCCCGGTAGTTACTTCCTCGAACGATCGTTCGCATGTGCGACGCGACGGGGGCGCTGGGACGCGGTCCGGGTCGAGGCGGTCGACACGTCGTGGGTGGCTCCCGCTCTCGCCGCGTCTGGGCTCACGGCCACGGCGACCCCGCAGGTCCTCGAGGCGACGAACGATCTCCTCCTCGTGTTCTCGTTCCGGACGACGCTCGCCGCCGACGAGAAGCGGGAAGCGTTCCACCGCTTCGCGGTCTCGACCGCAGACGACTCGGTCTGGGCCGTCGACGATGCGGACGCCTCGATTGTCGTCCCGGCACAACTCCCGGATTTTCGGCCGAAGCTCGGACCCGCCTACCGCCGTGCCGCGGACGCGTTGGCGGCACGGATGCGAGACGAGGTCGAGCGATTCCGGGCGAAAAGCCTTGGCCTCCTCGAGGAAGAGGTCCGGCGGATCTTCGGCTACTTCGATCGGACGGTTTCGGAGATTCGCGAGGCCGACCCGAACGGCTCCTCGGACCTGATCCGCGCGGTGGAGGCGGAGCGGGATCGGCGGCTCGCGGAGGCGCTGGAGCGGTTCGAGCCGCGGGCGACCGCCGCGCTGTGTTCGATCTGCGCGGTCCTCACGCCGTCGGTCCGAGTGCGCCTCTCCCTCGAAGACGGGGACGCCGAGGCGAGCGTCGACGCTTGGTCCCACCGGGTACGGATCACGCGAGCCGCGTCCGCTCGACTTCTAGGCCGTCCGCCGTCGGATACTCCTCGACCAGGAACGCCGGCCGGTGCAGGCGGGGAGCAAGCTCCTCGAGGACCCAGGGCGCGATCTCGAGCCGCTTCCGCGGCCCGTCGACGCCCATGAGTTCCTTCGGTACACGGTACTTGCGCGCGAGGTCCTCCCGCAGACCGTCGAGGTCGGATCCCTCGACGATTCCCTTGATCAGGGTACCGTCTTCCGTGATGACGTCCCACGGCCGCGCGACGTTCTCCGCCCGCCGCTTGATGCGGGACCGGAGCTGCCATCCGTCCTTGTACCCGCTCGTGCAATAGTGGACCGTCGTCTTCCAAGTCCGTCCGAGGATCCGCAACGCGACCGGGTCGGCCCCCTTCACCCCGTACGAGAGCTCGTGCTTCATCTCATACCCGTGGACGCGCATCCGGCCGAAGTTCGCTTCGGAGAACTCCATTTCGTTCAGGTTCACGAAAGAGAGTCCTTCGCCTCCCGCCCATTCGATCAGCCGAACGAGGTCCGCCTCCCGCTCCGGGATGAGCGGCACCTCAAGGCCAACGGTCATCTCGAGGGACCGGGCGAGTCGCGACGCCGCGACGTAGGCGCTCGACCCCGCGCGCGCCCACAACCCCGGTGGCACGTGAAACCGGATCTCGTCGAGGCCGGCGTCCGCGAGCGCGCGGATCTTGTCCGTATCCGTGGACATGGTGTACAGGTGGGTGTGGAAGGTCGGACCGAACTCCCGTTTCAGGATTCGGATGTAGTGGCACGTGCGCTCCACCGCATCGAGCGGGTCGCCGCCCGTGATCCCCGCGCCCGTCGCCCGGATCGCGCGGGCCTCCTCGAGGACGTCCTCGTCCCGCGTCACCCGCTTCTCGTCCGCGAAGACGACGTCCTTGTACATCTTCTCGTCCGACACCGGGCAATAGAAGCAGTGGAACGAGCAGACGCCGGTGACGAAGAGGACCATCTTCGCGCCGTCCGTGCACTGGCGGCATCCCGCGGGCAGGGTGCCGCGGGCGAACCCTCCGAAGGGACGCTCCTCGAGTCGCACGGGCGGTCGAACCGACCTCCGGGGATAAAGGTTCGTGGTCGGGCCGTGGGCCCTCGGAGGGTCCGTTCTTCCCCCGTACCTCTAAGTAGAGGTATGCGAGGCGACGATCTGCTCGATCCGCGCTCGCCTCCGTGCGAATTCCTGCTCCGCCTTGCGGTGGTATGCGGCCATGCGCCGCAGGACCTCCGTCTTCGCCCGCTCGGTGCCCACGCGACCGATGTAGTCCTCCCGACGGAGGGAGCGTCCGCCCTCTCGCTCGTAGTGCCAGAAGTATACGTACCGTCTCCCACCGAAGTCGCGGACCCTCACGCCGCATCCGATCTCCATGGCTCGTACCTCTAAGTAGAGGTATGTTCCAGGGACCCATAGGCCTTGCGCTGGGGTGTGTGAAACTGCCCCCAATTCGATCGCGGGTGGTCAGGCGGGGCCCGGCGCGCCTTGTTCGAGGAACGCCTTCAACGATGCCACCGATCGTCGCCAAACGCCGTCCCACTCGCCCGCGACCGGCATCGGCGAGCGATGGGCGACGTGGACCGCGGTTTCCGGGCCTCGCGGGCTGAGTTCGAAGACGACGCTCGTCTCGACGGACCCGCCCTCGTGCGAGAGCGGCCAGGTGTACGCGAGCTTGCCGGGGCCGTCGATCGCCGTGATCGTCCCTTCGACCCGGCCTTCGGGGAGCGTCCCCTCGTACCGGCCGCCCAACTCCGCCTCGATTCGGGCGTCCTCCGCCCACCACATGGCGAGCTGCTCGCCGTTGGTGAGCGCCTCGAACACGCGAGGGATCGGCGCCTGGACCGTGATCTTCGCGGAGGCCAACAGGACGCTGCGCGGTTGGGGCGGAGGCTTCGGCGCCACCGGGACCTCGGGGGGACCGGACATGGCTTCGGCTCGGGCAACGGGGTCCGGCGCATAATCATTGCTGCCCGGTTCGCTCAGAGGGGGTTCTTGCACCGCGCGCACACGAGCCGGCAGTCCTTCTTGCATTCCAGGCAGGTCCCGTGCAGGAACCGCTCCCGGACGGGCGCGTGATGGCAGTCGCTCACGGCGGTGACCATGTGCCCGCAGTAGTCGCACAGGTGCTGGACCGGTTTCTTGCCGGCGACGTACCGCTGGTACGCCATCAGGATCGCGAGGACGAGCACGAGCGCCCCGATGATAAGGCCGACCATCCAGCACTGGAGGCTTCCCTCGTCCTGGAAGGGCAGCGCGCCCCAGGGGACGGCCACGCGACCCCATCCGAACTTCCCATTCAAATACTGATGGGTGAGAATATCCGCGGTTAGAGGATTCCCGAACGAGAAACGCGGTCCTATATTCCCGCGCGCGCCTACCTTCGGCGGTGCGATCATGATGTGGACCGCTCGCACGGTCGTGGTGCTCGTCGCCATCGGCATCGGCTCGGCCGGAGCGGCCTGGGGCTTGCACGCGCTCGTCACCGCGAACGGCGCTGGGACGGACTACGGGCTCGACACGAACGGGAACGGCGCCTTCGAATGGCTCGTCGTCGAGGCGGGCGTCTCGCTGCCGCAAGCGGGCACCTGGACGATCTACGCGGACCTCTCGGCCTCGAGTCCGCCCGCGGGCGGACCGTGCGCGGTCGGGTATCGGGTGCCGCCGCCCATGCCGCCGATCGTTGCGACGGCCGATGCGACGTATCCGATCGCCTGGACGAACGAGCGGTACTTCTTCCCCGCCGGCGAGCAGACGGTGCGCATGGCCTTCGCGGGCACGGACATCGAACGCGCCGGCGTGGACGGGCCGTACCGGGTGCATGCGACGCTGTTCCTCGGGGACGGGATCATGTACGACCGGGCGGGGCCGCTCCCGCAGCCCGCCGGGGACCTCCTCGAGTGGAACTACACGACGAAGGCGTACGCCGCCTCCGCCTTCGAGGCGCCCGTCCGGCCCGCGTACTTCACGGGCGGGCACACGGACCAGGCGGTCGACCTAGACGGCGACGGGCTCGCGGACTTCCTCGAGCTGCGTGCGGACGTCCACGTGAACGTCGAGGGGAACTACAGCCTGAACGGCGTCCTCATGTCGCCATCCGCGGACGTCGTGAGGATGGTCGCGTACGCCTACCGAACCGTCGCCCTCAAAGCGTCGGACACGAGCGTGTCCTTCCGGAGACGCTATGCGGCTCGACGTCCGCGTACCGCGCGAGCGACTTCGACGACACCGTCGAGCTCCTCTCGTACACCGGTCGGTTCGAGGAGCTCACCCCGGACCGGGACGCCGACGGGACCTACGACGCCCTGGTGATCCGCGCGGAGGTCGAGGTGTTCGTCTCCGCGGCGTTCGACGTCTCCGGCCTCCTGCAGCCCGTCGGATCCTCGCGGGACGTCGCCAAGATGGCCGCTCAAGCGTGGCTTCTCGAAGGTGTGCAGTGGGTCGAATTCGTCTTCGCAGGCCCGGACATCCGCGCGAGCGGTCTCGACGGGCCGTACCTCGCGACGTTATCGCTCATGCCGACCGCCGGACGCATCGATCCGACGACGACGTACACGACGCAAGCGTACCTCGCCACGGACTTCGACGCGGACCCGGCCGGCACGCAACCCTAAATCGTCGGGCGGCCGTGCCGCTGCCGTGGACGAGGACGTCCGCGGCACGCTTCGTCGCCTCGGGATCCGGCCCCGCAAAGGGATGGGCCAGCACTTCCTCGTCGATGGGCGGATCGCGACCCGCCACGTCGGCCATGCGAACGTCGGCGCGTCGGACGTCGTGCTGGAGATCGGACCCGGTCTCGGCGTGCTCACGCGACGGCTCGTGGAGCGGGCGCAGCGCGTCATCGCGATCGAGGCCGACCGTCGTTTCGCCGCCTATCTCCGGGAGTCGTTGCCCGACGTCGAGGTGATCGAAGGCGATGCGCTCCGGGTCGAGTGGCCGGCCTTCGACGTGCTCGCGTCGAACCTGCCCTACAAGATCTCCTCGCCGATCACGTTCCGGCTGCTCGATCAGCGGTTCGACCGGGCCGTCCTGATGTACCAGTGGGAGTTCGCGCGGCGGATGATCGCGAAGCCGGCGACCGCCGACTATTCCCGGTTGAGCGTGGGCGTGTATCGTCGGGCGGCGTGCGAGATCCTCGAGCGGGTGCCGCGGAACGCCTTCCATCCGCAACCGCGCGTCGACTCCGCCCTCGTACGGCTCGTCCCGCGTCCGAGCCCGTTCCCGATCGCGGACCCGGTCCGGTTCGACGCCGTCGTGGACGCGCTGTTCGCGCATCGCCGCAAGACGGTCGAGAACGGCCTCCGGCTGTCGTGGCGGTCGTTCGCCGAAACGCCCCGCGGCCTCGAGTCGATCCTCCCGTCGGTCCCGTTCCGGACGCGCCGCGTCGAGGAACTCTCCCCGGAGGAGATCGGCCGCATCGCCGACGCGGTGCGAAAGGTTAATGGGGCATCCGCCAATCGCCGCACTCCGATCGGCCCCGGGGGACCCGATGGTCCGGAAGAAGACCATTTCTGAGCTGGAACAGGCGGAGATCAAGCTCGAGAGCCTCCTCGAGCGGCGGACCGCCCTGAACCAGGAGGCCGCGCTCCTTCGGGAGGAGCGAGACCTCGTGCACGAGAAGAAGCGGGAGCTCACGCCGAAACTGCGGGTGATGAAGGACCGACGGGCCGACCTCGTCGCGAAGGCGCGGGCGCACCGAGCGAAGCGCGACGAACTCCAGGGCAAAGCGAAGGCCCTCATCGAGCTGAAGCGGAAGATGCGCGGCTCCGCCTCCGTGGACGTCGGCGCGGAGCTTCGGGCCACGAAGCGGCGCGTGTCGCAGATGGAGATGCGGCAGCAGACCGCGTCCCTCACGCTCACCAAAGAGAACGAGTTGCTCGACGAGATCAAGCGCTCCATGAAGCGTCTGCGTGAGCTCGAGTCGCTGAAGGCCGATCAAGACAAGATCGCAAAGGAGGTCCGGGACATCGATGCCGGGATCACGGAGCGGTTCCAAGCCGCGGAGAAGGAGCACGAGGCGGCCGTCGCCTTGAGCGCGGAGGCGCGCGCCGTCCATGAGGACTCGCTCGGGCTCGTGCGGGAGATCTCGGCCCTCGTCCTCGAGGGCGACGGGAAGCACGAGGCGTACCTCGCGGCGCGGGACAAGGCCGATGAGATCCACGCGAAGGTCGTCGAGATGCGGGACAAGGTCCTCTCGATCCGGGGCGCGAAGCGCACGGAGGCGCGCGAGTCCCGCGATCTCCTCCGGGCGCAGAACCGGCAAGCGCGGGCTCTCTCCGACCCGAAGAAGCTCGAGGACTCCGCGGACCGGGCGTTGAGGGCCCTCCTGGAGAAAGGTCGCGTGGAGATCGGCCGATGAAGGCCGTCGTCCTCGCCGGAGGAGAGGGGACCCGGCTCAAGCCGCTCACGTACAAACGGCCGAAGCCGCTGATGCCCGTCGCCGGTCGGCCGTGCATCGATTACGTGCTGCGATCCCTTGCGACGTCCGGATTCCACGAGATCATCGTGACGACGGCGTATCTCTCCGACGCGCTGATCAAGTCGATCGGCGACGGCGTCGATTACAACGCGTCGATCCTGTATAGCTTCGAGGAGAACCCCGCGGGCACCGCGGGGGCCGTCCGTCGGGTGGGGAACTTCATCGACGAGACGTTCGTTGTCGCGATGGGGGACATCCTGTGCGACGTGGACTTCAAGGCGCTCTACGATTTCCACAAGCGACGGGGCGGCGTCGGGACGATCGCCCTCACGGAGGTGGACGACCCGACGCAGTACGGGATCGTCGGCCTCGATGCGAAGGGCCGGATCGCGAAGTTCCGCGAGAAGCCGAAGCGGGAAGAGGCGTTCTCGAACCTGGCGAACGCGGGCATCTACGTGCTCGAGCCGGAGGTCCTCGATTTCATCCCTGCGGACCAGAAGTTCGACTTCGCGAAGGACCTGTTCCCGAAGCTCCTTGCAAAGGGCGTCCCGCTCCATGGCTCCAAGCTCGACGGCGTCTGGATGGACATCGGGCGACCGCACGACCTCTGGAAGGCGAGCATGGAGATCGTACGACGGGAGGGCAAGCCGCTCCGGCGCGCGGGCATCGCGAGCGAGGGACCCGTGATCCTCGACGCCGCCGCCCAAGTCGAGGACGGCGTCACGATCCGAGGGCCGTGCTACGTCGGGTCCGGCGCCGTCCTGCGGCGCGGCAGCATCGCGGACAACGCCTGCCTGTACGAGGGCGTGCGGGTCGAAGGCAGAGCGGTCGTCCGGAACAGCATCGTCCTGGAGGGTAGCGTCGTCGGGGCAGCCGCCGAAATCGTCGACAGCGTGGTGTCCCGGAACTGCATCATCGAGGACGGCGCGCGGATCGCCTCGAGCATCATCGGGGACTCGATGACGATCCGTGCCGGATCGCGGCTGGAGAACGCGACGGTCTCCCAACCGCCGTAAGAGCTTTTTGGACTTCAGAAGATGTTAGTGGATTTCGGGTCCCGACCTTCCTTCAACTGAGAGCATCTGTCACGATTCGGTCCCTAGTCAGAACCCGAAGAAAGAGGCCTTCGTGCACTTGGACGAAGGCATCGAACCGTTCGAGCATCTTCGCTACCCATGCCTCGGCTCGGCCGGATTGGAACGGTATCTCGCCGACCCACGGGCAGAGGCCTCGCTCCCTGGACAGTAGCAAAGCCCAGTACTCAGGCGCTGGTACAAGGCCCACCAGCTCGTTGTAGTAGGGGACCAGATCACCCGTTCCCAACTCGACGATCCATGAGACTCGCGAAGACGAATCAAGGAAGTAGTCGAAGCTCAACTTCGCCTGAGGAAAGCTCGCGAGGGACGACGCAGGGAGCCGAGGATCGAATTCGGCGGCGTTGTTCGTCAGGATGTATGCGAATGGATGTTCCCGGCGTATCTCGGCGACGTTGACGAGGAAAATCCCGAGAATCGCGTAGTGGTCACGGTCCCTTGAACGCCAGTGAAGTGGTTCGTTGGATCCGTACGGTTTCCATTCGAACACGAACTCGGTGACACCGCCCTCCATCTTCCTTCGCGACCTTGGACCTAGCCCCTCGGGTTGCATCGTTATGAGACATGTGCGCCCGGGGCCAAAAGAGTAAGGTTCCCGCCGCTGGCAGAGCGGGCATGATGGAACGAGCGGGCGATGATACAGGGTAACGCTTGGGAATTAGCGGGGAGCGAATTCCCGCGACCCTAAGAGGTTAACGATTCGAATCGCGTGCTTTGGCTCCTAGCGAATCCCGTCCGGGGCGACGAGGACCTCGTAGTGCGAGACCTTCGGTTCGAAATCGAGGAGGAACTCCTTGTCCTTCGGAAAATACACCGCGCGTTCGACATCCGGCCCCGCGAACCGTCGGATGGCCTCGAACGAGTCCCATAGGGAGACGAGTAGGAAGTGCGTCCGATCTCCCTCGTCCCGCCGCAGGACATAGACGCCCCGGTTGCCTTTCGTCGTGCGATACTCTTTGACTCCGCTCTCTTCGAGATATTCGAGGTAGTCGTCGGCCTTCGACTTGTCCGTCACGCCGTGCCAGGTTCGAGCGATCATCGGGATCCGATGCGGTCGCATGGCATGCGCCGGCAAGAAGGTACGCCCGGCGGCCGACGGCATCGGACTAGCGGGAACCAGCGTTGACGCGAACGCGACCGCTCTTCACGACCGTCCGGACGACATTTCCGCCGATACGGTAACCCAGATGACGATGAGAGGGGATGTCCAAGACCAAGAGGTCCGCCCGCTTCCCGGGTTCGAGGCTCCCGACGTCGCTCGCGCGGCCGACCGCATGGGCCGCGTTGATCGTGGACGCGACGATCGCCTCCGCAGGAACGAGGCCATTGTGATGGCACGCGAGCGCCGCGGTGAGTTGCAACGACTCGCACCAGCAGTTCGGGTTGAAGTCCGTCCCCAACGCGACCGGAACCCCGGCCGCGACGAGCCGTCGTCCGTCCGCGAACGGAAGCCGAGACGCGAGCGACGTCGCCGGGAGTAGAACCCCGATGACGCCCGCGCGGGCCATCGCCTCGATTCCCTCCGGCGATGCGTGCAGGAGGTGGTCCGCGGAGACCGCGACGATCTCCGCGGCGAGCGAGGCACCGCCGGTCTCGGCGAGCTCGTCGGCGTGGACCTTCGGCTGCAGGCCCACGGCCTTCGCCTTCCCCAGGATTCGTCGAGCTTGATCCGGCGTGAAGTACCCCTGGTCCACGAAGACGTCACAGAAGAGCGCCAGCCCGGTCGCTCGGACGGCGTCCAGCATCGCGCCCGATACCAAGTCCGCGTAGGCATCCGGACGGCCCTCGTATTCCGGTGGGATCGCGTGGGCCCCGAGGAACGTCGGCACGACGTCGACGCCCGCGAGGGACGCGGCGCGGGCGGAGGCGCGTAGCATCCGTACCTCATCGTCGGTCCGTAGTCCATATCCCGTCTTGACTTCGAGCGTCGTCGTGCCAGCCGACAACATCGACCGCATCCGTTCGGATCCGGTCCGGACGAGCTCGTCCTCCGACGCATCGCGTGTCGCCCGGACGGTCGAGAGGATTCCTCCCCCACGCGCGGCGATCTCGGCGTAGCCGAGTCCTTGCGCCTTCCACTCGACCTCGTGTTCGCGAGATCCCGCGAAGATGGCATGGGTATGCGCGTCGACGAAGCCCGGCATCACGACGCACCCGGCCGCATCGATTCGGACGTCGGCGCGGGGGCGCCTCGAGAGGACGTCGGAGGCCGTCCCGACATCGACGATTCGGTCCCCCTCCATGTAGACGGCCCCGTCCTCCACGATCCCGAGGTCCGCCGCCGTCTCCCGGACGCGCGGCTTACGTGGGCCGCGAATCGTGAGGAGTTCCGCGGCGTGTTCGACCAAGAGGGTTCGAGCGACCGCGGCCTTTTCTCCTTTCGTCGCGCGGACCTTGTGCGCCTTCGGGGGCGTCATGGCTGCTTCGTCACTCCAACGGAGTCGGGCCCTACGACGAACGCCTTGCCGCCCGCGGCCCGGATCGCCTCGGCGGTCTCCTCGGGCCGGTCCATCAGCCGTCCCGCCTCGACGAGATCCCGCCGCCGCAGCGCGGCCAGGCCGTCGAGCGTGATCCGACCGATTTCCCGCACCACGTCCGCCGCACGCGGGTCGCGCTCGACGCGGTCTTTGACCTTCGCGACGAGAGGTCCGGTCGCCGCACTGATGCCCGTGTTCCCGATCACGAACTCGAGATCCGGCAGGCGCGCGCGATGGAGGCACCAGCGACGCGTGTCGCGTTCGATCGTCCACAGCAGGTCGTCCCGCGGCTCGCGGAGGACCAGCAGCGCTCCGCCGGCCGTGGCGGCGCTCGTGTCGATGGGGCTCGCCCGGCCCTGGACCTCGTGCTCGACTTCGAACGCCTGGCGGGCGATCGTCGGCGCGTCGAGGGTGCCCGCGATCCCGTGCAGCGCGCCGAGGGTCGCGACGGTGACCGCCGCGGACGATCCCAGGCCCGCGCCGCTCGGCACCATGG
>WNFV01007981.1_pt1 | contig 12073 bp, 11 predicted proteins | sample 5400101 | NCBI WGS metagenome assembly WNFV01 (sample SAMN13153361, study PRJNA577476) | soil metagenome | isolation source: 115 cm soil or saprolite under grassland replicate 1 | place: USA:California | collected 2016-06-15
GCTCGCGGATGGCCGCCCCGCTCTTGCGGACTCGCCCGGACCGGCAACGCCGGATCCTCGCTCGATCTCCTTCATCACTGCTCCTCCACGAATAAGGCGCGCGATGACATTGCGCACGATGCGCGAGCCGACCTCTTCCTTCAGCGTGAGGATCGACTCGGGATGGAACTGCACCGCGGCGATCGGCAGGCGCTCGTGCTCGATCGCCATGACCACGCCGTCGTCCGCGACCGCCGTGACGCGCAGCTCGCGCGGCAGCGACCCGCGGACCGCGTACAGCGAGTGATAGCGCCCCGCCTGGAAGCTCCTCGGGATGCCGTCGAACATCTCGCCGCCGAGCACCGTGATCTCGGACGCCTTGCCGTGCATCGGATACGCGAGCGTCCCGAGCTCGCCGCCGAAGCGCTCGACGATGCCCTGGAGACCGAGGCATACGCCGAACAGCGGCACCTCCGCGTCGACCGCCGCGTCGACCGCGCGGGCGACGTCGAAGTCCGCGGGGCAGCCGGGGCCCGGGGAGAGGACGATGCCGTCCGGCCGGTACGAGCGGATGAGCTCGTCGAGCTGGTCGCGCGTGTGGCCGGCCCGGACGGTGGAGACCTCCGCGCCGGCCTGGCGGATGTAGTTCGCGAGCGTGTGCACGAACGAGTCCTCGTAGTCGAGGAGAAGGATCCGCAGCCCCGCGCCGACGCCGGCCGGCTCGGCGCCGGCCGTCCCGGGCGCGAGCCGCGGCCGGCGGATGGCGTCGAGGAACGCCGACGCCTTCAGGTCGATCTCGCGCTCCTCGGCGTCGGGATCCGAGTCGATGAGCAGCGTCGCGCCCGCGCGCACCTGCGCGACCCCGTCCTTCACCTGGATCGTCCGAAGGGTGAGGCCCGTGTTCATGTTGCCGTCGAAGCCGATCATCCCGATGGCGCCGCCGTACCACTGCCGGTACGAGCGCTCGTGCTCCTCGATGAAGCGCATCGCCCAGAGCTTCGGCGCGCCCGTCACCGTGACCGCCCACGCGTGGCTGAGGAACGCGTCGATGGCGTCGTAGCCGTCGCGCAGGATGCCCTCGACGTGGTCGACGGTGTGGATGACGCGCGAGTACATCTCGATCTGGCGGCGCCCGATGACGCGCACGCTCCCCGGTACGCAGATCCGCGACTTGTCGTTGCGGTCGACGTCCGTGCACATCGTCAGCTCGGAGGCGTCCTTCTCCGAGTTCAGGAGCTCGAGGATCGCCTCGGCGTCGCCCATCACGTCGCTGCCGCGCGCGATCGTGCCGGAGATCGGGCACGTCTCGACGCGCGATCCCTCGACGCGGACGTACATCTCGGGCGACGCGCTGACGAGATGCTCACCCGCCCCGAGGTTCATCAGCGCGCCGTACGGCGCGGGGTTCCGCTCGCGCAGACGGCGGAAGAGCTCCGACGGGTGCACGCGGCACGGCTCGAAGAACGTGCGGCCCGGGACGACCTCGAAGAGGTCGCCGCGCCGGAACGCCTCGTGCGCGAGGCGCACGGTCGCGGCGTACTCGCCCGGAGCGTGATCGCTCGTCCGCTCGACCCGGTCCGCGGTCCGGAAGGGCACGACCGGGCCCGTGCGCGGCAGGCCGCGCGTCGACGCGGTCCCGACCGCGAGGTCGTATTCGTGCCGGACCGCGACGCGGCGCGTGTGGTCGACGATCACGAGCTCGTCCGGGAGGAACAGCACCAGATCGCGCTTGTCGGCGGGACGCGGCAGGCGGTGCGGGATGGGCTCGAACTGGAACGCGAGGTCGTACGCGAACGCGCCGTACAGCCCGAGGTGCGGGTCGTCGGCCGAGTAGAAGAGGTCCACGAGCGCCCGCAGGAGCGAGAAGGCCGAGCGCTGCTTGCTGCGCTCCTCCTCGGAGAAGCGGCGCTCGGGCTCGCGGATCCGTCCCGCGACGCGGTGGGCCGAGACATCGACGTCGGCCGCGGCGTCGAGGACCCGGACGGCATCGGCGATCGCGGGGAGGAGCACGGCGCCACGCTCGTTCAGGGCGTCGACCGCGAACGACCGTTCGCGCGTGACCAGCTGGATGGGCGGGTCCACGAACCCGATGTCCCAGCGCGTGTAGCGGCCCGGGTACTCATAGCTCGACGCCAGGAGGACCCCGAGGTGCTCGTCGAGCGCGTCGACGATCGGCTCGATCGCCCCCGCGATGGGCAGAGCGGTCGTCAGCCGCTGCACCTCGACACCGCCGCGCGTGCGGTAGCGCAGTGACCGCTGGCCCGCCTCCGCGATGATCGCCATGTCGCACCACCTCCGGGAAAACAAAGACCCTCGCCCGATCTCGGGACGAGGGCTCGTGGTGCCACCCGAACTCGCCCGCGGCTCGCGCCACGGGCCTCTGCCGCTGCTGTCACAGCGCGCCCCTCGATAACGGAGGGCCTCCGGCCGTCCCTACTGGCCCTCGCGTTCGGGACGGCGTCTCGCGGGATCCATTCGCCTCGCCTCCGCCGTCCCCCTTCGCAGCTCCCGGGGTTCTCTGACCGGCTTCGGTCGGGCTACTCGCTCCCGCTCGAGCGACGTTCGTCCCGGATGGTATGACCGATCGGCCAGGCGGGGCAAGGCGCGGACGCCGTTTTCCGGCCGATTCCCGGCCGGTCCGACCGGCCAGGCGAGGAGCCCCCAGCCACCAGGAACGGACGCGCGAGGGCCGTCCGTAGAGTGGCTCTGTGGCCATCGTCCCAGCCCGGCAAGGCCCCGGTCGCCCTCTCGGACCCATGGCTGTGCGCTCGAGCCTGCCCAGCCACTCGGCCGAGAAGGTCCGCGACGTCCTGCGCGGCCTGCCGATGGCGACCGGCTACCGCCTCACGGTGAAGCCGCTCCGCTACAGGACCGGCCCGCATCTCCAGGCCTTCACGTTCTGGGACCGGCCCGAGATGGTCATCCAGGTCCCCGAGCCGTTCGTGCCCTTCGCCGAGGTCGTCGACCTCGGCTCGTGGGGCCGGCCGCTCGTCCGGTTCCGGGCGCGGCGCGAGGTCATCCGCTTCCTCTATCTCCACGAGTTCTGCCACTACTGGCTGTACCTCGTGCATGGCTGGGGCACGGCGGCGGAGGTCCAGTGCGACCGCTACGCCTTCTCCGGCTACCGGCGCAGGGGCCTCGTCCTGCCTCCGCGGATCCGGGCACGCGGCCAGCAGATGGACCGCGACGTCGCCCTCAGCGCTCGGGGGCGCGCCTCCTAGATCCGCCGCAGCCGCTCGGTCATCCCGCGATGCGCGCCGTGACCGTCCCCGCAGCGTCGACGGCGACGGCGGTCGGGACGTACGCGATGCCATAGCGGCGCGCGAGCTCCGGCTGACGCGAGACGTCGACCGTCACGACGCGGCGCCCGGCCTCGCGCAGCTCGCGCTCGAGCTGGCCGCAGTCGGTGCAGAGCGGGTGCGTGAATTCGACGACGAGCTCCCCCGTCGCGTCGCTGACACCGAGCTGCTCGAGGTCGACGCGATCGAACCGCCGCTGGCCGATCCCGCGGAGCCGCGCGCCGACCTTGTACATCTCGCAGCCGACGCAGAGCCCCGTCGTCGCGGCGAGCAGTGCGAGCGCTGCGACGATGAGCCCGAGGGCGGCCCCGATGGCCGGCGCGCCGAGACCATAGGCGAGGCTCGCGGCGCCGAGGAAGACCGTCCCGACGATGTTGGCGAACCGCGGCGGCCGCGAGTCCTCGATCGGACCCTCGCCGATCCGCGGCTGGATGAGCTCGAAGTAGATGACGCACGCGACGCAGTAGCGCCGCCCGAACGTCAGCCCGATCGCGAGCTGTGCCGCGACCAGCCACAGCAGCGGCCACCATCCCGTGAGGACTGCGGCGATGGATACGAGCCCGACGACGGTCTGGTTCACGCGCGGCGCGTAGGCGTCGATGACGTCGGTGTCGCGGTACGGATCGGCCGTGCGCCCGTGCCGGCGCGGCAGCGCCGCGGTGGTCATGCGATCGCCCCCTGCCGCGCGCGGTCGACGAGATACCGCGCGAAGCGCTCGTGCGGGTCGAAGCCGACGAGCGCGACCGCGTCGGTGACGAAGTTCGAGAGCGCGTTGATGTCGTAGACGTACGGCAGGCCGTCGCGCGCGGCGACGAGGTACTCGACACCACCGACGTCGAGCTTCCCCTCTCGTGCGATCCGCAGGACGGCGTCGATCATCTCGGCCGGCGGGTCGAAGGCCTCGATGCGCATCGGCTTCTTCGACGTCGCCAGCTCATTCACCGCGCCGGTCACGATGTCGGCGCCGGGCACCTGGCAGATGTCGGCCGGGCAGAGGTTGAGATCGCTCGTCTTGTCGGACCAGATCTTGATCGCGTAGAGGTACCGGCCGTCGAGGAACTCGACGCGCACGATCGAGCCGTCCGCGGGCTCGAGGAATTCCTGGACCAGTCCCGTGCCGTCGGGGCCGAGATCGATCGACGCGGCGGCTTCGCGGATCTCGTCGACGCTCTCGAAGCGGCGCGCGAGCGCACCCGAGCCGCCGATGTTCGGCTTCACGATCACGGGGAAGCGGAGGCCGCGCGCGGCGTCGGCGATCTGCGCGGGATCGTTCACGACGTGCGCCGCGGGCGCCCGGACGCCGATGCGATGCAGGAGGAGGAGCTGGAGGGCCTTCGACGTTTCGAGGCGGAACGCATCGCTCCCGTTGACGACGGGGATCCCCCGCTCCTCGAGGAACGGGAGGAACTGGCGCGCGAACGCGATGCTCGGCGCGTGACCGCGCAGGTACGAGGACGGCGAGACCTTGTTCACGGCGAGGGACCACTCGGGCGCGGGCGCCGTCGGATCGAACTCCTGGGCGTTCGCGAAGACTCGCTCGTACGGGGCGCCGACGCGCTCGAGCGCCGCGAACATCGGCGCCATCCAGGCTTCGTTCTCGTAGAGCACCGCGATCGGTCGCATCCGCGCCTCCCCGTGTGGCATTTCCGATCATACCCGTCGGAATTGCGCCTGGGAATGGTCCGAGTGCCCTCTTCATTGGCTTTTCCACCGCTCGATACGCTGCGGAGCGATGAGGGAGGTGCTCGACTTCGGCCCGTTCCTGGAGCTCCCCGAGGAGGCCCGCGTTGCTCTCGCAGCGCCTGGACGGGCTGTGCGGATCGCCCGCGGCGAGCACGTCTTGCGCGCCGGCGACGAGCCCGAGGCCGCGTATGTGGTCGTCAGCGGACGCGTCCGGGTCACGAGCGCGGACGGCACCGTCCTCGCGACGATGACCGCTCCTGCGCTCGTCGGCGAGCTCGCCGTGCTCGAGGGGCGGAAGCGCGCGGCCGACGTCGTCGCGATCGAGCCGGTGCGCGCGCTCCGCATCGACGCAGACGACCTGCGCGACCTGGTCGCCGCGCACGCCGGCTTCGCGCGCACGCTCGAGGCGTTCGCCGACGCGCGGCGCGCGAGCACGTTCCTGCGCCGGCAGGGCCCGTTCGCCGGCCTCCCGTCGGACGAGATCGACCGGCTCGCGGCGAAGCTGCGTCCCTTCCACGCGTCGGCTGGCGACGTGCTCATGCGTCAGGGTGAGCGCGGCGACGACGTGCTGCTCATCCGCGCGGGCGAGATCGACGCCGTGCGCGAGGACGCCTTCGGGGAACGCCCGCTCGCGCGGCTCGGTCCCGGCGCCATCCTCGGCGAGATCGCCGTGCTCACGGGCTCGCCACGCACGGCGACGGTGCGCGCGCGCACTGACGTCGACGCGCTGGCCATCCCCGGCGAGGACGTCCGCGCGATCGTGAAGCGGCATCGCGGGCTGCTCGAGCAGGTCCGCTCGGTCATGCAGGCGCGCCATGCGCCGCACCGCACCGGCGAGCACCGGATCCAGCAGGCGCCGGACGACGCGAACGCCGTGATCCTCGAGGACCCGGAGCGCGCCAGATATCTGCGTCTCGACCGCCAGGCGCTCGCGATCTACCGCGACCTCGACGGCGAACGCACGCTGCGCGATCTCGCGCTGCGCCATTTCGAGCGCACCGGGACGCTCGACCCGCAGGCCGTGTTCTCGACGGTGGCCGCGCTCCAGGTCGCGGGGTTCGCCACGTCGCCGCGCCTCGCGACGGATGCGCCGGACGGCCGCCTGCTACGCGCGCTGGACGCGGTGCTCGCCCCGCGCGTCGAGATCGGCGACCCGGACGGTCTCATCGCGGCGCTCTACCGGATCGTCCGGCCGCTGTTCACCCGCGCGTCCGCCGCCGCCGCCGTCGTCCTCGGGGTCGGCGGGGTGGCCGTCGCCATCCCCGTCCTGCGCACGGCCTCACCCACCGACTTCGGGATCGTCGGGATCCTCGTCGCGTTCGTCGGCCTGCTCGTCGCCGGGATCGGCCACGAGATCGCGCACGCGCTCGCCGCGAAGGCCGAGGGCGCGCGGCTCGGCCGCGCGGGCATCGGGCTGTTCTGGGGCACCCCCGTGGTCTACGTCGACACGTCGGCCACCTGGGCGATCCCGCGCTGGGGACGCATCCGCGTGAACAGCGCGGGTCCGCTGTTCAATCTCGCGCTCGCGGGGGCCCTCGGGCTGTCGTCGCGGATCGCGGGGGGCGTCACGCAGGACGTGCTCGTCTGGCTCGCCCTCACGAACGTGCTGCTCGTCGTCTTCAACCTGTCACCGCTGCTCGAGTTCGACGGCTACTACGTCCTCGCCGCTCTCACGGACACGAACGCATTGCGGCGCAAGGCCATGCGATCGGTCTTCGGCGACCTCGGTCGCCCGCGGCGACCTGCGTCGCGGCGCGAGGCGGGCGCGCTCGTATACGTGGTCGCCTCGATCGTGTACGTCATCGCGATGGCGGGCATCGCGGTCGCGGGGCTACCGAACGTCGTGCGCACCGTGCTGCCGACCGCGATCGATATCGAGACGCGCGCGACCGTCGGCGCGGCCATCGGTGTGGGCATCGCGGTCGCTCTCGTGCTGCCCCTCGTGATGGAGGCGAGGGACGCCCGCCGCAGGCTGGAGCCCGGCCTGGCCTAGGCTCCCGGGCCGAGCGTCTTCGACGGCGGACGGATGTCCACCGTCCCCGTCTTCACGCCGAGCGCGGCCGACAGGTCGTTCCGCGACACGCGCGGCTCGAGGGCCTCGGCGCGCGCGCTCCCGCTCCCGAATCTCGAACGCTCATCAGCCGTGAGGTCGTAGTCCGCGAGCGCGGTCGCGGGGTCGCGCGCGAGCAGCTCGCGGAACGCTGCTTCGGCGATCGCGCGGTCGACGACGGCCTGGATCTGCTCCGCGGACATCCTCACTCACCTCGGAGCTCCCTCGACCCTCCCGGGGGGACCCGCGAGCGGGAGCTCTGCGCGCGAAGAGTACAGCGGGCCCTCGCTCGACAGGCGGCTTTCCATCACGTGGAGCGTCGACGCGGCGAATGAGAGCTCCCGCCGGAGGCGCGCGCCGTTCACCGCCGCCACGATCGCGCGCACCTCGTCGTCGCCGACGCGGTCGCGGACGCGCGCGAGGGTGACATGCGCTCGCAGCGGCTTCGGATCGAACGGCACCTGATGGCGCAGCAGCTCGGCGCGCACGGACGCCCCGAGCCGGACGATCGTGGCCGCCGCCTTCGGGCTCGTGCCCAGCCATATGACGCTCGGCCGGCCGTGCTCCGGGAAGCGCCCGACGGAGCGGAGCTCGATCGGGAACGGGCCGACGGCCGCCGCCGCGAGGCCCGCCGACGCGATGACGTCGGGGACGCGCTCCTCGCCTATCTGGCCGAGGAACGCGAGCGTGACGTGCATGAGCTCGGGCGCGACCGGGCGTACGCCGGTGAGCGGAGGGATGGCGCGGGCGGCGCCAGCGGCGATCTCGCGCGGCAGCGGGATGGCGACGAAGATCCGCGGCATGGACGCGCCGCGAGCCTAGCGGGACCCCGTTTCGCTAGAACGTCGTCGCGCTGACGCTGTCGCTGACGAGCATGACCATGAACACGACGGCGAGCGCCATCGTGCACACGCTGAGGAAGAGGACACGAGCGGGGTCGTCGCGGTCGTGGTCGGAGCCGGTCTCGATGTCGTCCACGCGGACCGTCAGAGCAACCCGCGTGCCCTTTACTGGACCGTCACAACCCTAGAGCGGATCAGGCCGGGCTGGGCGCTGGCGCCGGGCCCTTTCCAGTGCGACGGTCCTCACCCCCGGTGGTGCCGGTCGGCGTTCCCGTCGTCTGTCCCGTCGCGGCGGCGGCCGGGATCTCCTCGACGTCCTCGAAGATCTTGTCGAACTCCTCGCTCGAGATCGTCTCGTCGGTGATGAGCCGGCGGACGACCGCGTCGAGCTTGTCCTTGTGCGAGGTGAGGACCTCGTAGGCCTTCTGGCGCGCGCTATCGATGATCTCCTTGACCTCGCTGTCGATGAGCTTGGCGACGTCCTCGGAGTAGTTCCGCTCCTCCTGGATCTGCCGGCCCAGGAAGATGAGCTCGTCGGTGCGGCCGTACTGGAGCGGGCCGAGCTTCTCGCTCATCCCGAACTTCGTGACCATCTGGCGCGCCATCTGGGTCGCCTTCTCGATGTCGTTCGAGGCGCCCGTGGTCATGTCGCCGCCGAGATGGATCTGCTCGGCGACCCAGCCGCCGAGGGCGGCCGCGATGTCGTCCTCGAACTCCATCTTCGTGCGGAAGTAGCGGTCCTCCTGCGGGAGCGACCAGGTGACGCCCATCGCCATGCCACGCGACACGACCGTGATCTTGTGGACCGGGTTGGTGTGCTTCAGGAGCTTGAAGCAGAGAGCGTGGCCGGCCTCGTGGTAGGCCACGATCATCTTCTCCTTCTCGGTGATGACGCGGGACCGCCGCTCGGGACCGAGCGCGACCTTCTCGAGGGCCTCCTCGAACTCGGCCTGGCCGATCGTCTTCTTGTTGCGGCGAGCGGCGAGGATGGCGGCCTCGTTCACGATGTTCGCGAGGTCGGCGCCGGAGAAGCCGGGCGAGATCTTGGCGATCTTCATGAGCTCGACGCTCTTGTCCAGCGGCTTCCCGCGGACGTGGACGTCGAGGATCGCTTTGCGCCCGCGGATATCCGGACGGTCGAGGACGACCTGGCGGTCGAAGCGGCCCGGGCGCAGCAGCGCCGGGTCGAGGACGTCGGGGCGGTTCGTCGACGCGAGGACGATGACGTTCGTCCCGGTGTCGAAGCCGTCCATCTCGACGAGGATCTGGTTGAGGGTCTGCTCGCGCTCGTCGTGTGATCCGCCCAGGCCGGCGCCGCGCTGGCGGCCGACCGCGTCGATCTCGTCGATGAACACGATGCAGGGCGCGTTGCGCTTCGCCTGATCGAACAGGTCGCGCACGCGCGAGGCGCCGACGCCGACGAACATCTCGACGAACTCGGAGCCCGAGATCGAGAAGAACGGGACGCCTGCCTCGCCCGCGACGGCGCGCGCGAGGAGCGTCTTGCCCGTGCCGGGCGGTCCGACCAGGAGCACGCCGCGCGGGATCCGCGCGCCGACCGTCGAGAACTTCTCGGGGTACTTGAGGAACTCGACGACCTCTTGCAGCTCCTGCTTCGACTCGTCCACGCCGGCGACGTCGTCGAACGTCACCGTCGGCTTGTTCCCGACGAACATGCGGGCGCGGCTCTTCCCGAACGACAGCGCCTGGTTATTCGTGCCCTGGGCCTGTCTCATCATGTAGATGAAGAAGCCGCCGATCAGCAGGACCGGCAGCAGGCTGAGCAGCACCGAGCCGATGAGGCCCAGCGTGGCGCTCTGCTCCTCGTTCTTGATGGCGACCGCTCGTGACGGGTTCGCCTCGTTGTAGCTGTAGAGCCGAGACTTGAATTCCTTCGTGTCCTCGCCGAGCGTGGCGATGTACTTCTGCCCACCGTCGCGGAGCTCGACGGTGGCCTTGTTGGCCGTGATCGTGATCCGCGAGACCTCCCCGCGCTGTACGCGCGAGATGACCTCGCTCTCGTCCATCTCCTTGGTCGCGGGCGACTGCGCGCGGTAGGCATAGAGGAGCGCCACCCCCATCACGACGAGGAGGAGCGTGAGGATCCCGTTCTTGAAGATGCGGTTGTTCAGATCCAGTTCAGGCTCCCTGACACGTACATATGAAGATGCTAACCGGCCGAATGCGGCATTTGTGAAGGCATCCACCATGCCGCCATCGATATGGCACCACAACAGACCGACCTGGAACGGCATTCCGGCCCTCCTAGGCCGGTCCGTCCGCGCCTCCATGGGGCTGGATGCGGACCGCGCGATGGTCGCGTAGAAGGCGTCCGCCGGGGAGATCGAGGGCCGCGTGGCCATCGCTGCGCGCGGCCTGCGCCGCGACGGCATCCCGGTGCCGCGCGGTGAGCACGTGCCCGGTCGCTCGCTCCCATGCGATGGCAAGGGCTTCCTCGCGGACGGCGGCATTCGGACCGAGCGCGTCGAGGTCGATCGTGCCGTCGCGCGATGCTCGCTCGAGGGCTGTCCTCGCCTGGTCGCGGTGCGACGTCGCGAGGTCGGCCGCGGCATCGGCGACGCGCGCGAGCGCGCTGCTGATCTGCGGGTTGATCGCGGCGAGCTCCGGGAGGACGCGACGGCGGATGCGGTTGCGCGCGTATCGGAGCGAGCGGTTCGTCGGGTCCTCGCGCGGCGTGATGGCCGTGGCGGCGCACATCTGCGCCGTCTCTGCCCGTCCGATGCAAAGGAGCGGCCGCACGATGCCGTCGCGCGACGGGCGCATGCCGGCAAGCCCTGTGATGCCGCTCCCCCGTGTGAGATGCAGGAGGACCGTTTCGGCCTGGTCGTCGCGGGTGTGACCCGTCGCGACGCCCGTCGCGCGGCGGTCCGCGGCGACGCGCTCGAGGAACGCGTATCTCGCTCGGCGCGCGTCGTCCTCGCTCTTCGGTGGCTGCTCCGCGCGACCGAGGCGGATCGTGGCGCCGACCGTCGCCGCGAGGTCGGTGACGAACTGCGCGTCGGCGGCGCCCGTGCGGCGCAGGCGGTGGTCGAAGTGAGCAACGTGGAGGACGAGGCCGAGGTCCGGCGCGAGGTCGGCCAGCAGAAGCAGGAGCGCGGTGGAGTCCGTGCCGCCGGAGACGGCGACGACGAGGCCGCCGGGCTTGAGGAGCTCGTGCTCGAGGGCATAGTGACGCACGGTGTCGCGGATCCGCTGAGAGGTGGTCAAGGACGTCATCTGGTGGCTGGGGTGGGATTCGAACCCACGACCAGCGGATTATGACGCCGCTGCTCTACCGCTGAGCTACCCAGCCAGGGTGGTTCGGGGAGGTCAATTCTACCTGAGAACGGCCGCGCTACGTGGGGTCGCGCGCGATGCGCCGCCGGAATTCCTCTTCGGTCAGCGTGCCCTTTCGCCGGTTGCACGGCCCACAGGCGGGAATGATGTTCGCGATCAGGTTCGGGCCACCGCGCTTCAGAGGGGTCCGGTGGTCAGGCTGCAGTGGACGGGCGAGCCCGCAATACCCGCAGCAGTGGTGGTATTCGGCGACGAGCGCCAGCCACTCCGCGGCGCTGAAGCTGCCGCCCGCCGCCTCACGAGCCCTGCGCCGGTGATGAACGGCGATGCGCACTTCCGGGTGCTCGCGGTGCCACTCCGCGGTCTTCGCGTTCAGCCGCAGCGCATTCTCGGCGTGATAGCGACGCCGATAGGCACGGTGCTCGTCCGGATGACGCTCGCGCCAGCGCTTCACCCCCGCACGCGAATGCTCGCGGTGCCGTTCCGCGTTCCGACGCACCCAGTCGCGCTGGTACTCATGCTTCCGGGCGGGATCTTTGAACGGCATCCCCGCTACCGTCCGAAGAACGGACCGCCGAGGATCGACAGCCGCTCCCCTTCGTACGCGAGCAGCTCGTGACCGTCGCGGTCGTACAGCGTCACGGTGCCCGCCCGCGCGACGCAGCGCAGCGTGGCTTCCGCGCCGAAGATCGCCAGCGCGAAGCCGAGGCGGTCGGTCTCGTCGTGGCGCACATCGGCAAGGTCTCCCCACGCTCCGGCGCTCCTGATCCGGTACACGCGCACTCGATCGGCATGGCCTTGCAGACTATCGTCTGTAGACCCCTTGTAGCGGCGGCCGCGACGCTCACGCCGTGGCCGAGCTGGCGCCGCGTGTCGGTCGCGTCATCCGCAAGTACCGCGAGCAGAGCGGGCTGTCGCAGGAG
>WNFV01008809.1_pt1 | contig 12071 bp, 12 predicted proteins | sample 5400101 | NCBI WGS metagenome assembly WNFV01 (sample SAMN13153361, study PRJNA577476) | soil metagenome | isolation source: 115 cm soil or saprolite under grassland replicate 1 | place: USA:California | collected 2016-06-15
CACGGGAACCCTCAACGTGATCACGCTCGGGGTCGAGTGGCCCGAAGGCGCCGAGCAGCAGGCTGAGAAGGACCTCGGCTTCAAGTTCAACGTCCAGGTCATGGGCACGAACGCCCAGGTCCAGAAGTCGATCACGGCTCCGGGGAGCTTCGACGTCGGCGGGCTGTACAACTACCAGTTCTTCCAGATCTGGCCGACAGGCAACTTCCAGCCCGTCGATCGGAACAGGATCAAGGCCTGGAACGACTTCTATCCGATCTTCACCAAGGGCAAGGTGCAGGTCAACAACCCGAAGTGCACCTCGGGCCAGGGCGACGCGCCGTACCGCGTGCTCTTCCTCGACCTCAACCACTCGACCGGCCTACCCCTGACCGCGGTCGGGCCGAAGAGCAACAAGCGGATCGTGCAGTGGTGGAACAGCGCGGAGAACAAGCCGTACAAGGGCAAGCCGCAACCGCGCTGGATCGTCGGCCCGCCGGCCCACTTCAACATGGACTCGATGGGCTACAACGGCGACGTCATCAAGAAGCTGCCGGGCAAGGTGTCGTGGGCCGAGCTGCTGAACACGAGGTGGCGAGGCCGCGTGGCGCTCCTCAACGACCCCGGCATCGCGATGGAGGATGCCGGGAACGCCGTCAAGGCCCTCGGGCTGATGAAGTTCAAGGACCTCGGCAACATGTCGCGGTCGGAGATCGACCGGCTGATCAAGATCATGATCCGGTACAAAAAGCGCGGCCACTTCCGTGCGTTCTGGTCGACGTTCCAGGAGTCGGTCAACCTGATGAGCTCCAAGCAGGTCGTGATCGAGTCGATGTGGTCGCCTGCCGTTGCGCTGCTCGTCGCTCAGGGTGTCCCCGTCCGCTACGCGTTCCCGCCCCAGGGCATGCGCGGCTGGTGCAGCGCCCAGGGGATCCCGAAGCACGTGAAAGGCGACAAGCTGGCGCGCTGATCATGCGCCAGGGCTATTACGTCGCGAACGGGAACAAGCTTCCCGGGTGGATCAGGTCGCACGGCTCCGAGGGCAAGCCGGCGTTCACGGCCGCGGAGTACGACTTCTGGTACAACGGCAAGCCCGCCCCGCGTGACCTGCCCGGGATCACCGGCCACGTCGGGGACATCAAGAAGGGGCAGAGGCGCGACGGGGGTTCGTTCCTCAGGCGCTCCTGCAAGTACTCGTCCTGGAACTCCTTCTTCCGGGAGAACACCTACCAGATCAAGCGCTTCAACGACTTCCTCAGCGCCTAGCGCCTATGCCAGAGGAAACCGGGACCTCCGGTCCGACTTCGGAGGGGGCGGCAACCGCCGCCCCCTCCGAGGCAAAGGGGTCAGGGCTCGACCTGATCGAGCTGACCAAGGTCTTCCCGGGCGGTACGGTCGCCGTGGAGGAGTTCAACCTGCACGTCGATCACGGCGAGTACGTCGTCCTGTTGGGACCATCGGGTTGCGGCAAGACGACGACGCTGCGAATGATCGGCGGTCACGAGTTCCCGACACAGGGTGACATCGTCCTCGACGGCGCGTCGCTCGTCGGCCTTCCCCCGCACAAGCGGCCGACCACCACGGTCTTCCAGCATTTCGCGCTCTTCCCGCATCGCAGCGTGCTCGACAACGTCGAGTTCGGCCTCAAGATGCACGGGATGCCGAAGGACGAGCGCCGCCAGCAAGCGTTCGACGCGCTCCGAATGGTCGGCCTCGAGGAGCTCGCCGACCGCAAGCCGCGCGCGCTCTCCGGGGGACAGCAGCAGCGTGTCGCGCTCGCGCGCGTGCTCGTGACGAAGCCGAAGGCGTTGCTCCTCGACGAGCCGCTCGGAGACCTCGACCGGCTGCTGCAGCTGCGGATGCGCGTCGAGCTTCGCAACCTCCAGCGTCAGCTCGGGCTGATGTTCGTCCACGTCACGCACAACCAGGAGGAAGCGCTCTCGATGGCGGACCGCATCGTCGTGATGAACGAGGCCCGGATCCAGCAGATCGCCGACCCGCTTACGATCGCGACGAGGCCCGAGACCGAGCTGGTCGCACGCTTCATGGGCGACAACAACATCATCCGTGGGCGGGTGACTGCGCACGAAGGCGATCGTCTCATCGTTGAGAACGGCCACGTCCGAGCGAGCGTCCGGTCGAGCGACGATCCGCCTTCGCTCGGCGACGAGGCCCTGATCTCGGTCCGGGCCGCGGCCGTTCAGCTCAGAGACGGCGCGGCGGGTGCGCAGGTGAACTCCGCCGACTGCGAGATCGTCTTCGTCGAGTTTCTCGGCGACCTCGTAAAGCTCCATCTCACCGTCGGCGACGAGCGGATGCTGGCGAAGGTGCCTGGCGACCGCTATCCCTCGCTGCGAGGCAGGGAGGGCGAGAAGATCACGATCAGGTGGAACGAGGACGATGGGCAACTCCTCAGAGCCTGAGTCCGCCGCCCAACTCGACGTCGCCGAGATCGAGGCGGCCGAGGAGATCGTCGAGCAGCGCCCGCTTCGGGAGCGGGCGCTCGGCGAGCAGGTGGCCGCCGAGCGAGGCAGGGGCTGGGTCACCGCCCTGTGGGCCCTGCCCGGGTTCGTATGGCTCGGTTTCTTCTTGATCGCGCCGCTCGTCTTCATCGTCCTCGTCAGCTTCTGGACGTACTCGTTAGGCGCCAAGTCCGGCTTCACGACCGACTGGACGATCCAGAACTACAGCCGGCTCTTTCACGACTCGACCTACTGGCACAACATGCTGAACAGCTTCGAGACGTCCCTCATCGTCGTCGCTGCGTGCCTCGTCCTCGGCTTCCCGGTCGCGTACTTCCTCGCCCTCAAGGTCGAGAACCTGCGCTACCAGATTGCGCTCTTCGTTCTTGCGCTCGCCCCGTTCTGGACGAGCTTCCTGATCCGCTCAGTCGCCTGGACGTACCCCCTGAACTACATCCTGGCCAAGGTCGGAGTGGCAAGTTTCTCGACCGCCTCGGTGCGCCTGGCCTTGATCCAGCTCTACATCCTGTTCATGGTCACGCCGCTCTTCTTCTCGCTGTCCCAGGTCGACCGCGCGGCGCTCGAGGCCGCGCGCGACCTCGGCGGCAACTGGTGGCGGACGTTCCGCGAAGTCATTCTGCCGCAAACGATGCCCGGCATCGTCATCGGCTCGATCTTCGTCTTCGTCCTCACCATGGGTGAGTACGGAACCGTGCTCGTGGTCGGCGGGAACAAGATTCAGTCGGTCGGGACGATCGTGAACTCCTACATCCAGCTTGCGGTTCAGTACCCGTACGGGGCGGCCGCGGCCGTGTGGCTCGTGCTCGTGCTGATCGGGGGCGTGTTAGTCATCACGCGCTTCTCGAACCTGCGCCAGGAGCTCTGAGGAGGGTGAGACGGAAGCGGCGCGACTGGGCGAAGTGGGGCCTCGGCGCATACTTCTGCGGCTTCCTGATCTTCCTGTACGCGCCGACGATCCTGATGGGCGTGCTCTCCTTCCAGGGGTACTTCGGTGCGATCACCTTCCCGTTCAGAGGGCCGCTCAGCCTGCGCTGGTGGCGCCTGCTCTTCGACCCGTCGCAGTTCGGCTCGCACGCGAACGAGATCCGCACCGCGGCCGAGGGGTCGCTCTGGTTGGGCGTCGCATCCGGCGCGATCGTCGCCGTCCTCGCGTTCACGCTTTCGATGGCGTTCCGGCGGCAATGGCGGTTCAGGTCGGACGCGGCAGCCTTCTACGCGATCATGTTGGCGCTGATGACGCCGGGCTTCCTGCTCGCGGTCGGAACACAGCTCTTCTGGAAATACATGGACCAGCCGACCTCGATCTGGCACACGGCGCTCGGCGCGAACGTGGTCTGGGGCATTCCGTTCGGCTTCCTGGTCATGCTAGCCGTCTGGAACCGCTACGACCCGCGGATCGAAGAGGCCGCCCGCGACCTCGGGGCCGATCAGAAGCGGACGTTCCGCGAGGTTACCCTGCCGCTTGTCTGGACCGGGATCTTCGGCTGCTTCCTGTTCGGCTTCACGCTGACCTGGAACGACTACGACCGGAGCGTGCTCTTCCAGAGTGAGGCGACGCAGAGCTTGCCGCTCGAGATCGGCGGGCTGACGTTCACGACCGCGATCAGGCCCGATCTTTACGCACTCGGTATGCTGACGACACTCGTATCGCTGCTCGCAGTCGGCTTACTGCTCCTTGTGGCCGCTCTGCGTCTCCGCTTCCGTGCGGCGCCGGTGCGCCGGGTCGAGGAGGAACTCGGCGTCGCCGAAGAGATCTCGGCGGCCGGAGCGGCAGCGCGAGCAAAGTAGCTCGCGTTGACCTGAACGGACTCCGTGATCTCGGGACGTTTGGTGAGGAGGTCTACACGACCGCCCTCTCGGAGGCGGATCACAGGCCTCCCGCGCCGTCCGGCTGAGCGGACCCACGCGGGAACCGCTGCGCGAAGTCGTCTGCGATCTGGTCCATCGTCGTCCAGTGAATGCCGTCGTGGCCGTTGATGTGCTCAATGATGCGCTCGAGCATCAGGATCACCTGCGGCCGGCCACTGACGTCCGGGTGGATCGTCATCGCGAACACGGCGTAGTCCTCCTCCCGGTGGACGTAGTCGAACTGATCGCGCCAGATCTCCTCGAGGTGCCGCGGATCGACGAAGCCGTGGCTATTGGGCGCACCCTTGATGAACATCATCGGCGGCAGGTCGTCGAGATACCAGCTCGCCGGGATCTCGATCAGGTCGGTCTCCTCGCCCCGCACGAGCGGCTTCATCCACTCGTCGGGATGCTTCGAGTAGTCGATCTTCGTCCATGAGTCGCCGACGCGGACGTAGTACGGGTGGAAGTCGCGGTGCATGAGGCTGTGGTCGTACTTGATCCCGTGCTTCAGGAGCAACTCGTTCGTCACGTTGGAGAACTCCCACCACGGCGCCACGTATCCGGTCGGGCGGCGTCCGGCTACGTCCTCGATCAGGCCGATGCACTTGACGAGGATCGCTTCCTCCTGCTCCGGCGTCATCGCGATCGGGTTCTCGTGCGAGTAGCCGTGCATGCCGATCTCGTGGCCTGCGTCGACGACCATTCGCGTCTCCTCAGGGAACGTCTCGATGGAGTGACCGGGAATGAACCAGGTCGTCTTCAGGCCGTACTTGTCGAAGAGCTTGAGCAGGCGGCGGGTGCCGACCTCGCCCGCGAACACGCCGCGCGAGATGTCGTCCGGTGAGTCCTCGCCGCCGTACGAGCCGAGCCAGCCGGCGACGGCGTCGACGTCAACCCCGATGCTGCAGAAGATGTTCTTCGCCATGTCTCCTCCCTCGTGGTGCTACAACGCTACGGCAATGTGCGCCCTTTGTGGAGCGCTCCTCGATGAGCATTGGGCCGAGCAGGGCGGCGGTCGCAGGGCGCGCATCTTCCGGGTGAAGCTCGCGAATCGGGTGCTGGGCCACTTCGGTCTGCGGCTCGACGACTGGGGAGGTCGAGTCTACGTCTTGCGAGACCGCACGGGGCGATCGGTCGTCGTCGCCAACCTCGGCGCTGTGTGGTTCGAGGCGGAGCGGCTCACCGGCCGGCGGCTCGATCCCCTCGACGCCGGTCTGCTCGCGCACCTTGGCTGACAAGCTTCCCGTGGTCCTCGTCACCGGCTTCCTCGGCAGCGGCAAGACGACGCTGATCTCCCGGCTACTGCGGCATCCCGAGATGGGGGAGACGGCCGTCATCGTCAACGAGCTCGGCGAGGTCGCGATCGACCATCACCTGCTGCGGCGGGTCGACGAGCGGACGGTGGTGCTCAAGAGCGGCTGCGTATGCTGCTCGCTGAGAGGCGACCTCGCCGACGAGCTGCGGGATCTGCTGAGTCGGCGAACGCGCGGCGAGATTCCGCCCTTTGGCCGCGTCATCGTCGAGACGACCGGCCTAGCCGATCCGGCCCCGATCGTCTACACGCTTCTCTCCGAGCCCGTCGTCCGCCACCACTACCGGCTCGAGAGCGTCGTCACCACCGTCGATGCGGTCAACGGCGTGCGCGAGCCGGAGTCGGTCAAGCAGGCCGCGGTTGCCGACCGGCTCGTCGTCACGAAGACGGACGTCGCCGAGCCCGGCGCCGTCCGCGAGGTCGAAGAGCGCCTGGGTCGCCTCAATCCGGCTGCGCCGATCTCCAGGGCGGTCTTCGGGGCGATCGAGCCCGATCGCCTCTTCGGGAGCCTCGAACGCGACCTTCGCGAGCTTTCCCTCGACGAGCACACGCACCGAGACGACGTCCGCGCGTTCGCCCTGTTCCTCGACGACGAACTCGACTGGACGGCCTTCGGGATCTGGCTGACGATGCTTCTCCAGGCGCGCGGTCCGGACTTCCTTCGCGTCAAGGGCCTGCTCAACGTCGGCGACGCAGGGCCGGTACTCCTCAATTGCGTCCAGCACGCCGTGCACCCGCCCGTCCATCTCGAGAGCTGGCCCGACGAGGATCGGCGCTCGCGGCTCGTCTTCATCGGCCGAGGATTCGAGAGAGAGCAGCTCGAGGTGTCGCTCCGCGCCTTCAATCGTGCCGCTCAGTAGGAGCGGGGCATGCCGAGCACGTGCTGGGCCAGGTAGGCCAGGATGAGGTTGTTGGAGACCGGGGCGATGGAGTAGAGCCGCGTCTCACGGAACTTGCGCTCGACGTCGTACTCCTCGGCGAAGCCGAAGCCGCCGTGTGCATCGAGGCAGGCGTTCGCGGCCTGCCACGAGGCCTCGGAGCCGAGGAGCTTCGCCGTGTTCGCCTCCGCACCGCAGGGAAGGCCCTGCTCGAACAGCCAGGCCGCCTTCTGGCGCATGAGGTCTGCCGCCTCGATCGCGGCGTGGGCACGTGCGATCGGGAACTGGACGCCCTGGTTCTGACCTATCGGCCGCCCGAAGACGACCCGCTCCGAGGCGTAGCGAGAGGCCTTCTCTACGAACCAGCGGCCGTCCCCGATGCATTCCGCGGCGATGAGGATCCGCTCGGCGTTCATCCCGTCGAGGATGTAGCCGAAGCCCTTTCCCTCCTCACCGATGAGTGCCTCGCCGGGCACCTCGACTCCGTCCAGGAAGATCTCGGTCGTCGCGTGGTTCATGAGGGTCTTGACCGGGCGGATCGTCATCGTCCTGTCGGCGACCGCTTGCTTCATGTCGACCAGGAACGTCGAGAGCCCCTCGGTCTTCTTCTCGACCTGCTCGGGCGGCGTTGTGCGCGCGAGCAGCAGCATGAGGTCGGAGTAGAGCGCCCGGGACGTCCAGATCTTCTGGCCGCGGATGACGTAGCCCGAGTCGACCCGCTCCGCGCTCGTCTGGATCCGGGTCGTGTCGGAGCCCACGGTCGGCTCGGTGACTCCGAACGCCTGTAGGCGGAGCTCGCCCGAGGCGATCCTCGGCAGGTAGCGCTGCTTCTGCTCGCCCGAGCCGTGCCGCAGGATCGTGCCCATCGTGTACATCTGCGCGTGGCAGGCCCCCGCATTGCAGCCCGAGGCGTTGATCTCCTCGAGGATGACGCTCGCCGCCGTCAGGCCGAGCCCGGCGCCCCCGTACTGCTCGGGGATCAGAGCGGCCAGCCAGCCGTTCTCGGTCAGCGCCTGGACGAACTCCTCCGGGTAGCGGTCCGGCTCGAGCGCGCGCCAGTACTCCCCGGGAAACTGCTTGCACAGTTCCCGGACGGCCGCCCGGATCTCGTTCAGCTCCTCGGCGACCGCAAAGTCCATCAAACCGCGTAGCGTTCGAGCAGCCGCCGGGCGATGATCAGCTGCTGGATCTCGTTCGAGCCCTCGCCGAGTATGAGCACCGGGGCGTCCCGGTAGAGGCGCTCGACGACGAACTCCTGGGAGAAACCGTAGCCGCCGTGGATGCGCATCGCCTCGAGCGCGACCTCCTCGGCGGTTTCCGTGGCGAAGAGTTTTGCCATCCCGGCCTCCAGGTCGGCACGCTCGCCGCGGTCCTTGGCCTGCGCCGCCTGGATCATGAGCAGGCGAGCGGCCTCGGTCTTCGTGGCCATCTGCGCGAGCTTGAGCTGAATCGCTTGGTGGTGGGCGATTGGCTTTCCGAAGGTCTCGCGCTCCTGCGCGTAGCGAATGGCCTCCTCGAAGGCGCGGGTCGCGATACCGACCGCACGCGCAGCGATGTTCACGCGTCCGAGCTCGATTGCGCCCATGAAGTACTTGAACCCCTGCCCGATGCCGGCTTCGCCGCCGAGGACGCTCGACGCGGGCGTCCGGAATCCGTCGAAGACGAGTTCGGTCGACTCGACGCCCTTGTAGCCGAGCTTGCGGAGCGGCGGCGGGATGGTGAGGCCAGGCTGCTCGGACCGGCCCGGCTTCTTCTCGAGGATGAACGCCGTCATCCCACGGTGCGGCGGGCTGGCGTCCGGGTCGGTCTTGGCGAGCAGCATGACCATCCCCGCCCGCAGCCCGTTCGTCGCCCACATCTTCTGGCCGGTGATCGCGTACTCGTCCCCCTCGCGGAGCGCGAGCGTCCGGATCGCCTGGACGTCCGAGCCTGCGTGCGGCTCCGTCATCGAATAGGCGGAGTGGAGCTCGCCCGCCGCCATCTTGGGCAGGTAGCGCTGCCGTTGCGCCTCCGTTCCGTACGTCTCGATCATCCAGGCCGAGAGGAAGTGCGTGTTGAGGACGCCTGAGAGGGACATCCAGCCGCGTGAGAGCTCGACCTGGATCAGCGCGTACGTCGTCAGGTCGAGCCCGAGGCCGCCGTGCTCCTCGGAGATGATGACGCCGAAGAGGCCGAGCTCCTTCATCTGCTCTACGAGCCTCTCGGGATAGGCGTCCGCGTGCTCGAGCTCCGACGCGACCGGCATCACCTCCTGCTCGACCCAGTCACGGATCGTCGAGACGATCTCCGTCTGCTCGGCGACCGTCACACCGCGACTTTCTCGGCGGCGAGCAGTGAGAAGAACGAGCGTAGGTCGTCCCGCTCTTCGAGTGAGAGCACCTGCTCCTCGAGCGCCTCGACCTCGGCGTCGCCGAGAGCAAGCGAGGCGTTCTCGCGGAACTTGGCCCGCAGCTCGTCCGGCGACATCGGGTTCTCGGGGGCGCCGAGCTGGTAGGGGAACTCGCTCTCGAGCGTGCGACCGTCCCTCGTGTGGATGCGGACGCCGCCCGGAAACGCCCCCGGGTAGCTTGCGAACTCCTTCGTCTGGTACCGAACCTTCCGCGCGAGCTCGAGGACGCGGGAATCGCGGATGGCCTCGTCTGTGTAGCTGCGTACGCCCACCTGTTTGTTGACAAGCATGGCCGCGGTCGAGTACTGGAGGCTGAACTTCGCCTCGTACTCGGTGCGCGGAGTCTTCTTGGACTCCTCCGGCTCGAGCACGAGTGAGACGCCAGCCTCGGGAATGGTGACGACGACGTCCTCGATCTCCTTCGGATCCAGGTCGCCGGCTAGCGTGCCCGTCGCTCCGAGCGAGCCGTGGATGAAGTGACAGGCCGGGTAGGGCTTGTAAGCGATGCGACGAGTCTCCCAGCGTCGCCCGAGGTCTGTCAGTTGCGCATCGATGTCCACCTCTCCCGGCTTCGCGCCGAGGAAAGCGTGGTAGACGCCGAAGCGCCCCTCGATCACGCTCGGCGGTCCCTCCGCCCCGAGCGAGGCGAGCCGCGCCGCGAGCAGCGCCCCGTGGGCGGCCCACGCCGGGTGCATCGGCTTCGTGGCCGTTCCGTCCTCGAGGTAGGCGAACAGGCCGCCGGCGAACGAGCCCGCGATGCCGAGGGCACTCACCGTCTGCGCCGCGTCGTAGCCGGCGAGGCGGGAGGCGGCGACCGTCCCGCCGAAGATGCCGCAGATCGCGGTCGGGTGAAAGCCCCGCTTGTGGAAGGCGCCCGAGGCGGCCATCCCGACGCGCGTCACGACCTCGTTGCCGGCAATAATCGCCGTGAGGATTTCGCGGCCGCTCGCTCCGGCCGCCTCGCCGGCGCCGAGCGCCGCGGGGCAGACGACCGCGCTCACGTGGGACACGGAGTCGGAGTGGGTGTCGTCGAAGTCGAGCCCGTGGCAGAGCATCGCGTTCGCGAAGGCGGCGTTGACGGCCGGCAGGCGAGCATCGAGGCCGATCACGGTGGCCTGCGGCTCGCCGCCGATCTCGGCGAGCGCGCGGCAGCCCTCGGTCGCTATGCCAAGGCCGGCGGCAGCGAGGCCGCAGCCGAGAGTGTCGAGCAGGTGGAGCTTCGCCGCTTCCACGACGGGGGCCGGGATCTCCTCGTAGGCGAGCTCGCCGCCGAAAGCGGCGAGCCGTTCTGCTGCAGTTGCCATCGTCACACGCTCCATTCCGTCTCGGTGCCCGGGAAGGCGGACGCGGCCTCGGGGGCGTCGCGCTTGTAGAGCATGAACGTCCGTTTGAACTCGATCACTACCTCGCGCCGCTGGTTGATGCCGCGGCAGCGCATCGTGACGATGCCCACGCTCGGATTCGACCTCGACTCGCGGAGGTCGAGAATCTCGCTTTCCGCCCAGATCGTGTCGCCGACGAAGACGGGCTTGGGCAGCTTGATGTCCGTCCACGCCAGGTTGGCAGCGGCGTTCTCGCTCGTGTCGGGCACGGTCATCCCCGTGACGAGCGCGAGCGTGAACGCGCTGTTAACCAGCGGCTGCCCGAACTGGGTGCGCTCGGCGTAGGGGACGTTGAAGTGGATCTGGTTCGTGTTCAGCGTCAGACAGGTGAACCAGACGTTGTCGGCCTCGGAGATCGTCCGGCCGAGCCGGCTGCGGTAGACGTCGCCGATCTCGAGGTCCTCGAAGAAGCGCCCGCGCCATGCCTTGGGCGCCGCTTGCAGTTCAGTGCTCATGCAGACGCTCCTTTCGCTTCCGCCAATATTCGCCGCGCCCTCTCGACGACGGGCAGGTCGACCATCGCGCCGTCAAGCGCCACTGCGCCTCGGCCCGCGCGTTCTCCCCGCTCGTATGCATCGACCACCCGCCGCGCCCAGTCGACCTCCTCCGCGGTAGGGGAGAAGACGCGGTTGACGACCTCGACCTGTGCCGGGTGGACGCAGGCCTTGCCGCGGAACCCGAGCGACCTCGCGAGCCGCGCCTCTGCTTCGAGCCCTTTCTGGTCATGCAGGTCGAGGTAGACGACGTCGAAGGGGGCCTGAATCTTCGCCGCCGCCGAGTCGATCACGAGCCTCGAGCGCGCGTAGAGGATCTCGAGGCCGTCAGCCCGCGGCTCGAGCCCGAGCTCGGCGCCGAGGTCGGCGGCGCCGAGCAGGAGTGCGACGACTCGCGGTGCCCGAGCGATCTCGTGAGCCAGTCGGACGCCCTCTGCGGTCTCGACGATGGCGATCACGGGCGGGCCCTCTGAGCCCAAAGCCGCGACCGCCTCGGGACTCGCCTTCGGTAGGACGAGCGCGTCCAGCACGAGTTCCGAGACGAGGGCAAGGTCCTCTCCGAAGTACGGAGTATCGACGCCGCTCACTCGAACCATGGACAGGGGCGTGGTTTCCCTGACGGTTGTGCCGAGAACGCGACGGACGACCTCGCGTGCCGTGGTCTTCTCGGCCGGCGCCACGGCGTCCTCGAGATCGGCGACGACGCCGTCGGCATCCGAGGCGAGCGCCTTGCGCAGCTTTCGCTCGTCGCTGCCCGGTGCGAAGAGCAGAGAGCGCAGGTGAGAGAAGTCAGCGGCCGTATCGCTCGCTTCTATGTCCGACATTCGCAGGTGCCAAAGCTTACGTCGCTTGACACGCCGCTGAAAGTCAGACATAAAGGCAGTCGCTCTCGCGATCGCAAGACATTGGGGAGGTCGAAGGCGTGAAAGCCGTTGTCTTTCACGAGTTCGGGGGTCTGGACGTTCTGCAGCTGGAAGAGGTGGAGGACCAGCGCCCCGGCGTGGGCGAGGTGGCGATCGATGTCGCGGCCGCGGCGCTCAACCACCTGGACGTCGATGTGCGCGAGGGCGTGTCGCGGTTTCCTGTCGATCTGCCCTTCATCCTCGGGCTCGAGGTCGTCGGCCGCATCTCCGAGGTCGGCGCCGACGTCGAAGGCTGGCAGGTGGGGGACCGCGTGATGCCCCACTTCATGAACACGTGCGGCGAGTGCCGCTACTGCCGCACGGGGCGTGAATCGCTCTGCTTGGCGCCCGGGTTCGTCAGCTTTTCCACCTCGGGCGGTTATGCCGAGAAGCTCGTCTGC
>WNFV01007986.1_pt1 | contig 12070 bp, 3 predicted proteins | sample 5400101 | NCBI WGS metagenome assembly WNFV01 (sample SAMN13153361, study PRJNA577476) | soil metagenome | isolation source: 115 cm soil or saprolite under grassland replicate 1 | place: USA:California | collected 2016-06-15
ATAGACGTCCTGCTGGTAGCGGCCGCTCTTCTTGAGATCGGCGACGAAGGTCACCGCCTCGTTGGTCGACCGCACCCCGAAGGTCGCGACCACGTCGATCAGCGCGCGCTCGACGTCCCGCGCCATGTGCTTGGCGTCGCCGCAGACGTAGACATGCGCGCCTTCGGCCAGCCACGCCCACAGATCGCGGCCGACCTCGCGCATGCGGTCCTGCACGTAGATCTTCTGCTCGCCGTCGCGCGACCAGGCGAGCGTGAGGCGGCTGAGCACGCGCGCGGCCTTCATGCCGGCGAGCTCGTCCTCGTAGAAGAAATCGTAGTTGCTGCGCTGATGCCCGAAGAACAGCCAGTTGCGGCCCGGCGCCTTCATCGCCATGCGCTCATGCAAGAAGGCGCGGAACGGCGCGATGCCGGTGCCGGGACCGATCATGATGATCGGAACCGACGGGTCGGCGGGCAGGCCGAAGTGCTGCGCCTTCTGGATGTAGACCTTGATCCTGTCGCCGGGACCGATGCGGTCGGCGAGATAGGTGGAGGCGACGCCGAGCCGGGTGCGGCCGTTGATCGGATAGCGCACGGTGTCGACGGTGAGCGCGAGTTTGCGGGGCTCGACCCGCGGCGACGACGCGATCGAGTAGAGCCGCGGCTGCAACGGATCGAGCGACTCGATGAAAGCCTCCGGATCGGGGCGCACACCGGAAAATTTCTGGATGGCGGCGAGCACGTCGAGAGTAGCGGCGTCGCCGTCCGGGTCTTCGCCGGCGGCGAGCGCCTTCGCCTTCTGCCGGCGTTCGCCGCCGATGATGTAGGAGAACAGCTGGAACAGCATGTCGGGCGCCGCCCCGAGCGATACCCCGTCGATGAGCACGTCACGCAGCGCGCGGCCGCCGATCGGAAACTCCGCCGGCGCATCGAGCGCCGCGATCACCGCGTCGGCGAGCGCGGGCTCGTTGGTCGGAAACAGGCCGAAGGCATCGCCGACGGCGTAATCGATGTCCGTTCCCGCAAGATCGAATTCGATGTGCCAGGTCTCCTTCCCGGAGCCCGGCTTGTTAAGACGCGTGCGTGACAGAAAAAGCGCTTCCGCCGGATGCTCGCGCGAACGGCCCGGCGCGGCGGCCGGTGCAGCCGTAGCATCGGCAGGCGTTGGGGTCTCGGCAGTCGGCGGCGCCGGAGGACTGCCAAGCTCCTGGTGCAGCGCCTTGAGCATGCGGGCGGTTTCCTTGCCGCCGGGCACGCAGAGATTCAGCCGCTCTTCCTTTTGCGAAAAGATCGCGTCGGAATAGTCCTGACAATTGTATCCGCATTGTCCGCAGTCCTGTTGACCCATCGCCGCCATGATCCGCCGGCGCAGCGGCCGGCCTTCGGCGAGCTTCATGCGTTCGGGGAGCGGCATGGCCGGGTCGTGCCAGGGCGCTCCGTCATCGTCGTCGCCGGCCGGCGGCGCTGGCGCGCCGAGATCGAGCGCGCCCGGCAACAGTGTCGCGACCTGCTCGGGGGAGAGCGGCGTGACGCCCTGCTCGAGCGCCAGCAGGCCGGCGAACAGGCCGTTGAGCCAGACACGTTGCTCCGCGCTGAACGGCGCCGTCTCCGGGATCAGCGAGGGAATCGGAGCGCGCGGCGACGAGCTCATTCGACCGCCTCGCTCTCGACCAGGGACCGCAGCGTCTCGATTTCGTGCCGGCGCGTGAAGGCGAGGAAGCTCTCCTGCGGCGACGCCCGGTGCGCCAGATAGGCCTTGAGCATGCGCTCGACGGTGCGCGGCGCATCGTCGGCCCTGACGTCGTGGTAGAGCTCAGGAGCGATCGCCGCGTCCGCGCCGAAGCCGCCGCCGACGTGAATGTGGTAGCCCTCGACGGTGTCGCCGTCCTCGGAGGTCGGCACCTTGCAGGCGAGCAAGCCGATGTCGCCGATGTAGTGCTGCGCGCAGGAATGGTGACAGCCGGTGAGATGGATGTTGACCGGCCCGTCGAGCTCGACCCGCGCTTCGCACCAGCGCGCGATCTCTTCCGCATGGCGCTTGGTGTCGGAGGCCGCGAACTTGCAGCCGACATTGCCGGTGCAGGCCACGAGCCCCGCGCGAATCGAGCTCGCCTTGATGGACAGGCCGAGCGCTTCGATCCGCGCTTGCGCCGTCTCCACCTGCTCCGACGGTACGCCCGAGATGATGAGGTTCTGCCAGACCGTGAGGCGGATATCGCCGTCGCCGAGGTCGCGGGCGACGTCGGCGAGGCCGCGCATCTGCGCGGCCGTCATCTTGCCGACCGCAAGCACGATGCCGATCCAGTTGCGGTCGGGCTGCTTCTGCGGATGCACCCCGATATGCGCAGTGCGATCGAATGCGGGGCGCGGCAGCAGCGCGTCGGGAGCAACACGGTCGAGCTTGCGGCCGAGCTTTTCCTCGGCGAGCGCGATGACCTTCTCCATGCCCATGCGGTCGATGACGTATTTGAGCCGCGCCTTGCTGCGGTCGGTGCGGTCGCCGTGGTCGATGTAGACGCGCACCACGGTGTCGGCCACCTTGGCGGCGTCGGCCGGCCTCACCACCACGCCGGTCTCGCGTGCAAAGTCCCTGTGCCCGGTGATGCCGCCGAGCATCAGCCGAAACCACACACCGGGCTCGACGCCGAAGCCGTCCTTCACCGCCACCGCCTGGAAGCCGATGTCGTTGGTGTCCTCCAGCACCGGAATGATGCCGGCGCCGTCGAAGCCGACGTTGAACTTGCGCGGCAGGCCGTAGAGCGCGCGCTCGTTGAGGATGTGGAAATGCCATTCGCGCGCGTAAGGGCGGGTGTCGATCAGCTCCTGCGGATCGATGCCGGCGGTCGGCGTGCCGGTGACGTTGCGGATATTGTCGGCGCCGGAGCCGCGCGAGCACAGCCCGAGGTCCTGGATCGCCTCGACCATGGCGACGGCGTTCTTGGCCTCGACCTCGCGCACCTGGAGATTGGCGCGGGTGGTGACATGCGCATAGCCGCCGCCGTAGCGCTCGGCGAGGTCGGCGACGCCGGCGAATTGCCAATGCGCGAGGATGCCGTTCGGCATCCGCAGCCGGCACATGTAGGAATTTTGGTTGGGCGCCACGTAGAACAGGCCGAAGAAGCGCCAGCGGAAATTGTCGGGGGGCTTGGGATATTCGTTGTTCGCCGCCTGCGCCTTCAGGCGTTCGTAGCCGTCGAGCGGGTTGAGCTCGCGCTTGAATTTTTCCTGGTCGGAAAGCTTGCCGCCCGCGCCGAGCACGCGATCCTGCGCGCGCCGCGCCGCCGCGTCGGGGCCGTTCGATTCCGCCGTGGCTGCCGTCCCGGAAGACGTTCCGGCCGCGACGTTGTTGCCCCGCGCCGCCTTGGCGAGCTGCAGGCTGGTGACGAAACCTTCCAGGTAGCGTTTTTGCTCGGGACCGAAATCGCCGGACATCGCTTTCCTTCTCGAATAGGCGCGCGAAAGCCGCGGGGGTTCGGCCACCCGCCCCGCGTCATTGCGTCATGCTGCAAAGCAGCAAGGACCGTGCCAGGTCCTTACCATTGATATGTTTGGATAATTTCGATTGTGCCGGGTTCCGTATCGCGCCGCCGTGACCACCGGCACGGCATCTGGGATGAAAATCTATGCAGGTATGACCGCGGGATATAATCCTCGCGCCGATCTTAAATCCTAGAATGATCGACCGACGTCGCGCGCCGGGGGCCCTCGCGTTCGGCACCGTACTTGCCCTTCGAGAATCTCGCGGGCTCGTCGCAATGCGCGGGGACGAAGATCTTCTGCAGTACCTGCCGTTGCACCGGCTTCTTGATGATCGGCACCTGTCCGAATCGGCCGTCGATACTCTCCACACCGTAGCCGGTGATGAATACGAATGGAATTTTCCGCGCCACCAGCACGTCGGCGACCGGATAAACGAACTCTCCCCCGAGATTGACGTCGATGATGCCGGCGTCGATATCATCATGGACGGCCGCGACCATGGCCTCCGACACTCGGCTGAACGGGCCGATGATGGTAAATCCCAGCTCGGTCAGGATGTCCCTCATCATCATGGCGACCAGAATTTCGTCCTCGACCAGCAGGACGCGATTGCCGGTGGCGAGCTGCAAAGGAAGCACGGTTTTGTCCTCGCCGTTGGTCCGCCGTCCTTGGCCGTCGTAAGCGAGCGCACCGATCTTGTCGCCGCGCGGGACCGACAGGGTGCAGTGCAGTCCTTCCGGCCGCCAATCGAACACGGCCTCGCCTTCGAGCTGGCGCTCGACGCTGGCGCTGATCACCCGGATGCCGAAGCCCGGCGAAGCGGGCACCTCGGTCGGCGGTCCGCCGGTCTCGGCCCATCGCAACACCAAGCGGTCGGGTTTCAGCTCCCAGGTCAGCGTCACGCGGCCCGTCATCACCGACAGCGCGCCATACTTGGCGGCGTTGGTGGACAGCTCGTGCAGCGCCAGCGCCAGCGTCTGCGCGGCGCGCGGCTCGAGCGACAAATCCGGCCCGGTCGCGACGATCTTTTCGGCGTCGGCCGTGCGATAGGGAGCCAACTCCTCGTCGGCGAGCTTGGCGAGGTCGGCGCCATTCCAGCGGCTCTGCGCCAGCAGCGTGTGCGCGCGCGACAGCGCGCCGATGCGCCCCTCGACCGCGGCGATGTAGGATTTGATCGTATCCGCCCGGGTCAGGCGGACGATGGACTGCACCAGCGCGAGCGCATTACGAGCCCGGTGATCGACCTCGCGCGCCAACAGCGCCTGCCGCTCCTCGGCTTCCTTGCGGTCGGTGATGTCGACGGTGACCCCGCTGATGCGCACGACGTGATCGGTGGCGTCCATGCTCGCGACCGCCGTCCCGATGCACCAGCGCAACTGCCCGTTCGGGCGGCACACCCGGAACTCGCTCTGCAGCGCCGGGCTGCTCTGCGCGGCCGGCTTGATCGCGTTCTGCAGATGCTTCCAATCCTCCGGGTGGATCAGTGCGCGAATGTTGTCCACGCTGACGGCGAAATTTTCAGAATCGACGCCGAAAATCCGGTATTGCCCATCGTCCCAGACGAAATCGCCGTTGACCGGATCCCAGTCCCAGGATCCCATCTGGCCGGCGGCGAGCGCCAGGCTGCGGCGTTGCTCGCTTTGCACGAGCCGCGCGGTGGATGCTTCCAGTTCCGCGGTCCGCTCGGCGACGCGCCGCTCGAGCTCCCGATTGAGCTGCTCGAGCTGGCGTGTCTTGCGATACAATTCGGCGAAGATCTTGACCTTGGCCCGCAGCACTTCCGGAATGACCGGGACCGGAACGTAGTCTACGGCTCCCATTTCATAGGCCCGCAGGCGGTCGAGGTCGGTCAGGTGGATGGCGGAGATGAAGATGATCGCCGTGCGCTGAAAACGCGGATGCTCGCGGATCATCGCCGCGAGCTGGAACCCGTCGAGCTCCGGCATGCACACGTCCACCAGGATGACGGCGATATCCTGCTTGAGCAGTTGCTCGAGCGCCTCCCTGGCCGATGACGCCTTGATGAGATTCTCTCCCAATCCGGCGAGAATCGTTTCGTAGCTCAAGAGCTTGGCCGCTTGGTCGTCGACCAGCAGGATATTGACCTTGTCGTCCGAAACCATCGGTTCTCTCCGCTCCTAGCGATGGAGCCACATCCGCAGCGCCGACAGCAGCTGTTCGGTGTTGACGGGCTTCGCGAGATAGTCGGACGCGCCCGCCTCGAGACACTTCTCGCGGTCGCCCTTCATCGCTTTGGCCGTGAGCGCAACGATCGGCAATCGCCGAAACGCCGGGGTACGCCGGATCACCTCGATCGTCTGATAGCCGTCCATTTCGGGCATCATGATGTCCATCAGCACGATGGCGAGGTCCGGCGTCGATTCGACAAGTGCGACCGCCTCGCTTCCGGTGGTGGCGGTGAGCACACGCATGCCGCGCCGCTCCAGCACGCTCGACAGCGCGAAGATGTTGCGCGCGTCATCGTCGACCAGCAGCACGGTCCGGCCGACCAGGTCCTCGTCGGAGCTGTTGAGCCGCTCGAGCATCCGCTGCTTGTCGGCCGGCAGATCGGTCACGATGCGGTGCAGGAACAGCGCCGTCTCGTCGAGCAGCCGCTCGGGCGACTCGACGCCCTTGACCACGATGCTGCGCGCCATGGTGTGGAGTTGCGCGTCTTCCTCGGCCGACAATTCCCGGCCGGTGAACACCACCACGGGCACGTCGGACAAGGCCGCGTCGGCGCGCAGCTCCTCCAGGACTTCGAAGCCCGACATGTCCGGCAGCCGAAGATCCAGCACCACGCAATCGCAGGGGTCCTCCCTGAGCGTGGACAGGGCTTCCGAGCCGGTGCCGGCGGTCACGATCTCGATGTCGTCGTGGCCGAGCAGCTCCGTGATGCTCATTTGCTCGAGCTTGTCGTCCTCCACGACCAGCAGGCGCTTGCGGCGCCGTTTGGCGTATTCCTCGATGCGGGACAAGGCGGCTTTGACGCCCTCGGTCGAGGTCGGCTTGGTGACGAACGAGAAAGCGCCGCGCGCCAAGCCGTGCTGGCGATCCTCGTCGAGCGTGATGATTTGCACCGGGATGTGCCGTGTCAGCGGGTTCTGCTTGAGCTGGCTCAGCACGGTCCACCCCAGCATGTCCGGCAAGAAGACATCGAGAGAGACCGCGGTCGGCTGGTATTGCTTGGCGAGATCGAGCGCGTCGGCGCCCCGCATCGCCACCAGCACCTTGAAGCCCTTGTCGCGCGCCAGGTCGACCATGACCCGGGCATAGTGCGGGTCGTCTTCGACGATCAGCAGGATCGAGTCGCCCGGCTGGATCTCGAGCCGGTCGTCGGGGATTTGCTCGATCACGCGCTCGGGCAGTCCGGCCGCAAGGGCGCTCGGTGGATGTTGCGCCGGCATGATCGTGGTCGGCGTCGGACGCAGGGGAGCGGTCGGGCCGACATATTTCAGCGGCAGATAGAGCGTGAATGTGCTGCCGACGCCGGGCGAACTGCGCAGATGGATTTCGCCGCCCAGCAGGTTGGACAGTTCGCGGCTGATCGCGAGACCCAAGCCGGTTCCTCCGTACTTGCGGCTGGTGCTGGCGTCGGCCTGCATGAAGGCCTCGAAAATGACCTTGTGCTTTTCGAGCGGAATGCCGATGCCGGTGTCGGAGACCTCGAAGGCGACCACCGCCGGCGCCTGGTTGAGCACCGGGTGGGCGAGCGTCCAGCCGTCCTGCACCGCAGTAATGCTCAATCGCACGCCACCCTGCCCGGTGAACTTGAAGGCGTTCGACAACAGGTTCTTGAGCACCTGTTGCAAGCGCTTCGAGTCGGTGGTGATGCTGCGTCCGAGATTGGGGTCGACGTTGACCTCGAACGACAGTTGCCGCGTGTCGGCCTCGACCCGGAACGGGCGCGCGACCATGTCGACCAGGTTGGAGAACGCAATCTCCTCGGCATCGACCGTGACGGTTCCGGATTCGATCTTGGACAGATCGAGAATGTCGCTGATCAGATTGAGCAGGTCGGTGCCGGCGCCGTGGATGGTGCGGGCGAAGTCGACCTGCTTCGGCGTCAGATTGCCGTCCGGGTTGTCGGTGAGCTGCTGGCCCAAGATCAAGATGCTGTTGAGCGGTGTGCGCAGCTCGTGCGACATGTTGGCGAGGAATTCCGACTTGTACTTCGACGTCAGCGCGAGCTCGGTCGCCTTCTCTTCGAGCGCGCGGCGGGCCTGCTCGATTTCCTGATTCTTCCGCTCCACTTCGACGTTGCGCTCGGCGAGCTGTTGCGCCTTCTGCTCCAGCTGCTCGTTGGTCTGCTGCAGCTCTCTTTGCTGCGTCTGCAATTCGCCGGCGAGCTGCTGGGACTGCTTCAGCAACCCCTCCGTCTGCATCGTCGCCTCGATGCTGTTGAGCACGATGCCGATGCCGGTAGTGAGTTGCTCGAGGAACATCATCTGCAGCGTGGTGAATTCGCCGAGCGACGCGAGCTCGATCACCGCCTTGACCTGGCTTTCGAACAGCACCGGCAGCACGACGATGTTGCGCGGAACCGCCTTGAACAGAGCCGATCCGATGGGGACGGCGTCCCCGGGCATTTCGCTGATCAGCATTCGCCGCTTGTCGGCGGCGCACTGTCCGATCAGCCCTTCGCCGATCATCAGTGTCGCGGGATGGCCGTTGAGCCCGTCGTCGGCGTAAGCCGATAAGAGGTGCAGGCTCGGCATGTCCTCGCTCGTCACCTGGTAGATCACGCCCAGCTGGGCGTTGACGAGCGGGGTGAGCTCGGAGAGCAAGAGCCGGCCCACCGTGGTCAGATCGCGCTGGCCCTGCAGCATGTTGGTGAACTTGGCCAGATTGGTCTTGAGCCAGTCCTGCTCGGTGTTGCGGTCGGTGGTGAGCCGCAAATTGTCGATCATCGTGTTGATGTTGTCTTTGAGCTCGGCCACCTCGCCGCGGGCATCCACCTGAATCGAGCGCGTCAGGTCGCCCTTGGTCACGGCGGTTGCCACCTCGGCGATCGCGCGCACCTGCGTGGTGAGGTTGGCGGCGAGCAGGTTCACGTTGCCGGTGAGGTCCTTCCAGGTACCGGCGGCGCCGGGCACGTTGGCCTGGCCGCCGAGGCGGCCTTCCACGCCGACTTCACGCGCGACGCTGGTCACCTGGTCGGCGAAGATCGCGAGCGTGTCGGTCATGTTGTTGATGGTCTCGGCCAGGGCCGCGACCTCGCCCTTGGATTTCACCGTCAGGTTCTGCTTGAGGTCGCCGTTCGCCACCGCGGTGACGACCTTCACGATGCCGCGCACCTGCTCGGTGAGGTTGGCAGCCATCACGTTGACGGTGTCGGTGAGGTCCTTCCAGGTGCCGGCCACGCCCGGCACCTCGGCCTGGCCGCCGAGCCTGCCTTCGGTGCCGACTTCGCGCGCCACGCGCGTCACCTCGGAGGCGAAGGCGTTGAGCTGGTCCACCATCGTGTTGATGGTGTTCTTGAGCTCGAGAATCTCGCCCTTCACGTCGACGGTGATCTTGCGGGAAAGGTCGCCGCGGGCCACTGCCGTCGTCACCTCGGCGATGTTGCGCACCTGCGTCGTCAGGTTGGCGGCGAGCAGGTTGACGTTGTCGGTCAGGTCCTTCCAGGTGCCGGCGACGCCCGGCACCACGGCTTGGCCGCCCAGGCGGCCTTCGGTGCCGACCTCGCGCGCGACGCGCGTCACCTCGGCGGCGAACGAGCGCAGCTGCTCGACCATCGTGTTCAAGGTCTCTTTCAGCAGCAGGATCTCGCCGCGCACGTCGACGGTGATCTTCTTGGAGAGGTCGCCGCCGGCGATCGCGGTCGCGACCTCGGCGATGTTGCGCACCTGCGCGGTCAGGTTCGACGCCATGAAGTTGACGTTGTCGGTCAAGTCCTTCCAGGTGCCGGCGACGCCCGGCACCTGCGCCTGGCCGCCGAGCTTGCCTTCGGTGCCGACCTCCTTGGCGACGCGTGTCACTTCCGAGGCGAAGGCATTGAGCTGGTCCACCATGGTGTTGATGGTGTTCTTGAGCTCCAGAATCTCGCCTTTCACGTCGACGGTGATCTTGCGCGATAAGTCGCCGCGCGCCACCGCGGTCGTCACCTCGGCGATGTTGCGCACCTGGGCGGTCAGATTGCCCGCCATCGAGTTGACGCTGTCGGTGAGGTCTTTCCACGTCCCGGCGACGCCCGGCACGTTGGCCTGTCCGCCCAGACGTCCTTCGGTACCGACCTCGCGCGCGACACGGGTCACCTCGCCGGCGAAGCGGTTGAGCTGATCGACCATCGTGTTGAGCGTTTCCTTCAACTGAAGGATTTCGCCGCGCACGTCGACGGTGATCTTGCGTGAGAGGTCGCCGCCCGCGATGGCGGTTGCCACCTCGGCGATGTTGCGGACCTGGCCGGTCAGGTTCGACGCCATCGAGTTGACGCTGTCGGTCAGGTCCTTCCAGGTGCCGGCGACGCCGGGCACCTCGGCCTGGCCGCCCAGCTTGCCTTCGGTGCCGACCTCGCGCGCGACGCGCGTCACCTCGGCCGCGAAGGCATTGAGCTGGTCGACCATCGTGTTGAGCGTTTCCTTGAGCTGCAGGATTTCGCCGCTCACGTTCACGGTGATCTTCTTCGACAGGTCGCCTTGCGCGACGGCGGTCGCAACCTCGGCGATGTTGCGGACCTGGCCGGTCAGGTTCGACGCCATCGAGTTGACGCTGTCGGTCAGGTCCTTCCAGGTGCCGGCAACGCCGCGCACCAGCGCCTGGCCGCCGAGCTTGCCTTCGGTGCCGACCTCGCGCGCCACGCGCGTCACCTCGCCGGCGAAGGCGTTGAGCTGGTCCACCATGGTGTTGATGGTGTCCTTGAGCTCCAGGATTTCGCCGCGCACGTCGACGGTGATTTTCTTCGACAGGTCGCCGCTGGCGATGGCGGTCGACACCTCGGCGATGTTGCGCACCTGCGCCGTCAGATTGCCCGCCATCGAGTTGACGCTGTCGGTCAAGTCCTTCCAGGTACCGGCGACGCCGAGCACGTTGGCCTGGCCGCCGAGACGCCCTTCGGTGCCGACCTCGCGCGCGACGCGTGTCACCTCGGAGGCGAAGGCGTTGAGCTGGTCCACCATCGTGTTGATGGTTTCCTTGAGCTGCAGGATTTCTCCGCTGACGTTGACGGTGATCTTCTTCGACAGGTCGCCGCCGGCGATGGCGGTAGCCACGTCGGCGATGTTGCGCACCTGGGCCGTGAGGTTCGACGCCATGAAATTGACGCTGTCGGTCAGGTCCTTCCAGGTGCCGGCGACGCCCGACACCTGCGCTTGGCCGCCGAGCTTGCCTTCGGTGCCGACTTCGCGCGCCACGCGGGTCACCTCGGAGGCGAAGGCGTTCAACTGGTCCACCATCGTGTTGATGGTGTCCTTGAGCTCGAGGATTTCGCCGCGCACATCGACGGTAATTTTGCGGGACAAGTCGCCGCGCGCGACCGCCGTCGTCACCTGCGCGATGTTGCGGACCTGGTCGGTGAGGTTGCCGCACATGGCGTTCACCGAATCGGTCAAATCCTTCCAGGTGCCGGCAACGCCCGGGACGATGGCCTGGCCGCCGAGCTTGCCGTCGGTGCCGACTTCACGGGCGACACGGGTGACCTCGGAGGCGAATGACCGCAACTGGTCGACCATCGTGTTGATGGCTTCCTTGAGCTGCAGGATCTCGCCGCGTACGTCGACCGTGATCTTCTTGGAAAGGTCGCCGTTCGCGACCGCAATCGTCACCTCGGCGATGTTGCGGACCTGGGCGGTCAGGTTCGACGCCATCGAGTTCACGCTCTCGGTCAGCTCCTTCCAGACGCCGGTCACTTCGCGCACCTGGGCCTGGCCGCCGAGCTTGCCCTCGGTGCCGACTTCTCTGGCGACACGGGTCACCTCGGAGGTGAACACGCTGAGCTGCTTGATCATCGTATTGACGATGGTCGCCGATCGCAGGAACTCGCCCTCGAGCGGGCGGCCGTCGACGTCGAGACGCACGGTCTGCAGCAGATCGCCTTGCGCGACGGCGGCGATCGCGCGGGTGACCTCCGTGGTCGGCCACAGCAGGTCGTCGATGAGGGTGTTGACCGAGCCTTCCATCTCGCCCCAGGCGCCGTTCGACAGGCCGAACTTCACGCGCTGCCGGGTCTTGCCCTCGCGGCCGACGACGTGGCCGACCCGCTCGAGCTGCTGCGCCATGCGCTCGTTGGAGGCCACGATCTCGTTGAAGGTGTCGGCGATCTTGCCAAGAAGCCCGACCTGGTTGCCGGCCATCCGAACCGAGAAGTCGCCCACCCGCATGGCCTGCAGCGCATTCAGGAGGTCATGCAGCTCGGCAGACGAGCCGCCGTTGAGACGGCTGTCGGGCGCTTCAGCGGCGACCGCACTCGGGGGCGCGCCATTCGCTTTGGCTTCGCCGATCGGTTCAGTTTGCGGCTGCATGGTTCCCTCCGGGACGGATGAACTGGCACAACAATGTCATGAGCGGAGCGGCCACGTCATGACCACACCATGACCCCTCTGCGATCTTTAGCGTCGTAGGGTAAGGAAGTCGCTGATTGGAACTCGGGAATTGAACTTGCCGGGCTCGGG
>WNFV01020411.1_pt1 | contig 12069 bp, 12 predicted proteins | sample 5400101 | NCBI WGS metagenome assembly WNFV01 (sample SAMN13153361, study PRJNA577476) | soil metagenome | isolation source: 115 cm soil or saprolite under grassland replicate 1 | place: USA:California | collected 2016-06-15
GACTCGAACCCCCAACCTGCTGTTTTCAAGCCAGCGGGCCACCGTCCACGGCGTGCTGGCGTGTGCTGTCCTTGCAGGTCGGGTCCGGCGGGTCGTCCAGGCAGTACGTCCTGTAGGGTCGAGTACTGGCAGGTGGAATGACAGGCAGAATGACATCGCCGAGCTAGCCTCCGCGCCGCAGCCCTCGGAGGCAGGCTGGCTCTGGCGGGCGAGGCGATGCGGATCTTGGCGTCATGGTCGGTGACGGGTTCGTCAGCGACGTCGTCGACCACGCGGTGGAGGATGCCGGCGAACGGGCATGGCGGGGTGTATACGTCGGTCACGGGGGGCGCGGGCGTCGCGCCCGGCGCTCTGGACGAGTCGGCGGGAGGTCCAGGTGGAGACGTGGGATGCGATCAGGTCCCGGCGTAACGTGCGGTCCTACGCCCAGGGGGCGATCGCGCCCCAGGACCTGGACCGGATCCTGGAGGCCGCGCGGCGCGCCCCCTCTGCCGGCAACCAGCAGGCGTGGGATTTCGTGGTCTGCACCGACCGGGAGCAGCTCTCCCAGCTTGCCAGGGTGTGGCGTGCCGCCCGGCACGTCGCCAGCTCGGCGGCGACGATCGCGCTGGTGGCCCCGCACTCCGACGACGCCCAGCTGCGTGACCTGATCCAGTTCGACCTGGGTCAGGCGACGATGAGCGTCATGCTGGCCGCCGCCGATCTCGGCATCGGCAGCGCCCATGCGGGGGTGCATGACCAGGAGCTCGCGCGGCGCGTGCTGGGCTTTCCCCAGGACCGGTTCTGCGCCTTGCTGATCACCCTCGGCACCCCCGCCGACCGTCCGCTCACGCCGATCCAGCGGCGGATTCGAAGCCCCAACCGCCAGATCCGTAGTCAGCCATCACCCATCCCTACTCGTCCTCGTGGTTCCTTCGCATCCCCGTTGGTCCTGGTCAACGGCCAACTCGCCGGTCCGACTCAGGCATGCGTCCCTGCGCGTCACGCGTGGCTTGGTCGCAATGTGGTCGCAGTTTCGGGCCGCCGTCGCCAGACCGAGAGTCTGGCGACAGGTCGCTCTCCTGGCCGCGCTGAGTCCAGAGCACCAGATTCTTGATCTGCTGCTCTACTGCTTGTCTGGAGCCGCTGCGGCGGTTCAGCCTGGTGGTGGGAGGAGGCACGATGACGGCTGATGCATTGCAGCATCTCGTGGATGTGGAGGAGATCCGCATTGGCTTCCGACGCCCGGACGGCTCCACCAGGTCCGTGCCGATCTGGGTTGTGCAGGTCGGCGACCACATCTACGTGCGGTCGGTCCGCGGCCCCAAGGGCCGCTGGTACCGGCGGCTGCGCGCCAATCCCGACGGCGAGGTCCGGGACGGCGAGCACCGGCATCGGGTGCGCGCCGAGCCGGTCACCGATGCCAGCACGATCGACCAGGTCACCCGCGCGTATGAGTCCAAGTACGGGAGCAGCCCCTTCGTTCGGCCGCTGCTTGGGGGGCCGTCGGTGGAGGCGACCCTGCGTCTGGACCCAGCCTGACGACTCGCCGCACAGGAGAACGTCTCCGTGCGAGTAAGTGGCAGCCCACCGCTGTGCAGAGCAGCGTTTCCAGCTCGCCGCGGACCGTGAGGGGCAAAGTTAGGCGTTCTGATCTGCCGTCCGTGATGTCGTGGTCTGACGGTCTGGCCTTGTCATGCGGAGATGAGTCCGACTGAGGGTAGTGGCGATCAGGGGCACATGGCCGGGTCAACCGGTGGCTTCGGTGCCGGCTGCGGTTGCCATGATCCAGAACCGGCAGTCGCGGTCCATGGCAGGCGAGCGAGCCCCTTCGACCACAGCAGCCATGCTCAGTGGGTTGGCTGAGGGCTACCAGGCGGCTGCCCGGTTGCGCGCTCGTCACGATGGGATGGGACCACGACCACAGGGCAGACCGCGTGCAGCACAGCGGCATGGCTCACCGACCCGAGCAGCAGCTCGGTGAAGCCCCCACGTCCCCGTGATCCGACCACCAGCAGGTCAGCGTCCGCCGACAGCTCAACCAGCGCCTCGGCCGGGCGTCGGTCCTCCACCACCGTGCGCTGCACCTGGACGCCGCTGACCGCCTCCTCCAACTCGCCGAGCAACGCCGCAAGGAACTCCTCAGCCTGGCCGCGGTAGGCCTCCTCGAACTCGGCTCGATCCCGCAGCGAGGTGGTCAGCTCCTGCTGGGACGGTTCTCCAGCCGCGCCCTCAGGAATCCCCGGCAGCGCATGCTGGGACGGGAAGTAGAACGGAGCGGCCAGCTCACGGGCATGGTAGGCGTGAACCACCTGCAGGACCGCGTGCCGCAGTTGTGCCTCTGCCGCCGCCCATGCCAGCGCCCGCTTGCCGCCGGGGGAAGCATCCACGCCGACCACGATCTTGCCCACCGCAACGCCTCCTTGACCGGCCATGCTGCCGGCCCGCATGGGCTTGCCGCGGTTGCCCAATATCCCAGAACCGGCGCTTGGGGTCGAGGCCGGTGGCGAAGGCTCACCACAACCTCCGGTGAACCCGGGGTGGTTCACTCGACGTGGATGCCCTGACTCGGCCAGGGTGGGCTCGTCGTCCTTCTTGCCGGCCTGCTCAGCGCGCGCTCCTGTCGAGTGCCCGCCAGCGGCGCAGCCACCGGGTCAGGTCCGAGGGGGTGATGATCCCCACCACCTCGCCATCCTCGACCACTAGGACCCGGTTGGCGTCGCTGTCCTGGAGCTTGCCGAGCACGCCGTCCATCCGGGCATCCGGCGCCACCACCACCTGGTCGCTCAGCGGGACCATGTGGTCCCGCACCCGACGGGTCGGCCACTGCTCCCTGGGCACCCGCCGGACCCCCCGCAGGGTCAACAGGCCGATCGTGCGCCCCTGCTCCTCCACCGGGAACCCGCTGTGGTCATAGCGCATGAAGTAGTCGTCCACGGCGTCCTGCAGCGACAGCTCCGGGGGGATCCGCACCAGGTCACCGGCCATCACCTCCTCAGCCTCCACCCCGCGCAGCAGCTGCTGCAGCTGGAGCTCCTGGTAGGAGGAGCGGGCGGCCTGGACCAGGAACCACCCGATGAACGCGAACCAGATCCCACCGGCCAGGTCCCCGGCCAGCAGCCAGCCCACCCCGCCGGCGACCAGCAGCCAGCCCACCCCCTGGCCCGCCACCGAGGCGACCCGGGTGGCCCGGGCCAGGCTGCCGGTGGCCTTCCAGATGGCCGCCCGCAGCAGCCGCCCCCCGTCCAGCGGGAAGCCCGGGACCAGGTTGAACCCGGCCAGGTTGGTCCAGGCGAGATACCCGAACGTCCCGGCCAGCGGCACCGACAGCACGTCGCGGCCCAGGCCGGCAACGATCCCGAACAGCCCGGCCAGCAGGCCGCTGGTGAGCGGTCCCACCAGCGCGATCAGGAACTCATCGCCCGGGCCGCGGGACTCCACCCTGGCCCGGGTGGCCCCGCCGAACAAGAACAGCGTGATGTCCTGGACGCGGATCCCCCGGGCCTGGGAGACCAGCGCGTGGGCGAACTCGTGGACCAGCACCGACCCGAAGAACAGCACCGTCGCCAGGATGCCCAGCGCGACCGCGCCACTGCCCGACAGCTCCGGGTACAGGACCGAGGCCCGCAGGTACATGCTGTAGGTGATCAGCAGGGCGATCACCACCCAGGAGCTGTCCACGCGCACCTCGACTCCGGCGATCCTGCCCACCCGCCACGATGTCCCGAACATCACCGTCAGCTCCCCTCAACCGGTGATCTCCCCACTCAGCGCTGACACCATCGATTCAGGTCTGGTCCGGCACGGGCAGCTGCAGGTAGGTCAGGCCGCGCAGGTCCAGCCAGGCGCGGCCGGGGCCGCGCACCAGCCGCAGCAGGACCTGGTCGCACACCGGACAGCGGGCGACCACACCGGGAGCGCGGTCGAACACCCGCACCTCGGCCATCGGCCCGGTGCGCCCACAATTGCAGCAGCGGCCGACGGCGGTGGTGACATCGACGCCGAAGACGCCCTGGACGTGGCCGGCGAGCGCGTTGCCATCAGTCCACAGGTCGGAGCTGGTCATCGCTTCCTCCGTCAACTCTCGCTCAGTCCCAACCGTTCGGTCTTGATCTGCCCTCGCGTATGCCCTGATTGAGCTGCCAGGTCAGTCGCCCCAGAACCGCTGCTCCTGCCAGGGGTCACCGTAGTTGTGGTAGCCCAGGCTCTCCCAGAAGCCCGGCTCGTCGGTGTCCAGCAGCCGGATCCCCCGCACCCACTTGGCGCTCTTCCACAAATACAGATGCGGCACCAGCAGCCGCGCCGGGCCGCCATGCTCGGGCTCCAGCTCCTGGCCGTCGTAGCGGAACGCGATCCAGGCCTTGCCATCGGTGAGGTCCTCCAGCGGCAGGTTGGTGCTGTAGCCGCCGTAGGAGGAGACCAGCGCGAAGCTGGCGCTGGTCTCCACCCCCTCGAGCAAGGTGTCCAGCGACACTCCCTCCCAGGTGGTGCCCAGCTTGGACCAGTGGGTGACGCAGTGGATGTCGACCGTGACCGGCTCGCTGGGCAGCTTGCGGAAGCCGGCCCAGTCCCAGCGCTGCTGGTCCCCGGTCTCGTTGGTGATGGTGAGCTCCCAGTCGGCCAGGTCGATGTCGGGGGTCGGGCCGGCCGACAGGACGGGGAAGTCCTCGACCAGGTACTGGCCCGGAGGCAGCTCGGCGCTGGGGCGCCGCCGCCCCCTGAACCCGCGTGATACGGTGCCCATCTCTCACTCCTTCTGCTCCTGGTCCGTGCTCGCTCGCCGGTCAGGAGCATCACGCTCGGCCGAATGGTGATCGACGATCTGCCAGGTCCAGGATCGCGCTAGGTGCGGCGAGGACGTCGGTCCCCCAGCTGTCCACTTGTCCCCGACCTAGCCGGAGTTTCCTGGCTAGCTCCGCCAAAGTTGGTGTGAGCAGGGCAAATGGTGTATTACCCAAAGTGCAGCGAGCATCGCGGCCCACGGACCCTTGCCGCCGCCCCGCTTGGCCATCTACCGGCCGGGCAGTTGCCCTGACCAGCAGCTTTGCTCACGGCTCATCGGTTAGCCAGGAAAGTCGGGCTAGCCGAAGGTGAAGGCGTAGGCCTGGACGCCAGGATCCAGGAAGGTGGCCTCGAAGGTGCGCTCGCTGACCGGGCCGGGCTGGCGGATGAGCTGGTACAGGCGCGGTTGGGTGACCGTGCCGGTGCCCTGGTCGTCCACGTCGGTTCCGTGGGCGGCTCCCGGGGGCTGCCCGTCGATCCGCACCTGGAACCGCACGGCAGTCCCTGGCGCTGCCGGTCCCATGACCAGGTGCAGGTCGCGGGCGTGGAAGCGGTAGGCGATCCGCCCCCCGGCCTGGTTCAGCACCGTGGCCTGCCGCTGCACCGTCCAGTCACCGGCGAGGGCCCAGTGGTTGAGGTGCAACCGTGTGGGGGCGACATAGACGTGCGGCGTATGGCTGGGGAACAACGCGAAGTTCTGGGTGCGCTCGGAGCCGAGGTAGTTCTCGGGGGACCGCAGGCTAGCCCAGTCGGCGGCGGCTTCCACCCCGCGGGCGTCGACCGAAATCAGCTGCTGGTCGGTGCCGCCGCTGCCGGCCTCGGTCAGCAGTTGCTGCAGGATCATCTCGGACATTTCGTACTCGCCCTCGCCGAAGCGATGGTGCCGGATCTGCCCTTGGGCATCGACGAAGTAGAAGGCCGGCCAGTAGTGGTTGTTGAACCCATTCCAGATGGCGTAGTCGCTGTCGATCGCGACCGGGTAGTCGACCCGCAGGTCCTCGGCGGCGCGGCGGACGTTGTCGGGGTCGTGCTCGAAGTCGAACTCGGGGGTGTGGACGCCGATCACGAGCAGGCCCTGGTCCTTGTACCGGTCGGCCCAGGCGCGGAGGTAGGCAAGGGTGCGGAGCCAGTTGATGCAGGTGTAGGTCCAGAAGTTGACCAGGACGACGTGGCCGCGCAAGCCGGCGGCCGTCAAGGGCGGCGAGTTGAGCCACCCGGTCGCGCCGTCGAGCGAAGGCATCCTTCCTTCAACCGGCAACAGCGCCGCGGGGTGCGTGGTCGCGCGGAAGAGCTGGTTGGCTCTGGTGAGGAGCGTCTTCCATCCGTTTGCATCCTGGTCCATCTGTTGCTCCTCGGTAACCGTCGACGTTGACGACGGCCTCGGTGAAGGCCTGGGGGCTTCCTGCGGCAGGTTGGGACCGACGCCCGTCCCTCGCTCCGGCTAGCGCAGTGACCGGAACGCCGCCCGGACCTCCTCGGAGAACAGCTCGGGCTCTTCCCAGGCGGCGAAGTGGCCACCCCTTTCGGCCTCGTTGAAGTAGGTGAGGGTGGGGTAGGACTGCTCGACCCAGCTGCGCGGGGACCGCCAGATCTCGCCGGGGAACGTGGTGAAGCCGACCGGGACCGAGACCCCCGGAGGAGCCTGGCCGGACGCGCGTGCTTGAGCGAGGGCTCGTCCGTCCTCCCAGTACGACCGGGCCGCCGACGCCCCTGTGCCCGTCAGCCAGTACAGCGTGACGTTGTCGACGATGTGGTCCCGGGTGAGCTTGCCCGCGGGCTCGCCGTCGACGAAGGCGCGGGAGATCTTGTAGTAGCTGTCGGTGTCGTGGTCGAGCATCCAGGCCGCCAGGGCGACGGGGGAATCCAGCAGGGCGTAGCCGATCGTCTGGGGCCGCGTGGCCATCTCCAGGAAGTAGCCAAAGCCGCTCTCCCTGAATGTGGCGAGCTGGTCCGCCGCGGCACGTTCCTGCTCGGACTCCGCCGGCTGGGGGCCGGCCAGCACCGCCACGAGCAAGTTGGTGTGGATGCCGACCAGCCCCTGGGGTGCCTGCCGTCCCATCGCGTCGGTGACGGCGGCGCCTACGTCGCCGCCCTGGGCGACATAACGGGTGTAGCCGAGGCGAGCCATCAGCTCCGCCCAGGCCTGCGCGACGCGGCCGACGTTCCAGCCGAGGTCGGCGGGCTCGACGGAGAAGCCGTAGCCGGGCAGCGACGGCAGCACCAGGTCGAAGGCGTCCTCGGCGCGGCCGCCTTGGGTGGTCGGGTCGGTCAGCGGGCCGACCGTCTCGAGCAGCTCGATGACCGAGCCGGGCCAGCCGTGGGTCATGAGCAGCGGCAACGCATTCTCGTGCGGCGACCTGACGTGGAGGAAGTGGATGTCGACCCCGTCGAGCTTGGTCGTGAACTGCGGCAGCGCGTTCAGCCTGGCCTCGCACCGGCGCCAGTCGTAGTCGGTCGCCCAGTAGCGGGCGAGCTCCTGGATCGTGGCCAGCTGCACGCCCTGTGAGCGATCGGCGACCAGCTCCCGGGAGGGCCAGCGCACCGCTTGGATGCGCCGGCGCAGGTCATCCAGTGCCTCTTCGGGAATCTCGACGTGGAAGGGGCGAATCTCGTTGGCGGTCTCGACGGTGCTACTCATGATGACCTCCTTGCTACCGCAGTGAGCGGAACGCTGCGCGGACCTCCTCGGTGAAGAGCTGTGGCTGTTCCCAGGCGGCGAAGTGGCCGCCCCTGTCGACCTCGTTGAAGTAGATGAGGTTGGGGTAGGCCCGCTCCGCCCAGCTGCGCGGCGCCTGATACTGCTCGCCAGGAAAGACGGTCACGGCCACCGGGATGGAGACGCCCTTGGCATTGAAGAAGCCACCCTTGTATTCCCAATAGAGACGAGACGCCGAGACGCCTGTGTTCGTCAACCAGTAGAGCGTGATGTTGTCGAGGATCTCGTCACGGGTCAGTTCGCCGGTGGCGCTTGCGGTCCGGTCCAGCGCCGAGGCGACCGCCGCGGCCGGCTGGCCGTCAGCATCGTTGTGGTCCAGCAGCCAGGCGGCCAGGCCGACAGGTGAATCCGCGATGCCATACAACGTCTGCGGTCGCGCCGCCATGTACCTGGCGTACTCGACTTGCTTGTACGTTCGGATCAGCTGGTCGTAGGCGCGTCGTTCCTCGGCTGCGAGACCCGATGGCGGCGGCTCGCCGGCCAGGGAAGCCTGGTCGACGTCAGCGGGAACGGTGGCCGGCATGTTGGAGTGGATCCCGAGCAATCCCGCAGGTGCCTGCAAGCCCATCTGGTCGACGACGAATGCACCCCAGTCGCCGCCCTGGGCGACGTAGCGGCTGTAGCCCAGGCGCTGCATCAGCGCTGCCCAGGCCCTGGCCATGCGCTCGGGGCCCCAACCGGTGCTGGTCGGCTTCCCCGAGAACCCGTAGCCCGGCATCGACGGGACCACCACATCGAAAGCGTCTGCTGCGCTCGCGCCGTGCGCCGTGGGATCGGTCAGTCGATTGATGATCTTCAGCTGCTCGATGATCGAGCCCGGCCATCCGTGATTGACGATGAGCGGCAACGCGTCCCCGTCCTGCGACCGAACGTGAATGAAATGGATGTCCAGCCCGTCGATCTCGGTGATGAACTGCGGGAGGGCGTTCAGGTTCGCCTCGCACGTGCGCCAGTCGTAGTCCGTCATCCAATAGCGCGCGAGCTTCTGGATCATGGCCAGCGGCACGCCCTGGGATTCATCCGGGACGGTCTCCTTCTCGGGCCAGTTCGTGGCTCCGATCCGTCGGCGAAGGTCGTCCAGCTCCTCCTGCGGCACATCGACGTGGAATGGACGGATGTCGCTGGCGGTCTCGACGGTGCTGCTCATGACCACCTCCGTTGTTGGTGGGCCGCCGATCAACGCAGTGACCGGAACGCTGCGCGGATCTCCTCGGTAAAGAGGTTCGGCTCCTGCCAGGCCGCGAAGTGGTTGCCCTTGCGACCTCCCTGGACCCGCCCCGAGGATGCTGAACACTCCGGTCGGGGCGGCAACAACCGTCATGCCATCGCGCCCTCCACGCTGCCGATAGCCGTAGCGGTAGGCCTCGACGGTGTCCTTGACCCCCTCGGCGTTCGCCATGACCGTGCTCCCTTCGCCCAGCCAACGGGTTGGCGACCAGCATGCGCCCAACCGAGGTGAGCGGTCCTCACCCTCATCGGGTGATTAGGTGCCGTGTCGGCGCGCATGCTTGCTGGCGAGACGACCGCAGGACCCGAAGCTGGTCAGCCGGCACCACCCTGGTGGGTGCTTGCCATGCAGGAAGCGTCGGATCGCACGGTTGGGGAGTCGTTCCTGTGGCCGAGGCGGCACGTTGGCGGGCGGTGAGCATCCGGACAGGACCAGCGCCAACAATGCTGGAATGATGATACGGCAGTTGAATGCAGGATTGGCGGCGTAGCCGCAACCTGGTTTTCTGACATGCCGCGAATGCGCGCCCGGCCCGTAGGGCCGGCCCAATCGTCCGCCCTCCACGATTTCGCCCGGAGTGGGCCGACGAAGGAGGGCTCTGAATCGATCGGACGGACTCCTACGTAGCGAAGCGGGGCAGGCAGCGACTCGCTCAGCTCCCTGTAGCGCCCGCGAGCCGTCGCGCCCATCGGCTCAGGCCTCCGCCCCGGCGACCTCGGCGCTGAAGGCCAGCAGGTCGGCCAGGCCGAAGCGTCCCGCCTGGGCGGCGGGCAGGGTCGGACGCCAGCCGGGGTCGACGGCCCGGTAGCTCTCGCCGTCGGCGTCGACGATGCCGACCAGGACCTCGCCGACCAGCCGGCCGCCGACCGGGCCCAGGCGCTCGCCCCCGCCGCGGTGCTCGGCCTCCTTGAGCAGGTAGAACCAGAGTGGCGTCTCCTGCCGCCAGCCGGCCGGGCCAAGGCCGACCTCCTCGGGGGTGAGCGGCTCGACCCCGAGGCGGCGGGCCAGCGCCTCCCCTGACGGCAGCCCGACCCCCTGGCCGCGCTGGAGGTCGCGGATGGCCAGGGAGGCGTAGTCGTCGCCGCTGCCGACCCCGGTGACGGCCGCCGGCAGCCGGATGAGGCTGGCCGCCAGGCGGCCGTCGATCCGCTTGGCCCGCTGGGCCGGCGGCCGTCCCGGCAGGTCGAACAGGTAGGACCAGTCGACCGCCAGGGCGGCCGGGACCGGGTGGAAGCCGAGCAGGTCGGGGAAGAGCGGGGCCGGCTCGGCGTGGCGGTTGACCTGGTAGCGGTCGCGGATCTGGCTGTGCCCGTAGCGGTAGGCGGCGTCGGCGAACTCCAGCGGGATCCAGGCCGCGCCCGGCACCGGCCGGTAGTACCTGGCCCCGCCGGCCAGCAGCTCGCCGGCCAGCTCGGCCCCGACGAGCCGGGGAAGGAAGTCGCCGAGCAGGACCCACTGGTAGTGCCAGGTGGCGGCCCGGCGGGCCTCGGCGAACAGCTCCGCCTCGGCCACCCCGTCGCCGCGCAGCCGGTCCACCAGGCCGTTGTGCAGGTGCAGCATGGCCACGTGCAGCTGGCTCATCGGCAGGTGGACGTCGTTGCGGGGGTCACCGACCAGGGCGACGCCCTGAGGGTTGCGGGGCAGGTCGGCCGGCCGACCGGCGTCGTTGCGGCCGACCAGCAGCTTGGCCGGGTCGTCACGGTCGTACAGATAGGGGCTGCCGACCGGACCGTCGCCGTAGACGCACTCCAGGTTGGCACGGGGGCTGCGGGCGTTGCGGATGCCGGCCACCTCGGCGTGATGGGTCAGGGGCTAGCGGTCGGCGGTGATGTCGTGGGCCACGAACTGCCCGAACACCGGCCACCCAGCCGCCCCCTCGGCATCCGGGTCCGGCGGTCCGGTCCCGACGGCCCGGACCTCGACTGCCGCGGCGGCGTCGCAGGCCCCGCCGGCCCGGCCCAGGGCGTGCAGGGCGTCGTCCTCGCACTTCAGTGGGTCCAGGTCGGGGAACGGCGCCGGTAGCCCCACCGGGCGCCGGCGCGTCGACGGCGCGTCCCGGGGCCAGGCAGTGGTCCCGGATCCTGGTCGCCGTGGGCATGGTCGCCTCTCTTCCCCTCGGGTCGGCACGTTCAGGTCCGGCAGGCCTCCAGTAGCCGCACCGGATGGGCGAACCCCTTGAGCTCGACCTCGCCGGCGTCCGTGAAGACCACGCCGCCGGGCGGGGCCGCCTCGGCGACGCGCTGGCTGACCAGGACCTGGCCGGCGCTGGCGTGGGCGGCGATCCGGGCGGCGAGGTTGACGGTGCGGCCGAAGTAGTCGCCGCCCTGGGCCACCACCGGCCCGGCCGCCACCCCGACATGGGCCGGCGGCAGCCCGGCCTCGGGGAGCTGCTCCACCAGGCCCAGGGCCGACATCACCGCCCCCGCCGGCTCCCGGTGGTGGATCATCACCCCGTCGCCCAGCCACTTCACGGGCACGCCCCCGTGCTCGCGCGAGGACCGGTTGACCAGCACGGCCAGGGTCTCGGCCAGCGCGGCGGCGGTCGCATCGCCCTGCTGTTCGGTTAGGTGGGTGTAGCCCACCAGGTCAAGGAAGGACATCGCCGGGACCCGCTCTGGCCGTCCCAGCATCAGCTGGGCGGCCAGCTCCATGGCTGTCCGCTGGTCGGCCCCGGACTCCAGCACCGGCCCCTCGAACCGCGCCTGGTAGGCCTCGGTCCAGGACGTGGCAAGCAGCCGCAGGCCCTCGGCGTGGGCTCGGCCGAGCCGGGTCAGCCAGGCCAGGTCGAAGGTCCCACTGGACAGGCCCAGCTGCAGCAACGGCACCACCGCCAGCTCGTCCACCCGCATCGGCTCGTCGGGCGGCATCCGGGCGAACCCCATCGACTCCAGCACCGCGCCGAGCGTGTCGAGCGGCACCCCGGTCTCCTGGCTCACCTGCCGGTAGGTCCGCGCCGAGCGCACCGCCCACCGCCGGAACGGCGCCGCCTCCAGGAACGCAAACGACAGCCGCCCCGCCCGGATCGCCGAGGCGATCCCCGCCATCGGTAGCCCGGCCTGCTCGCACCCGGCGGCCAGGCGGACCTTCTGCGCATCGGTCTCCCGGAACGGGCCGGCGCCATCCCTGGGCACCAGGATGCCGAGCTCGACCAGCCGCGCGACCTCGGGCTCGGTCACGCCGGCGAGGTCGGCCAGTCCCGATGCCGACAGCTCCTTCATGCCGCCATCATCCTAGGCAGCCTCCTGGGCGAGGGTCGCTCCTTGCGGGCCGGCAGCTGGCTTCGGGCCGCCATCGGAGCTGACGGCCGCGTCCCGAGACGCTGTGGATCGCGCCTGGTGGCGGCAGCACGACCCGGACTACGGCA
>WNFV01010084.1_pt1 | contig 12068 bp, 8 predicted proteins | sample 5400101 | NCBI WGS metagenome assembly WNFV01 (sample SAMN13153361, study PRJNA577476) | soil metagenome | isolation source: 115 cm soil or saprolite under grassland replicate 1 | place: USA:California | collected 2016-06-15
GTGCCTCCAGCGCCGCCACCTCGTCGCTAGTGAGCGGCAACCCCATCATCACCGTCAGGAAAGCAGTGGCTTCATCGGCGGTAAAGCGTAGGTCGGCCGCGCGCAGCTCGGTGAGTTCACCTGCGTGGGCCTGCCGGAGCGCGGTGTGCAGGCAGGCCCACGCAACATCAGCTGTTCAATCGTAGTACAATGTATCGCTATGACCGCTGACCTTATCGGAGGGGGGCCGGGGTGGCCTGGATTGCAACCAAGCGGCTGTCTTTGTGTGGCGCGAGGGGTTGATGTGGCGGGAATAGATCGGCGTATATGGCCGTCACTTCAGCCACGCGACGCGCGGCGAGGCGTTCACTCGCTGAGAGGAGTTCGGGGGAACCAGTATGGCGCTGAACGAACCGATCATCGCCCAGGTCCCGCTGTTCGCGGGGTTGCCACAGCGTGAGTTAGTCTACCTGGCCGAGACGCTGCGCCAGATCACGATTCCGGCCGAGACGGTGCTGCTCCGCGAAGGTGAGTACGGCGACCGCTGCTACGTCGTGCTCGACGGCCAGGTCGAGATCATCAAGGCCTTGGGGACGGCCGACGAGCGCCTGCTGGATAGCTACGGCACCGGCGAGCTGTTCGGCGAGATGAGCTTGCTCAACCCCGATCACCAGCGCAGTGCGAGCGTGCGCACGCGCCTGCCCGCGCTGCTGCTCGAGATCACCCGCACCGACTTCGATGCCCTCCTGCGCCGGCAGCCCACCTTCGCGTATGAGATGGGGCGCATGCTGAGCCGGCGCCTGCGTGAGTCGGTCGATACGACGATCCGCGACTTACAGGCGAAGAACCGCCAACTCACTGCGGCGTACCAGGATCTCCAGGCGGCGCAACTCCAGATTATCGAGAAGGAGAAGTTCGACAGCGAGCTTGCGGTGATGCGCGAACTTCAAGCGCGGAGCCTGCCCCGTACACTGCCGCGGATGGTCGGCTTCGACTTCGGCGCGCGCCTGGAGCCGGCGCGGGTCATGAGTGGCGACTTCTTCGACTTCATCCCGCTTGGCCCGGATACGCTTGGCATCGCCGTGGCCGACGTCTGTGGCAAAGGGGTGCCGGCGGCGTTCGTCATGGCACTCGCCCGCAGCCTGATGCGTGCCGAGGCCGGTCGGGCGAGTTCGCCCGCTCTCGCGCTCCAGCGCGTCAACCAGCACCTGCTCGACCTGATCGGCAGTATGGTGTGCTCGACCGGGCCGGGCGCACGTTCAGCTACGCCCGCGCCGGCCACGAGCTGCCGATCGTCTTCGACGCGAAGGGTATGGCGATCGAGCCCGTCCGGGAACACGGGCAGCCGCTCGGGCTCTTCGCAAATCCCGCGCTCGATCAGCAGGCGATCGCCATTCCCTCCGGCGGTGGGTTGCTGCTCTACACCGACGGCATGACCGAGGCGATCGACCAGCGGGGCGGATTCTTTGGGCTGGCGCTGCTGCGCGAGATCGTGCGCCTCAACCACCGCATCTCGGCTCAGGCGCTCTGCGATCGGCTGCTGGAGACGGTGCAAGCCTATCACGGCCGGGCGCCACAGGACGACGACGTCACGCTGGTGGTCGTCCGCGCGGATTGAAACGCCGCCTGCGGTCACTTGGATGTACTCGCGTTCCTTCAGCTTCAGCTGGGCGATCACACCGTCGAACGGCGCTTTCAGCTCAGATTCGGCAAGCTGGATGGTTGCCGGCTCCAGATCGGCCATGCGGCTTTCGATCTTCGCCCGCGCGACTGAGCGTTCGGTCTCGGTCCTCCCGGCCTCGACCGTGTCGAGGCGGGCATCGGCTGCGGCAACGCTGGCCTGGGCCGGGGTGCGCCGTCGACTCGCCCACTCGCCACGTTATGTCAAGATCAGGTGTAGGTCGCCGAACTCGTGCCACAGATAACCCTCGCGCAGCGCCTCCGCGTAGGTGAGCTTCAGGTGCTCCAGGCCGGCCAGCGCCTCAAGCATCGCTAAGTGCGTTGCACGCGGCTCGTGCAGCCCGGTCAGCAGCCCGTTGACCGCCCGAATACCACGACGCGGCGTTATGACAAGTCGTGTCCAGCCCTCGCCGGGGTGCGACGTACCCTCGGCATCAGTGACTGTTTCGAGCGCCCGCACCACTGTCGTCCCAACCGCCACGACGCGCTTGCCGGCCGCGTGGGCGCCGTTCACGACGCGCGCGGTTTCGAGCGGCACGCGGTAGAACTCCTCGTAGGGCGGCTCGTGGGATTCAAGGCTCGCGACGCCGGTGTGCAGCAACAGCGGGACGATCAGCACACCGCGCGCGATCAGGCGCGTCAGCAGTTCGTGTGTGAAGGCGCGACCAGCCGAGGGCATCTCGGCGCTGCCGCTCTCCGTCGCGTAGACCGTCTGGTAGTACGCGGTCGGCCAGCCCTGCCTGACGTAGCTGTAGCGAATTGGGAAGCCATATTCGGTCAGGTAATCGGGCAGGGGGAGGGGAAGCGACAGGGTCGCGACCCAAAGACGCGGCGGGCCGGTCGGGCGCGCGGTGCGATCCTGCAGGTATGGCGCATGTAACGTGGCCGACGCGCCGCCCGGCAGCTGCAGCGTCTCGCCCGCCACCACATCGTAGAATGGCTTCGTGCCGTCTTCGCCGGGCAACCGCGCCTCGACGATCCAGAGATCGGCCGGCAGGTGGGTCGAGAGATGCAGCTCGAGCGCGGAGCCGTCGGCGCAGGTCGCCATGATCGCCGCGTTCATCGTACCACTGGTGTTGATCACCAGCACATCGCCGGCGCCCAGGTAGTTTGGCAGCTCGCGGAAGCGGGTATGGATCACACGATCGCTCGCGCGATTGGAGACCATCAGCCGCACCTCGTCGCGAGCCAGGCCGCGCGCCTCGGGCGGCTCACCAGCCTCGAGCGTGGGCGGGAGATCGAAATCCAGCGCCCCGACGCCAGGGATCGCCGAGAAAGGCAGGCGGCGGAGCTTGTAGTCTTGTAGCATCGTCGTTACCATCTATATTCTTTGCGATGTCATTCGGTCGCCGCCAGCGCCCGTGCGGCGTAGCGGCCACTGGTGAGCTGCCCTTCGAGCAGCGCGACCAGGCCCGGCACGCTCGCTTCGGGCGGTGGACGATCGCTGATATCCTCGCCGGGAAAGGCTTCCTGCTGCATCTGTGTGCGCATATCGCCTGGATCGACCCAGTATATGCGCAGCGCCGGATTCTCGGCGGCGAGGACCGCCGAGAGCTGCTCCAGCGCGGCTTTGCTCGATCCGTATCCACCCCAGCCAGGGTAGGCTTCGACACCCGCATCGCTTGTTATGTCAATAATAGCGGCGTTGGGCTTCAGGCTGGCTCGTACGGCCTGGAGCAGCGCGAGTGGCGCGATCACATTGGTTCGGTAGACTTGCTCCAGTACCTCGAGCGGGTAGTCGAACAGACTCGGTTGCGGACTGGGGCCGAGGATGCTAGCATTGTTGACCACCGCGTCGAGGCCGCCGGCTTCGCGCGCAGCCTCAGCGAGCGCCCGGCGATGCGCCGGGTCGGCCACATCGCCGGGGATGGCGATCACGCGAGTGTGGCGGGTAAGCTCGGCGCGGGCCGCTTCCAGCGCCGCGACACCGCGCGCGTCCACGATCAGCGACCAACCGCGCACGGCGAGCGCCCGCGCCAACGCCAGGCCCAGGCCGCGCGAGGCGCCGGTGATCAACGCAACTCGCCCGTTATGTGAAGTCATTGCAAGATTCTCCTTCTTCTCTGGCCAAAACGCTTGTGAAGAATGACAAACCACCCTTGGCGGCCGGCCAATGACCGCTCAACAGTGCCGCCAGCCGAAGGAGCCAACCCGATCGGGATGCGGAGATGGCCTTATCCTGCCGGCTTGCTCTATTCTGCCGGACGATGTGCTCCAGACGATACTGCCGTGCTTCGTGAAGCCGGTCATCCATCCTCGCCTTGGCTGCCACTTCCTGTGTATGGATAGATGGAATCATAGCATTCATCCTATATTCTCATTATCTTTCGTTCTAGTATATCAGGAAGCGCTGCTGACCGCCTGGTGCGATCGGCGGGGTTCTGGCTGTCCATCCGTACAGTCGCGAGCCCTGGCATATCCTGCCCGGTGCCGCCGGAAAGTGCCGTATAATAGTTCTCAGTTCTCTCGCTCTCCTTGAATCGGAGACCAGCATGATCGGCCGGACCCCCGCTATCGTCGTCGTCGGTAGCCTCAACATGGATCTGGTCACTCGGACCGCGCGCCAGCCGCAGCGCGGCGAGACGCTGCTCGGCGAATCGTTCGCGCTGTTCGTCGGCGGAAAGGGGCTGAACCAGGCTATCGCGGCGGCGCGGCAGGGCGCTGCCGTGCGCATGGTTGGCCGGCTCGGGCAGGATGATTTCGGCCGGCGGCTGCGTCAAACGCTCCATACCGAAGGTATCGACGCGTGGTACATCACGGAGGACGGCGCCAGCAGCACTGGCATAGCGACGATCGTCGTCGATGCGGAGGGCGACAACAGCATCATCGTCGTACCGGGCGCGAACGGGCGCGTCGGTCCGGAGGATGTCGAGCGCGCCGCCGATGCGATCGCCGGCGCCGATGTGCTCATGCTCCAGCTCGAAGTGCCGCTCGACGCCGTCCAGCGCGCGGCCGAGATCGCCCGCGCCGCAGGCGTGCGTGTACTGCTCAACCCGGCCCCGGCCCGGCCGCTGCCCGACGAGCTGCTGCGGCTGGTCGACGTGCTGACGCCGAACGAAACCGAGACGCGGATTCTAACCGGCCTGAGCATCGCCGACGACGAGTCGGCCGGGCGCGCCGCCGGGGTGCTACTGGCGCGCGGCGTCGGAGCGACGGTGCTGACGCTGGGGGCGCGCGGTGCGCTGCTCGCCGAGGCCGAACAGTGTATCCGAGTGCCCGGCTACCCCGTGCGACCGCTCGATACGACCGCGGCGGGCGACGCCTTCTGCGGCGCGCTGGCGGTGCAGCTCGCGCGGGGATACCCCCTGGATGCGGCGATCCGCTATGCCAACGCCGCTGGCGCACTCGCGACGACTGTGATGGGCGCCGAGCCGGCGATGCCGACGCAAGCTGCGGTCGAGCAATTCATCGCCGACGTAATGCGTAAAACGTAAACCGCGGCGCCCGGTCACAACGGCCAGAACAAGAGCATCACCCCCAGCAGCGTCAGGAAGCAGACGATCAGCTGTCCCAGCCCGACGCGGAAGAAATCGCTGAAAGTGTAGCCGCCCGGCCCCATCATCAGCACGTTGACCGGGTGCGCGATCGGCGTCAGGAAGGCTGCCGAACACCCCATCGCGGTCGCCACGCCGATCGCGGTGGGATTTATGCCTAGATGAACTGCCACGCTGACCGCGATCGGTCCGACCAGCAGCGCCGCGACCTGCCCCCCGACGAACTGCGTCACGAGCGCCGCGAACAGATACAGCCCGGCGGTCAGCGCCAGCGATCCGGCTGATGCAAAGGTCACCGTAAATAACTCGCCGATCTTCGTCGCCAGGCCGGTCGTGACCAGCGCAGTTCCGATCGGCAGCATCCCAGCGATCAGCACGACCACGCGCCATTCGATCGCGCGATACGACTCCTCCATGCTCAGGCAGCCGGTCAGCACCAGCGCGGCCGCGCCCGCCAGCATGGCCTGGGCTGTCGGTACCAGGCCGATGGCCGATAGCAGCAGGACCGCCGCGGTGATTAGCGCCGCCAGGGTCGCTTTGCCAGTCACATGGAGCGGTGTCACGGCGGGATAGTCGAGGACGATATAGCCAGGCTCCTCGGCGAGTATCCGCACGGCATCCGGCGATCCGACCATCAGAAGCGCGTCGCCGGCGCGCAGCGTGAAATCGCCGACATCGGTACGATAGCTGCGCCCCTCGCGCCAGACCGCGACGGTGGTCAGCCCGAACTTGGTGCGGAAGCGCAGGCTCTTGAGCGTCTCGCCGATCGCGGGTGAGCGCGGCCCGATCACCACCTCCGTCAGGTGGACCGACAGGTTGGTCGCGCCGCCGCGCTGATCGTTACGGCCGATCATCGTTCGCTGCTCTTCGAGCTGCCGCACGCGATCCTCGCGCCCCAGCACCAGCAGGATGTCGTTCGCCGCGATCACGTCGGTCGGCGCCGGCGGGATCTTCGCCTCGCGCCCGTGCCAGATCCCCACGACCGTGGAGCCGAGCTGCGATCCGATCACACAGTTGGCGAGCTGCTGGTTGATCAGCGGCGAGCCGGGCTGGACGCGCACCTCCCAGAGCCGATCGGCGAGCTGGTAGGTCTGGGTCAGATCCGGCCGCACCAGCACCGCGCGCCCGACCGACTCGCGGATGGGCAGCCAGCGCCGGCCGACTAGCGCCATATAGGCCAGGCCAGTCACGACGATCGCGGCGCCAGCGGGCAGGAAGTCGCGCATCGTCAGAGCAGGCTGGCCCTGCGCCTGGAGGCTGCCGCTGATGATGATGTTGGCGGTTGTGAACAGCGTCGCCATACCGCCGAGCAGCGTCCCGAAGGCCAGCGGCATGAGCAGCCGTGACGCAGGGATATTCGACCGGCGAGCGACGTTGACAGCTGCCGGGAGCAGCACCGCGCCGGCGGCGATGTTGTTCATCCCCAACGACAAGAACGCGCCGGCGCCCATAAACACTACGATCATGCGCTGCTCGCCGCTGCCGCTGAGATGAGCCAGTCGGTCGGCGAGCCACTGTACCACGCCGGTGCGCTCCAGCGCCGCGGTGATCACGAACAGGCCGACGATCGTCAACACAGCCGGGCGGCTGAATCCTGCCAACGCCTGGTCGGGCGAGAGGATACCACTCAGGCTAAGCGTCAGTAGCACGAGCAGTGCGATCAGGTCAGGGCGGATTCTGTTGCTGACGATCAGGGGGAGCGCGATGCCGACAATGATCAGCAGTTCGATCTCGCTGACTGAGAGCGCGTCCATGCCGGAGGATCCTTCCCACATAAAACGTAAAACGTAAAGGGGCCGATTACGCATTCCGTTTTACGGTTTCGTTGTACGCCGGCAGCGCAATCGCACATCTCAGGGCCAGAATGTCAGCGCCCCGCCACTATCGGTATGGATCAGGGCGTACGCCAGCAACACGCCAAGCGCGAACGAGCGCGATGCCATGCGCCGCCGGCTGGCGAAATAGAGCATCGCCGCCACCGTCAGCGCGATCCCGATCCCGACGTAGGGCCGTAGTGCCGAATCTACGAGCCATGTATTGCGCAGCGCCAGCAGCAGTATGCCCAAGTTGGGCAGCGCCCAGATTATTCCGATCCCCATCCAGCCCAGGTCGAGCGGGCCGGCGCGCAGGATCGCGTCTGGCGCGGCCGCGCCACACAGCGCGGCGGGCACATAGCCGATTCGACCGTCCTCGCGTTGCACGAGCAAGAAACCACTATCGCCGCCTAGCACCAGCAGTTGCTCCTTCGGCGAGATGATTCGATCCGACGAAAACTGGCCGCCGGGCGCCGGGTAGCTATACAGCGCGATCGGTTGGCGCAGGCGCGTCGTCGGCTGTCCGCCGGCTGGCTGGACAACCTTCTCACACAGCAGTTCGGGGACGTATCCGATCTGGCCATCCGGGCGCTGGATGTGCAAAAATTTCTTCTCGCGCCCCAGCACCAGCAGCGGCTCCTGTGGCGAGACGATCCAGGGCGAGGCGATATAGCCGCCCGGCGGCACACGCCGGTGGAGCCAGACAGGCTGAATCACCTGCGTTGCCGGCTGAGCGCCCCGATCCGCCTTGGCCGCCAACGGCTCGCAGACGGCCGCCGGTATAAACCCCTCCCGGCCGTCGCCGCATTGCACATGCAGGAACCCCTCGACATATCCGTTGGATGCCACCGAGTCGCCGCTCGACAGCAGCGCGAGTGCATGGCTCCCGAACTTCGGCTCCGCGAGCAGCAGCGCCGGGTGGACAACGGTGACGGTCTGTGACGTGGTTTCAGAGCTAGTTATCATTGTTCTGGCACGTTAAGCCCCAAGCGTTTGCAGTATATCGGCAACCTCACGCAACAGCCGCGCGGCCCCATCCGCATCGTCCCGCCAGAGCGTATCGGCGACGTGGAGCAGCAGCCGGAGCCGCCGCAGCCGCTCGTCCTGCTCGGGCGCGAGCGCGCCGGCCGCGCCGTACCCCTCGATCAACCCTTGCCGAAACGAGGTCGGATGGCGCGGCAACAGCCCGTGCGCCAGATCGAACAGCGGGTCGCCGCCGACGATCTCGCCGGGGCGCACCAGCGCCTCGAGCTGCGCACTATCGCCGACTGTCACCAGCGCGCGTGATGGCTCAACCGCGCCATGGATCACGCACGGCCAGTCGCACAAAAGTGCCGGGTGATCGAGCGTCGCCGCCTGGAGCGCGGCCAGCGTATCGCCGCCAAGCGCATCCGCCGCTCGCGCGCTCGTCTCGCGGCGCGCCAGCCAGCCCGCCAGCGCTTCGCTCCAGGTGCGCGTCGTCCAGCGCCCGGTCGTCGTCGGCCGGCCGAAGCCGGGCGCGGCGATCTGGTGCGTGCGCCGCAGCGTGCGCCCGACCTGCCGCGCCGCGACGCGCATCAGCGGGCCGTCGGGGAGCCGGTCGAGCGGTGCGCCGCCAGTATAGCCCTCCAGCGCGTAGGTAAAGGGAACAAGTGTACAGGCGAGGTCGTAGGCGATCAGACGCGGAGCCGGAAGCTGCTTGCCGGCCAGCGCGCGCAAAAAAAAGACCTCGGCCGCCAGGTCGCCGTCGGGCGCGATCGCCAGGACGATATGGCTGCCGGGCGAACTGATGCGCACCTCGATCCGCTCGTCGTCCTCGGCGAGCAGCGTCGCGCCGGTGGGGCGCAGATTCAATGGCGCGACGATCAGCGCCGCGTATTCGCCGAGCCGACCGAGGATGCGGCGGCGCGCGTCGGAATAGGCCGGATCATCGGCGGGAATATCGTGCCGGTTGAGATGGTCCCACATGGGAGCGAGGATACCACGCGGGCGCGATCGGCGCAAATGCATCGATCGGCGCGATCGGCGTTGGGCCAAGTTAGGAATTTTCCATTTCCCCTCAGAAAGGTAAAATCTCCATCACTCAAAGACGAACCCCTTTGTGTCCGAAACGTTCTGACAACTTACAGCGTAGAATAAGAGAGACCATCCCGCATACTCGGAGCTGATATAGCGGGGCGGGTTGAAGCGGTTGGCAGAAACGTCAAGCAGTCTCAGCCAAGTGATGAGGTATTCGGGGGAAGTGGTTTGGAGGTTGCGGAGTATGTGTGTGTTTTATACTTGATCTATGTCTGCATCAATTTTAGCCACGAAACTGTATATCCCCCCGTCTCGGCCGAACGTGGTCCTCCGCGCGCGCCTGCTCGAGCGGCTGAACGAGGGTCTGCGCCGCAAATTGACCCTCATCTCTGCCCCCGCCGGCTTTGGTAAAACCACGCTGGTCAGCGAATGGCTCGCCGGTTGCGAGCGACCGACCGCTTGGCTGTCGCTGGACGAAGGAGATAACGACCCCACCCGCTTTCTGGCGTACCTCGTCGCTGCGTTGCGGACGATTGCGTCCACTATTGGAGCAGGGGTGGTGGGTGTGCTCCAAGCCCCGCAGCCACCACCAATCGAAGCGATTCTGACCGCCCTGCTCAATGACATCACCACCATCCCGGACAATTTTATCCTCGTCCTTGACGACTACCACGTGATTGATGCCAAACCACTTGACGCTGCCCTCACCTTTCTGCTCCAGCACCTGCCACCACACATGCACTTGGTTATCGCCACGCGCGAGGATCCACAGCTACCGCTGGCCCGGTTGCGCGCCCAGAGTCAATTGACCGAACTGCGTGCCGCCGACTTGCGCTTTACCCCCTCCGAAGCCGCCGAATTTCTCAACCGGGGAATGGACCTCAACCTCTCGGCAGAAGACATCGCCGCACTGGAAGAGCGCACCGAAGGCTGGATTGCCGGCCTGCAATTAGCCGCGATTTCAATGCAGGGACATCAAGACGCCACCGGCTTCATCAAATCTTTCACCGGCAGCCACCATTTCGTGATGGACTATCTCCTTGAAGAAGTCCTGCACCAGCAGTCCGAAAGCGTCCAGACGTTCTTGCTGCGTACATCGATTCTGGATCGCCTGTGCGGACCCCTGTGTGATGCCGCTCTGCTCACCCCCTCTGGTTCCGGGCAAAAAAACTTGATTTATCTCGAACACGCCAACCTGTTCATCGTCCCCCTGGACAACGAGCGGCGTTGGTACCGCTATCACCATCTCTTTGCCGATTTGCTGCGGCAGCGACTGCACCACAGCATCGCCTCATTTACAGAAGATGCGGAAAGTCATGTGAACGGATTGCACATCCGTGCCAGCCAGTGGTACGAATCCAATGGCCTTGATCTTGAAGCGTTTCACCATGCTGCCGCCGCCAATGATATTGAGCGCGCCGAGCGTCTGATTGAAGGAAAGGGGATTCCTCTGCATTTTCGTGGCGCTGTGACTGCAATACTGGACTGGCTGGAGTCGCTGCCGACGACTGTGCTGAATGCCAGGCCCTCGTTGTGGTGGAGGTACGGCTCGCTGCTGTTGGTGAATGGTCAAACGACCGGCGTGGAAGAGAAACTGGATGCTGCGGAAGCCGCTCTGCAAGGCACCGAAGAGGATGATAGGACCCGACTCCTTGTCGGACGAATTGCCGCCGCCAGAGCGGTGTTGGCTCTCACCCGCTACGACACAGCAACCATGATTGCTCAGTCGCGCCGCGCCCTAGAGTATCTGCCCCCCAACAATCTGTCTCTCCGCGCTAACGCTTACTGGACGCTGGGGTCTGCCTATGCCTTCCAGGGAGGTCGTGCCGCCGCCCGCGAGGCCCTGACTGAAGCCATGTCTCTCAGCCAGGCATCGGGGGATATCTTCACCACCATCCTGGCGACCATCGTCCTGGGCAACATTGAGGAAGCAGACAACCAGCTACATCGGGCCGCCGAGATCTACCAGCGCATCCTGCAATTGGCAGGGGATCAGCCGCTTCAGATTATCTACGAAGCGCATCTTGGCCGGGCCCGTGTGCTCTACGAATGGAACGATCTGGATGCCGCTGAGCAGCACGGGCGACAGAGCCTCCACCTGGCGCGGCAGTATGAGAGCGTTATTGACAGATTCATTCTCTGTGAGGTGTTTCTTGCCCGCCTGAAACTGGCCCAGGGCGATGTGGCTGAGGCGGCCGCTATGCTAGCTCAGGCCAGTCAGTCTGCGCGCCAGCAAAACTTTGTGTATCGCATTCCTGACGTTGCTGCCGCACAAGTGCTGACGCTACTTCGCCAGGGCAACCTGGCGGAAGCTGCGCATCTGGCCCAGGCGCACGAACTCCCCATCAGCCAGGCGCGGGTACACCTGGCCCAGGAAGACACATCCGCGGCACTGGCGGTGCTGGAGCCATGGCGCCGGCAGGTGGAGGCAAAGGGGTGGGAGGATGAACGGCTCAAGGTGATGGTGCTCCAGGCGCTAACTCTCTGGGCGCATGGCGCAAAGGACCAGGCGGTGCAACTGCTCTTTGATGCGCTGGCGCTGGCAGAGCCGGGCGGCTTCATCCGCATCTTCGTCGACGAAGGTCTGCCGATGGCTCACCTCTTGTCCGCAGCAGTTGCTCATGGGAGAATGCCGGACTATATCGGGAAATTGCTGTCCGCATTTGAAGCTGAGAAGCAGAAGCGCGAAGACACCTTTTATCTGTCCCCTGCCCAATCCCTTGTCGAGCCATTGAGCCGACGCGAGGTAGAAGTACTCCAGCTCATTGCGCAAGGACTCTCGAATCAGGAGATTAGCGAGCGGCTTTTCCTCGCCCTGGACACGGTGAAGGGACACAACCGGAAAATATTTGACAAACTCCAGGTCCAACGGCGCACCGAAGCGGTCGCACGTGCCCGCGAGCTGGGTCTATTGTAGCCAAAACGTCAGCTTGCCCGCAAACGTGGCCTCAAGAACTGCCCGCAAGCGATCCATAAAGCTAAGGCTTGAGAACTCCCACCCTCTCAGTCCCCCCACAAACAACACTTTAAACAACACTTTCGTGTCTCTACGTGAATACCGTATGGAGCTATGCTGCTTGTGGATCGAGCAAGTGGCACAGAC
>WNFV01014472.1_pt1 | contig 12065 bp, 9 predicted proteins | sample 5400101 | NCBI WGS metagenome assembly WNFV01 (sample SAMN13153361, study PRJNA577476) | soil metagenome | isolation source: 115 cm soil or saprolite under grassland replicate 1 | place: USA:California | collected 2016-06-15
TCGAGTATCAGAAATATTCGCGTGATCACACCTGGAAATTTGATGGCGGACACGAGATGCAGGCATCGGCCGCTCCCGCCTATTTGGGTAATCCGAACCTGGTCGATCCGGAGGAAGCGTTCGTGGCTTCGCTGTCGAGTTGTCACATGCTTACGTTTCTGGCTATCGCGTGCAAAAAGAAGTTCGTGCTTGATGAATACGATGATGAAGCGGTCGGTTTCATGGAGAAAAACGCCGAGGGCAGATTGGCCATCACCCGCGTAACGCTAACGCAGCGACTCAAATTCTCCGGCGATAAACAACCAACCGCACAAGAGATCGAGGAGATGAATCATGCTGCGCACGAGCAGTGTTTCATCGCGAATTCGGTGAAGACCGAAGTCAAAGTCGAACCGCAAAGTTGATCGCGTCGGTGTAGCGGCGGCTGTGTCAGCCGCCGAACCAATGGGAAGGCGTTTGGTACAAACGCCTCTACAACATTTTCTGATCAGTGTAATCTGTGACCGATAATGAGCGTGCCAACCGATCAGCAACACATGGAAAAAATCGTCAACCTGTGCAAGCGGCGCGGTTTCATTTTTCAAGCGAGCGAAATCTATGGCGGCCTTAACGGCGCTTGGGATTACGGGCCCCTTGGCGTAGAGCTCAAGCGGAACCTGAAGAACTACTGGTGGCGGGTGATCGTACACGAGCGCGACGACGTTGTGGGCATGGATGGCGCAATCCTGACGCATCCCGCGGTGCTCAAAGCAAGTGGACACGTCCAAGGGTTCACGGATCCGATGGTTGATTGTCGATTGACGAATCAGCGCTTTAAAGCAGACCAAATCCCTTGGCAGAGTGGCACGGTTTTTACCTATGAATTTGCCCGCGACGCTATGCCGTCAGCGGCGGCTTTCGAAGCGCTGGCATATCTTGCTGAAACGGAGGCTCAACCTCAAATAAACAAGAAGCTTGATTTGTCAGACTCGATTTCCCTTGGGCTACGCATTGTGGAGCGGCGAAGACTGTCCGTTCCCGCGCCTACAAAGGAGCCAGAATCAATCGAAAGCTTTTTCCTTGCCCTTGGCACTGAACTCGTAAGGAATCCGCAGCCAGGATGGGAGGAATGGGAGAACAGATTTCAATCAGGTTATTCCGTGCCCGAACGCGCGCTTTGCGGAGACTCATTCCGCGTACTAGTGCGCGCACGAGAATCCGAATCGAAAGCAAGGAAAACTGCCCAGGCATTTTATCAGAAGCGAGGACTGAGGCTTCCCGTTGTCATTCTGCAGTCAAAACAACCGATTGAAAATACGCGAGACTTTAATCCCGAGAACGGTGCTGAACTTACACCACCGCGCGCCTTCAATTTGATGCTCGAGACACACCTCGGCGCAGTCGCTGACGAAGCCTCGAAAGTTTATTTACGGCCCGAAACAGCGCAATCCATTTTCGTCCAGTTTAAGAACATCCTGGAAGTGTCACGCAAAAAATTGCCATTCGGCATTGCGCAGATTGGCAAAGCGTTTCGTAACGAGATTAATCCCCGCAATTTCACTTTCCGCTCGCGTGAGTTCGAGCAGATGGAGCTGGAATACTTTTGCCGGCCGGAGCAGGGGATGGAGCTGCTCGAATATTGGAAAGAAGAGCGGCTTAAGTTTTACGACGACATAGGCATCTCGCGATCGAAGCTGCACGTGCGGAACGTGCCCGACGAAGAACGCGCGTTTTATTCTAAAGGGACTTACGACATCGAGTATGATTTTCCGTTTGGCCGGCAGGAACTCGAGGGCGTGGCATATCGAACAGATTACGATCTAAAACAGCACCAACACGCCAGCGATAAATCGCTCGAGTATTTCGATGACGGTGCTGGCGTTAATCTGTGAAGCATATTCCGAAGACCAGGCGCCTAACGACAAAGGTGAGATGGAAGCGCGTACTGTGTTGCGATTCCATCCGCGAATGGCGCCCATCAAATGCGCCATCTTTCCGCTGCTCAAAAACAAGGAACCGCTCGTCGTAAAGGCGAAGGAGATTGTAGGTCTTTTGCGACCGCACATGACCGTGTTTTACGACGAGAGCGGTGCGATCGGCCGCCGGTATCGCCGTCAGGATGAAATCGGTACGCCTTTTGGGGTCACAATCGATTTCGAAACACTGGGAGAAAAAGATCCCAAGCTGCGCGATACCGTTACGTTGCGCGAGCGGGATTCGATGAAACAAGAGCGCGTGAAGACTTCGGACTTGCTACAGCTGCTTTCGATGCGAATTGCATAGTTACAACTATGAAAGTTGAGGTTTTGACTCTATGCGATGCTGCCACAGTGGATGCAGCTGGGAAATTAAACATTCTGGAGGCATTCGATCGCTTAAACGCCGCGGCAGAACCGATCACTCATCCGCATTGTGCTTTAGCAGTTAAGCTGCGTTTTGAACGCATCGAAGAGGGCCATAAGAAAATCCGCCTCACATTTGTAAATGCCGATGGCGCCCCGGTAATGGCGCCGATCGACGGAACAGCTGAGGTGCGCTTTCAAAGCCCCGAATCTAGCGCGGCAGTCTCATTCGCACTTAACATCCAGCAATTAAAACTCCCTAGGTTCGGCGAGTATTCGATTGATCTCGCTGTCGATGGCAGACACGAAGGCTCCGTTCCGCTCTTCGTTTCCCTAACTCAACCGCCACAGGCATCGGCTACCTAGTGATTCTGAGGGTTTCGGAGCTTCTCCTTTCGGCAATTCCCGTTATGGATCTCGCACAATTCCGCGAATATTGCCTAGGCAAAGCTCATGCAATTGAGGACGAGCCATTTGGGCCCGATGTTCTCGTGTTCAAGGTCGCGAGCAAGATGTTCGCGTTAGCGGCGCTCGACGAAGTGCCGACGACGGTGAACTTGAAATGTGACCCGGATTTAGCGCTCGACCTCCGTGATCGATACGAACAAGTTAGGCCCGGTTATCATATGAACAAGAAGCACTGGAATACTGTCGAGATTGAAAGCGGCATTCCCGATGCCGAGTTGCGAAAGATGATCGATCACTCCTACGACTTGGTGATCAAAGGTCTTCCGAAATCTACGGCAAAGATCGGAGCTCGATCTCGCCGAAGCTCAACTGCAGCGCGTCGCGCGCGACGTTGAGGAAATTATCGGCAGCATCGGTGAGGGCGACGTGCAGTTCACCGCGATTTGAGGGCGCAGCACGAAGTGATTGCCGATCCAACATTTCTTCCACCGCGCGCGCACAATTTTGCGCCGAATCGACGAGTACGATTTCATCTCTGAGCGTTCGATTGATTGCGCCCGTCAGCAGCGGATAATGGGTGCAACCAAGCACGAGCGTGTCGATCCGATCAGCAAGCAGCGGTCCGAGATAGCGCGCAATCACTCGATCTGTCACCTCGTCATCGAGCAATCCTTCTTCGATCAACGGAACGAGCAACGGACACGCGCGGCTGCTCACACGCACATTGTTGTCAGTTGCGCGCAGTGCCTTTTCGTATGCGCCGCTACGGATGGTCGCCTGAGTTCCGATTACGCCGATGTGGCGATTGCGTGTCGCGTGTAACGCAGCTCGCGCTCCCGGCTCAATTACTCCCAACACTGGCACTGGAATTTTTTTTGTTAACGACGGAAGCGCGACCGATGAAACTGTGTTACACGCAACAACCAACGCCTTCGCGTTTTTGCGCATCAGCATCTCTGCCAGTTCGACCGCGTAGCGCTGCACAGTTTGCGGGCTTTTCGGGCCGTAAGGAACACGCGCTGTGTCGCCGAGATAGCAAATGTCCTCATTTGGCAGCAAATCATGCAGCGCCTTGACGACAGTCAGGCCGCCAATGCCCGAATCAAAAACGCCGATCGGTCGCGGATCGCTCATGTTAGCCTGGAAAATCATCGCAGTTGCGACGCGCTGCAACTGTCAGCGCCTCTCCCTTTCAAAGGGAGAGGGTAGGGTGAGGGTTGATTTCCGGCCTGTGAGCGATCCCTCACCTCAGTCCTCTCCCTTCACCAAGGGAGAGGCGGAATCTGCGGCACAACGGTGCGTTGGCAATTTGCAAACATCCTCGAGTCTCGGATGATTGATTGCGATGGCTGAACTCCCAAAGAGGTACGATCCGAAAGCAGTTGAACCTAAGTGGTATCAACGCTGGATCGAGGATCGCGACTTCGTGGCAAATGCAAAATCGACTAAGCCGCCGTTCTCAATCGTTCGGGACGCAGACAGCAGTCGAGAAGCATTTAAGGCAGACTGAAAACAAAACGCGCCACGATCTCGGTCGTGAAGAATTTTTGCGACGCGTTCTCGAATGGCAGGATAAACATGGCGGCATCATCATCGAACAGTTGAAGCGGCTGGGTTGTTCATGCGATTGGTCGCGCCAACGCTACACGCTCGACGATGCTTATACTGCTGCCGTCCAGAAAGTTTTTGTCGATCTTTACCGCGCGGGGCTGATCTATCGCGGTCGCCGGATGATCAACTGGGATCCGGCTGCGCAAACTGCTGTCTCGGATGAAGAGGTCGTTTCCAAGCCGCAGAAAGGACAGCTCTATTTTGTCCGATACGAAATCGTGGAAGAGCCCGGTCGCTTTTTGGAAGTCGCAACCACACGGCCGGAAACAATCATGGCGGATACCGCCATGGCTTTTCATCCAGGCGAGAAGCGATACTTGGATCTCATTGGAAAACACGCGTGGCGTCCGCTCGCGCGTGAGAAAATTCCTATCATCACCGATGAAGCAATCGACCCGGAGTTCGGCACTGGCGTTCTAAAAGTAACGCCCGCGCACGACGCGTTGGATTTCGAGATCGGCCAGCGTCATGGCCTGCCGGTCGTCGATGTGCTGCATCCAGATGGGCGCATTAATTGTCCGGCCGTCCCAGAGTTGGATGGACTGGACCGATTCGAAGCGCGACAAAAAGCCGCCGAGTTACTGAAGGCGAGGGGAGCCCTGGTGAAAAGTGAGCCGTACGAAAATAATGTTGGGTTCAGCGATCGCAGCGGCGTCCCGATTGAACCGCGCCTCAGCGAGCAATGGTTCCTGCGCTACCCAAAAACGAAAGAAGCGCTGGCTGTGGTTCGCGATCACCTAATCCGCTTTTTTCCCGTGCATTGGGAGAAAGTTTACGCTCAGTGGCTGGAGAACATTCGCGACTGGTGCATCAGCCGTCAGGTATGGTGGGGACACCGCATACCGGCGTGGTATCGAAAATCCCAACCCTCAAATTCCAAATCCCAAGCCGGCGGCGAAATTTACGTCGGCGTCGAGGCGCCGCCTGATCCTGAAAACTGGATTCAGGATGAAGACACGCTCGATACCTGGTTTTCATCGTGGCTGTGGGCTTATGAGACTATGGATGACGAGACACGGAAGAAATGTTATCCCACCAGTGTGCTCGTAACCGCGCCAGACATCATTTTCTTCTGGGTGGCGCGGATGATCATCGCTGGCCTCGAATTCAAGCCCGGCAAAACTGAAAAGATCGAAGACAACATTCCATTTCACCACGTTTTCTTCACTGGCCTGATTCGCGACAAGCTGGGGCGGAAGATGTCGAAGTCGCTCGGTAATTCGCCTGATCCACTCGAGTTGATCGACAAATATGGCGCCGACGGTTTGCGTTTTGGCGTGATGCGCATCGCGCCGACCGGGCAGGACATTCGGTTCGACGAAAAACAGATCGAAGAAGGCCGCAACTTTGCGACAAAACTCTGGAACGTTGCGCGCTTCCGTCAGATGCATGGCCCGAGTGAGGCAGCGCCGGCGATAGATAAGCAGGGACTATCGATCTATGCCCTGGAAGTGCTCGCGCGTTTAAACGAAACAATTGACGCAATCGAGACTGCGTATCGCGAATATCAGTTCAACACCGTCGCGCAGCGGCTCTATGATTTTGTCTGGAGCGATTATTGCGACTGGTTTGTCGAGGCCGCTAAAACTGACATCTTCGGCGAAGACGACGCAAAGAAGAAATCCGCGCTGGCGGTGATGGATTTTGTGCTTTCAGCCATCTTCCGACTGCTCCATCCCTTTATGCCCCACATGACCGAGGAACTTTGGTCATTACTGGGCTTTGGAAAAAGTTCGATCCAATTTGCCGCCCTACCAAAAAAGATCGCTTTGGATCACACCGACGATCTTGCAAGCAAGCACAACCTTGTCTCAGCCATTTACGGAATAACACAGGCGGGTCGCAATCTTCGTGCAGCGGCTAAACTACCATCGAACAAGAAGATACCTTATATTTTACGCAAAGAGAAGAAGCCCGTGTTCAACGAAATTCCGACTTTGACTAGGCTACTGAATGCCGAAGAGGTAACGTTGGATCCAGAATACCAGCCACCGCCTGGCACTCCTATGGCCGTCACGCCTCTTGGCGATCTCTTCCTCCCGATCGCCACTACGGGAGAACGCGAGCGATTGGACAGAGAAATTGCCAGGATTGAACAAGAAGCGCGAACGGTGGAAGCGAAGTTGCAGAACGATGCGTTTGTCCAGCGCGCTCCATCGGCTGTGGTGGAGGACCACCGGCGCCGGCTCAACGACCTTAACGCGCAGCTTGCGAAGTTGAAACAGGCGCGCGCAGGCCTGAATTAAAAATTAGTTTGTGCTCGTTAATGCGGGCTCCGTGTTTTTGAAAGAATTCCTTTAGTTCGGGCGTGTAGAAAGTTCCGTCGTATTCCTGGTTTAATTCAAGCCACACCCGGCCGCGCGGCTTTAAGTGCTTTGCCAGATCGTCAAGAAAGAAGTCCCACTCCGGCACCTTCCAAAGATCAGGCATTTTGTGATTGTTGAAGCAAATCATGAAGGCGGTGATGAGATCGAACTTTTGTCCGAAGTCGGGGAGGGGACGGAGAGCGTCGATGCGTTGGACCACACGGCGAACGCCGAGCAACCGCGTAATGTCGCGAAACATCGCCACGCGATCCATGTCGAGACCGACCCCGCGGTGGCCTAATAGTTGAGCAATGTAGAGAAAATACCCTGCTCCACAGCCGAGATCGAGGATGCGCTTAGGGCGTGACAAATCGAGTTCAAGCTCACGAATCCGGCGAATATTAATTTCGATCCAACGATCGAGATCGAGATACTTCGGCCAGTCCGCGCCGGGATTTGCGACGGCGTATCGCTGACGAATGTGCTCGAAACCCTCGGGGTCAATTGTTTCGATGACCCGTCTTGTATCCAGCGGAAACCGATTCGTTCGGAGCAATCTAAGCGTGTGTTTTCTCGCGCTGGCCAGGCTCCGGCCATCCACCAGTTTTTGTATTTTGTGGCGAAATTGCACAGATCACACCTTGTAGCGAAGCGGAACAATTTCAATTAAACTGTAAACACAGATGAGCATCTGGAAGAAACTGCTCTGGTTTGGCGTAGCTGCTTTAGGAACATGGGCCGTTGCCATTCTCGCGTTATCGCGCGGGGAACACATCAGCGCGCTCTGGATTGTCATCGCTGGGTTCTGCGCTTTATCCATCAGCTATCGTTTTTACAGCAAATGGCTCGCCACAAAGGTGCTCATATTAAACGAAGAGCGCGCCACGCCGGCAGTCCTGCAAAATGACAACAAAGATTACGTGCCAACGAATCGATGGATGGTCTTCGGGCATCACTTTGCGGCTATTGCCGGGCCGGGTCCGCTGGTCGGGCCAGTGCTGGCAGCGCAGTTTGGTTTTCTCCCTGGAACTCTCTGGATTCTGATCGGCGCGACGCTCGGCGGTGGCGTGCACGACATGATTGTTCTCTTTGCCTCAATCCGGCGCGGCGGCAAAACGCTGGGACAAATGGTGAAGGAAGAAATCGGACCCGGCGTCGGCCTGCTCGCTCTGGTCAGTGTGCTTGCGATAATGATTATTCTGCTGGCGGTTTTGGCGCTGGTGGTGGTTCAGGCGCTTGCGCAGAGTCCCTGGGGAGTTTTCACGATTGCTGTGACCATTCCGCTCGCGTTGATCATGGGGATCGCACTTCGCACAGGGAAAGTGAGCGTGATCGCAGTTACCGTTTTTGGATTGGTCGGACTCGCATTTGGCGTATGGGGCGGACAATTTCTCGGGCACTTCCCTGCGCTTGAAGCGTGGTTTCGCCACGACCAGAAATGGCTTGCATGGGCAATCATGATCTATGGATTGGCCGCATCCATTCTGCCGGTCTGGATGCTCCTCACGCCGCGCGATTATCTCAGCACATTTTTGAAACTCGGCACCGTCGCGTTGCTCGCAGCTGCCGTGGTCCTCATCAATCCCACGCTGCAAATGCCGACGATCACAAAATTTATCGACGGCAGCGGGCTTGTCTTTGCGGGTCCTGTGTTCCCGTTTGTATGCATCACCATCGCCTGTGGCGCAGTATCGGGATTTCACTCTCTGATTGCCTCGGGAACCACCCCAAAAATGATCAGACGCGAATCACGAATCCGAAACATCGGTTACGGCGCGATGGTGACCGAAATGATGGTCGCTTTGATGGCGATGATTGCCGCGTGCGTACTGCAACCCGGAGAATATTTCGCGATCAACACAAAAGGCACGCCCTCCGAAGTTGTTGCAAAAGTTTCCGCTGCGGGTTTTCCGGTCACCGAGCCACAAATGCAGAAGCTCGCCACGAACCTTGGAGAATCCACCATGTTTAATCGCGCGGGCGGCGCGCCCACCTTCGCGGTCGGAATGGCACACATGTTTGCGCGAGTCTCCGCCAAGCCATCTGCGCTAGCGCTCTGGTATCACTTCGCGATCATGTTCGAGGCGCTTTTTATTCTTACGACGATTGATGCGGGAACGCGTGTAGGACGTTTCTTACTTCAGGATGTTTTGGGGAACGTGTGGCGACCGCTGGGCAATACACGTTCCTGGAGCGCGAATTTTCTCTCGAGCGTGTTACTGGTGGCAGCATGGGGTTGGTTTTTGTATGAGGGCGTGATTGATCCGCTTGGTGGCATTAATTCGCTTTGGCCGCTTTTTGGACTTGCCAATCAACTTCTGTCGGTCGTGGCGCTCTGTCTTGGCACAACGCTTCTGATCAAAATGGAGAAGGCTAAATATCTCTTCGTGACGCTTTTGCCGCTGTGCTTTATGTGTGCCGTCACTTTCTCTGCTGGTTACCTCAAAGTTTTTTCGTCCGATCCGAGACTTGGCTTCTTGAGCGGCGCGCGATCACTCCTGGGTCAGGCATCGACCGTGGCCGATTCCACTAAGGCAGCTGAATTGGTGCGACAGGCAGGCGTCTGGCGATTTGATGCGTTTGTTGCCGTTTTCTTTTTGGTGCTCGTTCTCAGTATAGTGCTCGGCTCTGCACGACAATGGTGGCAACTCATTCGCGGAACGAAACGAATCGCTTTGCACGAAACCGAGTTTGTGCCGATTACGCCTGCACAGCTCGCGCAGTTTTAGATCATTCTCGGGTCGAACAGAGCGTTCGACCGGTGAGTGATCATGGCTTGATCTTCACAGCGCTTTTCAGTTGTATGGCAACGTGCCTGCGGATGATCAGGTAACTTCACTGACTGGAGACGGCGGGAGCGCGCGCAATGGGCCGGTCGCGTTTACGACGACGAATTGGAGCGTGGTCCTTGAAGCACAAGGCCAATCGCCGGCGGCACACGAGGCGCTCGAAAAACTTTGCCGCACCTATTGGCGACCGGTTTACAGTTTCATCAGGCGAGAAGGCACTGGACCAGAAGAAGCGGAAGATCTGACCCAGAGTTTTTTTGCCCTGCTGCTACAGCGCCGGAATTTTGATGATGTTCGCAAAGAGAAAGGACGTTTGCGTTCTTATCTGCTGACGTCGCTGAAGCATTTCCTTGTCAGTGAACACCGCCGCGCCGTGACAGCGAAACGAGGTAAAGGACAACAGCCCGTCCCATTGGAGGAACTTGCCGCCATCGGGCGACTTAACATGGAACCAGCAGATCATCTGACAGCTGAACGGCTTTATGAACGCCGCTGGGCTTTGACACTCATGGAGCAGGTGTTGCGGCAATTAAGGGATGAATACGACGCTGCGGGCAATGCCGCGCTATTTGATTCGCTAAAACAATTGCTCGCCGATGAAGAGGAAGCGCCCTCCCGTGCGGAGATCGCGTTGCGCTTAGGCATGACGGACAATGCACTTCGACAAGCCTTCCATCGGTTTCGCCAGCGTTATCAACTTTTGTTGCGCGAAGAAATCGGTCACACTGTCGCCGTTGCCAGCGATGTCGAAGATGAGCTACGCCATTTGATCAGCGTGTTGCGAACGTAACGTATGACAGAATTCCGCGCAGTACATGATGGGGAGCGCGGACGCGACTCTCCCATCATGAGCAGCGCACCCAGGGTTTGTCGAAAGTGCGGAGCGGAAATTTTTGCCGACGCACCGGAAGGACTTTGTACAGCCTGCCTGTTTGAGACCGGACTTGGTCTACTCGTGCAAGCTCCTGTAGCCGGGGGCGGTGACCCCGGCCCGGATGGTCGCGTGCCATTGTCGCATGATAACAAGAAATCGGATCGGGCAAAGGCGTTCGCGGACTTTGGCGATTACCATTTACTCGAGGAAATCGGCCGGGGCGGTCAAGGTGTGGTGTATCGAGCCCGCCAGAAAAGTCTCAACCGAACAGTGGCCTTAAAAGTCATTGGTCTTGGCCAATGGGCTACTGAAGCGCATCTCAAGCGATTCCGCCGGGAAGCGGAAGCGGCGGCCCATCTCGAGCATCCCTGCATTGTCCCTATTTACGAAGTTGGCGAGCGCGATGGTTCCTGTTACTTCAGCATGAAGTTTATCGAGGGCGGCCAGCTTGATGAATTAGTCAAACGCGAGCCGATGCCGATCCGGCGGGCGGTCGAATTAATCGCGAAGGTCGCGCGCACTGTTCATTTCGCCCACGAGCACGGCATCCTGCATCGCGACATCAAACCGGGCAACGTGTTGCTCGATACAAAAGGTGAACCGCATCTGACCGATTTTGGTCTGGCGAGGTTGATCGAGACAGAGAGCACAGTCACGCGCACGCTAGAGGTGCTGGGCACGCCCAGTTACATGGCGCCAGAACAAGCTGTCGGTAATAACGCGCAGCTCACAAGCGCAACGGATGTTTATGGACTTGGTGCAGTATTTTACCAACTGCTGACCGGTCATCCGCCCTTTGCCGGAGGAACAACGTATGAGACGATTCGGTTACTGCTGGAGACCGAGCCGCGGTCCCCGCGCCTTTGGAATCCGAAGGTAGATCGCGATCTTTCGACAATCTGCCTCAAATGCCTTGAGAAAGATCCAAAGCGTCGATACTCTTCCGCTCTCGCGCTGGCCGAAGACCTTGAACGCTGGCTAAAGCACGAGCCGATCCGCGCTCGTCGCACTGGACCATTCACACGCGGAATGAAATGGGTGCGCCGCAATCCAACCAGCGCGCTCTTAGCAGCGTGTCTGGTCGCCTTGGCAGCGGCAGCAGGCTGGATTGTTTGGAAGATTGAATTAATCCCGCAACCGGTAACAACTGGCATCGCCGTGCTGCCATTTGAAAATCTGAGTGATGACAAAGAGCACGCCTACTTTGCCGACGGCGTCCAGGACGACATTTTAATTAAACTGGCGAAAATCGCTGACCTCAAAGTGATCAGCCGCACTAGTGTCATGCAATATCGCGGCAAACAGGATGTGCGGCAGATCGGCGATGCGCTGCGTGTGTCGCACGTGCTGGAGGGAACGGTGCGGCGTTTTGGCGGCAAAGTGCATGTAAATGCTCAGTTGGTCGACGCTCGCACCGACGCTGGCATTTGGGCGGAGGAATACGACCGGGATTTGAATGACGTGTTCGCCATTGAAGCGGAAGTGGCACAATCAATTGCAAATCGGCTTAGGACCAGGATTTCAGCTCGCGAACGGGCCGCCATACAAGAGTGGCCGACCAAGGACCTCGTCGCCTACGATCTTTATGTCCGCGCGGCGTCTTTGATCGACAAAGCGCCCTACGGACCGGATCAAGAAAGAGCGAAGAATTATTTCCAAGCGATAGAGTTGCTCAATCAGGCGATCTCCCGTGATCCTGCTTTCCTGCTCGCATATTGCAGGCTGGCTGAGGCACACGATGAACTCTACTTTGGAA
>WNFV01018853.1_pt1 | contig 12065 bp, 13 predicted proteins | sample 5400101 | NCBI WGS metagenome assembly WNFV01 (sample SAMN13153361, study PRJNA577476) | soil metagenome | isolation source: 115 cm soil or saprolite under grassland replicate 1 | place: USA:California | collected 2016-06-15
TGATAACGGTCACCTCATCGGCGAAGACGGTCAGCGCCGGGACCATGAGTAGGAAGCCTACGAGAAGTGACGAAAGAACGCGCCCCCCGCGGACCTTCCGTCCGCGAACGAGCACTCCTTGGAAAGACCCGCCGTGCATGTCGCTGCCCTCCTTCAGCGTAAGTGGAATGGCGGGGAGTCTACACTGCCGCACGTGCTGGAGTCTAGTGGCATCTCGGCTCAGCCGGGCAGAGGGCCCACCTTGACACCCAACAGGGCGTGTGCCACAATCCGACCGCCCCGACGCGTCGGGGCCGGCCACCAGAAGGAGCTGGCCTCCGTTTGACGTTCTCGTTGCAAGGCTCCGCCGGCGCTCCTCTGGGGGGAGCCAGCAGTTCGCACGCGGAGCCTGCCCGTTGCCGCGGTGCCAAGCCGCCCTACCCGGGAACCGCCCGGCCGAGCCAGTGAGGGTCGCCGCGTGCGCATCTTGATGCTCAACTACGAGTTTCCGCCGCTTGGCGCGGGCGGGGCCACGTCCTCGTTCAACCTGGCCCGCAACGTCGTGCGCCTCGGCCACGAAGTCGACGTCGTGACCATGAGCTTCAAGGAGGTGCCGCGCCACGACGTACTCGACGGGGTAAACGTGTTCCGCGTTCCCAGCCTCAGGTCGCGAAAAGAGGTCTGCCATACGCACGAGATGGTGACCTACGTGCTCAGCGGCGCGTTCCAGGCCTGGGCCTTGGCGCGACGTACCGACTACGACGTCTGCAACGCCCACTTCATCTTCCCAACCGGCCCGATCGCGTTTGGCCTCAGGCGGCTCAGTGGGCCGCCGTACGTCCTTACCGCCCGCGGCTCTGACGTTCCTGGCCACAACCCCAACCGCTTTCGCCTCGACCACCAGCTCCTACAGCCGGTCTGGCGAACGCTCGTGCGCGACGCCGACGCGGTCGTCGCCGTGTCCGAGCACCTCAAAACCCGGATTCGAGCCAATGCGCCTGAGGTGCAGGTAACAGTTATTCCGAACGGCTGCAGCCCACTCGAGAGCGACCCGGCCGAAGACGACGCAGCGGCGGCGGTGCGCCGCAACGGCAGCATGCGGGTGCTGATGGTGACGCGGCTGCACGAATTCAAGGGCGTCCAGTACCTGCTCGAGGCGGCCGCCCGGATCGGGCTCGACCTGGAGATCGACATCGTCGGCGATGGGCCGTACCGCAAGACGCTCGAAACCCAAGCGGCCGAGCTGGGCAGGCCGGTTCGGTTCTGGGGTTGGCTAGACCGGACCGCACCTGAGTTTCGCAGGCTGTACCGTGCGTCGTCGGTCTTCGTGTTCCCGTCGGAGCGCGAAGGCTCACCAGCCGTGCTGCAGGAGGCGATGAGTGCCGGGCTGGCCGTGATCGCGGCCGACTCGGCCGGCACTCCCGAGGTGGTCGGCGACGCCGGCCTGCTGGTCAGCCCGAAGGACCCCAAGGCGATCGCGGATGCGCTGCTCCACCTGGCGGCACACCCGCAGCTGGCCGAGGAGCTGGGCCAAAAGGCGCGCGACCGGGTACGGCGCGAATTCGACTGGACAGTGCTGGCCGGCCGGTACGTCGAGCTGTACGCGCGGGTGGCGCGCCGCGCGAGTTAGACACACGTCTCCGTGAGCCAGGACGTTCCAGGCGTCCCCGATTCCTCCGTCGTAGTGGCTCAGCCCACCACCCGCCTCCGGATCAGCCGCGGGACCGTCGCCAAACTGGTGGTCACGGTAGCGGTGAGCGCTTACGTGCTGTGGCGGGCCGGGCTGGGCGACGCCTTGGAGACGCTGGCCAGCACCGAGTGGCGCTACGTCGCCCTGGCAACCACCTTCGCCGTGCTGGCGATGGTCCTGAACGTTAAGCGCTGGCAGATGATGTTACGCGGCCAGGGGGGGCCCGCCCCACTCGCCAGCCTGGTGCGTCTGTATCTGATCGCGATGTTCTTCAACAACGTGCTCCCATCTCGATTTGGGGGCGACGTCGTCCGCGCGTACGGCGCGTCGATCGTCGCCACGAGCAAGACGCGCTCGGTCGCGGCGGTCTTCATGGACCGCCTCGTCGGGGCGATCTCGGTCTTGCTCCTCGGCGTCCTGGCCCTGGTCGCGAACCCGGCCGTCATCCCCTGGCAGTTCGCCCAGATGCTGTTGGTCGGACTGGCCATCTCGCTGGTCGCGCTCGGGCTGCTGCTCGTGCGAAGCCGGCTCCTGGAAGGCTTTCGTGAAGCGGCGCTGGGGCTGGCGAACGTGTCAATCCTGGGCTTGCGCGTGAGGCCAAAGCTCGAGGCGGCGGTCGACGCCATTCGCTCGTATTCTCGAGCCCGCCGCCTCGTCGGCCGCGCGCTGGCCGTCTCGATGCTGGCCAACGGCCTCTCGATCGTCAACCTCTACCTGTATGCGCTGTCAGTTCGGGCCGACCTGTCGCTGACCGAGGTGGCCGTGGTGGCCCCCGTCGTCCTGGCCGTCGGCGTGCTCCCGCTGTCCATCAACGGTCTCGGGACGATCGAGCTAACGTTCGTGATCCTCTTTGGCGCGATGGGGGTCGACTCGCACGTGGCGCTGGCGGTCGCGCTGCTTCGGCGTTTCGTCCTATTGGCGCTGAGCCTGGTCGGCGGCCTGCTCTACGCGATCCGCCGCTTTGCCTGACGCTCCAGCCTGGCACGCTTCCTGCATTTGGGCGCGCGAAACCGCAAGCGGATCCTCGCCGAGACGCGCGAAGGCGGAGTCGGGCATGGAGCTCGCGACCATCTGGGCGCTGCTGGCTGCGGTTTGCCTGGGCGCGCTCTGGGCCACGCGACCCGGACCGCTCGTGCAGGACCCGCGCGTTCCCCCCGAGCAGCTAGCGGAGACGAACGAAGACCAGCCCTCACTCTAGCGCTGTCGTAGAGGGAGACGGGGCGGATCGATCCCAGAGGTACACCAACAGGTCGAGATCGCCGGGCGACTGCCCGAAGCCGGTCAGCAGCGCGGCGACTTCGCTGCGGTGCTGGGTGCCGTGGTTGGCCACGTGGAGCATCATTTGCCACAGCGGCAGACGAAACTCCGCGCCGTTGGGCAGGGTGCCCCCGTAGACCCGCTCCGCGTCGGCGTCACTCAGTCCGTCGACGAACGCCCGCGTCTGCTGTTCCAGTGCCTCCCAGGCCAGCCGCAGCGCGGGCACCTCGGGAAAGTTCGTGGGATCGACTGTCAGCGCGAGGCTGTACGCCTCGTCCATCGAGAGCGACCCGTCCCACCATGACAGCCAGCCGCGCTGGGCGGTGATCAGGTGGAGAAGCGTATCGCGCACCGAGCCGCGACCAGCGCCGCCCGGCCCGTGGAGCTGCTCGGGCGTTAGCCGGGCCGCCGCACCCAGCAGCCGCTCGGTCGCCCACCGGTTGTAACCCGTATAGCGCGCGCAGGGCCTCCGCTGACACGCCCCTAGCTGTCGGAAGCGAGCTTGCCGGAATGGGCCCAATTGTGGCGCGGCACGTCGTGAATGATTACATCCGTCGCCTCGGGCGTGGTCTTGGCGATGCGGACCACGGCCTCGGTAATGGCCGCCACCAGCTCGCGCTTCTGTTCAACCGTTCGCCCTTCGTACATCTGGATCGTCACAAGCGGCATGCTCGCCCTCCCTACAATCGGGCCGCCCCGCAGTCTGGCGTTCCCGTGACTAGCAGTCTAGGCCGTCGGCGACGGTCCGGCAAGGGAGGGTCTCATGCTGAACGAAGCGAAGGACCTCGGCTCCGAGTGGGACGCCGAGGTCCTTCGGTGAGCTCGCGACGAAGAACGTCTAGGCGGTCGAGCGTCCGAGGACGGCCCGCGTCAGACCAATCAGGATGCAGGCCCCGATGAATGCCACCAGGATGCTGCCAACCAGCCCGACGCTGCTGCCCGGCATCAAGAATCCGAACAACAGGCCGCCGATAAAGGCCCCAACGATGCCAACGACGATGTCCCCGATGATCCCGAAGCCGCCCCCGCGCATGAAAGCGCCCGCGAGCCAGCCCGCGATCAGACCCACCACCAGCCAGGCGATCAATCCACCAGGTTCGAGCTGCATGAGATTACTCCTTTCAGTGCCGGGTGCCACGGTCTGAACACACCATGTGACCAGCGAAGCTGGTCCTTCGGCACTAATCGCAAGTCACGTGCCACACGAGTCGGCATCGGGCATGGTTTGCCGTCCCGGATGCGTACAATGGGCTCGATCACCCGGGGGAGAACCGCGCCCTGCGGCGCGTGACAATGGCAGACGTCTGCTTTTATGTCAGCGGCCACGGGTTCGGGCACGCGGTCAGGGACGCCGAGCTGCTGCGGACGTTGCTGCGGCTGGCGCCAGAGCTGCGCCTGGAGGTGCGCACGCCGGCTCCGAGCTGGATCTTTCCGCCTGGCGTTCGGGTCCTCGAGCGCAGCCTCGACGTCGGGGTAGTCCAGCCAGACAGCTTGCGAGTCGAGCCGGCTCAAACCCTGGCTCGCTACGCCGAGTTTCGGGGCTCGGAAGAGGAGCTGGTCGCGGCGGAGTCGGCTGAGCTGAGCGCCGGTGGCGTCCGGCTGGTGGTGGCCGACGCACCGTCGGCGGCCTTCGCGGTGGCGGCCCGCGCCGGTCTGCCGAGCATTGGGCTGGCCAACTTCTGCTGGGACTGGATCTACGAGCCCTACGTGAGCGCCATGCCTCAATACGCTTTCGTCGTCGACCATTTGCGCACCCAGCACAGCCAGGCCGACCTGCTGCTTCGACTCCCCTTTCACGGCGACCTATCCTGCTTCCCGCGGATCGCCGACGTGCCGCTGCTGGCCAGAAAGGCGTCCGCCGACCGCGCCTCCACCCGGCGCCACCTGGGCCTGCCTCAGAACAGCCCGCTCGTCCTGCTCAGCTTCGGTGGCTTCGACTTCGAGGGATTGGACGAGCCGCGCCTGGCCGCGCTCGACGAGTACGCCTTCGTCGCAACTGGCCGGAATCGCCACCCGCGTCGCGTGGGCAACCTGTTCTTCTTGCCCCCGGCCGGCTACTCGTACGTGGACCTGTTGGCTGCAAGCGACGCCGTGGTTGCAAAGCCCGGCTACGGAATCGTCGCCGACTGCCTGGCCAATCGCGTGCCCGTCCTCTACACGCCACGCGGCAACTTCCGGGAGGAGCCGATTCTGGCCCGCGCCCTCGAGGCCCACGGAAGAGCCGTACGCTTGCCCCGCGCTGCCCTTCGCCGCTGGGAGCTGCGGCCGTACCTGGAGCGTCTACTTTCGCTCGACCACCCCTGGGACAACGTGCCGCTGGATGGCGCCGAGGTGATCGCCAGCCAACTGCTGAGCCGTCTTTAGGCCCCTACCCCCTTCCCCCTCTCCCAAGTGTGGGAGAGAGGGAAGGGGGTAAGGGCGTCACAGACTCGTCACGTTCAAGTGGATCGGGGCGGCGCTTACGTAACGGGGAAAGATCGTGCCCTATACTAAGCGGGCCACGTCAGTTGGTGCTGTTCATCACGAGGTCCGGAGGACATCGGTGCGCACGCCACTGCTCTTTCTGGCGCTAATCCTGGCGGTCGGGGCGTTCCCGACCTTCGTCGAAGCGTCCATCCCACGAGATCCGGCAGTCCAGCTCACGTCGTTCGCGAGTCATCCCGAACGGGTGGCCAAAAAGAGCCGCCACAAGAAGAAGCACAAGAGCCATAGCAGCAGCGGCGGCTCTGTGTCGGTTTCCCTCGACTCGATCGACTCAGTGAGGCGAGGTAGGAGCGTCGACATCAACGGGCACGTGGGGAGCTCGAACGTGACCTGCTTCCTGAAGGTCACGTACACCGACGGCACCAAGGACGAGCCCGGCAGCAAGTCGCCAAACAGCGACAAGGATTGCAAATTCACGATCAGCGTCCCCGACAACAGGGATGTCGTGGGCGATGCCACGGCCGAACTGACCGCCAAGGACGACAGCGGCCACAAGAAGGGTTCTGACAAGCGGACCTTCTCCGTCACCGACAGATAGACGCGCGGCCAAGAACCCACCGCGACACGGCCAACAAACCGTAACGACACCAAGCGACAGGGAGCCCTAACCGGTCGCTTGGTGTCTTTGTGTCTCTTCGGACGGGCCTTCGTGGTGATCTCGCCCGGTTACAGCCTACGGTGGGCGAGCAGGACCAGGACCGACAGCCCCGCCAGGCCGAGCGTCGCGGCGCTGAAGGCGGCCGCGATCCCGACGACGCCGGCCAGCGCCCCGAAGAAGGGGGCGGCCAGTCCGCCCAGCTCCTGGGAGAGCATGTAGTAGCTGCCCAGCACTGTCGCTCGTCGATGCGCGGGCGCGTTGTCCATCACGTATACCTCGGTCACCGTGCTCCGCATCGACGCGGCCAGACCGATGGCCAGGAGCGGTAGCAGGATCAGCTCGTTCGGGACCAGTACCAGCGAGTAGAGCGCCGGCCCGAGGCCGACCATCCCGATCAAGATCACAGCCCGCCGCCCGAGTCGATCCGACAGGTGGCCCGCCATCGGGGCACAGAAGACCCCCACCAGCTGCGGCACCCCGAACACGGCCGCGGCGATCGTCGGCGAGATGCCGCGCGCGTCGACCAGGTAGAGCGACGTGAACGCGATGAGCGCGGCGTAGACCATCTGGAACAGCAGCGAGCAGGAGACCAACGGGCCGACCAGGCCGACGACTTCGCGCAGGTCTCGGAAAACCGCCAGGCGGTCCAGGCTGGCTGGGGGCCGCTCGTGCGCGCGCGGCGCCAGGAACCAGATGATCGCTCCCGTGACGACCGGCGCGAACGCCAGCCAGAGATACGGCGTGCGCCACGTTCCGGCGCGAACGCCCTTTGGGAAAGCCCGCGCGATCAGCGCCGCGGCCGGCGAGTGGTAGGTACCGGCGATCAGTCCCATCAGGACTAACAACAGCAGCAACTGCCAGTACGCGCCCGCCAGCGCGAGGGCGGCGCTTACCGCCCCGGTCAGGACCAGGCCCACCACAATAACCGGCCGCGACCCGACCCGATCTGCCAGCACGCCGATCGGCGCGTTCGACAGTCCAAGGCTGACGCTGAAGGCCGAGACCAGCAAGCCGGACTGCTCGTATGAGAGCGTGAAGCTGTCCCGGATGAAAGGCAGCAACGGGTTTAGCAGACTGTTGCTGACATGGTGCGAGAAGTGGGCAGCGGTGAAGCCGGCCAGCAGAGACCGCCCGCGCCGATTCGTGAGCGTGGCCGTTGACTCCTCAACCCGCGCGACCACCTCCGCCACGGCTGGCGGCGTGCCGACGACGACATCCCTCAATGCCATGCGCACTTCTCCGGGGAAAAGACAGCGGCAATTCTGCCAGATGTATCGCTTGCGCGCGGGCGCCGGAGCAAGCCCTCACCCCCCAACCCCCTCCCCCCAAGCTTGGGGGAGGGGGCAGGGGGGTGAGGGCCTCTAGCTCGCCAGCACCGCCTCCGGTGCGCACGCTCGCATGACCTTGGCGACAGCCTCGGGCCCGGGCCGAGCGGGCACAACGCGCACGATGGCCAGATCCAGGCCACCCGCCAGGCGACCGAACGCCGCGGCCGCGCCCTCGGGCGGCCCGTAATAGCCGACCTTGCGCAGCAGCTCGGCCGGGAAGGCCTCGGCCAGCTCGGCCTCCGAGGCGCCTCGGTCGCGGCGGGCTTCAAGCTCGGTGAGCGCCTCGTCGAAACCCATCCTCGCGAAATGGCCGCGGTAGCCGAGCTGCTTGGATACGCTGGGGCGAGCCAGCGCGTACCCAAGGATCGCCCGACCGAGCGCACGGCGAGCGAGCTCCTCATCCTCGTCCACGCAGGTCCGAATATATTGGACGACCTGCACCTCGGCGGGATCGCGGCCGGCCCGACGCGCCCCCTCCTCGACTCGAGCGCGGCTCCACGCTACCTGCTCAGGTGTCGACCAGTTGAGGGCCGCCCCGTCTGCTGCCTCACCCGCCAGGCGGACCATCTGCTCGCCCAGCGCGCCGAGGTAGAGCGGCACGCGCGGTGGCGAAAAACCCAGTCCGACACCCTGCAGCTTGACTGACTTGCCCGCGTGGTCGACTCGCTCGCCCGCCAGCAGTCGGCGCAGCGTGATCAGGTAGTCGCGCATCAGCGCGATCGGGGGCTGCTCAGTCAGGCCCAGGCTGCGCCGATACGCCTCGCTGTGGATGCCGCCCGAGCCGACGCCGAGGATGAAACGCCCGCCCGTCAGCTCGGCCACCGTCCCCGCCACGCTGGCGAGCGTCGCAACGTGCCAGGTCGGGACCGGCACAACCGAGATCCCCGTCACGATGCCGTCGCCGAGCGGTTCGGTCGCCCCAAACCACTGCGCGCAGACCTGGAACGCGTCCCGCCCGTGCCCGGCCCCGGCGTTCGTCCAAGCGCTGGTGTATCCCAGCTTCGCCGCCTCGCGGACCAGCTCGCGCTCCTGCGCGAAAGTGAGCCCCAGCCCACGGTCCAACCCGATCCCGATCTGCATTCCGTTTCTCCTGTCCCCCTGAGTCCGGCTCGGGATCATACCAGTAGGCGCGTAGCGAGTAGCGAGTAGCGAGTAGCGAGTTTTGGCCCACCGCTCTCTACTCGCTACTCGTCACTCGCGACTCGTCCTGGCTCCTTCCTTGACACTCATCGTTCGGCGTGACACGCTTGTGGGCGTGGCTGAGATGAGTGGCGCCGCGCGAAGCGTGCTGGTGACCGGCGCGGCGAGTGGGATCGGGTACGGCATCGCGACGCTGTTCGCCCGAGCGGGCGACCATGTCGCCATGCTCGACCGCGATCAGCCCAAGGTCGAGCAGGCGGCCTCCCAATTGCGTTCCGAGGGCGGCGAGGTCTTGCCGGTCGCGGTCGACGTCCGCGACGCAGGCAGCATCCGGGCGGCGGTCGAACAGGCGGTCCGCCAGCACGGTCGGCTCGACGTCGCCGTCAGCAACGCTGGCGTCTATCCGAATACGCCGGTCCTGGAGATGGACGAGGACGAGTGGGACCTGGTCCTCGATACGAATCTCAAGGGTACCTATCTGGTGTGCCGAGCGGCGGCCAGACAGATGGTCGAGCAGAACAAGCGGGCTTCGCCGGGCCAGGGTGGGAAAATCTGCGCCATCGCCAGCGGAGCGCACCAGTCGGCCCGGGTTGGGGCGGCCCACTACTGCGCCTCGAAGGCCGGGCTGGTGCTGTTCGCCAAGGTCCTGGCGCTCGAGCTGGCGGAGCACAAGATCAATGTCAACGTCGTCTCGCCTGGCTTCGTCGACGTCGGCGAGCGACCAGGCGTCTCCGCCGCCTATCGGGCGGCGATCAGTCAGATGATCCCGTGGGGTCGATCGGGCCGGCCGGAGGACATCGCGCGGGCGGTCTTTTTCGTCTGCTCGGCTGAGGCCGAGTTCATTACCGGGGCTGTCATTCCCGTCGATGGGGGCTCGTCGGCGGGCCGGTTCATGCTGCCCCCCAGTGGGTAGGCACTGCCCGCACCAGTTCCTGGACCCGCGGCGTCCCTAGACCTGAAGCGTTGTCTCCCTGGCGATTCCGCCCAGGGCGTGACGCTGAGCGTCAGACGGAGACCAGTATCCTGCCGCGTGTGGCGGTCGGTGAGGGGTCGCCTCGATCCGCACGTCGTAGCTCAGCCGCTCGAGCGGGCGTACGTTCGCCATCTCTACCGACATGATCTCGCAGCGGTCCGCGGCGACGTGATGTCGTACGCCACCGAATTTAGCGCCTCGACGGCGGCGTCAACCGCCACAATCATTAAGCCAGTCATTGCCATAATCATTGGCCCACCCGAGCGGCGCTTGAGTCGGCTCATCCGCGGGCCGATTCCAGCTCCCACTTAGCGGCGACCGGCGAGTAGTAAGTCGCGAGTCTTAGTCCATCACTCGCTACTCACCACTCACCACTCACTGCTCGCTACCCGCTACTCGTCAGAGCGCCGTCTTCTTCATCCGCGGATCGAGCACGTCTCGAAGGCCGTCCCCGAGCAGGTTGATGCCCAGCACGACGACGAAGATGGCCAGGCCTGGGAAGACGCACAGCCACGGGGCCGTGCTGATGTAGCTGCGCCCATCCGCCAGCATCGTTCCCCAGGTGGGCACTTCGGGCGGCACGCCGAGTCCAAGGAAGCTCAGGCTGGCCTCGGCGATGATCGCGATCGCCATCGCGAACGTCGCGATCACAAGCGCCGAGGGGACCAGGTTCGGCACGATGTGGCGAACGATGATGCGCGCGTCGCCGGCTCCCAGCACACGGGCGGCGGTCACGAACTCGCGATGGCGCAGGGTGATCGCCTCCCCTCGCATGACACGGGAGAACTGGACCACGCGCTGGGCGAGCAGCGCCAGGATCAAGTTGGGCAAGCTCTGCCCGAGGAAGGCGAGGATCGCGATCGCCAGCAGCAGGGGCGGAAAGGCCCAGATCACCTCGACCAGCTTCTGAATGGCGAAGTCGACCCGTCCGCCGAAATAGCCAGAGACCGTGCCCAGCGTGATCCCGATCGCGCCCGAGATGATGACCACCGCGAACGCGATGATGAGCGAGACCCGCGCGCCATGCATAACCCGGCTTCGGATGTCCCGGCCGAGGTTGTCTGTCCCGAGAAGCCGCGGCCCGGCGAACCAGTCTGGCGCACGGAGCGACTCGCGCAACTGCTGCTCGTTCGGGTCGTACGGCGCCAGCGACGGCCCGAAGAGGCCCAGCAGGACCAGCACGGCGACGATCGCGCCGCCAGCGCAGAACTTGGCCCGCAGCCATGGCCGCACCCAGGTTGCCCTGGTAGCCCGCCCGATGCTGGCGGGCCGCGCGACGACTACAACCGATTCGGCCAACGTTGGCTCCAGGCACCATTGTCACCCTGAGCGAAGCGAAGGATCCGCAGCCCGGGCACGGATTCTTCGCTGCGCTCAGAATGACAGCGAAGTTCTGGACGCGGCCAAGAGTCTGGTCGCCCGGCAAACGAGTCGGCCAGCTTCAAAGTCGGATCCTCGGGTCGACGACGGCGTAGACGGCGTCGACCAGCAGGTTGATGGTCACGAAGGCGACTGTGTACATCAGCACGATGCCGGTCACGAGTGGGTAGTCGCGCGAGGTGACACCGGTGATCAAGAGGCTTCCGACCCCGGGCCAGGCGAAGACGGTCTCGACGATGATCGAGCCGCTGAGCAGCGCGCCCAGCTCCAGGCCGATGACCGTGACGATCGGGATGATGGCGTTCCTGACGGCGTGGCGCCAGAGGACGGCCGGGTTTGGCAGGCCTTTGGCGCGCGCTACCATCACGTAGTCCTCGCGCGTCACCTCGAGGACTGCCGAACGGGTGATCCGCATCTGGATGCCGGCCAGCGCGCAGCCGAGGGTCGTGGCCGGCAAGAGCACGTGCTTGAAAGCGTCCGACAGCCCGACCCAATTGCCCACCAGCACGCTGTCCAGGAAATAGAAGCCGCTAATGGTCTGCCCGGCGGCGCCGTACTCGCTGCGCCCGGCCGAAGGCAGCAGGTGGAGGATTCCCGCGAACAGCAGGATCATCATGATTCCGAACCAGAAATTGGGCATGCTGATCCCAAACAGGCCGAAGGTCGTGCCGACGTTGTCCACGAACGAGTTGGGCTTGGCTCCGGCGTACACGCCCAGCGGGATCGCGATCGAGGTGGCGACCAGCATCGCGAAGAAGGCCAGCTCGACGGTCGCCGGCAGACGGGACGCGATCAATTGATTGACGGGCTGAGCGAAGCGAAACGACTTCCCGAGGTCGCCGCGCAGCGCTGCCGACAGGAAATAGAAGTACTGCACGTAGACCGGCTGGTCCAGTCCCCAGCGCCGTCTGGCCTCGGCGACGTCCGCATCCGTGGCCGCCTCCGGCAGCAGCAGCGAGGCCGGATCACCAGGCGCCAGGTGCAGCAGCATGTACACCAGGACCGTGATCAACACGATGACGGGCAGCGTCCCGAGCAGCCGGCGGATCAGGTAGCTGGTCATTCAGTGGGCGGTTGGCCGTCTTCCATACCCGGCAACGCCGAACGCCCCGGTCAGGTGCATGAGATCCTTCGCTTCGCTCAGAGTCTGTGAACAAATACACGCTGAGGGCCGCGTCTCGGGGCTTGGGGCGAGTCGAGCCGAGGCCCGAGAGGTAGAACGCATGTTCCATACCG
>WNFV01007991.1_pt1 | contig 12064 bp, 10 predicted proteins | sample 5400101 | NCBI WGS metagenome assembly WNFV01 (sample SAMN13153361, study PRJNA577476) | soil metagenome | isolation source: 115 cm soil or saprolite under grassland replicate 1 | place: USA:California | collected 2016-06-15
TTTTAACATCGGCCCAAGGCCGTCACGCCGCGTCTTTGTCCTGCTTCTTTCGAATGAGCGGGAGCTTTTTTCCTTCGACCACTGCGCGATTGATCGTGACTTCGGCGATATCTTCGCGGCTCGGCACATCGTACATGATGTCGAGCATGACTCGCTCGAGCATCGACCGCAACGCGCGCGCGCCTGTCCCTTTCGTGACCGCCTGAGCAGCCAGGGCCCGCAAAGCGTCTTTCGTCAGCGTCAATCGGACGCCCTCCATCGAAAAAAGCTTCGTGTACTGCTTGGCCATCGCGTTTTTCGTTTCGGTCAAAATCGCCACCATTTCTTCCTCGGTCAGGGCGTTGAGAGAGCTGACCACCGGCAGCCGTCCGATGAATTCGGGAATCATTCCGAAAGCCAGCAAGTCTTCCGGTTCAACATGCCGGATAGCCTGCTTTCGCAGGGCCTCTTCAACCTCGAGTGTTGGACTTCCGAAGCCCATTACTTTTTGGCCGATGCGTTTCTGGATAATTTTGTCGAGCCCGATAAATGCGCCGCCACAAATGAAGAGAATCTTCTCCGTGTTGACCTGGATGTATTCCTGGTGTGGATGTTTGCGGCCGCCCTGGGGCGGAACATTGCAGGTGCTGCCTTCCAGGATCTTGAGGAGCGCCTGCTGAACGCCTTCTCCAGAGACATCGCGCGTAATGCTCACGTTATCGGTTTTGCGGCCGATCTTGTCGATCTCGTCAATATAAACAATGCCGATCTCCGCCCGTTTGACATCGTAATCAGCATTCTGCAGCAGGCGCAGGATGATGTTCTCGACATCTTCACCGACGTAGCCGGCTTCCGTCAGGGTGGTTGCATCGGCGATGCAGAATGGGACATCGAGAATCCTGGCCAGCGTTTTGGCCAGCAAAGTTTTTCCTGAGCCGGTCGGCCCGATCAGCAATATGTTGCTCTTCTCAATTTCAACTTCCGCAAGCGGGTCCGGCTGAAATGCCGCCGACGCATCGCCTGGCGCAGAAGGTTGCAGCACGCGCTTGTAATGGTTGTGCACAGCCACCGAAAGCGTCTTTTTGGCGGTGTCCTGTCCGATAACATATTGGTCGAGCGAGTGCCGGATTTCTGCCGGCTTCGGCACACGGATGCTGGACGATTGTCGGCGCGCATCCTCATTGAGCTCCTTATCGAGGATGCTTTTGCAGACGTTGATGCAACTGTCGCAGATATAAACGCCCGGCCCGGCAATTAATTTGCGCACCTCGGCGTGGCTCTTGCCACAAAACGAGCACATCGTGAGATTGGAAGCGCGCGCCATATTTGTTTTAGAAAAGGAGTTCCTATCCCCCGATTTTGCGCGGTAAGGCAGCCTCGGCGACGGCTACCGATCGGTTCCCGGAAGGAGGCGTCGCACCGTCAAGGAGCTTCACTTCCTTGCGGGACTTGATTACTTCATCCACCAGCCCGTACTCTTTCGCCTCCTGGGCGGACATGTAATAATCGCGGTCCGAATCGAGCCGCACTTGTTCCTCCGATTTGCCCGTGTGTTGAGCGATGATTTTGATGAGGCGCTTTTTCAGCTTGAACATGTAATCCACCTGGCGCTCGACATCGCTCGCGGCGCCCTGCGCGCCTCCGGAAACCTGGTGGATCATGATGTCTGAGTTCGGAAGCGCGAAGCGTTTACCTTTCGTGCCGGCGCAGAGCAAGACCGCGGCCATGCTCGCAGCCATGCCGAGACAATAGGTCGTCACATCGCAGGTGAGAAACTGCATCGTGTCGTATACCGCGAGTCCTGCGGTCACCGAACCGCCCGGCGAATTGATATAGATGTTGATATCCTTTTTCGAGTCCTCCATTTGCAGAAAGAGGAGCTGCGCAATGACCAGATTGGCGATGTGATCGTCCATCGGCGTCCCGATGAAGACGATGCGATCCTTGAGCAATCGCGAGTAAATATCGTAACTGCGCTCGCCGCGGCCAGTCTGCTCCACAACCATCGGGACGAGCACCGATTGCGATCGATTTTCATTGGATGCGCTCATGATTTTTCTTCTACCACCGCAGGTTCCTGAACCCGTTCGACGCTAACATTCGCCTTGAGGAAATCAAGAGTCTTACCGAGCAGAATCTGTTCCGCGACGCTGTCCAAGGCGTCGTGCTCCTCGAGTTCCTTGCGCATTTTCTCAGGAGAAATGTTGTAACGAGCGGCGTCTCCGCGGATGCGCGCATCGATCTCCTGGCGCGACGTTTTGATGTTTTCGCGCTCGGCGATCCGATGCAGAATGAAATTCGTCTTCAACCGATGCGCGGCAAGACCGGCGGAGGTTTCGATCAACTCTTTCTCTTTCTCCTTGAGCATCTCATCGGAGATGCCGCGTTCCCGATTCCGTTGCACGAGCTCGCCTAAAACGCGGCGCGTTTCGTTTTTCATCAAAGCAGGCGGCAATTCAAAACTAATGTGCTCATGTAAGTACTTCACGATCTGCGCTTCCTTCGCGCGCTCGACCTCATGCTCTTTTTCGTGCTCGAGATCGTGTTCGATCATCTGGCGAAGATCGGCCAGCGTTTTTCCGGGAATCAACTTGTTTGCCAACGTATCATCAAGGGCGGGGAGAACTTTTTCCCTTATCTCTTGCAAAGTGACCGCGTAATTCGCCTCTTTGGTCGCGAGTTCTTTGACCGAAAAATCCGCCGGAAACACAATTTTGATCTCCCTCGTTTCGCGGCGTTTCTGTCCGACCATTTGCTCGCAGAACGTCGGAAGGAAGTTGTCAGGAGCGAGATGCAGCCAGAATTTTTTGCCACCGTACAGATTCTTGCTCGCTTGCGGGGCGATTTCGCTGATCGGCTTTCGGTCGATTGAACCTTCAAAGTCGATCACGGCAAAGTCTCCCATTTGTAGTTCGCGCTCCGGAACCTCAACAAAATCAGCGGCTTGATCGCGCAAGCGCTCCAGAGCGGCATCGACATCCACCTCGGATACTTTCATACCGGGCAACTGCACGGAAATGTTCTTGTATTCCGGAAGCTCGAACTCTGGCGCGGTCACTACCGTCGCGCGAAAGCGCATCGACTTGTCCTCGCCCAGCTGGACGTCTTCGATGTTGGCCAATGAGGCCACGCGCAACTGCTGTTGTTCGATTGCTTCGTGATAACTTTTCGAAACGAGTTTTTTGGTAAGCTCTTCCTGGATTTGCTTGCGAAATCTTTTTTCAATGACCGTGCGCGGCGCTTTACCGGGTCGATAACCTGGAATTTTGGCAAGGCGCGCGAAGCTGTTCGCGATGGAGTCCCATTCCTTTGAGACCTCTTCCGGCGGCAACTCGATCTGCAGCGTGGAAACAGACCCGGGCTGCGTTTCAACCTCGACTTTCATCAATGCTCTTACTGTAGCGGCGCTCTACGAGCGTCGCATTAATTTTTGTCCGCTCGAAGGATAGACTGGCCGCGCACGTAAACGGAATGGATTTGCGGAAAACCAAACCTATACGCGATCTCGCGATAATCTTCGCAGTCGAAGATCGCAAGGTTGGCAAGCTTTCCCTGTTCGAGTGAACCAATCTTGTCACCGCGATTGAGGCTGTAGGCGGCGTTGACTGTCGACGCCGTGATCGCTTCCGCCGGCGACATTTTCATTTGCGTGCAAGCGAGCGAGAACATCATCGGCATCGACGGGCTCGGGGAGGATCCGGGATTAAAATCCGTCGCGATAACGACGGCCAGCCCGGCCTCGATCATTTCCCGCGCGTGGGGGTAACCTGTCGATCCAAGCGCATAGACAGACCCTGGCAGCAAAACCGGCTGCACGCCTGAGGCCTTCATTGCCGCGATCCCATCCTGGTCAGTTCTTTCCAAATGATCCGCCGTAGTCGCTTCCAATTCCGCGGCCAATTGGGCGGCGCCTGAATTGGTAAGTTGATCGGCATGAATCCGCAGTTTGAGTCCATGTTTTCCTGCAGCGATCAAAACCTTTCTCGATCGCTCGAGGTCGAAATAACCGCGCTCGCAAAAAACATCGCAAAATTCCGCCAGCTTCTCTGATGCAACACGCGGCAGCATCTCATGAATCACGAGATCGACGTATTCATCCGCGCGGCATTCACGTGGAACGGCGTGTGCGCCCAGGAATGTGGGAACAAACTCGATCTGGGTCTCCTCGTTTAGCCGGCGAATCACGCGCAACATCTTGAGCTCGTGCTCGAGCGTGAGTCCGTAACCCGATTTCGCTTCAACAGTTGTCGTGCCGCATTCTAAAAACCACTTCGCATGCTTTTTAGCTTGGTTGAGAAGCTCCGCTTCGCTTGCCGCGCGTGTTTTTTCTACGGTTGACCAGATTCCCCCGCCCGCGGCTGCGATCCGTTCATAGGTTTCGCCGCGCGCGCGGCGTTCGAAATCATCGAGACGATTTCCAGCAAAGACGGGGTGGGCATGCGCGTCAACAAACCCGGGCAAGACGACCCGGCCACCAGCGTCAACGATTTCGCTGTCACCTGCGCTCTTCTCGATCTCGGTGCTGGGGCCGATGGTGTCGATCCAACCGTCACGAATTAGCATTCCGCCATCGCGAATAATCGCCAGCTCAGATAGTTCGCATCCCACACGTGGCCGCTTCGGGCCAGCCAGGGTGACAAGCTGCGAAGCATGGAGAACAGCCAGGGAATTCATAACAGCGTTGAAGCGTTAAAACGTTAAAGCGGATTCGCATCCTCGCTGCAACCATTCAACGCTTCACGCGAGGTCTATGTTCCAGAAAATTGAAGTGCGTTCAGCGTTTTAGCCGAAGAAGCCGTGCAGCCAGAGCTAAACAGCTCCGACAAAAATTCCTGACGACGACCACGATCAGCCACACTTTCTTGGGCTTGATTTCCGGGGCTTCACCGACGGATACCGCGACGCTTGCCGGGAACATCGCCGCGAGCGCTTCGTGATACAACCGTCGATCGTCCACCGACATTTCGCCGGGATTATTGAACTCGGTGTCATTCAGGATGATCTTCGCGTTCAGTTTTGCAGCCAGTCGCGCTCCGGAATGAAGCACGGGCGTCTCGTCGGCGGCACGGTCATGTGCCGTTTTAACGCTGACCGGCATTTCGTCGACGTTGCCGTACTCGCGGCGGTTAAACTGGATCTTGGTTTTCGACCTCGCGCTCACAAAAACGCGGGAATCAAATTCCAATCCCACACTTTCACAACTATTTTTCCTGAAATTCCAGCGCGCCGTCTTTTGCATCGATATGGACCGTCTGGCCTTCGCGGACTTTGCCTTCCAGGATATCAATGCTGAGCGGGTCGAGAATTTCTTTCTGGATCGTGCGCTTGAGCGGGCGCGCGCCGTAAACCGGATCGTATCCTTCGCGGGCGAGTAGTTCCTTGGCCGAATCGGATAGATCAAGCGTGATCTTTTGTTGCTCGAGCCGTTTTGTCAGACGGCGGAGCTGGATTTCAACGATCTTTTTCAGGTCATCTTCCGTGAGTCGGTCGAAAATGATGATCTCATCGACGCGATTGAGAAACTCGGGGCGGAAATGTGCGCGCAACGCATCCATCACAAGACGGGAACGCGCCTCTCTCGATTCGTCACCGGTGATGTATTGCGAGCCGATGTTTGAGGTCATGATGATGACCGTATTCTTGAAATCGACCGTTCTCCCCTGCCCGTCGGTGATGCGGCCGTCATCGAGCACTTGAAGCAAGACGTTGAATACGTCGGGATGCGCCTTTTCGATTTCATCGAAGAGCACAACTGAATACGGCTTGCGCCGGACGGCTTCGGAAAGTTGTCCGCCTTCCTCGTAACCAACATATCCCGGCGGCGCGCCAATCAATCGTGCGACGGTGTGTTTCTCCATGTACTCGCTCATGTCTATCCGGATCATGGCGTTTTCATCGTCGAACAAAAATTCTGCGAGTGCGCGTGATAATTCGGTCTTGCCGACGCCAGTCGGCCCAAGAAAAAGAAATGAGCCGAGCGGACGGTTCGGATCCTGCAAACCAGCGCGCGCGCGCCGCACCGCGTTTGAAACAGCCTTAATGGCTTCGTCCTGCCCTACGACGCGCTGGTGCAGATGTTGTTCGAGCTTGACCAGCTTTTCCCGTTCGCCCTCCTGCAATCGCGAGACCGGAATGTGCGTCCAATTCGAAACGACTTCGGCAATGTCTTCTTCGGTCACTTCTTCCCGCAGCAACGTTGACTTGCGATCTTTGGCGGTCTTTGCCGTGGCGGCGGCCAATTTCTTCTCGAGCTCCGGAATACGGCCGTATTGAATTTCGCTCGCTCTTGCCAGTTCGCCCCGGCGCTGTGCGCGCTCCAGTTCGGTGCGCAGTTGATCGAGTTCTTCCTTCCATTTCCGTTGCTCCTCGATCACGGCCTTTTCCTTCTGCCATTCCGCTTTCAGCGCGGAGGATTTCTCTTTTAGCTCGGCCAATTCTTTCTCGAGCTTTTTCAAACGCTCCTTGCTTGCGGGATCTTTTTCCTTCTTGAGCGCTTGCCGTTCCATCTCGTGCTGCATGATCTCGCGCTCGATCACGTCGATCTCAGTCGGCATGGAATCGAGCTCGATCTTCAAGCGCGAGGCTGCTTCGTCCACAAGGTCGATCGCTTTATCGGGCAGAAAACGATCGCTGATGTAGCGATGCGAAAGCACCGCCGCGGCCACGAGCGCCGCGTCTGTGATGCGGACGCCGTGGTGCACCTCGTATCGCTCCTTTAGCCCGCGCAGAATCGCAATCGTGTCCTCCACACCCGGCTCTTCCACGAGGACCGGCTGGAAACGCCGCTCGAGCGCAGCGTCTTTCTCAATGTATTTTCGGTACTCGTCGATCGTAGTCGCGCCGATCGTGCGCAACTCGCCGCGCGCCAGCATCGGCTTAAGCATGTTCGACGCATCGACAGAACCTTCCGCTGCGCCGGCACCGACAATTGTGTGCAGCTCGTCAATGAACAAAATGACCTGCCCCTGAGAATCGGTCACTTCCTTCAAGAACGCTTTCAGACGATCCTCAAATTCGCCGCGGAACTTCGCGCCCGCGACCATCGCCCCAATGTCCATCGCGATGATCCGTTTGTTCTTGAGCGAATCGGGCACATCGCCGCTGATGATGCGCCGCGCCAGGCCTTCTACGATTGCAGTTTTGCCGACGCCTGGATCGCCGATCAGCACCGGATTATTTTTCGTCCGGCGCGAGAGCACTTGCATGATCCGCCGGATTTCGTTGTCGCGTCCGATTACCGGATCAATCTTTCCACGCCGCGCCAGCTCGGTCAGATCGCGCCCATATTTTTCCAGTGCCTGATATTTTCCTTCAGGATTTTGATCGGTCACGCGCTGCGAACCGCGCACCTGCTGTAGCGCCTGCATCAGCTTGTCTCGCGTTGCCCCGAAATCTTTTAGCAATTTCGCTGCGGGAACATTCGCGCCCGTCAGTGCCAGCAAGTAATGCTCGGCGCTTGTATATTCATCTTTCAGTTTCGACATCTCCTTCTCCGCGCCGTCCAAGACACTGCGAAGTTCGTTCGACAGGCGCAGATCGACGGCTGCGCCATGAATCTTCGGACGCCGCTCGAGTTCGCTGGCCAGGCCTTCACGCAAACGAGCCATTGGCACACCCATCTTTTCGAGCAGCGGACGCGTTATTCCATCCGCTTGATCGAGAAGCACGGAAAGAAAATGCTCGTTAGCGATTTCCTGGTGATTGGATTGCGAAGCAAGATCCTGCGCCCCTTGCAGTGCTTCCTGCATTTTCTGGGTGAACTTGTCGATCCGCATGCTTCAAGATAGTGAACGCGACTACATCAGCAATTCGTCGTTTGGGTAGCGCACGCGTCTCGCGTGCTGGTTTCGGCGTCGCGCCGAAACAATCTTTCCTCGAAGGTCGTCCGCAGCGAAGAACCCGAAGTCAAAGGGAAAGTCCGCGACCGCGAGGACGCGTTCGCCAGCACGCGGGACGAGTGCGCTACCCGTTGCAGCTTCAGCGCTACGGCGTTTGACACAAACGCCTCTACAACGATGAGTCTTTGCGATGAGCACGGAAGAAAAATGGATTGGACATAGAGCGCTGGCGCTTTTGCGGCCGGGCGCCTTCCGGCGTTACATCATCGGCTCGGCGATTTCCGATACCGGCACTTGGATGCAGGTAATGGCACAAGGCTGGGTCATGAGCACGCTTACCAACAAGGCGATCCTCCTCGGAATGGCCAATTTTGCCGCCGGCATTCCGACTCTCGCCCTCACCATGATCGGAGGCTCCGTGGCTGATCGATTTGATAAGCGAAAAATTCTGATCGCAACGCAAATCGCGCAGATTGCTCTCGCGATTGGATTGGGTTGGCTCGTTCTCACCGGCCGGATCCAAATCTGGCACATCATTTTTTTCGCGGCGTTGCTCGGCATTTCAATTGCATTTGAGATGCCCGCAATTTCCGCGCTCGTGCCGGAGCTTGTGCGCCGGGATGAAATTGCGGCGGCGGTGGCGATGGATCGCTCCGTCTTTCATGGTTCGCGTCTGGTAGGCCCGTCCTTCGCTGGTTTGTGCATTGGCTGGTGGGGCGCAGCTTCGGCTTTTTTTGCCAACGCGCTTTCTTTCGTGGCGCTGATCGTCGCGCTGATTTCGCTCCCGAAGCGGCCGGTTGGCACAGCAGAAGAGGAAGAACAACGCCGCAGCGGCATCATGGATGGTTTCCGCTACGTTCGATCGGATCGAACGATTCTGTCGATGATCGCGCTGATCGCATGCACAACGATCTTCGTTTTTCCAACGATCTCCGTGATGCTGCCGCTTTATGTCCGCAATGTTTTACATCTCGGTCCGCGCGAACTGGGCTGGCTGATGGCGGTTTCGGGCACCGGCGCGTTTACTGGTTCACTCGGATTGCTTACCATTCCGCGAGAGAAGCGATTGTGGGTCATGACCGGCAATGTGCTGGCTATTGGACTCGGAGTATTTTTCATGTCGCGCTCGGACAGCTTTCTGCTCACCGCCTGCTCCATGGGGATACTGGCTGTCGCGCTCTCAATTAACTTCGGCCTGGCCAACACGATTGTGCAGGAACATGCGCCTCCGGAATTGCGTGGCAGAGTCTCCGCCGTGTTCGGGTTGAGCTTTTTTGGCCTAATGCCGATTGCCGGCCTCGTCGTCACGGGATTTTCCGATCTCGTCGGAATGCGGACTGCGCTCGCTGTCGCATCGGTGAGCTATGCGGTCGCGGCATTCTCGGTTTTAAGTCTTGCTGGTCGCCACGTTTGCGATCGCCCCGTTTCGCCTACCCCGAAACCGGAGCTCGAACCAGTCGTGTGATTCCTCGTCAAGCTGATGATTTCGTTTTCCACCTGTTGGAACTCCCAACGCCACAAAGCCGGCGATGCAATGCTGCGCGAAATCAAAGACAAGCTTGGATTCGATCTGATCGAGTTAGGCCATGGCATCCGTATCTCGCTGATGCCGGGAATTCAAAAAACGTTCGATGCCGGCGCCGTCCGCTTCAGCAGTTTACATAATTTTTGTCCCTTGCCTGTCGAAGTCATGGCGGCTTCTCCAGACTGCTACAAATTTTCGGCTCCGCATCCGGACGAGCGTGAGCGCGCAATCAAGCAAACATTCCAGACAATTGATTTCGCTGAGCGGTTAGGCGCACAGTTTGTCGTCTTGCATCTCGGCGAAGTGAACATGCGCCCCATCACCGATCCGCTGATCCGTCTCGCGAAAACCGGCAAATACCTCTCGCGCGGATACGTGAGATTGAAGCTACGGGCGGTGCAAAAACGCGAAAGCATTGCGCCCACCTACTTGCAGCGCGTGAAAGATTGTCTGCGCCGCATCCTCGATCACGCCGCCTCGAAAAACATCAAAGTGGGGCTTGAATGCCGGCGCGGTTATGAAGAAATCCCGACTGAGCGCGAACTGCCGGCGCTGCTTGATGAGATGGAATCGCCGCAACTCGGCTACTGGCACGACTTCGGCCACGCTCAAATCAAAGAAAACCTGGCGTTTCTCAATCATGCCGAGTGGTTGCGCGCGATCGGCCCGCGCACGTTCGGCTGTCACGTGCAAGACTGCCTCTGGCCGGCGCGAGATCATCAGCCACCTTTTAGCGGAGATGTCGATCTTGAGAAACTTGTTCCGCTCCTTCCGGCGAACTGCTTATTTGTCTGGGAGATGAAGCCACGCACGAGCCCCGATGAAATTCGGAGATCGGTGCAAGCGTGGAAAGAACGCTTCGGCGAATGAAAAAAATTCTAATCACGCTTTTTCAGCTCGCCGTCACAATCGCTGTCCTCTACTGGGTCTATCACGACCCCAACAGGCGCGCGCAGATGGCCGAGGCGATCCGAAACGCGCAATATCGCTGGGTTGTGATCGGCATCCTGGCATACGGCGTTGTAGAAATTTCCGCTGCCATTCGCTGGCACGTTTTGCTAAAGGTTCAAAAGATTCATCTGACTGTTCCGCGTCTGTTGGGCTTGTTTTTGATCGGGATGTTTTACAACCAGTTCCTGCCGGGCGGCACCGGTGGCGACATCATTAAGAGCTATTATCTGCTCAAGGAAACGCCCGACAAGAAAGCGGGCGCGTTGCTCGCCGTGGTGTTTGACCGCCTTATCGGTCTTGTTGCGCTGGTTGCCATTACCGGGACGCTCATCGCTTTACGCTCTGATTTCCTCTCACAAACGACCGAGACGCGCCAACTTCTCTGGTTTTTGCTTTTCCTTTTGGGGTCTTCAATCCTGTTTCTGGTCTCTACCTTTATCATCAGCGGTTTTAATCTATTTCATTTGCTGTCGGAAAAGTTTCCCGGTCGCGAAAAATTGATCGAAATTTCGGCAGCCTATCATCTTTACGCGCACCACTGGCGGGCCACGCTCGTCGCTTTTGGGGCATCGATCGTCGCGCATCTTGCCACCTTTGCCACTTTTCTCTGTGCCGCTTACGCGTTAGGCGCTGTCGTGCCGGTTTTGGATTTCTTTGCGGTGATGCCGGTTGAGCGAACGATCTCCGCTCTTCCAATCAGTTTTGCAGGAATCGGTCTTCGAGAAAAAATCCTGCAGATCATGTTAAACGGCCTTTGCGGAGTACCGGAAGCAAAGGCCATCCTTATTGGCTCGCTCAGTTTCCTCATCATCTTGGTCTGCTGTATTCCCGGCGCGATTGTTTATCTGTTTTACAAACCGAGCGGCGCAGTCGCGCACGTGAAATTGCGCGAAATGCAGAAGGAAGTCGCGACCTTGGAGCACGAGATCAGCGAAACGGAATAACGTGGAATTTTCTCCTGTGGGGGACGCTGTTAGCGTCCCGATCATGACGTCGGATTGGGAAGCCAGCGGCTTCTCCTACAGCTGCAGCCTTGAACCGGCGTGAAAAAACAGGACAAGCGTTCTCGCATTTCGCGGCCCTTTGTCGCGGCCACCTTCGCGATGACGGTGGACGGCAAAATCACCACGAAGAATTTCTCGCCGGTCGACTTCACCTCGCGCGAAGACAAGCTGCACTTGTTTCGCCAGCGCGCTCTGGCCGATGCCGTGCTGATCGGGCACACGAGTTTGAAGCGCGACAATGTGCGGCTCGGCCTTCCTGCTGAGCTGCAGCAAGCGAGAATCAAACGAAAGCAAACTCCGGCGCCGCTGCGCGTGATTGTTTCCAACAAAGGCAGGATCAACAGGCGATTGAAAATTTTTCGATCCACCAGCTCGCCCATTCTCATTTTTTCGACGACGCAAATGCCCAGGAAGACTCAAACCGCGCTCGGAGAGAAAGCCATCTTGCATCTTGCTGAATCGGAGGAAGTCGATCTTGCAGAGATGTTGCGAATCCTGCGCAGCCAATACCATGTCCGGACGGTCGCGTGCGAAGGCGGTCCGACATTGTTTCGATCGCTGCTGGAACGCGATCTGGTCGATCAACTTAATCTCACCATCGCCCCCTACATGTTCGGCGGCGCGAGCGCGCCAACTTTGACCGGCTTGAGTAAGGAATTTTTGCCGGCCAGTTTGCATTGCCGCTTGATCGACATGCGGATTGTCGGCCAAGAGTGTTTCCTGAGTTATCGAATCAAGCGTCAGCGGCGGCGCTAGATCGCTCTTCG
>WNFV01022989.1_pt1 | contig 12064 bp, 10 predicted proteins | sample 5400101 | NCBI WGS metagenome assembly WNFV01 (sample SAMN13153361, study PRJNA577476) | soil metagenome | isolation source: 115 cm soil or saprolite under grassland replicate 1 | place: USA:California | collected 2016-06-15
CCGTAGGCCGAAGTGGCGAGTCAGGGAAAGGGGTATCAGCCGCACCTGGACAGTTGAGGTGCGGAGCGTCGCTGGTCGCCAGGCGCCAGCCAGTTGCCAGCGGGCAGTCCAACCGTGGAACGCGTGCTTACCAACCACGCGGGCGACACCGAGAACGGTTATAATTGCTCCATGTCGACGCCCATTTTAACCACGAAACTGTATATCCCGCCACCGCGACCGAACGTGGTCCTGCGCCCGCGCCTGAGCGAGCGGCTGAACGAGGGTCTGCACCGCAAGCTGACGCTGATTGCTGCCCCGGCCGGCTTTGGGAAAACCACGCTGGCCAGCGCATGGCTCGCTTCTTGCGAGTGGAGGGCCGCCTGGCTGTCGCTTGACGAAGGCGATAGCGACCCCACCCGCTTTCTGACCTACCTCGTCGCTGCGTTGCAGACGATTGCGCCGACGATTGGCGCAGGGGTGATGGGCGTGCTCCAAGCCCCGCAGCCACCGCCCATCGAATCGATTCTGACGGCGCTGCTCAATGACATCACCACCATCCCAGACCATGTCGTCCTTGTCCTTGACGACTACCACGTCCTTGATGCCAGACCGGTTGACGATGCCCTCGTCTTTCTGCTTGAACACCTGCCACCCCAGCTGCACCTGGTGATCACCACCCGCGAAGATCCACCGCTGCCCCTGGCGCGGTTCCGCGTCCGGAACCAATTGATCGAACTGCGCGACACGGACTTGCGTTTTACTCCCGCCGAAGCGGCCGGATTTCTCACCCAAGTGATGGGCCTCAACCTCTCGACGGAAGACATCGATGCACTCGAAGTCCGCACTGAAGGCTGGATTGCAGGACTACAATTAGCCGCACTTTCACTGCAAGGACATACTGACGCCACCAGCTTCATCCGATCGTTCACCGGCAGCAGCCGCTTCATCGTCGATTATCTTGCCGAAGAAGTGCTTGAGCGCCAGCCTGAAGCGATCCGGGCGTTTCTGTTGCGAACCTCCGTGCTTGAGCGCATGTGCGGCCCTTTATGCGATGCGGTACTCAACGTTCAGAGCGACGCTGCGGCGCTGGCCGGCTCATCAGAACGCATCTCGTCACAGGCAATGTTGGAAAAGCTGGAGCGATCGAACCTGTTCATCGTCGCGCTGGACGACGAGCGACGTTGGTACCGCTATCACCATCTGTTTGCGGATCTGTTGCGGCAGCGACTGCATCAGAGGAGCACCTCGTCTCCAGGGGATGCAAGGGATGGCGTGGCCGAGTTACACATCCGTGCCAGCCAGTGGTATGAAGACAATGGCCTAGAGATCGAAGCGTTTCAGCATGCGGCTGCCGCCAATGATGTCGAGCGCGCCGAGCGCCTGATTGAAGGAGCGGGCGTGCCGCTGCACTTTCGTGGCGCGGGTGGCCCGGTACTCCGCTGGCTGGAGTCACTGCCTGTGGCAGTGCTGAATGCCAGACCATCCTTGTGGGTAACGTATGCCTCGGCGCTCTTCTTTGTCGTTCACCAACATACTGCCGTCGAACAGAAACTCCAGGCTGCTGAAGCGGCTCTGCACGGCACCGAAGCAGACGACACAACCCGAGACCTTGTCGGGCGGATCGCCTCCTTGCGGGCTACGTTGGCGATCATCCAGCACGATCCGCAAACCATCATTGCCCAGTCACGCCGCGCCTTGGAGTATCTGCACCCCGACAACCTGCCTGCCCGCACTGCCGCGAGCTATACGCTGGGACATGCCTACCAGCTTCAGGGCGACCGTACTGCGGCCAGCCAGGCCTATGCCGACGTCATCGCTAGCAGTACGTCGTTTGGGGCTTCGATCTACACAACGGCGGCGACGCTCGGTCTGGGTCAAGTACAGGAAGCAGACAACCAGTTGTCTCTCGCGGCAGAGACCTACCGGCGTGTCCTCATGTTGGCAGGTGATCCGCCGCGGCCGATTGCCTGCGAAGCGCATCTTGGCCTGGCTCGTATTACTTACCAATGGAACGACCTGATAGTTGCTGAGCAGCACGGGCAGCAATGCCTCCTACTGACGCGGCAGATCGAAAGCGTCGACACCTTCGCTGCCTGCGGGGTGCTGCTCGCCCGTCTGCGGCTTGCCCAGGGCGATCTGCCCGGCGCGGTTGCTGTTTTGGATGAAGCCGAGGCGTTCGTGCGCCGGCATCACTTCGTGTTTCGGATGCCTGATGTTGCTGCCGCCCAGGTGCTCATACTGCTTCACCAAGGCCATCTCGCGGCGGCCGCGCAGCTGGCTGCGACCCACGACCTCCCGATCAGCCAGGCCCGCATCCACCTGGCTCAGGGTGACCCGGCCACAGCACTAGCGATGCTGGAGCCAGTACGCCAGCAGGTGGAGGCCAAGGGTTGGCAGGATGAACGGCTTACGGTGATGGTGCTGCAGGCGGTGGCGCTCCATGCGCAGAGTGAAACGGACACGGCCCTGCACCCGCTCAGTGAGGCTCTATCGCTAGCAGCGCCGGGCGGCTTCATCCGCATCTTTGTCGACGAAGGGGTGCCGGTGGCGCGTCTGCTCTACGAAGCCCTTGCTCACGAGATTGAACCAGCGTATATTCGTCGGTTGTTGGCAGCATTCCCAGTTGCCGAGCCTGCGCAAACGATAGCATTGCCCGTGAGCGGCCTTGAATCCGAATGGCTTGAGCCGCTCAGCGCGCGTGAACGCGAAGTACTCCAACTGATCGCCGAAGGGCTGACCAATCAGGACGTTGCTACAAGATTGTATCTCTCGCTGCATACGGTCAAGGTGCATGCGCGCAATATCTACGCGAAACTGGGAGTCACGAGTCGCACACAAGCGGTTGCTAAGGGAAGAGCGTTGGGGATCTTGTTACAACCGTAATTGCCTGGATGGCTTCAGGGCCAGCGGATCGCGGCCCGTCTTTTGATTCCCCTTGCAAGCACTTGCGAATAATCCTCAGAGTAGCTCTTACGAGGTATGACACTACTCCCACCGGCCGCGTATAGTGACAGCAATGGATTTCACCAATCTCGGTAGAGCTAAAAGAGGAGCGAAAACGATAGGTACACGGACATGGCAAATAAACCCAACCCAACAACGGATCCACGTCAACCAATGGTCTATCAGATCCGAATCCAGGGCCATCTGGGTTCGGAGTGGACAGACTGGTTTGAGGGTCTGTCCATCACGCTCTCTGACAACGGCGAGACGCTCCTCACCGGCCCGGTGGTCGATCAGGCCGCATTGTATGGCTTGCTCAGAAAAGTGCGTGATCTCGGCATGCTATTGCTCGCGGTCAATCGCGCCTACCCCAGCCAGGCAGATGCGGCAGATGTCAAACAGTGAATTGAAGCAAGCTGCTGAGAAAGGAGATCGGCCTTTGATCCAGTGCTCGCCTCTTTCAGCCCCCAGGAACAGGATGGGCGACACACGTGTATGCTGGTTCAATGCAATCGAACGTGTCACTATCGGAAACAGTCGAATCGACAAAAGGAGCAAAACGATGACTACCAAAGAAACGATGACTACCTACAGAACGACCGCACGAGTCGTGGGGGTGGTGTACCTGGCGGGGTTCGTTGTCGGCATTGGAGGGCAAGGACTCATCCAATCCATGCTTGGTGCGCCGAATTACCTTTCCACGGTTTCCGCAAACAGCATGACCGTGGCAATCGGCGCGCTGCTCTGGTTGATGGCCGTCGTTGGCGACGCCGCTCACGGGGTGCTGATGTTCCCGATCCTCAAGCAACACAACGAGCGCATCGCCGTCGGCTACCTGGCTGCCAGAATCGTCGATGCCATCTTCATTGCCATCATGGTGCTCTTCATCCTGATTCAAATACCACTGGGGAGCGAGTACGTGAAAGCAGCGGCCGCCGACGCTTCCTATCTTCAAGCCCTGGGCAGGCTGTTCACACAGGCGCAGCTGTATGCCTACGAGATCGGCATGAGCACGCTTGGGATATCTGGTTTGCTGCTGTGCTCCACCTTGTACGAGGCAAAGTTGGTTCCGCGCTGGCTGGCCGTCTGGGGCCTGCTTGGCTACGCGATCATTTTGTGCGGAATGGTTTCGGCAGTCATGGGATCCGGTCTGGGTGATCTTTCCTCGCTTCCCGGCGGCCTGTGGGAGGTGTTCATGGGGGTGTGGCTGATCGTCAAAGGATTTAACGCATCTGCATTCGTTTCCCAGGCTCCAAGAACCGGCACCCTGGCAGAACCACTTGTCGCATAGCTGGATCTCGCACATGCATGAAGAGCGCCAAAGACAACGTAGGACAGAAGGCGGAGGGTGGCTGAGTCTCGGAGAACGTGCGTCGACCTGGACAGGGCTACTCAGGTCGACGCAGGCAATCGAAATTGACACATTGCCGCTGATTGCTCGACAGAATGGATAAGGAAGGATAACCACATGCTAGCGATTGTAAACACAACATACGGGTCACCAGATGTGCTGAAGCTGAAGGAGGTCGAAAAACCGACTCCTAAGAGCAATGAAGTGCAGGTCAGAATACATGCGACAACTGCAACAGCAGCGCACCTTCTCATTCGAACCGGTCGCCCATATATTGGTAGATTGTTCATTGGAATCAGAAGCCCCAAGAACCCAAACATCGGGACTGAGTTCGCCGGAGAAGTTGAAGCAGTCGGCAAAGATGTGAAACTATTCAAAGCCGGTGATCAGGTTTTTGGATCTACGGGCATCAATGGTGGTTGCTACGCCGAATACAACTATCTCCCTGAAAATGGGGTACTGGCAATCAAACCGACCAATATGACCTATGCACAGGCCGCCGCCGTTCTTGATGGAGCATCAACAGCACTGCACTTCCTCAGAGACAGGGGAAATATCGGGAGTGGGCAAAAAGTGCTGATCAACGGCGCATCTGGAAGTGTCGGCACAGCGGCAGTACAGCTTGCCAAGTACTTCGGTGCAGAAGTGAGCGGCGTATGCAGTGCAGCGAATCACGACATGGTGAAATCGCTGGGAGCTGATACGGTCATTGATTACACAACAGAGGATTTTACCAAATTCGGCCAAACCTACGACATCATTTTTGATACAGTCGCCAAGAGTTCATTCCAACAGTGTAAAAGCTCGCTCAAGCACAATGGAATCTATCTTACAACTGTCGCTGGCCTGCCACAGATGGTACAAAGCGTGTGGACGTCGATAGTGGGCAGCAAAAAGGCGCGGTTTGGGGCGGCAGGTTTGCGCTCGACAAGCGCACAGAAGGCAGACCTGATCTTCCTCAAGGAACTAATTGAGGCCGGAAAGATCAAGGCGGTCATTGATCGGTGCTATCCGCTTGAACAGACCGCCGAGGCGCATCGGTACGTCGAAACCGGGCGCAAAAAGGGCAATGTGGTCATCACTGTAGCGCATAACCACAACAGCTGACAAAAGGCTGGGCCTGCCTTTATGAAACGTCCATGCAACGCAGCGGCGGGGTGCGGGCCAGCTGCGCTGAACGCTCGGGGTGTGATGCACGAGTTGGCAGCAGGTTGTTAGTCACCGGAAGCGCTGGGAGGCTGACGTATCAGCCATCCGTTTGATGAAGAGCACCATCCTATGGCACACGGTCTCAGTGAAGGGCTAAATAGTAGTTGCGCTCGAGAGGAGCAGCCATCATGCACCAGATTGTCCCTGATCTCTTTGTTCTGCGCGGATTTCCGCCATACGCCATCAATGTCTATCTCATGGGCGACGTGCTGCTCGACGCCGGAACCCGGTACGCCGGACGCCGTATTGTGCGACAACTCCGTGGACGGCAGGTTCACACCCATGCCTTAACGCATGTCCATGCGGATCATCAGGGGGCGAGCCATTACGTCTGTGGCACCCTTGGGCTGCCATTATGGTGCGGTGCCAGCGAGTCGAGCGCCATGGAACGGGGAGATCTATCGCAGCAGCATCCACATAACCGGGTCACGGCCTTTCAAGAACGGTGGTGGGCGGGTCCAGCACATCCAGTCGCTCGTGCGTTACGCGAAGGCGATGTGGTTGGCGGCTTTACCGTCATCGAAACGCCAGGACACTCACCGGGCCATCTCGCCTACTGGCGTGAATCGGACCGCACGTTAGTCCTCGGAGATGTCCTCGTGAATATCAACTTCTTAACTGGACAACCGAGATTAAGCGAGCCGCCGCGCCAGTTTACCCTTAATGCCACGCAGAATCGAGCGTCGGCACGAAAACTTGCGGCGCTCGCTCCAAAAGTCGTCTGTTTTGGACACGGGCCACCGGTGTACGACGGACACACGGTGGTCGAATTTATTGACCGATTGACCTGAATGCCACCAGGAAGCGCGACACGTCACAACATGTTATGGTGGTGGTCGTTGTGAGGAATCCACGAAAGACATGCCCTGTCCACAGGAAGAGAGGACTGTTTGTCGAAGCGGACTGGTGTACCAAAGAACAGATCGGAAGAGGTCATCGACGGACTATTGGAGATTAGCATCAATGGCCGGGAGTAAGAAAATGGGTAACGTGCTGGCGAACCAAACACAAAAGACTTGGCTTTTAGGAAAGAGCTGCTTGAAGCCGGCAAAGTAGTACCTGTTATAATGGATCTATGTCGACGCCCATTTTAACCACGAAACTGTATATCCCGCTACCGCGGCCGAACGTGGTTCTGCGCCCACGCCTGAGCGAGCGACTGAATGCGGGCCTGCACCGCAAGCTGACCCTGATCTCTGCCCCCGCTGGCTTTGGGAAAACCACGCTGGTCAGCGCATGGCTCGCTCTCTGCGGGCGACCAGTCGCCTGGCTGTCGCTGGACGAAGGCGATAGCGATCCGACCCGCTTTCTGACCTATCTGGTTGCTGCGGTGCAGACGATTGCGCCGACGATTGGCGCAGGGATATTGAGTGTGCTCCAATCGCCGCAGCCACCGCCACCCGAAGCAATGTTGACGGCTTTGCTCAATGAGATCACCACCATCTCCGACCATTTCGTCCTGGTTCTTGACGACTACCACGTGATCGATGCCACACTGGTTGACACGGCCCTCAGCTTTCTGCTGGAGCACCTGCCACCACAAATGCACCTGGTGATCACCACCCGCGAAGATCCCCAGCTCCCCTTGGCTCGGTTCCGCGTCCGGGATCAGTTGACCGAACTGCGTGCCGCCGATTTGCGGTTTACCCCCGCCGAAGCCGCCAGATTTCTCAGCCAGGTGATGGAGCTCGACCTCTCGGCGGAGGACATTGCCGCCCTGGAGGGCCGCACCGAAGGCTGGATTGCGGGGCTCCAGCTGGCGGCCCTCTCCATGCGCGGGCGCGATAACATCGGCCAGTTCGTCAGGGCGTTCGCCGGCGACAACCGCTACATCGTGGACTATCTGGTCGACGAGGTGCTGCAGCGTCAGCCTGAACCGGTGCGGAACTTCTTGCTCCAGACCGCCATTCTCGACCATCTGAATGGCTCGCTGTGTGATGCTGTCACCGGCCAGGAGCGAGGCCAGGTGCAACTCGAGGCCCTGGAGCGTGGCAACTTTTTTGTCGTGCCGCTGGACGATACGCGCCAGTGGTATCGCTACCACCACCTGTTTGCCGAGGTTCTCGCTGCACAGTTGCGGGCGGAGCAGCCCGATCGGGTATCCACGCTGCACCGGCGCGCCAGCACGTGGTACGAGCAGCATGGCTCGGCGGCCGATTCGATCCGGCACGCGCTGGCCGCCCAGGATTTCGGGCGGGCGGCGAACCTGGTCGAGCGGGCATGGCCAGCCATGCGCCGGATGAGACAGGATACCACCTTCCTGGGCTGGCTGAGGGCGCTGCCCGACGAGGTGCTCCACTGCCGGCCCGTGCTCAGCGTTGCGTATGCTCTAGTGGTACTGGCCAGCGGCGAGCTCGCGGGCGTGGAGCACCTCCTGCGCTCCGCCGAACGGTGGCTGGACACGACCGCAGCCATGGGTGCGCGACCGGACGCCCCAGCGGCTGCGATGGTCGTCGTGGACGACGAGGCATTTCGCCATCTCCCGGGTACGATCGCGCTTGCCCGTGCCGGACTGGCCCTGGCGCGGGACGATGTGCCAGCGACCGTGACCTATGCGAGGCAGGCGCTCGATCTCGCACCGGAGGACGACCACCTGACCCGCGGAGGGGCGGCGGGATTCCTGGGACTCGCAGCCTGGACGAGCGGCGATCTCGCGGCAGCGCACCGGACGTATGCCGAGGGCATGGCGCATTTGCAGATGGCCGGGAACATCGCTGACACAATCAATGGCGCCATCACCCTGGCTGCTCTACGGATGGCGCAAGGGCATCTCCATGAGGCGATGCGAACCTACGAGCACGCGTTGCGGCTGGCGACGGCGCACGGCGACCCTGTACTGCGGGGAACGGCAGACCTGTATGTGGGCATGAGCGAGATCGAGTGTGAGCGTAACGATCTGCCTGCCGCCACCCAGCACCTGGCTTCTCAGCAGGTGCTGGGTGAGCACACTGGGTTCCCACAAAACCGCTATCGCTGGCGGGTCGCGATGGCGCGCATACGCGAGGCCCAGGGCGATCTGGCCGGCGCGCTCGACCTGCTCGACGAAGCTGAGCGGCTGTACATGCGTGATTTTTCCCCCAATGTGCGTCCCATCGCGGCGCTGAAGACACGGGTGTGGCTCGCGCAGGGGCGGTTGGGTGCGACCTCAGCTATGGGCGCGAGTTCGCGCACATCACCCTGGCCAGGGTGCTCTTGACTCAGTATACGATCGATCGTGCCGATCACTTTATGCGTGAGACCATTGGACTCCTCGATCGCCTCCTGCAAGCGGCGGAAGCAGGCGAGCGGACGGGCAGCGTGATCGAAATCCTGGTGCAGCTATCTCTCGCCCACCAGGCGCACGGTGACCTCCCTGCTGCCCTGGTGCCGCTCTCGCGTGCCCTGACGCTGGCTGAGGAGGAGGGCTACGTCCGCATGTTTGTAGACGTAGGCGCACCCATGACTGAACTATTGATAAGGATGAAGGATGAAGGCGGAAGGATGAAAGAGTATATTCGCAAATTGCTGGCTGCCTTTGGAAAGCAAGAAGATGTTCATCCTTCATCCCTCATCCCTCATCCTTTGATGGAACCACTGAGCGCGCGTGAGCTTGACGTGCTTCGGCTGCTCAGGACCGACTTGAGTGGCCCGGAGATTGCCCGTGAGCTCATGGTGTCCCTGCACACCCTGCGGACGCACACCAATAACATTTACACCAAGCTCGGGGTGACCAACCGGCGGGCGGCCGTTCGCCGGGCACAGTCTCTCGATGTGTTCTAACGCACCCGCGAACACCACACGCAGCCCCGGCAGGTTTGTCGTACACCTGCCGGGGCTTTTTGTTGCCCACGCAGCATGCCCATTAGAGAGATCAACACATCAATCAACACATGTGGTGATGCCTGCTCATCACATGAGCTTGTATCTTGTGATCGAAGACACGAAGGGATGGAACGAGGTGGATACGCATCCATAGGAGAAAAAGCACGAGGCGCAGCATGAGTGCAACACACCCATCAACGGAGGATCATCACGAGCCTGGACAGTACGAGATTCGCCTTAAGGGACACCTTGATATCCGGTGGGCCGACCAGTTTGCGGGCCTGAGCTTCACCCACGCAAGCGACGGAACAACCATCCTCGCTGGCCCACTCGTCGATCAGGCCGCGCTGTATGGCGTGCTCAGAAACGTGCGTGATCTCGGCCTGCCATTGCTTTCAGTCATTCTCATTGAACCCAAACCGGCGAACGGGCCGGATGGCAACGTGGACACGGATCGCAATCGTTCGACAAAGGAGACAAACCCATGAACGCCAATCGCCAGACCACCGTCATTCAAGAGAACAACAAGGAGCGTAAAATGAAGATAACAACCTCGAAACTCATCCATTGGGCAGGTTTATCCGCTATGGTGGCAGGGATCATTTTCGCGGGCATTCAGCCGATCCATCCACCTGACGTTCTTGCGTCAGTCACCACCACCCCTTGGGCAATCATCACCCCCGTGAAGACGGTGATGTGCCTCCTTTTCCTGCTCGGCATTACGGGGATCTACGCCCGGCAAGTGGAAGAGGCCGGGTGGCTTGGTCTGGCCGGCTATCTCCTGTTGAGCCTCATGTGGGCGCTCCAGATGGCCTTTATCTTCGCCGAAGCCTTTATCTTGCCGCTGTTGGCGACCACGGCACCGACGTTTGTGGAGAGCTACCTCGGGATCGTCAATGGGCACCCCGGCGTGATGAACATTGGAACCCTCGCAGCGATATATAACCTCCTGATAGGGATCCCGTATATGCTCGGCGGGCTGCTGTTTGGCATCGCGACGCTACGCGCCGGCATCCTGCCGCGCTGGCCGGCCGGTTTGCTTGCCGTCGCGGCCGCGGTCACCCCCGCGGCTGCGCTGCTCCCGCACGAGATCCAGCGGTATGCGGGGATTCCGGTGGGGTTAGCTCTCGCTTGGCTGGGCTATGCGCTTTGGTCGGAACGGCGAGCGCACGCCTCGGAAATCGTACCTGGCAGGGCAAGCCCTCAACTCAGCCAAACCGCAGCCGAGTAAGATCGCTGGAAACCGGATGGCGTACACAAGCGGCCACACGGCCGCTTGTCTCATGAGGCCCTTGATTGTCACGCTATCAATTCAATCACCACGGCTGGTGATGACGCCGTACCACCCAGCCCTGTAGCTTCGGAACGTGCGGTGAAACGCACACCGCACTGCCTCTATTCGTCCAAGGAGCTGAAATGAACAATGAGTTAGGGAAATCTATGCCCCAGAAACCCAAAGCGCCATCAGGTTCGGCAAACTGGCTCGTCACCGCACTGATCGTGCTGAGCGCCATTCCGCTCGCCGCCGGCGCCTTCCGCCTGACCCAGCTGGCCAGCGGCGCGGACATCACGCCGGCCAACGCCCGGTTCTTTGCCTCGCCGCTGCCGGTGGTGGTGCATATCGTAAGCGCCGGCGTCTATGCCATCTTGGGCGCGTTCCAGTTCGCACCCGCCTTCCGGCGGCGCCGGCCCGGCTGGCACCGCGCGGCCGGGCGACTCGTGGTTCTCTGCGGGCTGCTCATTGGGCTGTCCGGGCTGTGGATGACCCTGTTCTATCCCTGGCCTAAGGGCGACGGTGCGCTGCTGTATATCTTGCGGCTCGTGTTTGGGTCGGCCATGGTCGTGTCGATCGTCCTCGGCTTTACCGCGATCCGGCGCGGGGACGTAAGGCGGCATCGCGCATGGATGCTGCGCGGCTACGCGCTTGGGCTTGGCGCGGGCACGCAGGCGCTGACTCTGGCGGCCGGGGCAGTGATCCTCGGCCCGCCGAGTGAACTTAGCCGAGCGCTGCTGATGGGCGCAGCCTGGGTGATTAATCTGGCCGTGGCCGAATGGGCCATCCGCACGCGGTCGGCCTCGCCAGCCCGCACGGCATCAGCCGTTGTTTCCCTTCTGCACTGAGCTCAGCCGTCACAGCGGCCTAGAGAGCGCCGCAGAGCTTCGTTCTCAGGCGGGACTGCATGAGGAGCGCGATGCGTGAAACACACATAACGGCAACCGAACACGACACGCCTTGGCGATGTGAGCTTCGCATCAAGGGACACCTGAATAACCGGTGGACCGACTGGCTTGAAGGCCTGACCATCGCGCGAGAAGACAACGGCGAGACGCTGTTAAGGGGTCGGTGGCCGATCAGGCCGCGTTGCATGGCTTGCGAAGGAAAGTGCGTGATGTAGGCATGCCCTTAGTCTCGGTAAGGGGCGTCAGGCCCAGCCAGGCCGATGCGTAAGGTGTCTAACACGGAGTTGCGCCAAGCTGCGAAGACCAGGAGATCTGCCCGTGATACATTTCTCGTCTTTTTCGCACCCTATAGTGACTATCTTGGTTGTGCCGAGCGTTTAGAGTTACCCTAGCGTCATCGTCAATGTACATCAGCTGGTGTAGAGACACCTCAGGAGGAAATGTAACCATGAAAAATTTGATTGCAAACAAGTACGCCACGTTGTCGTTGATCAGTATTATGCTGACAGCGATTATCAGCGCCAGCCACCATGTTTTCAGAGATGGACTCGGGCAGATTGTTCTCTTTCTCATCATCATCCTTCTGCCGTATGTGTT
>WNFV01009433.1_pt1 | contig 12062 bp, 10 predicted proteins | sample 5400101 | NCBI WGS metagenome assembly WNFV01 (sample SAMN13153361, study PRJNA577476) | soil metagenome | isolation source: 115 cm soil or saprolite under grassland replicate 1 | place: USA:California | collected 2016-06-15
ATTACCTTAACCGCATTGGCTACACGCAGGACATCAAGGTGAATAGAGACACACTGCATGGACTTCAACGCGCACATATGCTGACTGTTCCCTTTGAGAATTTGGATATTGGTCTCAAACGCCCTATCCAGCTTGATGAGCAATCTCTTGGGGAGAAAATCGTTATACGCAGGCGGGGTGGATTTTGCTACGAACTAAACGGTTTATTCGCATGGTTGTTGAAAGAGATTGGGTTTGAGGTCATTTATCTCAATGCACGCCATTACTTCGAAGAAGATGATAGATTTGGCATTGACTTTGACCACCTCGCAATGCTGGTGCGCATACCTGCCGAAACTGAACGCTGGTTAGTAGACGTGGGCTATGGCGATAGCAGCATCTCACCGATTAATTTAGATGCTTCCAGTGAACATGTTGAGGGTATAAACAGCTATCAGATCGAACCGTTCAAAGATGGCTTCCAGCTATGGCGGAGAAATTTTGACGGGAGTCGCACTAGATTGTATTATTTCGATCTAGCGGCGCACAGTTTTCCCTCCGAGTATGAAGCGGCCTGTCTTTATCATCAAACATCACCAAAGTCTACATTCACACAAAAGCGTATTATCTCGCGTCTTACTGAAAATGGACGCATCTCACTTGATGACAACAAATTAATTGTTAGCAAAAATGGAAGTCGTGAAGAAATTCCGGCCACAGAAGATGAGAGGGCGTTTCTCTTAAAAGAACATTTTGGGATTGTCCTGTAAAAAGCCTTGCGAATTCCATCCACAAGGCTTGATCATTTCTACTTTCTTTTTCTCGACTTTTCCTTTTTGGGTTTCGCGGCAAGCGGTGCGGATCTTATATTGCTCTTATCAGTTTCCACTGCATATGCATATCTATCGCGTAAGCTGACTGGCTTTAACTGCGTGGCACGTATGCGTAAATTAAGCATTTCCACAAAGACTGAAAAACCCATTGCGAAGTAAATATAACCCTTTGAGATGTGTTGGTGAAGTCCTTCAGCGACGAGGGTAAAGCCAATAAGCAGAAGGAAGCTAAGAGCTAACATCTTGATCGTTGGATGGCGTTCAACAAACTGACCAATCGGACCGGACGTGAAGACCATTACACCTGCAGCCAAAACCACTGCGATGATCATAATCATGACTTCATCGACCATGCCGATCGCAGTGATGACCGAGTCAAGCGAAAAGACGATATCCAGCAACATGATTTGTATGACGACGCTAATAAATGAGGATGCCGCTTTTGCAGTCGCATGTCCCGGCTCGCCTTCCAAATTATCATGAATTTCAAAGGTGCTCTTACCAAGCAGGAACAATCCGCCTGCTATTAAGACCAAGTCACGTCCTGAAATATCGAGGGTAAAGATTGAGAAAATCGGATCCTGAAGTCTGATGATCCATGAAAGGGAGAGTAACAATAGTACGCGAGTGATAACAGCCAGGCTAATCCCCGTGACTCGCGCACGTTTTTGTTCACTACGCGGCAATTTGCCCGCCATGATTGAGATAAAGATTACGTTATCCACTCCCAATATAAGCTCGAGTGCTACAAGGGTAATGAGCGCAATCCATGATGCCGGTTGAGTAATCCAATCCACGTTATTTACTCCTTTATATAGAATTGTCAAATTCTAACGGATTTTAGGAGAACTGAGCTCAGGGATTTCCCGATGAAGATCAGCAACTAAAACAGATCGCGCTGTTTTAATCCCACCACGAAAGTGTGGCCCAAAGGAGCGAATTCGGGAAAGGCATAATCCAGCGCAAAGATTTCAAAGCCTGCTTTCCAGACTGAGTGTCGAATAAACTTTGGTGTACGCGGAATAGCTGGAATAGTGAAGCGCGAAGCGATTGCATACAGCCAACCAAGTGGACTGAGGGCATTAGGCCAGGTGACGATCAAATGTCCAGTGTCTTCCATGTATTTGCATAGTTCAGTGAAGAGCGGCAATGGATTGGGATAATAATCCAGCACTCCGATACAGGTCACTATAGGCCATCGTCTACCAGAAAGTTGTTGAGATTCCGAAGTGAATTCAGCTAAGAGATTCTGCTGCTTGACTTTTTTCTCTGCTAGAGAGAGCATTTCGGGAGAAATATCATAAGCAGTTACCTGACAACCGCGCAGGAGATGGTCGAGTGTGGTGCGACCTGTGCCGCATCCATAATCCAAGACCAAGCTGCCAGTTGGAACCATCCGTCGGATTACACGTAGTTCGTGCTCACCAATAAATGCGGTTATGGGGTTGTCATAATGCGCGGCGCGGGAATTGAATCTTTGACCTATCTGATCGAAGCGCGTCATATTCTCATCTCCATAACCTGCCATGAAACAAAACCGACAAACCGCACCAGCCAGAAGGCGATCAGGCGATAGGTCAAGGCCGCGGCAACTGCGACCGCACCCGGCGCGCCCAACCGGGAAAAGACCACGGCCAATGAAACATCTGCAAGCCCTAGTCCACCAGGCAATGCCGCTAATCCACTCAAGATCATCATGAGTCCATATCCCGTTAGCAGGATACCAGGAGAAATAGCATAATGAAATGCAATGAAACACATACCGAGTGAGATGATATCCAGTGACACGCGACCGATAGCAGTACCTAACAAGTATCCGCGCGGAATCCGCTCCATTTCATACAGGCCAGCGTAGAAATTATCGAGTCGGGCTTCCAAGTCTTCCATTCGAAACACGGGGCGATGAAGCGCTTTCATGATCCGATTCCAGCGGATTGCCAGCCAATTCGCCCAACGGCGGCCCTTCTTTTTGTCGTGCACACCTCTGAAGAATAACAATCCGACGACCACAATGGATATTGTCACACTGGCCAGAAGCGCGAGCCTACCTAAATTAAGACCGCGGCCCTGGATCAAATACCACACGCCATAGACGGAGGCAGTAATCATGGCAGTCGCAAGGTACAAGGATTCCATTAGCAGCGTAAAACTGGAAGCCTCAATGGAAAAAGCATTCCGTTTCAGCAGGCGAGCGCGCAGGATAACTCCGCTCAACCCACCACTCGGCAAAGCAACCTCTATGAAAGCCATAGCCGGCAGAAGCGCCATTAACTGCCAGAAAGTGATCCTCCCTTGAAATGGCTGTAATAGAAGATAATTCAGTGCAGCCAGGCAACTATATGAAATTACTTGGGTCAAGACTGCGAACCCGATCCATTCCCATCCTGCCTGCTTGATAAGAACGGCCACGTTTCGCAACTCTCTCAGGAGCGGCCAAAAAAGATACACCACTACACCGAAAGCTAGAAGAGCAAAGAGGCGCTTGAGCCATGTAGAAAGCAAGGCGTGTGATGACGAGAGGGACGTGTCCACAGGGGCTAAATTGCCATGATCTGATCGCATAAAATCTATTACTTTCCTTGATGAGACTACTTAATCAACAAGATGTGCCAGCCAGTTCTGGAGATCATGATTCCGGCCTGGTGGATCTCAGCCGCAAAGGAAAATACGCTTGGATAGCTTTGAGATGCCAGATCCAGCCGGGCTCGAAAAATACGCGGTGCAAATGAAGATCCGGAGGGATAGAGGGTCATCTTTTCTAAATCCCCGTTCGGAAATTTCAGGCGGAGAACGCAGCTCACATCCGGCAAGATGTCCTTTCGCATCTCAAGAGTTAAGGAGATATCATCGCCCGCTCGAACCGCCCGCCAACCGATCAAGGAGTTGCCCTTAACCGAAAGATCCTCCGGGCGGAAATCATCTTGGCTAGAAACATTGGCCATATTCTGAGAGAAGAGAGGGACAAGATCAGTGGAGGTAGGTAGCACGACCTGCATCGGTAGCAGCGCGAAGATTTCATCACTCCGTGCAAAGCTTGGCAGAAAACGACCCAGCAAAAAATCCTGGGTGGGATAATCTTTGATAGCCTGGTACTTGGTGGCAATGAGATTAGCATCCATTGATAAATAGCCCCACGCGTTGGGCGTCATTTCCAAATGCCTTGGTGGAAGCAGGATCTGCTTATAGTGTTTTCCACGCGGTTGTGGGTAGGATTCATAATGCACGATGTAACCCCACATTTGAGGATCATAATCGGGATACTGCGTTTGCAGGACCGCAAGAGCCATTTGTACAAAGTTACTCGTTGCTGCGTGATCCAGGTTCTGATCCGCTGGGTGAGGCAAAACAATTAAGTCTGGGCGGAATGTATTGATGATGTCTTCCAAATTGTTCAAAAGATTATTTCCGCAATAACTAACACCAGATTGATAAGTATCTGGATAAGGGTTCATGCTTGACTTCGTATAAGATGAGATATAAGGACAATTTTTATTCCAATCCTGCAACCACATCGAATCCAGCCCTCGGTCTGGATATCCCAAATAGATCGCGTCCTTACTCGGTAATCCAAGATCTTGAAGCGCGGCGAGGGACTCAGCCTGCCGCCGCTCACCCATAGCGATATAATCCTGGCCATGTGGGGATACTTTTTTGCTCACGAGTTCTGGCGCTAACCGTTGTCCGTCCCCATTCGTCACTACGACTACCTTAATTTGAGAACCCTGCGCCAGCCCTTTTTGAATCAGCCCACCGGCCGCAAGTGTCTCATCATCAGGATGGGGAGCCACTACCAATATACGACGATAATTCTCGAGAAAGAGCATGGGCATATTAGCTAATTCTCTCTTGACACCCGATGTGGGGTCATCAACCAGGCTACTCTGTGGGAGAACGAAAGCCATGAGCAACATAATTGAAATTAGTAACATAATTCTTTTTCGGACTTTGTTCTTTACTTTTACCCATCCTGCGGTCAAATACCATGCACGGATGATTTGGGCATACATCCGCAATCGCCACACGCCCGTATAAAGAGGGTCACGGTGAAATTCGCTCGGTGGATGCCATACGCCATGCAATGAAACAATCTTAGTCTCGTAACCCGCATATCTAGCAGCCATTGTAAGTGCAGTTTCAAAACCGTAACCAGCGGCCGCTCTGGCATCAACATAGCTTAATATCTCTGTCTTAAGACATCTCTGACCTGAGAGCCAGGGAGTGATCCAGTGAGAAAAATCGGTCAGGATATGCCCCCCCTTAAACAAACCCAGGCTCATATCCGCCCTATGTTTCAGCACTGGCTCGATCAGTGCGTGAATATGAGATGCTGCCAAGCCAACCAAATCGGCATCAAGGAGAAGCAATATGGGAGCCTGTGTGGATTCGAATGCTGTGAAGATAGCTTGTCCCTTCCCCATCTTTTCAGCATGCTGAATCAAGCGAATGCGTGCATCTCTTTCGGCGAACTCCTTTACCCTGATCGCGGTGAAATCCTTGGAACCATCATCAACGACAATGATTTCGCTAAGGATATCAACCTCGCATAGCACTCCTAGAACGCGTGATATCCCTTTTGCCTCATTGTAAGCTGGGACAATTGCAGCAATCATCGCAGCATCCTGTTTATGATCAGGCGAACTTTTGGACATATCGAGATACTTGTAAGCCTTATTTTAGGACAATCTTTTAGATTTTAGGAAAGGGTACTCTCAGAAAAAAAGAATCTGGCAGAATATCCTACCTATATACTATCCTCCTTACATTAATTTTCAGGTTAATAAATCGAATGCTTTCCGGGGATCGCCTGTGAAACCCGTCCCTCGATCAAAAGTGAAACGAGTGCGTTTGACTTCCTTGATCCTAATGGACACTCCGGAAATTAAGTGCATGGTTTGTAAAAAGTTGCCTCTTTGAATGAAGGGCTCGCAGGTTAATGCTAATTCAATAGGTACCTGTAAACTTTGTTCCGCTCTTGTCATGCTAGAATACAGTTGCATATAATGGCAATCTTCAATACACTAAGGAGGTATTCATATGAAAAGACTTTCCATTTCCAAGATTCTCGTGATGTTACTATCAATCGTGGTGCTGGCAATATCAGTTGCAGCTGGCCCAGCACCCCAACAACCAAACGTGACCTTTACACAAGTAGGGGTGTTTCCGACAACAATGCAGGTTGGCGAGTCGTATACCGTGCTTGTAGAGGTGACAAGCGATATACCTTTTATCTTTAGCGCCGCCTTGCCATCCGCTTTTTATCCGGGGCGCTATGTGGTTGCCGCACAGGGTGACCACAGTGGTCCAGGGAGAAGTGCAAAATTGTACATCACCTTTACGGCAAAAGATTCCACAGCGCAACTGCCCGGTGGGGTCGCACCAGTTGCTGTCGTTGCAGGAGCGCATTTCAAGGGCGGCTTTGTTGCGACTCAACGCTTTGATTTTCTTGTCGCTGTACCTTGAATATATTAAATAACGAGGCGACCTTCCGGTCGCCTTGTTAATTTTAGCGAATTTTAAACATCTGCATCAATTTCATTGCCAAGTTCAAGTCACCGGCTAATTTGAGCTTGCCTTCCATAAATGCTTTCATCCCGTCAAGTTCACCGGTGAAGATCTTCACATAATCACTGGAATCAGCAGTAAGTGTCATTTTAGGGGTTGCATATGTTCCTCGCGACACATCCACTTTCCCATCCTTAATTGCTGCATACCATTCACCGGGTTCTGCACCCGTGAATTTGAACTGAATAACCGCGTCCACTCCGGCTGCTTTTTCTGGGATGAATGCGCCTGGCATTTTGGACATCAGGTCTGCTACTGTGAGAGGCATAACTATAGTCTCCTTGTTGTTTTTCATGTCGTTGCGAGGAGCCGTTATGTGGCGACAAAACAATCCCTGCCACACTAGGAGATTGCTTCGTCGGAAAAGCACCCTCCTCGCAATGACGGTTAGTTCTGTAGATTCTCAAATATCGCTGCGGCTCCCATACCACCGCCGATACACATCGTAACCATTCCATATTTTAACTTGCGACGACCCATCTCGTAGATCAGTTGCGTGGTCAACTTCGAGCCTGTGCATCCAAGCGGATGACCCAGCGCAATCGCGCCACCATTAACGTTGACCTTGTCCTGGTCAATCTCAAGGGACCGCAACACAGCCAATGACTGGGCGGCGAAGGCTTCGTTCAATTCTATTAGGTCAATGTCTTGCAGAGATAAACCAGCCTTCTTGAGAGCCTTCGGAATGGCAGCAACAGGACCAATGCCCATCAGTTCGGGTGGAACTCCTGCGACGGCGAAGGTGACGAAGCGTGCCAAAGGTGTGAGTCCGAGTTGCGCGGCGCGCCGCGAGGACATAACCATCACCGCCGCGGCACCGTCTGACATCTGCGATGAGTTGCCCGCAGTTATTGTGCCACCTTCTTTAAACGCTGGTTTGAGTTTGGCAAGAGCCTCTGGAGAGGTATCCGCACGTGGGCCTTCATCGCGATTTACTGTGAATTTTCTGTTCATAGGCTTTTCGTCCGCGCCGAGTTCGGTGAGCTCTACATCTATCGGGACAAGTTCAGGGTCAAACCGACCGGAATCAACGGCCTTTGAAGCCTTCTGGTGACTCTTCAGCGAGAAATCATCCTGGTCCTCACGGCTGATGTCATATCTTGCTGAGAGGTTTTCTGCGGTGAGCCCCATATTGGTGTAATAGTGCGGCAAATCCTGCGCGAAGTGCGGATTGGGTGAAAACTTATAACCCATCATTGGCACCATCGACATGGATTCCACCCCACCACCAATCCCAACTTCGATTTCTCCAGCTTGGATGGCATGAGCCACATGAGCAATGGACTGTACTCCTGAAGAACAGTAACGGTTTATCGTTTCGGCGGGGACACTATCAGGTAAACCCGCTCGTAAGACAATCATACGCGCCACATTCATACCCTGTTCACCCTCAGGAAAGGCACAGCCGAAGACTACATCTTCGATCTCGGCAGGTTCGAGATTCGGCGTTCGTTGGACAAGCTCTTTGATAACGGTCGCAGACATTTCGTCAGGGCGAACCGAAGAAAGTCCTCCGCGTTTGGCTTTGCCCACGGGAGTCCGGACAGCGCTTACAATAACTGCTTCTTTCATAGTAACTCCTCTCACCTGTGTACATGTATACCAGTAGACAAGTAAATACGTACACAAGGCAATACTAATTCCTCAACGGTTTGCCCGTCTGCAACAGTGCCCACATTCTGGCTTGAGTTTTCTCTTCACCGCATAGCGACATAAATGCTTCACGCTCAAGGTCAAGGATGTATTGTTCACTAACCCATTGCGGTTTGGTAAGACAACCACCTGCCATTACGTAGGCTAGCTTGGTTGCAATATGCGCGTCATACTCTGTAATGTAATTGCCTTCCTTGAACATCCATGCACCGATCTTCATTGCGCCGTACATATCTCGACCAGGCGCATAAATCATCTCAGGTGCAGGTGGCTTATATCCAGACGCTGTCATATGCAGGACTTCATTCTTTGCTTCGGTGAGCAGGTGATCACGATTCATCACGATTCGGTCACACGGACCGAGGATCGCCATGTCCTTCGCTTCATAAGCAGATGTGGCGACCTTTGCCTGGCCAATCTGTAGGAACGCACGCTGGATAAATGGGAAGGGCTCGGCGTTTTCTGTCTTCATCGCAGGATTAATAATACGGCGCATGATTTCCTTTGTGCCCGCGCCCGCAGGGATGACGCCTGCGCCCAACTCAACCAGACCAATATATGTTTCTGCCGCAGCAACAACTCGTGACGCGTGCATCGTTACTTCACAGCCACCACCGAGCGCAAGTCCTGCAGGCGCAACGACGACAGGCTTCGGGAAATAACGCATTCGCATGTTCAGGTCTTGTAGTTTCTTAGCAGCCGCCTCAAGTGTATCCCACATCCCTTGTTGGGCAGCGACTACAACCATGAAAAGGTTTGCGCCTGCGCTGAAATTCTCGGCTTCGTTGCCAATGACCAAACCATCAAAATCACTTTCCACGCGGTTGAGGGCCTCACTCGTAATATTGAAAATATCATCATCGAGTGAGTTCATCTTGGTGTGAAATTCAACCAATGCCACGCCGTCGCCAATATCATAGAGCGAGGCACCCGCGTTCTCGCTAATCACTTTCTTCGTCGTCTTCAAATCGCTCAACAGCACCATGCCTTCAGACCGCTTGATCTGGACATACTTCTTTGCGGTCACATCGTACACACCCACCTTGTTCCCATTCTCGTATCGATAAAACGTCTCAAACCCCAACTTCAACATGTCTTCTACCCAATCGGCAGGCACGTAGCCCAGAAGCTTCATACGTTCAACCGACTTAGCTACGCCGAGCATATCCCATATTTCAAATGGTCCCGCCTCATGCATGAAGCCCCAGCGGACGGCATCGTCAATCGGCTTTACAGTATCCGCAACTTCGGGAATGATAGATGACACGTACTGGAACGATTGGTAAGTCAACGCTTTGACAAGATTCGCAGCTTTGTCATCCGCTTCAAGCAGGACCCCCAGCCTGCCTCCGAGATCCTCGGCCTCTTTCGCCGGATTGATAGAGTCGAAACGCGGCTTGGTCGGTGGAACATGTTCCAGCGTGTTCAAGTCCAGAGTCCAAAATTCCTTTTTGCCATCTTCGCCGCGTACTTCCTTGTAGAAACCGATTTTGGTCTTATTGCCAAGCCAGCCGCGCTCGACCATTGTCGCAATCAATTTATTCGGTGCTTCGGTTTTGAGATATTCCTGCCCCAACTTATCGTACGGAATTAACGGCGCTAGATTCTTGCCAACATGCTCCCAGACATCTATGCCAACCAAATCCATTAGCCTGAATGTCGCCGTTTTCGGGCGGCCAATCAAAGGTCCAGTGATGGAATCGACTTCGTCAATGGTGTAGCCATTCTTGAGGATAAAGTCCATGGCGAAGGCGCCTGTCCCAAAAGCAACGCGATTGCCAATGAAATTGGGTGTATCTTTACAAAGCACGATCCCTTTGCCGAGACGATATTCACCAAAGTGACTGATGAACTCAGTGACTTCGGGTAAAGTATCTACAGTCGGGATTACTTCGAGTAATTTCAAATAGCGTGGTGGATTAAAAAAATGAGTGCCAAGGAAATGTTGCCTGAAGCCATCGGAACGGCCTTCAGCGATATCCTTGACTGGAATGCCCGATGTATTCGTAGTGACAATTGCGTTCGGCTTACGGACTTCATCAATGCGCACCATCAAGCCCTGCTTGATTTTCAGGTTCTCGATGATCGCTTCAATGATCCAATCCGCTTCAGCGACCGCGCCAAAATCATCTTCAAGGTTGCCAAGCTTGACCAATGTTTTCAACTCAGGTGACATCAAATTGGCGGGTTTGGCTTTTAAGCACCGATCCCAGCCCTCGTTAACGATCTTATTGCGCGCCGTTTTGTCGCCTTCAGGTGCATCTTTTGGGACGATATCCAGCAATGTGACAGGCACACCCGCATTGGCAAGATGAGCCGCCAGCGCCGCGCCCATCGTGCCAGAACCAATGACGACGGCTTTATGAATGTAATATTTCATGGTTTCCTCCGATACGTTGGGGCGACCACAACGGTCGCTCAGGGACAGGGGCAAGCTCAATCCCTACGCGTTACCTCAACTCCGATCCCGAATATCCAAGAATCTGCCGCGCTACTACCAGCCGATTGATCTGCCCGGTGCCCTCGTAAATATCCGTGATTTTCGCATCGCGGAACCATTTCTCGAGCAGAAATTCTCGGCTATAGCCAAGCGGACCTAAAATCTCAACGGCTTTCTGCGTGAGCTTTGTAGTGACATCGCCCGCTTTGTCCTTGCACATCGAAGACTCCAACGCATTAGGTTTCTTGTGATCGGCCATACATACAGCTTTGATGACCATCAGCCACGCGGACATGAGCATAATTTCCATATCAATAACTTTGCGTTCGATAGCCGCCACGAGCGGACGAGTCGCGTCAAACGTTGCCATCGCGCGCTTGAAACCAGTTGTAGCCTGTTCAACAAAAGGACTGCCGAGGATGTGGTCATAAGGCACGCGCGCATCCACAAGTGAGATTACAGCTGTATCACTTACGCGGATTCCCAGCTTGTGTTCCAGCTTGACGACACTCACACCGGGAGTCCCTGCTTCGACAACGAAGGCACGCATCCCTGCACGGCCTGCAGTGGGATCAATGGATGCCCAAACAACAATAAAGCCTGCGCGCGGATAGCCGATGTATCGGAGCCGGCACCTGCTTCGGTCATGCACATCGCAGCAAGAGTGGGCTTTTCACCGCCGAAGCGCACTAGGAATTTTGCTTTCTGTTCGGCCGTCCCCGCAGCTTGAATAGCAGCCGCACCGAGTCCGCCGCCAGGAGTAACGAGGTACATCCCTACATCGCCCCACGCTAGCATCTCAATTTGAGATGCAAGGATTTGATATGCAATCGACGGTCTTTTATCTTTTGGCTCGCCGCCATGGTCTCCATCTCCTCCATTGGAAGGTGGGCGATCCTTTGGTGCAAGCGATCCCGCGCCTGTAGCCTTCAAGGCACTATGCATGAACTCAATGTAATCCCAGGGGATTTCGTGTTCGTGCTCATCGAAATAACGTGAGCGCGAGCGCATCATCTCTTCGGCGACGGTTTTCAAAACAAATTGTGTTTGCACAACCGGTTTAGGTGATTCGAATTCAATGGACATTGTTCCTCCGTAACCCACTTTCTACTTTCCATAGGTGGCGAGTGGAAAGTGGAAAGTAGGGCTAGACAATCGCCAGCCCAACCAACATGGCAAAACCGCGGCCATTACGCATCCACATTTCAACAGGATGTTCACGGATGTACCCGTGGCCGCCAAGGATTTGCACACCGCGGTCGGTGACCATCATGGCCATATCCGCTGCACCGGTGAAGGCGAGATAAGCTTGTTTGAACGCTTCTTCCTTGCCATTGTCGAGTAACCACGCGGCTTCCCAAGTGAGTAATCGCATGGCTTCGATTTCAGTTGCCATCTCTGCGAGCATGAATGCAATCGCCTGTTTCTGGGCAATCTTCACGCCAAACGCTTCACGCTCTTTGGCATAATTCATACTGTATTCAAGCGAAGCCTTCGCCACACCGATAGCGGCTGAGGCGGAGGCAATCCTCATCGAAGCGAGCACCGGTTCAAAGTCGTGGCCTGATGTGCCGCCCAGCCGGCTTGACCCGGGG
>WNFV01011874.1_pt1 | contig 12061 bp, 13 predicted proteins | sample 5400101 | NCBI WGS metagenome assembly WNFV01 (sample SAMN13153361, study PRJNA577476) | soil metagenome | isolation source: 115 cm soil or saprolite under grassland replicate 1 | place: USA:California | collected 2016-06-15
CGCGACCGAGGTGCCGGATTCGAGCTGCGTCTCGTCTGTCTGCGTCACCTCGTTCACTATGACGCTTTTCCGCGCCGCGCCTCAGCTGGCCATACTTAGGGGCCGGCTCGGATTCAACCGCCGAGGAGGGCGCCCTGGAGCGAGCGCAGGAGCCAGAGCCCCGTCAGGAACGCGTAGCCGAGCGCCGGCAGGAACAGACCGAGCACCGCGAGGAGTTGAAGCAGTCCAGACTGGCTCGGCACCGGGGTAGCGAGGAGGACGAGCGAGGCGACGACGGCGTTGACGAGTCGAGCCGTGACCGAGCGCGGGCCGAGCCCGGGGAAGCGCAGGTCGGTCCAGAGCGCGAGCGACGCGGCGCCCAGGACCAGCGCGATCATGAAGGACGTGGGATCCATCAGCTCCAACTCAAGCGGTAGGCGCGGCTAGAGCCGCTACCTGATCGACCGGATCGAGCTCGCCGGACGGTCAGGCACTCTCTCATCCGTGGCTGCACCGACCGTCTTCGTGGACGCGGAGAACGTTCGCCGGTCGACCTGGCCGAACGTCACCCGCGCGGAGCTCGTCGAGCTCGGCTGCGCGTGGGCGGCCGAGGAGCGCGTGCGCGCGGTGATCGTCTTCGACGGCCCCGCGCCGGGAGTGGGCGTCGGTGAGCAAGTCCTGACCGAGCATTGCGCGGTCGTCGGGACGGACGGCGAAAGCGCCGATTCGTGGATTGCGCGTGCGACCCGCAGCGCCGGCAGGTTCTGGCTCGTGACCTCCGATCGAGGCTTGCGTGCACAAGCCGGGGAGGGCGCCGAGCGGGTCATCGGCGGCGGCAGGTTCCTGAAGGAGCTCCGGAACACCGTCTGACCCTATTTGCAGCGGTCCGCCGCCTGCTCTGCTACGGTTTGCATTCGTCGCTGGAAGCTAGGCCCATGCTGGCAGTTCGGCTCTGCACTCGGCGACGGAGACTTATGGTCGACAAATCCGTCAAGGTGGCGCTGATCTGCGCGGTCGGAGCCCTTACCGTCACTCGCTCGCAGGCTGCGCCGGCGACGAAGCGCGCAACCCGCGACACGCGCGCCGCGCAAGTCCTCGTCGAGCGAATCCAGGTCTACAAGCGCGTCACGTGGCACTGGCAGCGCGTCATGGGCCTCCCGCGCGCGCCGTTTGCGAACTCCGCCTCTCGCGCCACCGATCTGACGTACACGCGATGGGTTCTCAGGCTCTGGAAACGCCGCGCGGACCGGTTGGTCGCCCGCGCGAAGCAGCCGCCGCACAAGGCGGGCTGGCGCTGCATCCACGCCTACGAGGGCGGCTGGCACTCCAACACGGGCAACGGCTACTACGGCGGGCTCCAGATGGACCTGTCCTTCCAGCGTCGGTACGGGGCCTACCTGCTCCGCCGCAAGGGCACGGCCGACAGGTGGTCGCCGATCGAGCAGATGTGGGTCGCCGAGCGTGCGCATCGGAGCGGGCGCGGCTTCTACCCGTGGCCGCACACCGCCCGGTACTGTGGCCTTATCTAGCGCCCCTTCAGGAAATGCCTTCCCGCTTCTGGCCCGCCATCACGCTGCGCCATGAACCAACCTCGGCCGCGACCCAGGCAAATCCAGCCTGGGCCACGGCCGAGTGCGGCCCCTGGCTTTGGTGCTGACGACCCAGAAGCTGGGAAAACATTCCCTGAAGGGGCACTGCCCCTAAAACGTTACGCGCACAGCGGATCGGAGAGTTAAGGTCAACGTATGAGCGAAGACCTGATCGCACGCCTGTTCGAGCACGGCGAGGAGCATGGCTGCGTCCACCTCACCGAGCTCAACGAGACCGTCCAGGCACTCGAGCTGGACGAGGACGACATCGAGGCGCTGTTCGAGCGGCTCGACGCCGCCGGGATCGAGCTCAGCGACGACTGCGCACGTCGGCACGAGACAGACGACGGGACGGACGCCCACTACGCGAACAGCGACCTCGCAGCATCGACGACGGACGCGCTGCAGCTCTTCCTCAACGAGGCGGGGCGCTACCCGCTGCTCACCGCGGCGGAGGAGGTCGAGCTCGCAAAGCGGATCGAGCGCGGCGACAAAGAGGCGAAGGACCGGATGATCAACTCGAACCTCCGCCTGGTCGTCTCGATCGCGAAGAAGTACCAGGGCCACGGCCTTTCGCTCCTCGACCTGATCCAGGAAGGCATCATCGGCCTGATCCGCGCGGTCGAGAAGTTCGACTACCGCAAGGGCTTCAAGTTCTCGACGTACGCCACGTGGTGGATCCGGCAGGCGGTCCAGCGCGGCGTCGCCAACAAGTCGCGCACGATTCGGATCCCGGTCCACATCGCAGAGCGGGAGCAGAAGATCAGCCGCGCCGACCGCGAGCTGACCGCGAAGCTCGAGCGCCCGCCCACCGACGAGGAGCTCGCGAAGCACACGAAGCTGCCGCTCAAGCAGGTGCGGGAGGTGCGCGAGGCGGCGCGTGCGGTCACGAGCCTGGAGAAGCCGCTCGGCGCCGACGACGACTCAGCCGTCTACGGTGACCTGATCGCGAGCGAGCAGGCCGCCGTCGAGGAGGAGGTGCACGTGTCGCTCACCGTCGATGCGTTGCACCGCGCGATCCAGGAGCTGCCGGAACGGCACGCCGAGATCATCAAGCTCCGCTACGGCCTCGACGGCGACAGCGAGCCGAAGTCGCTCGAGGAGATCGGCCGGATCCTCGGCATCACCCGCGAGCGGGTGCGCCAGCTCGAGACGGAAGCCCTGCGCAAGCTCGCCGAGAAGCGGGAGCTGGCAGGCCTCGAAGCCGCGTAACGCCTTCTAGTCGCCGACGACCTTGACGACCCAGCGCCGGTCGCGCTCGCGGTCGAGCTCGATGAAGAGCACGCGTTGCCACTGACCGAGCGCGAGCTCCCCGTCGGAGACCGGCACTGCCTCGCCGGCCGAGCCGAGCAGCATCGACATGCAGTGCGAGTGCCCGTTGCCGAACTCCATGTCCTCGGCGCAGACGTTCTCCGTGCGTTTGTCCCAGTCGTCGTGGGCGTAGTAGGCGTCGCTCGGGACGAGCCGCTTGAGCATCGTCGCGAAGTCCTCGAGGAACCCGGACTCGAACTCGTTCACGCGAACGGCGCACGTCGTATGAGGCGAATAGACGCACGCGATCCCGTCGCGGACACCCGACTGCCGGACGGCCTCGTTCACCTCGTCGGTGATGTCCGTGATCTGGAGGCCACCGGCGGTGCGGAAGTGCCTCTCGTGCTGAAAGACCTTCAAGACGCGCGGGATTGTATCCACCTCGGTTTCAACTTCCGCCGAGAACCGTGCCTGCTTCAGCGAATCGTGAGCGGCGTCCCGACCGGCATCAGCTTGTCGAGCCGAACGATGTCGCGATTCCGCAGGCGGATGCAGCCGTGCGAGATCCGGCCCGGGATCAGCTCGGGCCGGTTCGTTCCGTGGATGCCGACGAACCCTCCGGCCGGCCAGTCGGTGAGGGTCGGCGAACGCGCGCTCGTCCCGAAGGCGATCGGCCCGTAGAACGGACTGCGGTAGTCGGTCAGTCGGTTCCTGACATAGAACTCGCCCCGCGGCGTCGGCGAGCTCGGCGTGCCGACGCCGATCGGCGCCGAGAAGACCGGCCGTCCGTCGCGGAGCAGGGTCACCGTCAGCCGGCGGAGATCGACGACGAGATGCGTCCGCACCTCGACATAGCCGCCGAGCGCGCCGCGCGGAACCCAGCCGGTCGTGCCGTTCGGAAGCACTGGCAGCCGAACCTTGAGCCACACGCCGCCGCTCTCGTCGTGGGCGCGGGCCAGGACGAGGAGGATGTTCGCCGTTCGCTCCGGCGTCGACCGGCCGATCCGGGCAATCACGGCGGCTCTGCGCGACGGCTTCGTGCGGGCGGCGATCGGACGCTCGACGGGCGCCCATTCGATCGCCGTCGACCCGCCGCGCAGCGGACGCGGCGTCGGCACGGTGAACGCCGGTGGCACCGGCGCCGGCAACTCCGCGGGCGTCGCCGCAGCGGGCGTCGCCGCAGCGGGCGCGACCGTCGGCGGCGCCCGCGTTCCCCGGAGAGCCGCGGTCAGCACGCTCACCGCAACGACGGTTACTGCACCTGCGAGGGCGATCTTCCATCGCCGGCGCATTCGCACCCCTCCGCGTCAGCCCGTATACCGCGGCCGTCGCCTTCTGCGGGTCGTGGCGGGCCGCCGAGCGATGAAGCGGGTAGAAGCGACGACTCGAGCGACTTGGTCGAGCGACTTCGGCTCGTCGAACGCCGCTGCGACCGGCCGGAAGCCTGCGATCCGCCGAGCCCAAGCCGCGTGTCGCGCCTCGACCGTCAGGAGCGAGAACACGGCCGCTACCAGCCTGCGGTCGTCGAGTTTTGGCGCTTGTCCGGAAAGCAGCGCAACGGTCAGATCCTCCATCGCGACCGCGGTCTTGAGGAATGCGGTTCCGCGCTCTGTGATTCCGTGGAAGTCGAAGAACGGTCGCTTCGTCGCCTTGCCGCCGAGCACCGTCTTCAGGATCTTGACGTGGGCGAGCTCGTGAGCGCCGAGGACATGCGCCCAGTGCGCGGCCTCCGGCTTCATCTTCTTCACCGTTCCCGACTGGACGGCGCTGACGTAGAACGACGACTGCAGGTACTCGAAGACGAGGTCGAAGTTGAGGATCTTCGTATCGGTGAGCGCCGCGTCCGCAGACGGCGCAGCCGCGAGCGCGGCGAGCAGGGCGCTGCCGCCGAAGGCCGCTCTGCGCAGGAACTGCGCGCGGGACTCGCCGTAGAGCGACGCCACGCTCTCGAGGATCGCGCCGTCCCGGTCGAGCTCCTCGAGCGTGAGCGCCGCGCCGAGCTCGAGCTCGGCGTCTCTGTCAGCTGCGAAGGACAAAGCCTGTCCTCTTCACGCTCGCCATTGCCGCGGCCGCGGACTTCGCGGGATCGGCGGCCTTCGGCGCGGGCAGCTTGCCTGCGATCGCCCGCAACCACGCCGCGTGACGGGCGTCGACGGAGACGATGCGGGCGGCGGTCGGAATCCGCCGCCGCGTCAAGTTCGCGGCCTCGCCGATCAAGGCCGCAGTTGCCGTCTCCTCCAGCTCGATCGCGCGCGCGACGAACGCTCGATTGCTTCGCGTCGCGTCGCCGAAGCGCAGCTTCGGCCTTGGTCGCGCGGCTTTCCCGAGCGCGCGCTCGAGCAGCTCGACATGGGCTCGTTCTTGGTCGCCTGCGACGCGCGCGAACGTCTTCACCTCGCCGGTCAACGACGCGCTCGATCCGGCCGCTGCGTAGAAGCCCTCCTGGAGATACTCGAGGAGGAGGAGAAAGTTCAGAATCCGAACGTCTTGAGCATGTGACGGCGGAGCGGCAGCGGCCGTCGGAATGCCATCGGTCAGGCCGATTCCGACCGCGACCGCGCCACTCGCGAGGAGCGCCCGCCGGAGCAGATGCATGCGCGTCAGCCGAACGTCGCCACGTTGAGGCGCGGGTTCTTCCACAGTCTCAAAGTCGTTACCCGCTCAGATGAGCGCTAACCTGGTTTTAGCGGCCGTGGATCAGGTAGGGGAGCTCCACGAGGGAACGCCGATGTTCCATGCTTCTCTTCGCGCTGCGAGCGATGGCCGGGTTCGCCGGGGCTTCGCCATGGTGCTCGCCTCCGCTGTGAGCCTCACGTTCGCAGCGCCGGCGCTAGCCACGAGCTCGGGCAAGCGCCCGCCGGCCAAGGACCCCCTCGAGCGCCTCTGGTCCGAGTATCCGCTGAACCCGGACGTTCGGACGCCGCAGCCCGCGGTTCCGAGTCCGAGCGGGAAACCGGCGGCGGGGACTGACACGTCGGTTCCGCCGTCGCCGTCGCCGCCCAGCTCAGAACCTGCGGGTCGCTCGTTTCCGATCTGGGGGGCCAGTCTCGCCGCAGCCGCGCTTGCGCTCCTGTTGGTCCTCGCGGTGAGGCTGCGCTTCAGCACTTCGCAGCGTTCGCCGCTGCGAGCCGTTCGTGGGGGAGGAGGCATTGCCATGTCAAAGTTCGTTCGGCGGCTGCTCGGCGGGAAGCCGAGCAAGCCGCGGGTCGTCATTCCAGCGGTAGCCGCCGGCGAATCCGAGGGTGATCCGACAGTCGAGCGGCTGCAGCGCTATCTGGTGAAAGGAAGCGAAGTCATGACAGACGAACCTCGTTCGCCTTCGGGCGACGCCAATCCTCAGGAAGACCCCGCACTCGCCGGCGCGAGCTATCACCAGCTCGGCGAGCGCGTTAGTGCGATCTTGAACGCCGCGGAGGAGGCCGCGAAGGACATCCGTCGCCTTGCGAAGGAGGAGGCGGACCGGACTCGCGAGGAGGCTCACCAGACGGCGGCTGCGCAGATGGACCAGGTGCAGCGGCGGCTCGAAACCGAGCGCCATGCGCTCGAGGACCTGCGGGCGGAGCTCGATCGCCGATCGAGGGAGCTGGACGAGGAGGCCGACGTCTATCGAGAGCAGAAGCGGCGTGAAGCAGAGGCCCAGGCGGCCGAGATCCGTCGCGCCGCGGAGGAGGCCGCAAAGCAGGCGCAAGGGAACGCCGTCGTGCTGCAGCGCTGGCTGGAAGGAACGGTCCCGCGGTTCCACGAGGTGACGGATTGGCTGGAGCGGGTCGTCGCCGAGATCCCGAAGACCCCGCAAAAGGAGGAGCAGCCGCTCGGCGAGACTGTGGAGCGGCCGCAGTACGCGAAGTCCCGGTAGCCGCTACCTGCGTCTAACGACACCCGAAGGCCGGGAGGGTTGGGCGCTGTTTCATGCTCGGATCTCCGGACCTCCTCGAGGACGTCGAGACCAGCTACGTCAAGAAGCCGCGCTTCGTCGCTGGCCGCCGACCGTCACCAGCGCGCCGATCGTTCCCGCGACAGCGAAGCACGAGACGACGATGCCGAGCGGCACGACTCTGTCACCGCCGACGAGCCCCGCCAGAGGCGCGGCGAGCGCGCCGGTGCCGTACTGGACGAGACCGAGGAAGGCCGCGGCCGAGCCCGCGAGAGCCGCTTGCTCGCGCAACGCGAGCGCGGTCGCGTTGGCGAGCACGAATCCGTAGGCGGCGAAGAGGCCGACGAAGCACGCGACGAACGGCGCGAGTGCGGCGTTCCCGACCGCCAGCAGCGAGGAGCCTGCGACGGCAGCGGCCACCAACCCGAACAGCAGCAGCCGCTCCGAGCTGACCGTGCGAAGGAGGCGTGCGTTGAGCTGGTTCGCGGTCACCACCGCGAGCCCGCCGAGCAGCACCAGGAAGCCGTAGACCTGCGGCGATTCGCCGTACACCTCCTGGACGACGAACGGCGCCCCGGAGACTGCCGCGACGAGAGCGCCGGTTCCGCAGCCGAGCGTGACGGCGTAGCCGACCAGGCCGCGGTGGGCGAGGAGGTAGCGGAACGACATGGCGGTGCTGCGAAAGCCGGCGGGCGTCCGGCGCTCCGGCGGAAGCGTCTCGGGTAGGCGAAGCGCCGCCGCAACGAGCAGAGCCGCCGCGAAGCCGAAGAGGATCACGAAGATGCCTCGCCAGGACGTGAAGCGCAGCACCTGCGTTCCGACGACCGGGGCGAGGATGGGCGCCATCCCGACCACCAGGTAGAGCCTCGAGTAGCTGCGCGCGAGCGCCGGGCCGCTGTAGAGATCCCGAACGATCGCGCGCGAGATGACCACACCCGCCGCCGCAGCCATCCCCTGAGCGAACCGCGCCCCCGCGAGGACGGGAATCGCGTTCGCCAGGGCACACGCCACGCCGGCGGCCGCGTAGACGGCGATGCTCGCCAACAGAGGAGGCCGCCGCCCGAAGACGTCGCTGAGCGGCCCCGCGACCAACTGGCCGAATCCGAGACCGATCAGGAACGTCGTCAGAGTCAGCTGGGTCGAGGCGACCGAGACGTCGAGATCGGCCGCGATGCGCGGCAGGGCCGGCACGTACATGTCGATGGCGGCCGGCCCCATCGCCGCCAGAGCTCCGAGGAGGAGGAGGATCTCCGCCCGCCTCCGTCTGGAGCGGGCCTTCACCACCACAGGCCGACCGTCCACTTCGCGGGTTCCCGTGTCGAGGGCGGTCATCGCTGCGTGCGGATCAGACGCAGCAGCGCATCGATGAGCGCCAGGTGGGTCAGGGCATGCGGGAAGTTGCCGAGCTGGCGGCCCGAGGCGGGGTCGAGATGCTCGGCGTACAGACCGACCCGGCTCGAGTAGGCGAGGAGGCGCTCTGCGAGAGCGTGGGCGCGGTCGACCTCGCCGATCGCGACGAGCGCCGACACGAGCCACCAGGAGCAGACGGCGAGGGCCTCGCCGGCGACAGGCTCGTCTCGGCGCGGGCGCCGGCGGAGCGCCACTCCTCCTTCGGTCAGCTCGGCCTCGATCGCAAGCACGGTTTGCCGCACGCGCTCGTCGTCGCCGCCGAGGAACCCGACCAGCGGGATGACGAGCAGCGAGGCGTCGAGCTCGTCCGTCTCGTAGTGCTCCCTGAAAGTGCCGCGCGGGGAGACGCCGTGCTCGAGCACGTCGAGCGCGATCTCGTCCGCCGCAGCGCGCCACTGCGTTGCCAGCTCCGGGCGGCCTCGTAGATCTGCGAGCGCTGCGCCCCGGTCGGCGGCGACCCAGCACATGACCTTCGACGTCGTGTAGTGGCGCGGCTCGGCACGGAGCGACCAGATGCCGCGGTCGGGCTCCCGCCAGCGCGCGGCGACCTCCTCGACGTGGCGGCGCACCATTGCCCAGACGGTGGTCGAAAGACGTCGCCGGCCCAGCGCTGGAACCGCGGCCGCGTCGATCAGGCCGGCCAGGACGTCATGCTGGGAATACGTCACGGAGGCGTTGCCGACGCGGACGGGCTTGGCGCCTCGATAGCCGGCGAGGTGGGGGAGCTCGACCTCCTCGGGCGGATCCTCGCCGCTCACCCGACAGAGGTTCTTCAGCGGCTCTTCGCCGGCGGTGACGTCGGCCAGGAAGGCGAGGAAGTCCTCAGCCTCCCAGCCGAAGCCGAGCGCGTGCAGAGCGCGGATCGCCCAGGCCGAGTCGCGGATGAACGAGTAGCGGTAGTCCCAGTTCCGCGAGCCGCCGGGCACGCGGGGAAGAGAGGTAGTCGGCGCCGCGGCGATTGCGCCGGTCGGCGCGTGAGTGAGCGCCTTGAGCGTGAGGGCGCTTCGCTGCAGGTGCTCCCGCCACGGGTGATCGGGGAAGCGGCCGTTGCTCACCCACCGGCGCCAGTGCTCCGACGTCCCCTCGAGGCGGCGGAAGGCCTCGTCGACGCTCTCCGGCGGCGCTGCGTCGCCCCACGAGAGCGCGACGAACGCGCGCTCCGACTCGCGTAGCGCCGCTCGCGCGGCCGCGCGACCGCTCCGTCGTCGGGTGCAGCGCAGGCGGCGTGATGGCCGGCCCCGAGGTGGCTCCAGCGCGCAGGTTTGCGTCCGTAGTCGAACATCGGCTCGCAGTCGAGGGTGACCTCGACCGAGCCCTGGACGCACTTCATCGTCCGGATGAGGACCTGCTCCGCCTGCGTGTCTCCGGGCGGCCGCCGCTGCTGCGCCCCGCGCCGTTCGTCGCGCCAGGGCCCGAGCGTGAGGGCGTCGCGGACGACGAGGAAGCCGGTGCCGGTCATCCACGTCGTCTCGACGACCATGCTCCCGAGCAGGTACCGCTGGCCGGCCGGCACCTGCACCCCGGACGGCCCGACGCGGAAGCGGCCTGCGCCGCGATCGAGCAGGGCCCCGAAGACGCTCGGCGAGTCGAGCGCGGGGAGGCAGAGCCACTCGACGTTTCCGCTGGGGGCCACCAATGCTCCGACCTCACCGTCCGACAGGAAGGCGAGATCGCCGATCGCCGGGAAGGAGCCGCGGTCGGGCGGGTCGCCGGCGCCGGGCCGCTGCTCCACGAGGCCGCGGGCTGCCGCCGGGGCCGTCATCGCCGGAAGCTCCAGCGGCTGCGCGTCGCCTGCCGCTCGGCCCGAATCACGTGCATCGCGGCGTTGATCAGCGCGAGGTGGGTGAACGCCTGCGGGAAGTTGCCGAGGTGCCGGCCGGTCGCGGGATCGATCTCCTCTGCGTAGAGCTGCAACGAGCTCCCCAGGGAGAGCAGCTTCTCGCACAGCTCGCGGGCACGCGCGACCTGACCGATCTCGACGAGCGCCGACACGAGCCAGAAGGAGCAGATCGTGAACGATCCCTCTTCACCGGAGAGGCCGTCGTCCGTCTCCTCGACGCGGTAGCGCAGCACCAGCCCGTCGACGGTGAGCTCGTCGGCGATCGCGAGCACCGTTGCTCGGATCCGCGCGTCGGTGGCCGGGAGGAACCGCACGAGCGGCATTAGCAGGAGCGACGCGTCGAGCGCGTTCGTCTCGTAGTGCTGCACGAAGACGCCGCGCTCGTCGACGCCGTGCTCGCAGATGTCTTCGTGGATCTCGTCGGCCGCGGCCTGCCAGCGCGCCGCGAGCTCGGGCTCGTCGTGCATCGCCGCGAGCCGGGCTCCGCGATCGGCGGCGACCCAGCAGAAGAGCTTCGAAGAGGTGAAATGCTTCGCCTCGCCGCGAACCTCCCACATCCCGCGGTCGGGCTCGCGCCACGCGACGAGGGCGGACTCGACCTGGCGGCAGAGCGTCGGCCAGACCCGCTCCGGCAGATGCTCCCGCGAGCGCACGTGCAGGTAGACGGAGTCGAGCAGGACGCCCCACGAGTCGTGCTGGCGCTGCCGGTAGGCGCCGTTCCCGATCCGCACCGGGCGCGCCCCCTCGTACCCCGACAGATGGTCGAGCGTCGACTCGGGCAGCTCCCGGCCGCCGTCGATCGTGTACATGACCTGCAGGTCGGCCTCGCCCTCGGCCGCGTCTGCGACGAAGTAGAAGAAGTCGTTCGCCTCTGCGTCGAAGCCGAGCGTGTAGAGGCCCCAGAGACCGAACGTGGAGTCGCGGACCCACGCGTAGCGGTAGTCCCAGTTCCGCTCGCCGCCGGGCGTCTCGGGGAGCGACGTCGTCGCCGCCGCGAGCATCGCGCCGGTCGGCGCGAAGATCAGGCCCTTGAGCGTGAGCGCGCTCCGCTGCAGGTGCTCGCGCCACGGATGATCCGGGAAGCGCCCACGGGCCAGCCACTCGCGCCAGACCTCCGACGTGGCTCGGATCGTCTCCTCCGCCTCGTCGAACGTCTCGGGCAGCGGCTGCTTCGACCAGCCGAGTGCCGCGAACGCCCTTTCGCCTTGGCGCAGCGTCCTGCGCGCACGTGCACGGCCTCCCTCGAGCCCCAGGCGAAGGTCGGTCGCCAGATGCAGGTCCACTTCCGAGCCGCGCGCTCTCGCCGACGCGGCCCCGTAGCCGTCTCCCGTGAAGGCCCACTCGGCTGGGCTCCGGCCGTAGTCGAGCACCGGCTCGCACTCGACGTGCAGCTCGACCGAGCCGTGGACGCAGTCGACCGTCCGGACGAGGACGTGGCCCGCATCGTGATCAGTGGGCACGCGCGGGTGGGTGCGCGACCGGTCCTCTTCGTCGTGCCACGCGCCGACGACGAGCGCGTCGCGGACGACGAGCCAGCCGGTGCGTGTCATCCACGTCGTCTCGAGCACCATCGTCCCCGGCAGGTAGCGCCGGCCTGCGGGAACGGCGACGTTCGTCGGGCCGACCCGGAAGCTGCCCGCATCGCGGTCGAGCAGCGCGCCGAAGACGCTGGGCGAGTCCGGGCGCGGCAAGCACATCCACTCGACGTCGCCGCTCGGCGCCACGAGCGCGATCGACTCGGTGTCCGAGAGGAAGGCGTAATCCGCGATCGGCGGGAACGCGCTCGGGCGCGCCAGCTCGGGTGCCGCTTCCGGTGGAGCGGCGGCCTGGCTCATCGCCTCAGTAGGGGAAGGACCTCGCGGCCGATGCGGTCGGCGTTGACCTCGTCGAGATCGACGCCGACGGCGCGGGTGCCGATGTAGATCCGGTCGAAGCCGAGCTCGACGATCTCCTGGAGCCGCTCGGCGCAGTACTCGGCGGGACCCGCGATGCCGAACTGGTCGATCAGATCCTCCGCGCCGGCCTCAAGCGGATAGAACTCGATCTCGCCCGGCGCTCCGCCCGGCCTGCGGGCGACGCCGCCGCGGGTATCGCGGTAGACGGCCTCCATGGTCTCCA
>WNFV01007994.1_pt1 | contig 12060 bp, 12 predicted proteins | sample 5400101 | NCBI WGS metagenome assembly WNFV01 (sample SAMN13153361, study PRJNA577476) | soil metagenome | isolation source: 115 cm soil or saprolite under grassland replicate 1 | place: USA:California | collected 2016-06-15
CATGCGGCGGGGGAACTGCTTGACGCACACATCCGGCTTGAGGAGCGACAGCTCTTTCCGCTGATCGAGGAACTCGTGCCAGACGACGAGCTCCGGAGGCTCGGGCTCGCCAGCAAGGACGTGACCTGCGCCGTTCGGCGCCCCGCCCCTCACGAGCTAAAGGCTTGATGTGACTTGAAGTCCGCTCCGCGTGCGCTGGTTCGATTTAGGCCGGGCCTCGGCGATGGTGGCGCAAATGCGCGTTTGCAAGATCTGACCCGGCAACGCTTCAGACAAAGAGTGAGCACTTACGCCGAGAGCACGTCAATCAGAACGCGCCGCGGCGTCAGCCAATAGTCCGGCGACATACCACTCGTCCAGAGGGTCGAAGATGTCGTACGCCTGGCCGACGACGGCGATCTCCTCGAGCGGGTGCGGGCAGACGACGACATCGGCCTCCACACGCAGGCGCGCAAGCCCGCCGACGTGTCCGACGGGTGTCGCGGCGATCAGCTGCGCCGCTCCCTCCGCCCGTGCCCATCGGCAGGCCGCCGCGAGCGTTAGCACGGTGATCAGTCCGTCGTCGACAACGACCGTCGTCCGTCCGTCGACAGACAGGGTCTCGTGTTCGAGCCTCGCCTCGAGCACTTGGGCGGCACGACGGGAGCGCTCGAGCGCGGGCTCCACGTGCTTCTCCGGCACGCCATGTGCCTCACGTAGGTAGGGCGGCCCTGGGCGGTCACGGCGCCGAGACGCAGCCCGCGGGCGTTCACTCGCTCGACATCGATGGCTGTCAACGGAGCCTTGAGCTCGCGGGCAACCTCGATCGCAACCGCAACTCCGCCACGAGCCACACCGACGACCATCGGCTCATCGAGCTCGAGCTCGGCGACGGCCTCGGACAACGCGCGTCCAGCCGCAGCACGATCGCCGAAGAGAGGTGGGATCCAGGGAACGATGCGCATGCGGTGAACGGCGGCGCACGGGGAGGATCGTTCTTCCTCTCCGCACGCCGTTGGATCATGACAACTAGCCGCCGAACTGGGCGGCGTTCGCCTTCGTCACGAGCTTGATCGGAACGGGCTGAGTCTTCGGCACCGACTCGTCGTCGGCGATCTTGATCGCCGTCTCGACAGACCGCTTTCCCATTAGGGCGGGCTGCTGGGCGATCGTGCCGACCATGTCGCCGGCCTCGATCGCCTTGATCGCGTCGGGTATTGCGTCGAAGCCCATGATCTTGACGTTCTTACCTTCCTGCTTCGCCGCCCGCACGGCCCCGAGCGCCATCTCGTCGTTCTGAGCGAACAACCCGTCGAGGTCGGGGTTGGCCTGGAAGATGTTCTGCGCGACGTTGAAACCCTGGTTGCGATCGAAGTTCGCGGTCTGCTTCGAGACGAGCTTGATCCCGGACGCGCCCGAGAGCGCTTGCTGGAAGCCCTTGCCGCGATCCCGCGCGGCCGAGGTGCCGGGAATCCCCTCGAGCTCGGCGACGGTGCCGTTTCCTCCGAGCTGCTTGAACAAGTACTCGGCGGCCTGCTTGCCCCCAGACACGTTGTCGCTTGCGATGTGGGAGGCGACATCGCCGCCGTTCGCGGCCCGGTCCACGGTGATGACCGGAATGTCGGCGTCGTTCGCGGCCTTCACCGAGGTCACGACCGCGTCGGAGTCGACGGGATTGATGATCAGCACGTCGACGCCTCGCGTGATCATGTCCTGGATGTCGTTGACCTGCTTGCTCGCGTCGTCCCGACCGTCGGAGATCTGCAACGTTGCGTCGCGGGACGAGGCCGCCTGTCTCGCGGCGTCGCGGATGGTGACGAAGAAGGGATTCTGCAGGGTCGACAGAGCGAGTCCGATCGTGATCTTCCCGCCGCCCCCGCCCCCGCCGCCGCAGCCCGCGAGCAGCGCCGCGAGGAGAAAACCGAGGAGGAATGTCCTTGGCCTACGCATGTGCCTTCGCCTCCTTAGAGCCGAGTTCGCTTGCGGAGCGTATCGAGCAACACGGCACCGGCGATGACGCCGCCGATGACGACTTGTTGCCAGAACGACGAGACGTTGAGCAGGTTCAGCCCGTTGCGCAGCACTCCGATGATGAGCGCGCCGACGAGCGTCGCGACGACCGAACCGATGCCACCCGCGAGGCTCGCCCCGCCGATCACGACGGCCGCGATGGCATCGAGCTCCAGACCGATTCCGGCGGTCGGCTGCACTGAATTGAGCCGAGCGACGAGGACGAGCCCGGCGACGGCTGAAAGGAGTCCCGCGGCGGTGTACACCTGGATCTTGAGCCTCGTGTTCGGCAGTCCCGAGAGCCGTGCCACCTCCTCGTTCCCGCCGACCGCGTAAAGGGCGCGTCCGCTCGCGCGGTACCGCAGGTAGAACCAACCGAGCAGGTAGAGGACGGTGACGATCAACACCGACGCCGGTACGGAGTTGAAGAGCTCGTAGCTACCGACGTCCTGGAACCAGTTCGGATAGCCGGAGATCGGTTCGCCGCTCGTCACGAGCTGTGCGAAGCCTCGCGCCGCAGAGAGCATGGCGAGCGTGGCGATGAACGGCGGCAGGCGGCCAAGTGTGATGAGTAGTCCATTCACGAGCCCCGCGACAGCGCCAATTCCGAGTCCCGCAACGATCGCCAGCCACATCGGCCAGCCCGCCTCGGCGAATGTCCAGCCCGCGACGGCGCCTCCAAGCGCCAGCACCGAGCCCACTGAGAGATCGATCCCTGCCGTGATGATCACCAGCGTCTGCCCGAGCGCGACGATTGCCAGGACGGAGATCTGCTGCAGGACGTTGAAGATGTTCCGGACGGTCAGGAAGAAGTCCGAGGCGACCGTGAAGAAGACAACGAGCACGATGAGCCCGAGCACCGGCCCGCCCGACTCGAGGAGTCCGCGCTCCCGCGCCCAGCGCCAGACCGGCGCTACGCGCCGCCCGACGGCCGCCACCCGCGCATCCGCCACTAGGCTCCAAGAGCCAGCGCCATGACCTTCTCCTGGTCGGCCTCGCCGCGTTCGAGCACGCCGGCTTGATGCCCTCCACTCAGAACGAGGACTCGATGCGAGAGGCCGATGACCTCCGGCAGGTCTGAGGAGATGACGATCACGCCCACTCCCTGGTCCGCAAGCTCGTCGATGAGTTCGTAGATCGCCTGACGGGCCCCGACGTCGACGCCGCGCGTCGGCTCGTCGAAGATGACGACCTTCGGCGTGCGCGGCAGCCACTTCGCGATCACAACTTTTTGCTGGTTTCCGCCCGAGAGCGTCGCGGCCGGCTGCTGCGGACGCCCGCGGATCGCGAGCCTGCTTATCCACCTTGACGCCAGCTTGCGCTCGGCCGCCGGACGAAAGATCCCTGCGACGGCGAGCTGCTGCAGCGACGGGAGGGCAAGGTTCTCCTCGACCGGCAGGTGGAGAACGAGGCCCTGCGTCTTGCGCTCCTCGGGGACGAGTACGAGGCCGGCGGCGACTGCTGCAGCAGGCTTTCTAGCCTCGTACGGCTTCCTGTCGAGCCAGATGCGGCCCGCGTCCGCGGGCTCGGCGCCGAAGAGCGCACGCGCGAGCTCTGAGCGTCCCGCTCCGACGAGGCCTGCAATGCCCAGAATCTCGCCACGGCGCAGCGTGAAGGAGACGTCGGAGAACGCGCCCCGCCTCGACAGATGTTCCACACGGAGCAGCTCCTCCCCCTGCACGGGCGGCGGCTCGGGATAGACCTGCTCCACATCGCGCCCGACCATTGCCTTGACGAGCTCGGCAACCGGAACGTCCGGCTGGTCCCACTCCGCGACACGCTTTCCATCGCGGAGGACGATGATGCTCGTGCCGATCTCCGCAACCTCTGGCAGGCGATGGGAGATGTACATGAAACCGACGCCCTGCTCCTTGAGGTCGCGCACGAGCTGGAAAAGCGTCTCGGCCTCCTCGGCGCCGAGGGAGGCGGTCGGCTCGTCCAGGATGAGGATCCGAGCATCGAGGGAGAGGGCCCGCGCGATCTCGACCTGGCGACCCTGCGCCACCGAAAGCCGCGCCGCGGCCACTTGCGGGTTGGCCTTGCAGCCGACCCGCGCAAGGAGCTTGCGTGCGCGCGCATTCAGCTCGCGCCGATCGACCACACCCGCCCGCTCTGGGAGCCGGCCGAGTAGGACGTTCTCGGCCACCGACAGCTGCGGCAGCAACGTTGTCTCCTGATGGATCATCCCGATGCCGGCCGCGATCGCATCGGCGGGGCCGTGCGGCGCGTACGGATCGCCGTCGAGGCTCATCGTTCCCGCGTCCTGCTGAAGCGCGCCAGAGATGATGTTCGAGAGCGTCGACTTACCGGCGCCGTTCTCGCCAAGCACGCAGACGACCTCGGCGTAGCCGACATTGAGGTCGACGTCTCGGAGCGCGACGACCCCTGGAAAGCGCTTCGTCAAGCCCTGACAGACGAGGCCTCGTCCAGGTGGTTCTTCCGATCCCGCCCTCACGCCCATAGTCGTTTCCACCGCCACTCGTTCCCACCGGCCGCAGGGAGCGAAACGCCGAGTGTGCGCCGCCCGGTTGGCTGACATGTGACACGCCGGCAGGAACGACCTCGAGCCTCACACGCGAATCGCGACGAGGTGCCTGTCGAGGGTTCGAGGCCCGTCGCTCCCGCCTTTTGACACCGCGCTTCTTTTCGCGGCGACGAGCCAGTTCGTCGGCTGTCTGGAAGTAGCGCCGGAACGCCTCACGCCGCTAAACGGCGACGATCGTGCCGCAGTCTCGCCAGACGCGATCGAACAGCGTTGCGAGCAGCCGATTGCGCCTCGTTGGGTCGTCTTCGAGTTCCCAGACGCGACCGAAGTCGGCGAGCAGCTCTTCCGTCTTGTCGAGCCGTGGGTCGAACGGCGGCCTAGTCCACGCGAGCTCCTCCTCCATGCTTGCCTGCGGAACACGTATTCGCTCTTCGAGAGGTCGCCCATCACGAACAGGTCGCGCAAACGCTCAAGGCGGCCGCTCTGCGCGTGACTCGCGCCTCGGGAGTCACTTCGTCGCGGAGGCAGCACTGGCCTCGGCGCGGATCTCCGACAGCGTCTGGCGCGGCGTGATCGCCTCTCTGTCGACCCGGAGCTCGAGGAGAGCCGGACGATGCTGCGCGAGCGCGCGCTCGAATGCGCTCGGAAAGTCCTCGGAGCGCAGCACGACTTCGCCGTATGCGCCGAATGCGTGAGCCCAAGCTGCGAAGTCGGGGTTGACGAGGTCTGTGCCGACCACGCGACCCGGAAAGAGGCGCTCCTGATGCATTCGGATCGTCCCGTACATCCCGTTGTTGACGACGAGCACGACGATTGGGAGTTCCTCCTGGACCGCCGCCGCGAGCTCGTGGCCGCTCATCAAGAAGTCGCCGTCGCCGGAGACGCAGACGATCGTCCGCTCGGGATAGACCACCTTGGCGGCGATGGCCGCAGGGATGCCGTAGCCCATCGCGCCCGAACACGGAGCCAGCTGCGTCCGATAGCCCCGGAACGCGTAGAAGCGGTGGCACCAGACCGTGTAGTTGCCGGCGCCGTTCGTCAGGATCGCGTCGGCCGGAAGGCGTTCGCGCAAGTGCTGCATGACGTCGCCGACGTCGAGGTCTCCCGGCCCCCGCTTGTGGCGCAGGCTCGCGAGAAAGTCCGCATGGGCCGACTCGGTCCAGGCGGCTCGGTGCGAACCGTCGACAGGATCGAGCTCGCGTGCCGCGGTGAGGAACTCCGCGGAGGCGGCAACGATCGGGAGGTCGGGCTGGAAGACGCGGCCGAGCTCCTCCGGGTCGGCATGGACGTGCACCAGTGTTTGCGGAGTTCGGGGCGGCTCCAGCGTCGTGTAGCCCTTCGTCGCAATGTCACCCAGGCGGGAGCCGATCACGAGGAGCAGGTCAGCCTCACGAAGTCGCCGTGCGAGGGCCGCATCGTGTCCGATCGTGAGCACGCCGGCGTAGGACGGGGACATGTTGTCGATGTAGTCCTGACGGCGGAAGGAGGCCGCAACCGGGAGCGCAGACGCCTCGGCGAACACCTGCAGATCCGCGGCGGCCTCTGCGCTCCACCCCCCGCCGCCGACCACGATCAGCGGCCGCTCTGCCGACGCGAGGAGGTCGCGCGTGCGCGCGAGGTCCGCAACCGACGGTGCTGCCCGCGCGAGCGAATACGGCTCAGCGTCTTCGACGTCGGCCTCCTCGGAGAGGACATCCTCGGGCAGGGCCACGACCACCGGGCCCGGTCGGCCGGAGACGGCTGTCTGGAACGCGCGCGCCGTCGCCTCGGGGAAGTGCCCGGACACCTCGACCTCGATCGCCAGCTTGGTCAGCGCGCCGAACGCCTCGCCGTAATCGAGCTCCTGAAAGGCCTCGCGGCCGCGATGTGCGAGTGGTACCTGGCCGACGAAGAGGATGAGTGGCGTGGAGTCCTGGAAGGCGGTGTAAACACCGGTGGCAGCGTGCGTCGCCCCCGGCGCGCGCGTGACGAAGCAGATGCCCGGATGCCCGGTCAGCTTCGCGTAGGCCTCGGCCATGTTGGCGGCGCCGGCTTCGTGCCTCGCGACGACGAGCCGGATCGGTGCGTCCCGCAGTGCGTCGAGGACCGCGATGTAGCTCTCGCCCGGCACGCAGAACGCGGTGTCGACGCCATGGACGACGAGCTGGTCGACGAGGATCCGCGCGCCGCTGCGCGTCACAGGGCGATGGGCTCGTCGAAGAAGACGCTTGCGCGCTGCAGCTTCTGCTTCTCTTCGTCCGCTGGATCGACGTAGCGGATCGTGCGCTTCCCCGCCCACTCGCGCGGCAGCAGCATGACACGGACGAACGCGGTCTCCTCGTCGGCTGACGCAGTTGCGAGCACGGGCTCGGGACCTGACTCGAACCACGGCTCGAAGGGACCGAATACGTGTGCTTCCCCGCCGCTCTCGATCCGGATCGACCCCTGCAAAAGGCAGCGGATGCCGGGACCGGGATGCGTGTGCCGGTAGGCCACCCCGCCGGGCGGGAAATCGATGCGATCGCAGCGCATCAACCACTGCGTCCTCGAATCGAGTGCGACCTCGGCGGCGAGCAGCGCGTTTTTGCCGGCCGTTCGGCCGAGCTCCCAGACAAGCGCTCGACCCGCGACCGACGCCTCACCGAAGTACGCCGAGCCATGGCTGACGTCGTAGATCACGCGGTTGCCGGCGGTGGTCTCGACCCCGGCCGCATGCTCGTAGAGCGCCAGGATCAATGGAAGTACTGGCCGCCGTCGATCACGATCGTCTGACCGGTGACGAACGCCGCGCCGGGCCCGCAGAGGAAGACGACCGCGCCGACCACGTCTTCCGGCACCTGGTCGCGCTGCAACGTCCGGGCGGAGACCGAGACGTCCCGCAGTGCCTCGATCACCTCCGGATGCTCGCGAACGCCCTCGCTCATCGTGAAGCCGGGTGCGACGCAGTTGACGAGTACGTCATCTCGTCCGAGCTCCCTCGCCAGCGAGCGGGTCAATGCCACGATCGCGCCTTTGCTCGTCACGTAATGCAGGAGGAACGGAACACCACGGAAAGGCGTGCCGGACGAGATGTTCAAGATCCGACCTCCACCTTGCCCCCGCATGGAAGGAACCACCGCGCGGCACGTGAGGAACATGCTTAGTACGTTCACGTCCATCACCTGCCGCCATTCATCGGTGGGGATCTCGGTGAAGGGCCGCATCTGCAGTGAGGCATAGAGACCGGCGTTGTTGACCAGGATGTCGATGCGGCCGCAGCGCTCGACAACCTCCTGCGCCATTCCCTCGACCTGTCCCTCGTCGGCGACGTCCACGGCAAGCCCGATGCCGCCGTCGAATGCCTGCGCCGCCTCCTCCGCCCGGTTCAAATCGGCGACGACGATTCGTGCCCCCTCCGCAGCGAGCCCCGTGGCGATCGCGTTGCCGATTCCCTGCGCGGCGCCCGTGACGATCGCGACCTTCCCGTCCAGGGAGGCGCTCATCGGATCGGCGAGAACGCCGTCGGCACGAGGATCCGGTTCTGCTGCGTGTGGATCAACGGCTGGATCCGCGCCAGGAACGCCTTCCAGCGCTCGTCGGCCTGCAGCTTTCCGCGCCGCTGCTCGCGCTCGGCGAAGCTGTCGTATCCCCACAGGCTGGTGTACGTGGAGAGGGCACCGACATCGGTCGTGAAGACGCCGATCAGGCCGCCCAGGTACTCCTGCTGGAGAGCGATGCCTTCCTCTTGGTAGAGGCGCACGAGCTCCACCAGCTTGCCCGTGTACACGTGGTAGTCGCGCTGCTCGACGATCACGCGTCGACGCCGCCCATCGCGAGGTACTTGAGCTCCAGCCACTCCTCGATTCCGTACTTCGAGCCCTCGCGGCCGATGCCGGACTCCTTCATCCCCCCGAAAGGCGCAATCTCCGTCGAGATGAAACCGGTGTTGATCCCGACGATCCCGTACTCGAGCCCTTCCGCTACGCGCCAGACGCGTCCCATGTCGCGGCTGTAGAAGTACGCGGCGAGGCCGTACGGCGTGTTGTTCGCAACCTCGATCGCATCCTCCTCGCGCGTGAAGCGCGCGATGCCTGCGACCGGGCCGAAGGTCTCCTCGCAGCTCATCGCCATCGAGGACGTGACGCCAGTGAGCACGCTCGGCTGGAAGAACGTGTGCCCACGCTCGTGACGCTCACCGCCCACGAGGATCTCGGCACCGCCGTCGAGGGCGTCAGCGACGTGGCGCTCGACCTTCGCGAGCGCCTGCTCGTCGATGAGCGGGCCGACGTTGACGTCCGCCTCGGTCCCGGCACCGACCCTGAGCGCCGTGACCGCACGCGTGAGGCGATCGAGAAACTGGTCGTGGATCGAGTCCTGGACGAGGATTCGGTTCGCCGAGATGCACGTCTGCCCGGAGTTGCGGTACTTGCACAGCAGTGCACCCGCGACGGCTTCGTCGAGATCGGCGTCGTCGAAGACGATGAACGGTGCGTTCCCACCGAGCTCGAGCGATACCTTCTTCACCTGGCCCGCGCACTGCGCCATCAGGAGCTTGCCGACCTCCGTCGAGCCGGTGAAGCCCAGCTTGCGCACGATCGGGTTGGACGTCATCTCGGCACCAATCGTCGGCGCGTCTTGCGCGTCGCCCGTGACGATGCTGAGCACGCCCGGCGGCAGGCCCGCCTCCTCGCCCAGCTTCGCCACCGCGAGGGCTGACAGCGGCGTTTGCTCGGCCGGTTTGAGCACCATCGTGCAGCCGGCGGCGATGGCCGGCGCGGCCTTGCGCGTGATCATCGCGGATGGGAAGTTCCAGGGCGTGATCCCGGCGGTGACGCCGACGGGCTCCTTCGTGACCACGACGCGGCGGTCGGCCATATAGGTCGGGATCGTGTCGCCGTAGATGCGTTTTGCCTCCTCGCCGAACCACTCGAGGAACGACGCCGCATATGTGATCTCGGCGCGCGACTCCGCGAGAGGCTTGCCCTGTTCCGCGGTCAAGAGGAGCGACAGGTCTTCCAGGTGCTCGACCATCAAGTCAGCCCAGCGGCGCATGATCCGCGCGCGCTCTTTCGCGAGAGTTGCCCGCCAGCTTGGATAGGCGTCTCTCGCAGCGTCGATCGCGCGTCGCGTCTCGTTAGCTCCCATGCGCGGGACCCGCGCGAGGTCGTGCCCGGTCGCAGGATCGACGACGGGAAAGGTCTCCCCGCCGTCGGCCTCGATCCAGGCTCCTGCGACGTAGCCTCTGTCGAGCAGGAGACCTTGCCGCCTCAAGCGTGCGATCTCCTCCGACGGGTGTGAGGCGATCTGCGCCATGAGGCGCGGATTTTACGCGGGGGTAGGCCGCGCGATCACGCCTCGTCGCTCCAGCGCGGCGAGCCGGTCTTCGTCGACGCCGAGCTCCGCGAGCACTTCGGCGGTGTGCTGTCCGAGCAGCGGTGGCGCTTCGGGAGGATTGAGCGACGCACGTGAGAAGGAGAACGGCGGACGGACGAGCGGGAGAGAGCCGGCGGTCGGATGGGGGACGGTAATCGTCGCCGAGCCCGCTACCGCCAATGCCGTCCGGACGCCGCGGATCTCACCCGCGGGGACGCCGCTTGCAAGCAGCACGCGCAGCCATTCTGCGGCGGAACGAGCCGCGAAGACGGACTCGAGCTCGGCGACGAGCGCCTCGCGATTCCGGACTCGCCTGTCATTCGTCGCATAGCGCTCGTCGTCGGCGAGCTCGGGCCGGCCGATCGCTCCGCAAAGCCTTTTGTAGAGCCCGTCGTTGGCGGCAGCCACGGCAATCCAGCCGTCCGCGGTGCTGAATGTCTGGTACGGAACGATGCTCGGATGCGCGTTCCCGTAACGCCTCGGCTCTTCATCGGTTACCAGCGCGTTCTCCGCGACGTTGACGAGCCCGGCGAACGCGCTGTCCAGCAGCGACACCTCGATTCGCTCCCCGTCGCCAGTGCGGTCACGCCGGTTGAGCGCCGCGAGGATCGCGGCGGCCGCGTTCAACCCGGTCAAGACGTCGACGGCCGCGACCCCGACCTTCTGCGGCTCGCCGCCCGGCTCGCCGGTAATCGACATCAATCCGCTCTCCGCCTGCACCGTGAAGTCGTAGCCCGCTCGGTCGCGCGGCTCTCTTTGGCCGAAGCCGCTGATCGTGCAATACACGACGTCGGCGCGCCGCTCACGGACCGCGTGGTAGTCGAGACCGAGACGCGCTGCGCTTCCCGCCCGAAAGTTCTCGATCACGACATCCGCGCGGGCGCAGAGCTCGAGGGCCAGCTGACATCCCTCGGAATCCTTGAGGTCGAGTGCGACGCTTCGCTTGCCGCGATTGACTGAGAGGAAGTATGCCGACTCGCCGCCGGCAAACGGCGGTCCCCACGAGCGCGTCTCGTCGCCGCCGACGGGATGCTCGACCTTGATCACCTCCGCCCCCAGATCGGCGAGCGTCATCGTCGCGTAGGGCCCCGCGAGCACGCGAGAGAGGTCGACCACACGCACGCCTGCGAGGGGTGGAGGCACCCTGCGAGTCTAGGCGCGTCTCAGCGGAAGACGATCGGCTCGCGCCGGCCACTCTGCGACGACCGCACGATCCTCATCGTTCGGCGCGCTGCATCGCGGCGTCGAAGGCGATCGCCGACGGGGCGAAGTCCGTGCGGCGGACAAAGGCGAGCGCGTCCGGGGCGCCCCACTCGCGGTCCATCCCCGAGTCCTCCCATTCGATCGAGAGCGGCCCCGCGTAGCCGATCCTGTTCAGCGTCCGGAACAGCGCCTCGAAATCGACGTCGCCGTGGCCCGGGGAGACGAAGTCCCAGCCGCGCTCAGCCTCGCCGAAGTTGAGGTGCCCGCCGAGGATGCTCCGGCGTCCGTCGAGCGTCTTGCGCGAGTCCTTGACGTGCACGTGGTAGATCCGGTCCGCGAACTCCTCCACGAATGGCACCGGGTCGAGGAACTGATGCGCGAAGTGGCTCGGGTCGAAGTTGATGCCGAACTCGGGGCGCCGTTCGATCGCTTCGAGCGTCTTCCGTGTCGTTACGAAGTCGTACGCGATCTCGGTCGGGTGCACCTCGAGCCCGAACCGCACGCCCTCCTCCGCGAAGACGTCCATGATCGGCCCCCAGCGCTCGGCGAAGTCCTCGTAGCCGCGCTCGATCTCGCCGAAGTCGTTCGGCGGAAACGAGTAGAGCATGTGCCACACGCTCGAGCCTGTGAAGCCGTTCACCTGTTCGACCCCGAGCCGTGCCGCCGCGCGCGCCGTGTCCTTCATTCGCTCAGCCGCGCGCTGCCGCACGCCCTCGGACTCCCCGTCGCCCCAGACCTCCGGCGGCAGGATCGCCTGGTGGCGCTCGTCGATCGGGTCGCAGACGCCCTGGCCGACGAGGTGTGCGCCGATCGCGAACAGCTTCAGCCCGGCGTCCCCGAGGATCCGGCGCCGCGACTCGGCGTAACCGGTGTCGGCAACGGCCTTGTCGACCTCGAAGTGGTCGCCCCAGCAGGCGAGCTCGAGGCCGTCGAAGCCCCACTCACCGGCCTTCGCCGCGAGCTCCGTCAGCGGGAGGTCGGCCCACTGCCCCGTGAACAACGTGACGGGTCGCGCCACGCGCGCTCAGGCCGACGCGAGCACGGGCACGGCG
>WNFV01008001.1_pt1 | contig 12054 bp, 12 predicted proteins | sample 5400101 | NCBI WGS metagenome assembly WNFV01 (sample SAMN13153361, study PRJNA577476) | soil metagenome | isolation source: 115 cm soil or saprolite under grassland replicate 1 | place: USA:California | collected 2016-06-15
GCCGAGTCCGAGGACGAGCTGCGGGAGCTGCATGCCGCGGCCGAGGATCGCTTCGGCCCGCCGCCCGAGCCCGTCGAGAACCTCTTCGCCATCCAGGAGGCGAAGCTCAAGCTCGCGCGCCTCGGCGCCGACTACCTCGTCTTCCGCGGCGGGCGCACCGTCGTCGGGCCGCTCGTCCTCGGATCGGTCGAGCTCCGCGAGCTCCGTCGCCTGGTCGAGACGGCCGTCTACTCCTCGGCGCAGAGCGAGGTGACGCTGCGCGGCGACCGGTTCGCCCGGGCGCTCGAGCTTGTCGATGCTATCCTCGATCTGCGGCTCGCCGCCTAGCCTCGCACTATGGCTTCCTCGCTACGCAAGCTTCTGCCCCTGCTTTTGCTCGCCCTTGCGGCGACGCTCGTAGCGGCGTGCGGCAGCTCCGACAGCTCGAAGACGGTTCCACCCGGAGCCGTCGCGCTGGTCGGGGACAAGGCGATCGAGAAGGCCGACCTCGACCGGCTCCTCACCCAGACGAAGACGAACTACGAGGCGCAAAAGCAGGAGTTTCCGGAAGTCGGGACGCCCGAGTACGAGACGCTCAAGAGCACGCTGCTCAAGGGACTCGTCCAGCAGGCCCAATGGGAGCAGGCCGGCGCCGCAATGGGAGTCCGCGTCTCCGAGAAGGAGATCGATACCCAGCTGGATGCCCTCAAACAGCAGTACTTCAAGGGCGACGAGGACAAGTTCAAGGCCGAGCTCGACAAGCAGGGACTGACGGTCGAGCAGCTGCGCGAACAGCTCCGCGCGCGCGTCCTCTCGGACAAGATCTACAGCGCCGTGATCAAGAAGGTCCAGGTCACCGACGCGAAGATCAAGGCGTACTACGACAACCACAAGGCGCAGTACCTGCAGCCGGAATCGCGTGAGGTGCGGCACATCCTCGTGAAGAAGAAGTCGCTCGCCGACGAGCTCTACGCGAAGCTCAAGAACGGCGCCGACTTCGCGAAGCTCGCTCGCCGGTACACCGAGGACGAGGCGTCGAAGGCCGACGGCGGCAACTTCACGGCCTACAAGGGGAAGACCGTCGCGCCCTTCGACAAGTTCGTCTTCGCCGCGAAGACAGGCGACCTCTCGAAGCCGATCAAGACCGAGTTTGGCTGGCACCTGATCGAGGTGCTCTCCGAGATCAAGCCGGCGGCTGTCCAGCCGCTGGCGGAGGCGAAGGCCACGATCAGCTCGACGCTCCTACAGCAGCAGCAGAACCAGGCGCTGAAGGCCTGGGTGAAGGACGCCCAGTCCAAGTACGAGGTCACCTACGCACCCGGTTACGTCCCGGCGTCGACCGGCACGACCGGATCCGGCACGTCCACCGGCTAGCGTGAGCACGCGGGACGGGCTGGCGTCGGCCCTCGTCGACCTTCAGGAGCTCGCCGAGCGGTTGCGGCGCGACTGCCCCTGGGACCGCGAGCAGACCGCGCGCACGATCGTCCCCCACACGGTGGAGGAGGCCTACGAGGTTGCCGACGCAGCCGTTGCCGGCGACGACGCCAAACTTCTCGACGAGCTCGGCGATTTGCTGTTCCAAGTGTTCTTCCTCTCCTTGCTGCTCGAGGAGCGCGGCGTCGGCGACCTCGCCGCCGTTGCCCGAGGGATCGAGGAAAAGCTCGTTCGGCGTCACCCGCACGTGTTCGGCGAGGCTCAAGTCGACTCGGCCGGCGCGGTGAAGAAGCGCTGGGAAGAGCTGAAGACCGAGCAGGAGGGCCGCGAAGGCATCTTCCACCATGTGCCCGAGGCGCTGCCTGCTCTTCTTCTCGCCCAGAAAGTCCAGCGGCGCGCGGCGACGACCGGCTTCGACTATCCGGGCCTCGCCGGCGCCTTCGCCGATCTCGACGACGAGGTCGAGGAGTTGCGCGCGGAGCCGAGTGGGGACGAGCTGGGTGACGTCCTCTTCGCCTGTGCAAACGTGGCGCGCCACCTCGGCGTGGATCCGGAGCTCGAGCTGCGCGAGGCCAGTCGCCGCTTTGTCGCTCGCGTCGAGCGGGCGGCCGAGTTCGCCGCCGAGGAGGGCCAGGAGTTCGCAAGGCTCCCTCTCGAGGAACAGGACCGCTGGTTCGACGCCGCCAAGGAGAGGGAGCGATCGGCCGGATAGCGTACGTCCACGGTCGCGAGATCCGCGACTCGCGTGGCAACCCGACTGTCGAGGTCGACATTCGGCTGGAGTCCGGCGCCTTCGGCCGGGCCGCGGTTCCGTCGGGCGCCTCGACGGGCCGCTTCGAAGCGGTGGAGCTGCGCGATCCCGACGGGAAGGGCGTGTCACAGGCCGTCGCCAACATCAACGGCGAGATCGCGACGAAGCTTCGCGAACTGGATGCGACCGACCAGGCCGGCCTCGATCGCGCCCTCGTCGAGCTGGACGGGACGCCCAACAAGAGCCGCCTCGGAGCGAACGCGATCCTGGGCTGCTCCCTTGCGGCCGCCAAAGCCGCGGCAGCAGATGCCGGCAAGCCGCTTTACAAATGGGTCGGGGGGAAGGAGGCGAATGTCCTGCCGGTGCCGCTCATGAACGTAGTCAACGGCGGAGCGCACGCGCAAAACTCCCTCGACCTCCAGGAGTTCATGGTCGTCCCGGCGGGAGCGGAGACGTTCTCGGCTGCGCTTGGCATCGGTGCCGACGTCTTCCACGCGCTGAAGACGCTCCTGCACGAGCGCGGCCTGGCGACTGCCGTGGGTGACGAGGGCGGCTTCGCGCCCGACCTCGGGTCGAGCGAGGAGGCGATCGAGGCGGTCCTCGAGGCGGCCCAGCGGGCTGGTCATCGCGACCGCGTCGCGATCGCGCTCGATCCGGCGGCGACGGAGATCTTCGCGGACGGCGCCTACACGTTCGAAGGACGGTCACTGCCCCCCGCAGGCCTCATCGAGTACTGGGGAGGGCTCTCGGAGCGGTTCCCGATCGTGTCGATCGAGGATCCGCTGGCCGAAGACGAGTGGACCGACTGGCGCGCTCTGACCGAGCGCCTGGGCGCCCGACTCCAGCTGATCGGGGACGACCTGTTCGTGACGAACACCGAGCGCTTACAGCGTGGGATCGAGCAAGGCGTGGCGAACGCGATCCTCATCAAGGTGAACCAGATCGGCACGCTCACGGAGACACTCGAGGCGATCGAGCTTGCCCGCTCCGCCGGGTATGCCGCAGTCATCTCGCACCGGTCGGGCGAGACCGAGGACACGACGATCGCCGACCTCGCAGTCGCCACCGGAGCGGGACAGATCAAGGCCGGCGCCCCTTCCCGCACCGATCGCGTGGCGAAGTACAACCAGCTTCTTCGGATCGAGGAGGAGCTCGGTGAGCGGGCGTCCTATCCCGGCTGGGAAGCCTTTCCTCGCTTTCGGCGCGAGGCGTGATTCCCTCGGCTCGCTCCGCGCGGCCCACGCGAGTCTTTCGACGTTACGCTCGATAGCGGGTGGAGGCAAGGGGTGGCCCCGAGGGCCCTCGTGAGATTGTGTGCTCCTTCGGGCGCGCTAACGTGAGCGTGTGACTCCCCGTCGCACGAAGATCGTCTGCACGATCGGCCCTGCGTCCTCCACGCCCGAGCGGATCGACAGCCTCGTCGCCGCAGGCATGGATGCCGCGCGCCTCAACTTCTCCCACGGCTCGCACGAAGAGCACGCCGAGCGGGCGACGCTCATCCGCGAAGCGCAGGAGCGCGTCGGCCGCCCGCTCGCCCTCATCGCCGACCTGCAGGGCCCGAAGCTCCGAATCGGCGAGTTGGCGCACCCGCTCATGCTCGTCGAGGGCGACCAGATCGACGTCACGGGCCAGGAGAACGGCGCCGCCGGCACGTTGCCCATCAGCCCTCCGGTCTTGCAGGAGGTTCTCCGCGTCGGCCACGACGTCCTGATCGACGACGGTCGCGTGCGCCTGCGCGTGGACGAGGTCGATGCTGTTCGCGCCCGCGCCACCGTACTCGTCGGCGGCTCCGTAGAGTCGCACAAGGGCGTCAACCTGCCCGGGATCCCGATCCCCGTTCCTTCCCTGACCGAGAAGGACTTGCGGGATCTCGAGTTCGCTCTCGGGCTCGGCGTCGACTACGTCGCGCTCTCGTTCGTGCGCTCGGCGGAGGACTGCCGAGCCCTGCGGGAGCTGCTCCAGGCCGCGGACTCGACCGCGCTGATCATCGCCAAGATCGAGAAGGCGGAAGCGCTCGACGAGCTCGACCAGATCGTGAGCGCCTCGGATGCCGTCATGGTTGCCCGCGGCGATCTCGGCGTCGAGATCGGTCCCGCAGCGGTCCCGCTGGTCCAGAAGCGAATCATCATCTGCGCTCTCGAGCACGGGAAGCCCGCCATCACGGCGACTCAGATGCTCGAGTCGATGCTGCGCCACCCCGAGCCCACCAGAGCTGAGGCGAGCGACGTGGCCAACGCCGTCCTCGACGGCAGTTCCGCGCTCATGCTCTCCGGGGAGACTGCCGTCGGGAACTACCCAGTCGAGAGCGTCGCGTACATGGACCGGATCGCGCGCGCGGTCGAGCCCAGCCTCAGCCCCCGCCACGAGCTCGCCCGGGCGGCCGACTCCGCCTTCCCGACGGTCGGGGAGGCGATGTCGAACGCGGCCTGCGACATCGCGGAGGTCCTCGGCGCGGTGGCGATCCTCGTGCCCACTTACAGTGGGAGGACAGCCTCCGCCGTTGCTTGCCATCGCCCTCAGCGTCCGATCATCGCGGTCACGCACAAGCGCTATGCCGTGCAGCAGTTGGCGCTCGAATGGGGCGTGATCTCCGCGGAAATCGAGGAGTGCAGAGACGTGGAGGACCTCTGGGCGCGCACGCTCGAGGCATCGCGTGCGACTGGCCTGGTCCAGCCGGGCGATCGCGTCGTGATCACGGCCGGAACGGCGGTCAACGTCCCCGGCACGACCAACGTCATCAAGGTCGAGACCGCCTGACATAGGCTGGCTCGGTGCAGGGCTGGCCCCGGCTCTGGCTCGCTCTCTGCGGAGCCCCGCCGCTTCTTCTCCTCGTCGGTCGGCTGCTGCCGCCGGAAGGGCCGGGGCTTGCCCTTCGGCTCGCAGGCGCCGCCGCGTGCGTCCTCGTTCTTCCGGGCGCCCTCGTCGTGCGCGCCCTCGGAGCTCCGCGCTCCGTCGGCGTCGCTCTCGCGGGCGCCCTGGCCTGGAGCCTCGCCCTCCTTTTCGCCGTCTTCGCGCTCGTCTTTGCCGTCTCCGGGACGCTCGGCCTGGCGGTGGCGCTCCTGGGAGGAACGATGCTCGCCGCCTTCGGGTTTTCGCTTCGTATGGCAGCGCCGGCGCTCGACCGCGGCGAGATCCGAGCCGTATTCGCGCTCCTCGTCGCCGGTGCCGCGCTGGCGGGCGCTCTCTGGTGGGCGACCGGGACGATCGGCGGGAGCCTGGGCCCGAGCGTCAGCGATGCGCTCTTCCATCTCGCGCGCGTTCGCAAGCTCGACGACGCCGGCTCGCTCGGCTCGATCGCGGTCGTGAACGACCTCTCCGGGTCGCACGAACACCCGGGCTACGCTTTCCCTCTTTGGCACGCCGGGCTCGCGCTTGTCGCCCGCCTCGCCGGCGTCGACCCGACGCTCGTCGTCCTCTACCTGCCGGCCATTCTCGCTCCTCTCGCGGTCCTGCTCGCGCAAGCGGCCGGCACGGCGCTGTTTCGCTCTTGGGCGGGCGGAATCGCGGTCGCTGCGGGCCAGCTCGCGCTTTTCGCATTCGCACGGGAAGGAACGGGATGGCTCCAGTTCCTCGCCCAGCCCGGTGGCGCGGCGCGGCTGCTCCTGATCCCCGCCCTGCTGGCGCTCATCTTCGCGTTCGTCGCCGAGGGAGGGCTGCCCGTCCTGGGAGCCGCGGCGGCGTCAGCGCTTGCGCTCGCTGTCGTCCATCCGACCTACGTCGTCTTCGTCGCGTTGCCTGTCTGCGGCTTCCTTCTCGCGCGCGCGATCCTGAGCGACGGTGCGGACACGCGCCCGCTCCTGGCCGGACTCGGGGCGATGGTCGTTCCGACTGGCCTCTTCCTCGCCTGGCTCGTCCAGTTTCTCGGGGACACCGGGCGCCGTCCTCCGGTTCGATTCACGCAACAGGTCGAGGAGATCGGCACGGGACTGCAGCTGCGTCCCGAGCAGATGGTGTGGGGCGGAGGTATCAAGGTCGCTGCGTTCGTGGCAGTTCCGCTGGCGCTCCTCGCGACCGGGCGGCGCTGGGCCGCCTACGTGCTCGGAGGAACCGCGGCTCTCGCAGTCACGGCCCTCGTCCCGCCGGTCTTCGAGCGCTTCGCCGACGCCGTCTCGCTGTCGCAGGCCGTGCGGCTTGCGAGCTTCCTGCCGCTCCCGTTCGCGCTCGCCGGCGCGGCTGCGCTCGCCGGGAGAGCTCGAGCCCCCGGGGCCGCTTCCGCGCTCGTTGCCGGGCTCGGGTTCGAGCTCGCGTACCGGCACCCGATGACAGGAGCCGCGTGGGCGGTCTGGCTGGCGGCTCTTGCCGCCACGGGCGGGCTCGCCCTCTTCGTCGCCCTGCGCCCTTTCTCTCTGGACGAATCCGGTCCCGGCGCGTGGACCGCCCTCGCCGCCGCCGCGTTCACCCTCCCGGTGGCGGTCACCGGCTTCGCCGGGTACGAGCGGTGGGGCAAGCCCGATCCGTACGGGCTCACGCCCGGCCTCACCCGCGCCCTCGACGAGGACATCCGGCCGCTCGCGACGGTGCTCGCGCCGAGCGCGACGTCCTACCGGATCGCCGGCTACGCTCCCGTCCGGATCGTCGTGGCGCCGCCCGGCCACGTCGCCTTCAACACGGAGGACGACTACCGGGAACGTCTTCGCGCCGCGCGGCTCTTCTTCCTCGAGCCGTCGACAACGCCCGCCCAGCGGGCCGCCATCCTGAGGCGCTACGACGTCGGTTGGGTGGTGGTCGACAAGACTCGCGGTCGTCCGAGCCTGCCGCCGGGGCTGAAACTCGAGTACGGGGACGAGCGCTACTCGCTCTACCGCGTTGGGAGGGAGGAGCAGGCCTGAGGCGGTCGAATGCCGCGGGTCCATGCCGCGCCGCAGACGACCTTCGCGCTCCTCGATCGCTCTTCGCTGGCTGGGTGTCGCGGCGCTTGTCGCCATCGCGCTCTCCTACGTTCATCCGCTCCGGAGCTACGAGGCGGCCCGTGCGCGTGTGCAGGAGCGGCAAGCCGAGCTGGCCGCCCTCGAACGCGAGAACGCCCGTCTGACGCATCGGCTCGCGCTTGCCGGCGAGGATTCCTTTGTCGAACGAGAGGCCCGGCGCCTCGGCCTGGTCCGGCCAGGCGAGCGTCTCTTCATCGTGAAGGGCGTCGAGGACTGGAGGAAGGCCTCGGTACGATGATCTGGTGGACGACGAAAGAGTCGTTTCCTGGCAGCTCGGCCGCCCCGCCAGGGCGTTTCGGCGGGTGGCGGTGCGCTGCCCGCATGGCTTTCCAGCGGTTACCGAGCAGGCTCCGTACGGGGACGACGGGACGCCGTTCCCGACCACCTACTACCTGACCTGCCCCTGGCTCGTGGCGGGCATCGCCCGCGTCGAGGCCTCGGGTGGCGTGGAGCGGTTCTCACGGGCGGCCGCAGCGGATCCTGGCTTGCAGGAAAGCCTTGAGCACGCGGACGCGGAGCAGCGGCGCATCCGACCCGAGCTCGAGGTCGGCATCGCCGGAACGCGAAAGCCAGACAACCTCAAATGCCTGCACGCGCACGCCGCCTTCGCCCTGGCGCGTCCTGGCTACGAGCTCGGCGACCGGATCGTGGCCGAGGTCGCCGACCCCTGGTGCCCGGACGCACGTTGCGGGGAGGCTTTGGCGGGTAGGAACCGCGAATGACTCGTCTTCAGGCCGTCCGCCACCAGTGGGACGAGGGCAAGCGGCGCCTCGCCAACGAGGGTGAGAACACCGCTCGCTCGCGTCACCTCGATCTGCTCGTCGGGGCGGTCATCGACGAGTTGCGCAGGCGCATCGGGCAGACATTCACCCTGGGCGAGCTCGCCGGCGCCTACGAGGGCGCGGACGACTGGGTGCGCGAGGTGATCGTAAGCTCCGCACCGCCCCGATCGCGCGCCGGGATCCGTGATGCAGCCATCGTCCAGGACGCTGCGTTCGCGCGCTACGCCCAGGGCGCAATCGACTACAGCCCCTGAGTGGCGAGCTCCGGCCGCCCCAGGTCCTCCCTCGCCAGCGAGCGCGCCCGCGAGCGCCGCGCCCGCAGCGGCCGGCGGGTGTTGCGCTGGAGCGGCGGCTTACTCGTCCTTGCCTTCGTTTTCTTCGTCGGCCTGGTGGTCGGAATGGCACTCGAAGACAACGGGAAAACGGGCGACCAGACGCTCGTCCGCACGTTACTTCCAACCACGCTGACGCCCCGCGAAACGGTCACCGTTACGGTTTCAAAACCGTGAGTTCGGAAGAAAGTAAAGCTTTGGTAGATTTTGGGCCTGCCACGATGGCCGAAGGAGAACGCCGCATTGCGACACGGGAGCGACAGGCGGGGGGCGGCCCCGAATGGCTAACGCTCGGCCAGGCGGCCACATATCTCGGGGTCGCGCAGAGCACCGTGCGCAAGTGGTCGGACAGCGGTCGGCTGGCCGCGTTCTACACGCCCGGCCACCACAGGCGCTTCCGCCGCGGCGACCTCGACGACTTCCTGTCCGGATCGCGCAGCACTCCGCTCCGCGGCACGCCGATCGTGCTCGTCGTCGACGACGACCCCCGCCTGCGCGAGTTCGTGCGCGTGAACCTCGAGATGGACGGCTACGCCGTGCGCGAAGCCGCGAACGCCGAGGAAGGCCTTGCCGCGCTCGAGGAGGAGCCGCCCGATCTCATCCTCCTCGACGTGATGATGCCCGGCATGAGCGGTTACGAGATGCTCCAGGCGGTCCAGGACCGACACGGGGTCGGGACGATCCCCGTGATCATGTTCAGTGGCCAGGCCGACGAGTCTCCCGAGCGGGCGGCCGAGCGTGGGGCGCAGGCGTTTCTCGGGAAGCCGGTCGATCCGCAAACGCTGATCGAGTCGACCAAGCAGCTCATCCGGGCCTCGCGGGCGTAGGCAGCAGTAGCCAGCCTAGACCGCAGCATCTTTCTCTGGGTGGTCGAGCACCGGGCGGGCTGGCTCGATCCCGTCTTCGTCGCTCTTTCGGTGGTGGGCTTCGCGGGCCTCGTCTGGATCGCGTTGGCTCCCTTCGTCGCTCACCTCGCGAAGCGGAACGCGCTCTTCTCGACGGCCTTCACGGCCACGTGCGTCTGGTCGGCGGATCTGATCGCGCTCGGGCTCAAGGCTGCGACGGACCGCGCGCGGCCTTTCGAGACCATTCCGCAGGCCGACCCTCTCCTGAAGGCGACGGTCGGCCAGTCCATGCCTTCCGGCCACGCCGCCACCAGCTTCGCGGGGGCCGTCCTCCTCAGCTACTTCCTGCCTCGCTCGGCGCCGTATGTTTTTCTGCTTGCCGCCGCGATCGCGTTCTCGCGCGTCTACGTGGGGGTGCACTACCCGTCTGACGTCGTGGCCGGCGCGGCCCTCGGCGCAGTGGTCGGCCTCGCCGGCCTCGGGCTGCTCAGACTTCTTCGGCGGACTTCAGGAGGCCGGCGGCGATCAGAAGGAGCGCCGCGAGCAGGCTGATCCAGATGCCGATGCTCCTCCCCGCCGGAGCAAAGTCGTCCGGGATGGAGATGAGTCTGACGAGCACGAAGACCGTTCCGAGCGAGCCGAGCCCAGCGATGACCATTCCGAGGGGCACGTTCGGAGGCAGCTCGAATCCGGTGGCGCGGAGGACGAGGAAGCCCAGGACGGCGAGACCGATGAAGAAGACGAGCTTGCCGAGTGTGCCGGTGTGCCAGCCCGTGACCGAGACCGTGAACCCCTCGTTCGAGACCGTGTACCAGCTCATGAAGGAGCTGAGCGCTAGCACGAGGCCGCCGATCCAGGCGAGCAATTCCCCGGGCGCGCGCAGCGCTCCGGGCGGAAGGCCAGGTCTCGGGCGTTCCAACCTAGATCCCGAACGCCGTCTGGACCTTTTCCCAGATCGACAGAGCGAGGAAGATCGTGACGAAGAGGAGAACGCCGAGAAGGACGACGAAACGGACGCGCGCGCGGCGGAGCTCCCGCCTGTGCTCGATACGCGCGCGCCGGCGAGCCCGAGCGTGCGCGACCGCGCGCGGAATCGCCGCTGGGTCGATCGGCGGGTCTTCGACTGGGGGACGCGTGGGGGCCGGGGAGGCGATGAAAGCCGATTCTTGCCGCTCCGGCGGATGACCGCAAGCGGGTCCGGGACCCCCTGGGGCTGATGGCGGAGCCATAATTCGGTCATGACGGGGGTCGCGCACGAGCTCGAGCCAGAGGCAGTCGAAGCTCTGTCCGCCGCGGCGGAGAGGCTCCTCGAGGAGGGAGCGACCGACCAGGCGCTCGTCGCCTTGGTCGAAGCGGTCGCGGTGGCGACCGGAGCCGATGTCGCAATTGTCCGAACGGCCTCGTCCCCAGGGGGCGAGCTCGTGGCGAGAGCCGTCGAGGCCGCGTCGCCGGCGCTGGCGGCCGAAGTCGAAGGCACCCGCCTTCCAGCGACCGACGCCCCCGCTGAGGAGAGCGACATCGCCGCGGACCAGCTCCCGGACGCCTTGCGCCGAGTGGCGGAGCGCGTCGGCGCCGCCGTTGCGCGCATCTACCCGGTTTTCTTCCACGGCCGTCCAGCGGCAACCCTCGAGCTCTATCGTGCTGGAGGAGAGCTGTCGGCCCGGGAAGGGCTGCTGGGCCGCCTCGCCGCCGCTCATGTCGGCGTCGCGGTTCGGCTCGAGCGGGAGACGGTCGTCGGCAACGGTGTTCGCGACGCCGGTGTTTCCTCTCTCGAGCTCTTCGGCGAGGCTCTCGCGGCCGGGGCCGACGAGACGGCGACGGCCGAGCACGTCGTTCGGCTGTCGGCCGAGGCGACCGGCGCCGGGGCGGCCGCCCTCTGGCGGATCGAGAGCGACGCGCCACCGACCTTCCTCGCCTCCTACGGCTCCGGCGAGCGCCCCGCGTCCGGCGAGGCGGTGGAGCAGGCCCTGGCCGCCCTCCTCGACCGTCCGCGCGACGGTGTTGCGACCACCGCAGACGGCGGCAATGGCCTCCAGACCGCAACGCTTCCCCTCGGCGAGCCTCCCGTCGGCGTGCTTCAGCTCTATTTCGAGGAGGGCGGCCCCGCTGCGGAAGAACTCGAGCTGCTCTCACCCTTCGCGACCCGCGCGGCGCTCGCCCTGCGACGCAGCCGACGGGTGGGGCTGATCACCCGGGCGCTCCAGCGGTCGCAGACGGTGATCGGGGTCGTCAGCCAGGCGATCGCGCAGCTCTCGTTGACCCATACGCTCGAAACCGCCGTCGAGCGAATCGCCGAGCTGACCGGCAGCGGGCACGTCGCCATCTACCTCCGGGAGGGAGAGAGGTTGACCACCGCGGCCTCGCGCGGGCTGGAGGGTGCCGAAGCAGACCTCGCGGAGCGGCTGCTCGAGCTCGCGCTCGGGCCGTTTCGCGGGCGCGGCTACGTCTTCATCGAGGACATGCGCCGCGACTCCCGCCTGCGGGGACTCGAAAGTACGTGGGAGCAGACGGGCATCCGCCGCGTCCTTTTCATCCCGCTGATCGTCCACGACGAGGTGATCGGCGCGCTCGGCGTGTTCAAGACGCGTGCGCGGCCCTACCGCGAGGGCGAGGAGGGTCTCCTCGTCGCGCTCTCGAGCCAGCTCGCGGTCGCGGTCCAGAACGCGCGCCTGCACGAGCGGGCAAAGGAGCTCGGTGAACGGCTCGAGCGCACGCTCGAGTCCGAGCGCCGCGCCGCGCGCCAGCTGCGCGGCCTCTACGAGATCTCGCACTCGTTTGCGGAGAGCCTCTCGCTCCAGGCGACGCTGGACGCGGTCGCCCGGAGCATGGTGGAGCTTTTCGGCTTGGATGCAGCCGCCATCCGCATGCCGGACGAGCGGGGTGAGTCGCTCGAGCTCCGAGCGGTGCACGTTGCCGATACCAAGCTCGCGGACACGGTTCCCAAGCTGCTCGGCCAGCCGCAGCCCATCAACGCGCCCACCGCGCGCCGCCTGCTCCGCTCCG
>WNFV01017267.1_pt1 | contig 12054 bp, 16 predicted proteins | sample 5400101 | NCBI WGS metagenome assembly WNFV01 (sample SAMN13153361, study PRJNA577476) | soil metagenome | isolation source: 115 cm soil or saprolite under grassland replicate 1 | place: USA:California | collected 2016-06-15
TCGATGCCGGCCGCCCCGCCGGCAAATGCCACAACAGCCAACCTTGAACGGGAAGGAGAAGCCGCATGACGACCGTCCCCGAAACGACCCCCCCGGCTCAAGTGCCATTGTGGCGCGAAGGGCTTCATATCGCTCGCTACTATCTCGGCAATCGATGGGTGCTTCTGGCGCTCGGCGCCGGCGGGCTCGTCATCGGCGCCGCCCTCAATTGGGGTTGGCTGGTCGCCGCCGGCGTCGCGCCGATCCTCATCGCGCTGGCGCCCTGCGCCGTCATGTGCGCGCTGGGTCTGTGCGCCATGAAAATGATGGGCGGTCCCAAATGAGTCGAGCCAACTCGCTTGCGGAACGAGGCAGGAAACGGAAGCGACGAGCGCCGTCGCGAGGCCGCTCACGCGAGCCGTCCCACGCAAACCTGCGGAAAACTTGACAATCGCTAGAAGGAGAATCGTCCATGCGTAATGCCAAGCGAACACTCGCACTTGTCGCCGTATCCGTGGCAGCAATGATCGCGGCGCCGATGCTTCATGCCCAAGACGCACGCGAACCGACCGGCTCGATGATGAGAGGCGGAATGATGGGCAACGGCAGCATGATGGGCCAGATGGGCCGGATGATGGATCACTGCGCCGGCATGATGGGTGGCAGCCGCGGCGACGACCGCCCGAACGACCAATGGCGAAAGAAGGCGCCGACCGCGCCGGATAAGGACGGCTGAACGCAGGGTACTTGTGCAGTGTCCTGCAGAGTCCCGCCATCAATCGGATCGTGGAGCGCATGAATGCCATTGCTGCGGACGTTCGTAGTCGCGTTGTCGCTGGCGGCGGTTGCGCCGGCGGCATCGGCTCACTCGCTCAAGGACCTCGAGACCGTGCTGGGGGATCGAGAGAAATACTTCCAGTCGGTCGACAGGGACACGCCTGCCTTCACGTTGCGCGACGCCGACGGTCGTACCGTCAGCCTCGGGAGCTTCCGCGGCAAGGTCGTCGTCCTTCATTTCATCTACGCGAGCTGCCCCGATATTTGTCCCCTGCACGCGGATCGCATCGCGGAGGTCCAGAACCTGGTCAATCAATCCCCGATGAAGGGGCAGGTGCAATTCGTCAGCATCACGACCGACCCGGGCAGGGACACGCCGCCGATCCTGCGTGATTACGGTCAGGCGCACGGCCTCGATTCCGTCAATTGGGTGTTCCTGACGACCGCGCCGGATCAGCCGGAGGACGAGACTCGCAAGCTCGCGGAGCAATTCGGTCACCGGTTCGACAAGGGCGATCAGGGCTATCAGACCCACGGCATCGTGACGCACGTGATCGACAAGGAGGGGCGCTGGCGGGCGAATTTCCATGGATTGAAGTTCGATCCGAGCAATCTTGTCGTGTTCGTGAACGCGCTGGTCAACGACGTCGAGAAACCGCACGCCCACCCCAAGCCGAGCCTGTGGGACCGCATCAAAGGATGGTTCTGATCATGCGGCGGGTTCTTCCTTCGTCCGCCGCCCGCTGATCTGCACGGCTCAGACACATAGAACGGGAGATCCCGATGAACGAGCTGGCCCCACAAGCGCGACTCAAGCGTTCCCCACGGCTCGTCGGCTGGCTGCTCGTTCCGCTGATTCTGCTTGGCGTGATCGGTGCATGGTTCGCATTCGATCCCGGATTCCGATCGAGGCACAGCGGCGCTCGCGTGGCCGCCGACATGCCGAAAGACGAATTCGAACGGCGCGTGCGCGCATTCCTTCTCGATCACCCCGAGGTCGTCGTCGAGGCGATCAATCGACTCGAGGCGCGACAAGGCGCCCAGGAGGCGACGGAAGCGCAAGCGGTCCTGAAGTCGCGCGCCGACGAAGTATTTCGCGACCCCGATAGCCCGGTCGGAGGAAATCCGGACGGCGATGTCACGCTTGTCGAATTCTTCGACTACAACTGTCCCTATTGCCGGCAGGTGGCGCCATTGATGCTCGAGGCGGAGGCGGCCGATCCGAAGCTGCGCCTTGTCTTCAAGGAATTCCCGATCCTCGGCGCGAACTCGACGTTTGCAGCCAAGATAGCCCTGGCGGCACACAAGCAGGGCAAATACCTCGCCTTGCACCACGCGCTGATGAAGGTCCGCGGTACCGTCGACGAGGCCAAGGTGCTCGAAGCAGCCACGGCGGCGGGGCTCGATGTCGACCGCTTGAAAGCCGAAGCAGAGGCCCCGGCGATCCAGGCGATGCTGGAGCGGAACCTCGATCTCGCCCGCGCGCTCCGGATCAATGGAACGCCGGGATTTGCCATCGGCGACAAGGTGTTTACCGGAGCCACGGATCTGAAAGGACTGCAAGCCCTGATCGGCGAGGCGAGAAATGGCCAATGAAAAAGTCATTACATGGAGGGGCAGCGCTAGCGTATGACCGAAATTTCGCATGCCGCTCTGATCGCCACATTCGCAGCAGGAACCATCTCGTTTCTCTCACCCTGCGTGCTACCGCTCGTTCCGGGCTACATCTCGTATATAGCCGGTCAGGCGATTGCGAGCGGAACGACGCCGAGAACCGCAATGCTGCGGGCTCGGACGATCGCGCTGAGTCTTTGCTTCGTCCTAGGCTTCTCGACGATCTTCGTGATCCTCGGAGCAAGCGCAACGGCTCTCGGCCAACTCCTCATTTCATACCGATACGAGTTGAACTTGGTCGGCGGAAGCATCGTGATCATCTTCGGCCTCTTCACGATCGGTTTGCTGCGCCCTGCGTGGCTGCTGCGCGACCTTCGCATCCACACCGCACCTGCCCGTGGGCAACCGATGGCCGCCTACCTCCTCGGCATGGCATTTGCGTTCGGCTGGACTCCGTGCATCGGCCCTGTGCTCGGGTCGATACTCACTGTCAGCGCGGCTTCAGCAACGGTCGCGAAAGGAGTAGCGTTCCTGGCCGTTTATTCAGCCGGTCTCGGCGTGCCGTTTATGATCACGGCCGCTTTCACAGATGGTCTTTTGGCGAGGCTGAACTCGATCGGCCGGATCGGCCGCATTCCGCAGATGCTCACGGGTGCCGTGATGGTCGTGATCGGTGCTGCGATGATAACCGGACATCTCCCGAGCCTTTCATATTGGCTGCTCGATGCAATACCCATTCTTCGAAGCATCGGGTGAGAGCAGGGCTGCCGGCCGTGTTATTAACCTGTCCGGTCACGCGGTGCCCAAGCGAGGCTGAGGCAGCGGTGGCCAAGATTCATGTTCAGGGCAACGAGGTAGCGGGCACCATTATGCAAGCAAGCTCCGGCACGTCGCCTTCATGGCTGCGCGGCCTGCGCGTCTATCTCGGCACAATGGCGGTCGGAAATCTCGCGTGGGAAACGCTGCAGCTTCCGCTCTACACGATCTGGGGTACGGGCAGCGTGCGGGAGCAGGCCTTTGCGGTGGTGCATTGCACGGCCGGCGATCTTCTGATCGCGTTGAGCGCACTGACGCTTGCCCTCCTCATGGCCAGGGATCATCGCTGGCCAAAGGACCGCTTCTGGCCGGTTGCCGGCCTCACGATCAGTTTTGGTCTCGGGTATGCCGTCTTCAGCGAGTGGCTGAACGTCGACGTACGTGCCTCATGGGCCTATTCCGAATGGATGCCGGTGATCCCGCTGTTTAGTTTTCGCATCGGTCTGTCGCCGTTGCTGCAGTGGATCGTCGTGCCTGCCGCGGCTTTCAGGATCACGAGAGGGGTGACAGCGAAGCAGAACAATGGAGACCAGCCATGAAACGTCTCTACGATATCGCAATCGCGGCACTCGTCTTGACCGCGCTGTCAGCCCCAACAGCGGCGCAGACCGGCGACGCCGCGCGCGGCGAGCGCGTGTATCGAAGCTGCGTGGCCTGCCACTCGCTGGAGCCCAACCGGAACATGACCGGGCCGAGCCTCGCGGAGGTCTGGAACCGGAAAGCCGGGGGCCTGCCGAGCTTCCCGCGCTACTCGGCCGCGCTCAAATCGGCCGGTCTCATCTGGAACGACGCCACGCTCGACGAATGGCTCAAGGACCCGCAGCACTTCATTCCGGGAAACACGATGACTTTCCCGGGCATCAGGAATGCGCAGCAACGCGCCGACCTGCTCGCGTTCCTCAAGGACGCGACCCAGCCCGGCCGCGCACCCAAGGCCGCGCAAGGCGGCAATGCGATGGGCGGCATGATGGGGATGATGGGCGGCGGCGCGGTGCCGAATCTCAAGACGCTCGATCCGGAGGATCGCGTGCGGTCGATCAATCATTGCGGGGACACCTACAAGGTCACCACCGCGGACGGCAAAATTCGCGATTTCTGGGAACGGAATTTGCGCTTCAAGACCGACGTCAGCGGCGACGGCCCGCAGAAGGGCGCGCCAGCAATCGTCCCCGCCGGAATGATGGGCGACCGCGCCGACGTGATCTTCGCCTCGCCCGAGGAGATCAGCGGGTTCATCTCGCAGGCGTGCTGAGCACCCGGCCTCCTGGGAAGCGCCTAATCTTACTGCGTCAGAAACGCGCTCGCGAGACGGGCTTGCGCTTCTTGTGCTAGCCGCAAGTGCGGCGTCCATTGATGTGCCCTCTCCCCTTGCGGGAGAGGGCCGCTCGGTGTTGCAGCATCCACTGATGGGTGAGGGGTTCGCTTCGCAAGAAGGCTTCCTGCGAAGAGACCCCCTCACCCATCATGACTCGCTCGAACAGCGGAGCAGCCCTCTCCCGCAAGGGGCTTCGGCGTTCGCGCGTTTGATTCGGTGATCGGCACTTTTCGCACTCCTTGTCAAGAATCCTGGCGGAAAGATTTTGCAGTTCCGGAGGATTTCGCTGCTGTGATTCACTGTCGCCGGAGCGATAGCCAGGAGGCAGTGATGGATCGTGATGAAGCGTTCCGCATCGGGTTTTTTGGCGATGTGCGTCGGGAAGAGGCTGGAGCAACTTTGTTTGAGCGGGTGGTGGCGACGGGCTCTTTGGTTTTGCGCGAGGCTGGAGGCGATCGGGCGGGCGAGCTGTCGGCCCATCGTTTTCTGGGGTCGGCGCATGTGACGCCCGAGGAGATTCTCAAGACCGCCGGGAAACGAACGGCATTGGCCTGTGCCGGACGGCGGATCGTGGCAGCGCAGGACACCACCGAGATCAACTTCAGCGGCCGACATGGCGGGCGGGACGGCCTCGGACCGGCGGGCGACGGGAAGACGCCGGGGTTTTTCTGCCATGCGATGGTGGCGGTCGATGCCGATGACGAGGCATTGCTCGGCGTGTTGCACGCGCGCATCTGGACGCGACCGAAGAAGCGGGCGGCGGCTCGCCGGTCGCGGGAGATTGAAGACAAAGAGTCGTTCCGGTGGATTGAGGCAACGGCGGCCGCCGGCGATCTTCTCGGCAGCGCGGCGCAGCTGATTGTCCTCGGTGATCGGAAGTTTGACATCTACTCGCAGTTTGTGCGCGTTCCGCCAGGGGTGGATTTGATCGTACGCGCCGCACACAATCGCAGGCTGGCCGATGACGAGCGTCTGTTTGACGCCCCATCCGATTGGCGCGAGTTCGGCGCAATGGATATTCGCGTTCCGCCGTCTCGACCCGGCGACGCCGGGCGCATCGCCCGCGTGAGCGTGAAGGCCGGGCGCGTGTGCATCGCCAAGCCGCGCCATGGAGCCGCGACCGATCCCGCAACGGTGACGCTCAGCTACTTGGAAGTGCGCGAGACAAATCCACCTAAGGGCCACGAGCCGATCACATGGCGACTGCTCACGACGCTGCCGGTGGCCGGCGAACCTGACGAATTCGCCGCCGCACAGGAGATCGTGCGGCTCTATCGGCTGCGCTGGCGTATCGAGCAGGTGTTCCGCGCAACCAAGAGCGACGGCCTGCGCCTGGAGGAAACTCAGGTCAAGGATGCTACGCGCTTGTTCAATCTCGCTGCCATCGCGCTCACCGCAGCGGCGCGCACGATCCAACTCGTCGACGCAAGAGATGGAAGCTCGCGGCCCGCATCCGACGTCGCCGATCAAGACGTCATCGTCGCTGCCAAAGCCATCGGCCCTACGCTCGAAGGCAAGACTGCACGTCAGAAGAACCCGCATGATCCGGGATCGCTCGCTTGGCTCTCTTGGATCGTCGCCCGTCTCGGCGGGTGGAATTGCTATTACAAGCCACCCGGTCCAAAGACCATTCGCAAAGGCTGGAACAAGCTCGAAGCGATGGCCGCCGGCTATGCTGTTGCTATGGCTCAACAAAATGTGCGAATCCCGTAGCCCGCAAGGGGAGAGGGCACAATAACGAGCGCTTGCCCTCGCTGCACTCTCCCGATGGACGCAGTACGCCTCATTGGGTCGGTCGTGAAACTTTGAGAGGGGATGGCCCGTATCTGGTATTCGGTACCGCCCCACCTGCGGAATTTTTGTCGGAATGGGGGGCTGCGAAGGAGGAATCAGCCATGGACATCGCTGCCGCGATTGAGCCACACAACGCAAAGCCGGCCGGCGTCTGGAGCTCCGGCGGGGCCCGCTACGATCAAATCAGCCGGGGCATTGCCGACTCGATCGAGCACGGCGTATTGCGTCTCGACCCCAAACCCGGCGAGCGGGTGCTCGACCTCGCAACGGGAACCGGGTGGACGTCGCGTCTGGTCGCGGGGCGAGGCGCCACTGTCGTCGGCGCCGATATCGCCGGCGATCTCATTGCCGCCGCGCGTGAGCGGGCCGAGGTCGAGGGCCTCGATATCGCCTATCGCATCGGCGACGCCGAAAATTTGCCGTTCGCGGATGGGGAGTTCGATGCCGTGATCTCGACCTGCGGGGTGATGTTCGCGAGCCGTCCGGAGGCGGCCGCCAAGGAAATCGCGCGCGTCACGCGCAAAGGCGGGCGTGTCGCGCTGACCACGTGGTTGCCGGACAGCAACCTGTTCAAGATGTTCCTGGTGATGAAGCCCCATATGGCGCCGCCGCCCAATCCGGCTCCGCCTTCGCCTTTCGAATGGGGCAAGCAGGAGCGCGTGCGCGAGCTGCTCGGCAACGCCTTCGACCTGCGCTTCGAGAGGGGAACGTCGTTCTACCGCGAGCCGAGTGGCGAAGCGGCCTGGAACACATTCTCGACGAGCTACGGACCGACCAAGTCTCTGGCTGCAAGCCTGGATGAGGGCCGCCGCGCCGAGCTGCGGCGGGATTTCATCGCCTTCCACGACGGGTTTCGCACCGACCTCGGCATCTGTGTGCCGCGAGAATAAGCGTCGCCGAGAATCCGCATGGCGAGTTCCACTTCGAGATGGGGCGTGCGCTCGCCGAGCGCCTCGGCTATGCGCCCGCCGATCTCGACCGCATTCCGTCCGAGGCAATCGAGTCCTTCGCCGGCGTCGGTTACTACTTCCACCTCGCTGAGCTGCAGGAGGGCGAAACCGTCCTCGATCTCGGCAGCGGCTCCGGCATGGACACCTTCATCGCTGCCCTTAAGGTTGGGCCACGCGGAAAGGTCATCGGCGTCGACATGACCGACGAGCAGCGCGCGAAGGCCGAACGCTTGCGCGACCGCGACGGCTTCAACAACGTCAGCTACCTCAAAGGCTACATCGAGCAGGTCCCGTGCTCTGCGGCATCGGTCGATGCCGTCATCAGCAACGGGGTGATCAACCTCGCGACCGACAAATCGAAGGTGTTCCGCGAGGCGGCACGGCTGCTGAAACCGGGCGGCCGGCTGGCGATCTCCGACATCGTCACCGAGGTGCAGCTGCCGGAAACCATTGTGTGCAACTCGACGCTGTGGGCTGCTTGCATCGGCGGCGCCGCCCAGCAGGACAATTACCGCGCGCAGATCGAGGCGGCAGGATTGCGAGTCGCCAAGGTCGAGGACAATCCGGCCTATCAGTTCATTTCGGATAACGCCCGCGGCGCAAGCAAGAAGTTCGGGGTGAAGAGCGTTTCCTTGCTGGCCATGAAGCCATAACTGGGCTGGGGCGGATATCCCCACGGGCGCGTTGCCTCAGGACAAGGCGAGGGTCATTCGCAGGCGCGCGGACGACGCTCATGACAAGCTGCATTATGGCGGCGCCCGACGAGATCAGCGCCTTCACCGCCATGTACCGACCGCACGCCGCGCGCGAGGACACCGACCTGTTTCCGAAGCTCAGGAGCCTGGTGTCATCAAACGAGTACCATGCGATGGCCGAAGACTTCGAAAAAGAGGAACACCAGCTCTTTGGCGAGGACGGATTCGACAAAATGGCCGATCGCGTCGCGCGGATCGAAAAGGCGATCGGCATCCACGATCTCAAGCAGTTCACACCGCGATAGTCGTCAGGGCGTGCTCTGCCTGGCGGGTTGAAAAAGCTCGACAAGATTGCCGGAGGGGTCTTCGAGCAGAATCTGCGCACCGCCCGGGCCGCGCACGATGTCGTTGCGAAACGGCACTCCGGCGGCGCGAAGCCGCGCCACCTCGGCTTCGATGTCCGTGACGAGTAACTGAATGCGATTCCATCCGCCCGGCTCAGGCCGTCGGCCGTCGGGCATCGGTCGTCCCGCCGAGCTCGTCGCCCCGCTCAACAACAAACGCAGATCGCCGCGGGTGACATCCGCGAAGGCGGGCGCGGCATTGGAGAGCAGCGCGAAGCCGAGGTGTGTCGTGTAGAAGGCGACGGCAGCATCGACGTTGTCGACCATGTAACGCACGTTGACGGTGGACGCGGGCATGTTCACCCCTATGAACTGATTTGGTTGGTCGAATGATACTTGAAATGGGGACGTTTCGCCTGGCTAAATACCCGAGCGGGCAGGGAGCGGCTGTGCAACCGCATCGCGGACCCCTATATTTCAGTATTCGCGAGGCTGGAAATGAGCGGCTCCTGCTGCAACCACTGCCACGATGACGATCCGAAGCAAAGCGACGCGGCTTACCGTCGCGTGCTCTGGATCGTGCTCGCCATCAACGCCGCCATGTTCGCGCTCGAGATCGGAGCCGGATTGGCCGCCGGGTCGGCGGCGCTGCAAGCCGACGCGCTCGATTTCTTCGGCGACGCCGCCAACTACGGTATCAGCCTGTTCGTGGTCGGCATGGCGCTTCGCTACCGTGCCATGGCGGCCTTCGCGAAAGGCGCGAGCATGGGCATGTTCGGCCTATGGGTCATCGGCGTGACGGTATGGCACGCCGTGCATGGCACGCTGCCGCACGCCTTCACGATGGGCGCGGTCGGATTCGCGGCGCTCGCCGCCAATGCCGCCTCATTCGGGCTGCTGTGGGCCTACCGGGGCGGAGACGCCAACATGCGCTCGGCATGGATTTGCACGCGCAACGACGTGCTCGGAAATCTCGCCGTGTTGTTGGCCGCCCTCGGCGTGCTCGGAACCGGAACGGGTTGGCCCGACGTCGTCGTCGCCGCCATCATGGCCACCTTGGCGCTGCAAGGGGCATGGACGGTGATTCGGCAGTCGATCGGCGAGCTGCGCCAGCCGGCATTTTCGATCGCGGCGGAATGATCTCGCGAGCCGTGATCGGCGGACACGCGCGTCTCCGTGTCAAAGGGAGAGCACGCAGACCCGGAACAGAGTGAAGTCGCGATATGGCGTTTCATGGAATTCAGCATCACATCGCTGATATTCGTTCCACTCGGGCTTGGCCTGCTCGGCTTCATCGAGCCGTGCTCGATCGGGTCAGCCTTGGTCTTCATCAAGTACCTTGAAGGCAGCGACGCAGCCGCCAAGCTTGCCCAGATCGTTGTGTTTGCCGTAACGCGCGCCTTGTTCATTGGCCTGATGGGCGTGGCGGCGGTCGTGTTGGGCACGGCGTTTCTCGGCTTCCAAAGAACGGCATGGGTCCTGCTTGGGGCGGTCTACGTCCTAATCGGCGTGCTCTACCTGATCGGCAATGCCAGGGCAGTGACGGTTACCCTGGGGCCAAATCTCGGAAAGCTCTCCGGCATGCGAGGCTCGGCGGGCCTCGGGCTTGTCTTCGGTCTGAACATCCCTGCCTGCGCGGCGCCGCTGATCTTCGCACTGCTTGGCGCTGCGGCGGCGGGCGGCGCTTCCGGGGCCACACTGGCGAGCGGCTTCATTTCGCTCGCGGTCTTCGGCCTCGCGCTTTCCCTTCCGCTGGTCGCGGCAGTCCTGTTCGACCCGGCGCGACGTGCGCTTGACTGGCTGGCCGGATTATCGGGGCGGATTCCGTTCTGGACCGGCGTGCTGCTGGTCGGGCTCGGCCTGTGGTCGATCTGGTTCGGCCTGTTTGTCAGCATCAGGCCGTAGCCGCCAGCCGATAGCACGTTTGCTCTGACGAAGCGAACCGCGATTTGGTCGTGTTGTGTGCCATGGGATGCGGTTCTAAGGTGTGGGAATAGCCAGTCATAGCGCGCGATCGCGGCCGCGGCCCCGATGGCGAACGCGCTGCCGGTCGGCGCGTTGATCAACGCCGCGATGATCGTGCCAGTATCGATCGCCGCCCCTGGAAAAAGATTCCGGCCGCCGCAATACGGCGGAACCGCAGGCCGGGTCAGCTGCCATCATCCAATCCTCTCCTGCCGGCTTGCAGATCGCCAATGGCCACGCCTTCGCGCCACAACGCGAACGCGCCAATGGCGGCGACGGTCATGAGGCTGGCGATCTGCACCACGAGGGCCATGGCGAACGCCTGCTCCTCGCTCACGCCGAGCAGGCCAAGCGCGAAGATCGCGCCAACGATGAATCCGCCGGCGAGCCGCGCGAAATGGGTGAGGATCACGATAAAGCCCAGAAAAACGATGAGAAAGAGATAATCGAGCGGTCGCAATAGAACGCCGAACGCGAGACCGGCCCAGAGAAAATGCGTCGCCGCAATCAGCTTGATGACAGCGCTCGACAACACGATGGCTAGGCGTCGCCAAACCTCGCGCGGCCATATGATGCCGGCGGCGAACGAGGTCAGCGGTCCGCGCGACTGCTCCAGCAACGAGGCCGGCAGGCGCGAGATCAGCCGCTGCAGCCGGCTCGCCGCATCGGTGATCCCCCGCTTGTACATAACGAGAAGCCAGAGCAGCGCTGCGAACAGCAGAAGGCTTGCGGCCGCTGCGACGCTGAGGCCGAGCCGCAAGTTGCCGGTGGGATCGGGTCGGGAAAGACCGCCAAGCTCAGGACGACGGCAACCAGAATTGCGAACACCATGCCGTCGATCAGCCGATCGATGGCGACTGTTGCGAGGACGGCGCTCATCCTGAGCCGTTCGAGGCGCGCCACAAGCCACGATCGCAGCAATGGACTGACGCCGAACGGGATCAAGAGATTGCCCAGGTAGCCGGCCATGATTGCGCGGAACAGACGTAGTGTGTCGACCGACTGCAGCGGATACAGAATCTGCCGCCACTTCCACGCGCGCACCAGTTGCTCCAGCGCGATGGCTACCGGCACCAGCGCCAGATACTCGATACGCGCGTTCGTCACCACCTCGGCAAAGCGCCGGTAATCGATGCGCCAGAGCACGAAGGCGAGCAACGCCAGCCCAATCGCGGCACCGCCCCACGACCACCAGCGGCGCCGTGGTCGTTTGGCGCGAAAATCGGTCACTCGGCGCCTCGTGGAACTGCTCTGAGCAACATGGGCATAGCTCACGACTCCGACGCTGCCAGTGTAACAGAGTTGGAATTCTCGATCCCCTCGATGATGTGTGACGGATGCGCTGAGAAATCCAAAACACACTGACAGACATGTCGAGTGTAAGAGACGTGAAGCAAAGCTGTGGCGCAAACGCGTTCGCGTCTGTTACGATGTATCGAAGTTGACGAAAGAGCAGATTATGGAGGTGCTCGGAGCAGCAGGCTTCGGTGCTATCGAGGTCTAGCATTTGGTCGTGTTGTGTGCCATCGGATGCGGTTCTAAAGTGAAGTTTCCAAGCTGCCCCTCGTCCTCGGCAGGGGTGAATAGTCCGAGCTATAAGGGAGGTTCGCAGATGAGAGTTCTACAAACCCTGGTGATCGGCGTCATCGGCCTCGCCGCCGCCGCGTCGACGGCTTCGGCGCAGACGATGGATCAGCATAAGCTGATCCCGCCACAGGACATCAAATGGGGACCGGCGCCGCCATCGGTTCCGGCCGGTGCGCAGGCGGCGGTGCTGTACGGCGATCCGGGCAAGGAAGGCATGT
>WNFV01008003.1_pt1 | contig 12051 bp, 12 predicted proteins | sample 5400101 | NCBI WGS metagenome assembly WNFV01 (sample SAMN13153361, study PRJNA577476) | soil metagenome | isolation source: 115 cm soil or saprolite under grassland replicate 1 | place: USA:California | collected 2016-06-15
CAGCGCGTCGCGTTCGGGCGGACTCAACTCGAAATCGATCGCAGTTGCCGCGAGTTCCAGCCAGCGGTCGTGTGCCGTCATCGCGCGTCCTCCTGCGTCTCGAGGATCCGCCGCAGCTGGACGCGAGCCCGCGACATCAACGTCCGGGTGGCGGCCTCCGAGCGGCCGATCGTCCGCGCGATGTCCGCGCCGGTGAACCCCTGGCCGGACAGGATCAGCGCGGTCCGCGCATCGGAGGCGATCTGGCCAAGGGCGGATTCGAGAGCGATGGATCGTTCCAGGCGGAGGACGCCCACCTCCGGCGACTCCGTGACGGTGTCTTGAGGGTGCGTCGAGGCGACTCGGCCCAGCCAGGCCAGCACGGTGCGCACGAGCCGGGCTCGACTGATCGTCAGGTTCGTTGCGACGCGGTAGAGCCAGGCGCGAGTCTGCTCCGGAGGACGCCCGGCCCTGGCCTCGCGCATCAGCCGCAGGAACGACTCCTGCACGAGGTCCTGTGCCAGGGCATCGTCGCGGGTCGTCCGTCGGAGGAAGCCGTACAGCTCCTGGTGGTACGACTCGAAGGCCACCCGCACGAATGCCTCGGCGGTCGCGCCCGCCCGGATCGCGGTGACGTGGTCGACCTCTTCGAAGAGCGGCATCGTCGGCTGCGGCATCGTCGGCTGCGGCATGTCGTGGAAACGCGTGGCAGCCGGACTTGTTTCGCCGGAACCCGCCCGTCCGCCCGCGGCATCCTTCCTGTCATCAGCAGGATCAGGGCCCGAGGCCTGTCTCCCGAATCGAAGGCGCGCGGTCAGGCATCTGTCGCGGGGAGCAGCGGTCCGCCGCGGTCGACATCGACATCACGGCGGCACCGCGCGAGTCCGGGTGGCCCCAGCGCCGGTAAGTCGGACCGGTCGGTGGGGACGGGCCCGCCACGGCCGCCGGAAGCCGCAACGACGGTCAATGTGTCCGCCGTCGAGACACCCGGCCGACGGGCGGTTCCGCTCGACAGCCTCGGGCTCCGCCCTAGCGTACCTCCGTGGCGAGCGCCCGGCCAGTCCCTGGCGCACCTGCCGGAGGGCTGAATCGCCCGTGCTATGCTGCGCCCCCCGCCGGCCGGTTTGCGGGCGCGGACCATCCCACGACGGAGGATCGTCAGCAGCGTGGCAGCCAGACGGGCCGCGAGCGCGGGAGCCACTTCGACCGTGCCGGTTCCGCGATCCTCGGACCAGCTCGACCTCCGGCTGCCGCTCGGGTTGCCGGAGCTGCCGATGCTGACCGAGTGGAAGGATCAGCGGCGACTGTGGGGGCACAGCCTCCACCCGATGTGCTCGTACCTCGCCAGCTTCCCGGCCGCCCTGGCCCACGCGTTCATCGCCCGCTGGTCCCGTCCCGGAGACGTCGTGCTCGACCCGTTCAGCGGCCGCGGGACCACACCGCTCCAGGCCTGCGCCGAGGGTCGGGTGGGCGTCGGCAACGACCTGAATCCCTTCGCTCACCTGTTGACGGCGGCCAAGGTCGATCCGGCCGCGTCGGCCGCCGCACGGACGAGAATGACGGCGCTTCGGCTGGGCTGGGCGCGGACCGGCCCGGGCTGGGTCGAGCTTGCCGAGCGCGTACTCGCCCCGTCCGACCGCACCGCGCTCGTGCCATCCGCCGGGTCGGGTGCCGGCCCGGACAGCGGGGTCCAGCCCGTCCCCGCTGAGGTCGCCCTCGCCTTCCATCCCCGGACGCTCGGGCAGCTGCTGTTCGTGCGCTCGGCACTGCAGTTGGACGAGCGGGTGGATCGGTTTCTGGCCGGCGCCCTCACCGGGATCCTTCACGGCAAGAGCCGCAGCTACCTGTCCGAGATCATGCCGAACACCTTCAGCATGGCACCCCGCTACGTCCGCGACTTCGCGGCCCGGACGGACTTCCGGTCGCCCGAGCGGGACGTCTTCCACTGCCTCGACGCCAAGCTCGACCGGCTCTATCGGGAGCTCCCGCCGAGCACTCGGGGCATCGCGCTCCTGGGCGACGCCCGCGACTTCGGCGCGCGTGCCAGGGTGGCACTGCGGGCGCGATCGCTGCCCGACCGCGCCCGCCTCGTCGTGACCTCGCCGCCGTACCTGCGGGTCGTCAAGTACGGCTATTACAACTGGCTCCGGACGTGGTTCCTGGGCGAGGACGCCCGGGCGATCGACGCGGCACTCGACGATGCCCATCATCGCGAGCCCTACCTGGTCTTCATGCGTGACGTCCTGGCCGGGCTCCGGCCGATCCTCGCCGACGACGCGGTCATCGTGATCGTGGTCGGCGACGTCGAGCTCGATCGCGGCCGGCCTATCCGGGGCGGCTATGGCCTGGCCGAAAGGGTCTGGGAGATGGCCGCGGCGCCGGAGGGCTACACGCTGGCCGGGCTCGTCGTCGACCCGATCGCGTCCCACCGCAAGATGACCAAGCTCTGGGGTGAAGAGGCCGGGCGGGCCACGAAGACCGATCGGATCCTCGTCCTTGGCGCATCCGAGGCCGGCCGTCGCCGGGCGCTGGCCGGCGCCTTCACGCCGATCACCTGGGACTGGCCCCCGCGAGGCCTCCGCGCCCTCTGACACCGGACCCGCCGGGTCCCTGTGACCCGCCGGGTGCATGAGAACGGTCGGGTGCCTGCCATCGGCGCCTCGTACAATCCGGCCATGCAGGAGATGTACCACCCGTCCGACCTGGCCGCGATGGATCCGCTCGTCCTCATGAAGAACCTGGACCACGTGCGGATGACGAGCCGACGCCTGAGCTACATCCTCCAGCAGCAGGTCCACCTCTACACCCCGGAGGCCAACCAGCTGCGGGAGCAGATCGACCGCTACGTCGAGGCCGAGCGCCAGATCGAGAGCGAGATGGCCCGCCGCCGCATCCGCGCCTGACGTCGGCGCGGCAGCTGGCGACGCCCTTCCTCGCTCCGCATCGACCTCACCATTATCGATCGACAGTGCGACGCGGCGGAGGCTCGCTGACGTCGCAGATATCGACCTGGATAGTGCGGTGGCGCACTACGCCGTCTCGGAGGCCCGATTCCGCGGAGATCTATCCGCCATTGCCGCCACATATCGATAAGGTCGATGCGGCAGGTGGAGCGCGGCCACGACAGCCGGGGAATCGAGGACCCCCGCCGACCACCGACGGGGGTCCTGTCCGCCCGACAATCAGGGCGGAATGAATGCGTCGCCCGGCCGGCGGCCCGGCCATCGGATCAGGCGATAGCGGCTCCGGCCAGCCCGAGGCCCCTGACGGGTCCCCGATCCGGTGTCTCCCCTCGCTCCGCCGGATCCGCCGCGTTGGCGTCCAACGCCCGGGCAGCTCCGACGGCAGTGCCGTCACCCAAGACCGAGACCCTGACGAGGCCCCGGCTGCGACGCTCACTCTCCTCACGCGCGATCTCCCGGGCCAGGAGCGCGAGCGTGGGTGTCTCGAACAGGCTGAAGCCGATTCCGTGGTCGGCCAGCTCGTTGAATCCCCATCCGTTATACAGCCGACGGCTGGCAACCGCACACATCTCGTCGTAGAGCTCGGGCCAACCGGCTCGCCGACGGTGGTAGCAGAAGCGAACGAATGCGGCTGCCTCGGCAGATGGGCCCGCCTCAGCGGGCGTGCGTGAATCCATCGATCGGGTACCCTCCTTCCTCGCGCTCGGGCTGCAGGCCGCGCGTGGCCACGAAAGCGTGGCGACCACGCCGCCGAACCAGTGAGTCCTCCCGGCCGACGGACTCGGTAGGGGCCGGCAGGACCGCCATCGTATGACCGTCGGCGGGCGGGGTGAAGGGGATTTGTCCACCATCTCGTCCACCAAGTTGTCCACACGAACGGGCGTTCGCCGGTCCAGGCACGGGCGTCCGGGTGGCTTGCGGCGGACGTCGGCGTCTGGATTCAGGCGGCCGGCCGGACCCCCAGGCCGGGCACCACGGCCAGCTGCCAGCGGCTGTCGGAGCCAAGCTCCAGGCCTTCGAACGGGTCGTCGGCGAGCAGCAGGCAGCCGTCCAGGTCGACCCACTCGGCCAGAGACGCGACCGCGGCCGACGCCGCGATGCCCACCCGCGTCTCTTCCATGCAGCCCTCGAACGTCCGAAAGCCGAGCTCGCGCGCCCGTTCCAGCATCCGCTTCGCCGGCCCGACGCCGCCGCACTTGGCGAGCTTCACGTTCACGCCCGCGACCACGCCGACCAGGCCGCCCAGATCGTCGATGGTCACCGCACTCTCGTCGGCCACGAGCGGCAGCTCCGAGCGCTCCTGAAGCCAGGCGAGCTGGTCGAGCCGGTGACGTGGGAACGGCTGCTCGATGAGCTCGACTCCGAGCCGCACGAGATCGGGAATGAGTCGGGCGCCGGCGTCCGGCTGCCAGGCCGTGTTGGCGTCGATGCGAAGCGGGCCGTCGAACACCTGTCGGACCGCCTCGAGCGTCTCGAGATCGCGCGGGCCGCCGACCTTGATCTTCAGGGCCGGGAAACGGGCGGCCCGCCGGGCGCGCTCGGCGACGATCGCGGGCTCGTCGATGCCGATCGTGAAGTCGGTCGGCGGGATCTCGGCCGAGAGCCCGAGCATGCGGTACACCGGCAGGCCCAGGCGCTTGCCGAGCAGGTCGTGCAGGGCGATGTCCAGGGCGCATTTCGCGGCGCCGTGATGGGCGAGCGACGCATCGAATCCCTCGGCGATGCCCGCGAGGGCGCGCTCGACGGCGTCCGCCGCCACGTCGAGATCGTCAGGCTCGATCGACCGCAGCAGCAGCGGCAGGACGACCTGGATCGTGTCAACCGTCTCGCCGTAGTAGGCGTCGGGATAGCCCTCGCCATAGCCGACGAGGCCGGGCCACGCTTCATGAGTCAGCTCCACGATGACCGACGTCATGCCGTCGCCGTCGTGGGAGCGGGCGATCCGGAATGGATCGCGGTACGGAACCCGGATCACCCGGCCCATGAGGCGGAGCGGACCCGACCGGACGTCAAGGCTGGGCGCAGACTCGACGCTCACCGGATGAGGCTCATCGGGCGAGGGCCTCGACCGCCGGCCGGATGGCCGACCATAGATCGCCCGGTCCGAAGCGGACCGGATCGTCCGCCGGCAGGCCGGTCAGAGCCGCCGTTTCGGCGACGACCTTGCGGGCCTCCGCTTCGTCCGCAATGAGCGAGGTGTTCAGCGCGACGCCGACCACCCGCGACGGCGCCACCAGCGCCGCCACCGCTTCGTGGAGCCGGATGAACTCGGGCAGCGGATGGATGGGAAACTCGCCACCCGGCACGTGGTCGAACTCGTGCTCGGTCAGGCCCGCTTTGTGGACCATGATCATGGCGTGCGGAGTGCAGCCGTGGATGAGGCCCAGCGTCACGGCGCTGTAGGCCGGGTGATCGAGCGAGCCCTGACCCTCGACGAAGACCCAGTCACCCCGCTCCTCGCCCTGTTCCACCAGCCATTCGCACGTGCCGTTCTCGAAGTCGCTGATCACCCGGTCCACGGCGACGCCCCAGCCCTCGATCATCATGCCTGTCTGACCGGTCGGCACGAAAGCGGCGGACAGGCCCTCCTCGCGGGCGGCACGCCGGAGCTCCAGGGCCACGCTCATCTTGCCGATCGCACAGTCGGTGCCCACGGTGAGGATGACGCGCTTGCCCGGTGCGTGGCGTCGGCCCACCGCCGTCTCCATCCGATCGGGCGGCCGGCGATAGTCCACGATCGTCACCGCGGACTCGCGGGCCGCGGCGGCGAATTCCGGGTCGTCGCCCAGCATCGTATGGAGGCCGGAGAGGATGTCCAAGCGGCCGCGGATCGCCGCGAGGATCGTGTCGCGCCAGGTCTGCGGCAGCTTGCCGCCCGCCGGGGCGATCCCGATCAGCAGCGCGGTCGGCGGACGCCCGGATTCCCGCCCGTGGCGGATTGCTTCGTCCAGGGTCGCCACGACCGGAATGTCGAAACGCGGCTCCACGGTGAACCACTCGCGGACATTGTGGCCGGCGTTGGCCGAGTCCACGACCGCCACGGTCGGATCGGGGCCGTAGCGGATGACGCCCATGGCCGTCTTGCCGTGGTGATGGCCGAACTGGCCCTCGGCCAGGATGACGAGCGCCCGCTGCGTTCCGGACGACATGCGATGGGCCTCCTTTCGTCATTCCCGATGGACCGAGCAGAACGAAACGGATAGAAAACGCCCCCGGGGCGCGGTCCGGGGGCGTCGGGGTGTGCGTCTGGTCCCGCATGCGAGATGCGGGTTAGCTGGATGCAGCCGGGCCCAACCTGGGTCGCGTACGTCCGAGGGCCAACAGTCTAGCGCGCTCTCTGCGAGGGCGCGGGTCCGGCGAGTCCCGCCCGATACCCGACCGATACCCGACCGAGCCGCGAGACTGGCCCAGCCAGGGTTCGCCCGCAGACCTGCGCGGAAATCGCACGGGCCGGCCGACCGGTCAAAGGTTACGCCCGATCCGCGGGAGCATCGGGCAGGGGCACGTTCTGGAGGCGGACCTGCCCGCGGGCCACCAGCTTGCCGTTGTCAGTGCGCGTGATGTTCACCTGCCACAGCTGCTGTGTGGCACCCTGCTGGATCGGTTCGGCCGACACGCGGACTGTGCCGGCCACGAGCGGGCGGAGGAAATCGGTGTTGTTGTTGACGCCGACCGCGAACTGGCCACGACCGAGAACTGCCGCCGAGGCGCCGAGGCTGGCGGCGGTCTCGATGGCCGCGGTATACACGCCGCCGTGGACGACGCCCCAGGGCGTGTGCTGATCCGGGCCGAGCTCCATGGAGGCCACGACCTTGTCGGGGCCCACCGTCTCGAACTGGATCGGCAGGGCGTGATGGAAGCCGCCGAGACGCTCGAAGTCCGGCACTCGATCGAGAGGCGACGAAGCGACAGGTTGGGCCGAAGTCGACGTCTCTTTCGTCATACCGGCGCAGCCATGACTCCGCCTGCCTGGAGGTCGCCGAGACGTCGCCGGACCAGGTCCTCCACGAGCGCCTCCGGCAGTGGGGCCTCCGGGCTGAAGTGGAGGCTCCCCTTGGTACGCCGGTATCCCTTCAGCTCGTCGACGTGCGCATGCAGGAACGCCTCGGTCAGGGGGTAGATGCTGCAGTGGGTCTTCCAGCCCGCGTACCACAGCAGAGCGTGGCCATGGAGCTTGAATGCCGGCATGCCGTAGCTGATCGTCTCCACGGCATCGGGGACCAGTCGAGCAACCTGGGTGCGCAGGCGCTGCAAGGCCTCGCGCTGGACGGCCGGCAGGGTGGCGAGGTAGGCGTCGATCGGCGAGTCGTGAGCCACGGTATCCCGATGATACGTGGCCGCGCGGAACCGTTCCCCGGCATCGCCAGCCGCGGAGCGAGCGCGGCAGCGTAGATTCCGCCCGTGAGTTTCGACGTTGCTCCGGAGGCGTACGACCGCTTCATGGGCAGGTACTCCCTTCAGCTTTCGCCGCAGCTGGCGGACCTCGCCGAGGTGCGCGGCCAGCAACGGGTGCTCGATGTGGGCTGCGGTCCCGGCGCACTCACGGCCGAGCTCGTCACGCGCCTGGGACCCGCTGCCGTGGCGGCCGTCGACCCCTCCGAGCCGTTCGTGGTCGCGGCCCGAGCGCGAAACCCGGGTGTCGACGTACGACGGGCGTCCGCCGAGCACCTGCCGTTCCGGGACCAGGCGTTCGATGCAGCCCTCGCACAGCTCGTCGTCCACTTCATGGCCGATCCGATCGCTGGATTGGCCGAGATGGCGCGCGTGACCCGGCGGGATGGTGTCGTGGCCGCGTGCGTCTGGGATCACGCCGGCGGTCAGGGCCCGCTCAGCGTGTTCTGGCAGGCGGCTCGTGAGCTCGACCCCGCGGTTCACGACGAGTCGCAGCTCGCGGGCGCCCGTCAGGGCCACCTGGCCGAGCTGTTCGAGGCGGCCGGTCTGCGCGAGATCGAGGAGACGGCTCTTTCAGCCAGCGTCGAGCACTCGAGCTTCGAGGAGTGGTGGGAGCCGTACACCGGCGGGGTCGGTCCTGCGGGCGCCTACGTGGCCTACCTCGATTCGGAACGGCAGACGCAGCTTCGCGAGCGGTGCCGCAGCCTGCTTCCCATCGCACCGTTCGTGCTCACGGCGCGGGCCTGGGCAACCCGCGGCCTCGCGTAGGAAAGGCGACGCTGAGGCTCATGATTCGTCCACGCGAAGGTCCGCCGGCGGGGCGCAGTCAGGCGGGACCAGCTGGCCTCGCTGACGCCCGGGGTGCGATGCCGGCGTCGATGCGTCGCTTCAGGCTCAGTAGGTTCTTCCGTGCCTCGGCACGCCCCATTGCGGGCAGGATCGGGTCGAGGAACCGAAGCGGCCAGATCAGGCTCCCTTGCGCGGTGTAGGTAACCATCGATCGATCGTCGTCGATCGGCTCCACTGCGTACTCGACTGAGGCCTCGGCAAGCGGGCCGCCGCGCAGCCTCATGGTGGCTGACCGGCCGTCGTCGAAGGCGACGATGGTGCCCGTCAGAACGGTCACGCGTCCCGCATAGACGCGCCGGGCGAACATCTGGGTGCCCACGCCGGGCGGGCCCTGCGTGACCTGCCGAACCTCGACCACACCGTGCTCCCACAGCGGCACCTGCTCGAAGGCGACGAGATACGTCCACACCCTTGCCGCCGGGCAGTCGATCGGGAGGCTCTGGCTGAACCGGAACACTCAGGCTAGAGCCCGAAGCGCACGAGGATCATCGACGAGCAGATTACGAATACGATGCGCCCGTGTCGATCCGGACCCCGGACCAGCGATTGCGCGTGTTCGTAAGCTCCACGCTCGACGAGCTGGCGGACGAGCGACAGGCGGTGCGTGAGGCTGTGCAGAGCCTGCGCATGACCCCGGTCATGTTCGAGCTCGGCGCCCGGCCGTATCCACCTCGCGCCCTCTACCGAGCGTACCTCGAACAGAGCGACGTGTTCATCGGGCTCTACTGGGAGCGGTACGGGTGGGTGGCGCCAGGCGAACGGGTCTCGGGCCTCGAGGACGAATACAGCCTCGCCGGGGGTCGACCAAAGCTCATCTACATCAAGGCGCCCGGGCCGAAGCGCGAGCCACGGCTACGGGCGCTGATATCGCGGATCAAGTCTGACGACGAGGTCTCGTACCGACGCTTCGCCAGCGCCCACGAGCTACGTTCGTTCGTGGCCGATGACCTCGCCGTCCTGCTCACGGAGCGGTTCGAGGGATCGGCCCCCCGGACCGATGCGCCGGCTCGCCCCGGGACGATCGGCCGAGTACCGCGCCTACTCATCCGGTTGATCGGCCGCGAGGCCGATGTCACGCGCGTGCTCGAGTTGCTCGACGATCCGGAGAACCGGATCCTGACGATCTTCGGGACCGGCGGAGTCGGCAAGACGCGGCTCGCGCTGGCGGTCGCAGAGCGCGTGAAGGATCGAGATCCGGGGGGCGTCGTCTATGTCGACCTCAGCGCCGTCAGCGAGCCGTCACTCGTCATCCCGACCATCGCCGATGCCCTCGGCGTGCGGGAACGCGACGCCGCGTCGCTCGGCACCCGGCTGAGTGACAGCCGGAAGGCCAAACGGCTGCTGATCGTGCTCGACAACGTGGAGCAGGTTGCGGCCGCCGCGCCCGAGCTGGCGGATCTGCTCGCTGGAGCCCCCGGCATCCAGCTCATGGTCACGAGCCGGCGAATCCTCAAGCTGCGGGGCGAGCACGTGTACGAAGTTCAGCCCTTGCCGGTTCCGGCCGAGGACGAGGAGACCAGCTCGGCCGTCGAGCTGTTTCTCGAGCGAGCCGGGGCCGTCCAGCCAGGCTTCCAACCGACCGGCGACGACCTGGCTGCCATCTCCGAGCTCACGCGCCAGCTCGACGGACTGCCACTCGCGATCGAGCTCGCCAGCGCGTGGGTCCGGGTCATGTCACCCCGGGCGATCCTCGAGCGGATGGGTGAGCGCCCGCTCGATCTGCTGCGATCTGGTTCGAGCGACATGCCGAAGCGCCAACAGACGCTTCGCCACACGATCGCATGGAGCTACTCATTGCTGTCGACCGATGCCCAGACCCTCTTCGCGCGGCTCTCCGTGTTCGTCGGCAGCGTCGACCTTGAGGCCATCGAGCAGGTCGCGAATCCCGGTGGCCGACTCACGACACTCGACCTCCTCGGTTCGCTCGTCGACAGCAGCCTCGTTCGCCCAGCGGGCGAACGCGCCGAGCCCCAATTCGGCATGCTCCAGACGATCCGCGACTTCGCGGCCGAGCGCCTCGAGGCGGGTGGCGAGGCCGAGGAGACTCGGCGCCGCCACGAAGCCTATTACCTGGAGCTCGCCGAGCGAGGGAGCATCGCCCAGGGCGGCGTCGACCCCGCCGACTGGCTCGAGCGCTTCGACAATTTCCGGGCCGTCCTCCGGCGTGCCGCTCTGCGCGGCGATGCCGCCGTCGGGGTACGAATGGGGCGAGCGCTCGCGGGGTTCTGGCATTCCCGCGGCTGGTACAGCGAAGGGCGCGACTGGATGAAGGACGCGACGGCCTGGTACACCCTCGAGCTCTGGGCGATGGCGGAGCTCGGCGAAGGCCGCGCCGAGCATGCCTTGCGCTTGTTCGCGCTTGCCGAGCGTGGCTACCGCGGCTCCAGCCCCAGACGAACCGAGACCGAGATCCATCGGCGCCTGGAGGCGGATCTGCGCGCCGCCCTCCGCGCTCGGTACGAGCCGCTCATGGCAGAGGCTCAGCAGCTCGACTTCGACGCTGCCATGGAGGAGCTGGCCAGCGAGACAGCCGCCCGTTGACCCGGCAGCTTGGGCCCCGTTCCAGGTCGCGGCCTGGATGGCCACGCTCACGTGGATCGCTCCGAGGGCGGTGATCGGGCCCCTACTTGGTTTTGGGCGCTTGACCGTCGATCGGATGGACAATGCGGTAACGGCACTCGCGGCTGTGGTCGGACCCGCAATCCGGCACGCCGAGGCAGCACGCATGAGACACAAGAAACAGGATCGAAAAGGGTCCAGATAGAGGTCCAGGCTGTCGCCAGGGGCCGTGCCGAACCAATCTACCGGCGGGTCATACGATCGCGGCGAACCAGATCGGGATAGCGACCCCGACGAGCGCATCTGAAAGGTGTTCGAGGCCGACCAGGAGCGGACCTGTGCCATGACTATTCCGCCCAGCAGCAACGTCCGCTTGCAGCGGGCCTATGACGAACCCACCCCGGACGACGGCTACCGCGTCCTGGTGGACCGCATCTGGCCGCGCGGCCGAACGAAGGAGCAGCTCCGGCTCGACACTTGGGCCCGAGACATCGGGCCGAGCGCCGAGCTCCGCAAATGGTTCGGGCACGACCCGGCGCGCTGGGCGGCATTCCAGGGGCGGTACCGGGTGGAGCTCGCCGATCCGGGCCGTGCGCAGACCATCGATGCTCTCGCCGAGCGAGCGCGTCACGGCCGCGTCACCCTCGTCTTCGGCGCTCGCGATGTAGAGCACAACGAGGCCCGCGTGATTGCCGCTGAACTTGGGCAGCGACTCAGCCGGCGCACGGAGGCCGAAGGAGCCGTCCATGCTCCTTCAAGCGGTTAACAGTCGGCGGACTGCACCATCCGGTCAGGCTCAGAATTGGCGCCGATTGAGAGTCACCCCGAGAGTCGTGCGCGCGCGCAAGGCGACAACGTAACTTTGCCAGGCCGGGGCGATTGAGGAGCCAGTGAGAACCGGTCTTGGGAACGCAAGCGAGCGTTGGCGTCGCGTCAAACAAGCCCAACTCGACCTTCGGCGGCGACCAGTTCATCGGCAGCCGGGAAGGTGAACAGGCGAATCTCGGGCCCGGCCTGAGCTCCCGACAACCTGGTCCTCGTCTCGCTCCAGTGGGCGAGGTCGCGCATCGCCTCCTCCGATGGTGAGCCGGGCTAGGCAGTGGGCCGGGATCACGTTCGTAGAGGCGCTCCGCCCAGATGTACCCAAGGACCCAAGCATCCGACTCATATACTCGGAGACATGACGCTTCTGCGGATGGACAACGTCCTCCTCGTTGTCGACGACCTCGAGGCTGCGATCGCGTTCTTTGCAGAACTTGGTCTGGAGCTTGAGGGCGAGACGACCGTCGAAGGCCAGTGGGTGGACCGC
>WNFV01008004.1_pt1 | contig 12051 bp, 7 predicted proteins | sample 5400101 | NCBI WGS metagenome assembly WNFV01 (sample SAMN13153361, study PRJNA577476) | soil metagenome | isolation source: 115 cm soil or saprolite under grassland replicate 1 | place: USA:California | collected 2016-06-15
CGTCCACCAGCTTGAGCGCCTCGGCCACAAGGTCAGCATCCACCCAGCCGACCCCGCCGCCTGAGCACACCCGCGGCCGCACTGCGTCCAAACCGAGGTCGGGCCGGCACCACGGAGGAGGGATTTTCGACTCAGCCTGTAAGCCGTCAACGCCGCCGTCCGACGGTCGTCAGGGTGATTGTGGTGCCAGCCCGGAATGTCGTCTGCTGCGGGTCAGTTTCCTGAGCTGGCGGCGGCGGTCGACGTTTGCTTGGACGGCTTGGCGTCCGCTTGGCGTCCGCGTGGTCGAGTCCCGGGCGAAGAGCCCGGCTCTATCGTGGCATGAGGGCGATGCGGGCATGGTACTCGCCGCCGATGTGGGTGGTGTCGCTGCCGACCCACAATCCTTGGGAGGTCACGTACAGGTCCTTGCCGCCGACCCCGCGGTCCTTGGTCGGGTTCCACGACAGCGCCCGGCCCGTCGTCGGGCTGATCGCGCCGATGCCGGGTCGGCTGACCGCCCCCGGCCCCGCGCTGTTGCGGCCTAGCGGGTTGTCGAGCCAGCGCTGGTGCCCTTGGACGTAGACGGCGACGTCGGTGGCCGCCACCGAGTGCAGGGTGTCCCCGCCGGTGTAGTTGATCCACGTCGGCCGGCTCGGCGCCGTGATGGCGGTCTCAAACCGCGCGGCCGCGTCGCACAGGTCGCGGCCAATCCCGCCGGTCTGCGGCACGAACCCGGTCGACACCGTCGCAAACCACGACCCGTCGGGGGAGAAGTCGACGTCCCGCATGTAGTCGGGCAGGCTGGAGGCGGCGCACAGGTTGCGCAGCGGCGGGTAGTACCAGGCGTTCAGCGTCGCCGAGGAGATCCCCAGGGTGAGCATGAACGCCCGATACCGCGACTGGCCGGCCACGGTGGTGAAGTTCCCCACCGCCACCAGCCGCGTCCCGGCCGGGTTCACCGCGAAGCGGTAGACCTCGACCGGCCCCGCGTTGTCGGCGACCGAGCCGCTGATCGAGACGTTGATGTAGCCGGTGTTGGCGCCGCTGACCAGGTTGAGCGCGCGGAGCTTGCCGGGGAAGGTGCCGCCGACCAGCAGCCGGCCACCCACCACGGCGGCCTCGGTGACCTTGCCGGACCCGAAGCCGGCATTGAACCGGGTGTCGACGGCGCCGGTGGTCGGGTTGAGCTTGGCCAGGCCGCGGCGCGCCACGCCGTTGATGCTGGTGAAGGTGCCGCCGACGTACAGCCAGGTGCCGTCGGTGGCCAGCGCCCACACCGCCCCGTTGATGGTCGGCGCAAACGAGCTGATCACGCCGGTGGTCGCGTTGAAGGCCACCAGGTTGGTCCTGGTGAAGGTGCCGCCGGGGCTGACCCCGGGCGCGGTGCTCACCGAGCCGAAGCTGCCGCCCGCGTACATCGTCCCGCCGACCTGCACGAACTTGTACACCGCCCCGCTGGCGACGTTCGGCGTATGGTTGGCCGGGTTGGCGCTGACCACCACACCCAGCGCCGGCGACGCGCCGGCCACCCTCGGCACGGCCGCAACCGCCAGGGTCAAGCCCAAGGCGATCAGCAGCGCCCGCAGGGTGCGCCTCCTACCCGAGACGATCATGCCGTCCTCCTGCTGCCCGGTGGTCCCCGAAGCACCCAAGCTGCGTGGGCTGCGCCCGCTGCGTGCCGCCCGGGAGCAAGTCGAGCGAATCGGGGCTCTCGACGTGGCAGCGTAGCGGCGCGCCGTTGCGGCCTCATGCCGCATTCGGCGTATTTCTGCCTACTCTGCGGATTCCGCTGTCACGGCGCTCGGCAGCCACCAATAACCATTGAGGCCTTCAGCGCCCGGCTCCCAACAAGATCGACCTGGATACCCTGTCGGGCGAGCTGCTGGCGGTGGCCGACCAGACCATGCAGCCGACGTAGGCATGGCGTGGCTCCGGCCATCGGCCCTCGGGGCGAGACGCGCTGCGATGTGACCGACAAGCGTTACGCCTGCGCAGGCTGGCGAGCACGGCCGACTGTAGCCCTAGCTCGACGTTCGTTAGCCTAACGTCGGGTGGTGTTGAGGCGCGATCACTGAGCAGCGCGGCGACCGGACCGTCCAGGACGGCGCGCTCCTGGTAGGTCGCTGCCAGAGCCTGAGCTGCCGCCGTCCCTGCAAGGTTGCAGCTCGCTCCCGAGCAGGGGTAGGGGACAGCAGGCTGGCCGAGGGCCGCCACCCCTCCTTCAGCGGACTCTGCGGGGCGCAGGGTTTGCGCAACAAGCTGTAAGCCGTCAAACACGAGCGACCATGGAACAGATGCCGGTGGCATCGAGGCGACGATCACCAACGAAGCGAACAGCACCAGGCGCACGGCGTCTAGGGTCCTGGGCGACCATCGCATCGGCGTCGCGGATCTGGTCGTCTACAGCTCTCCTGGGGTGCTGCCGCGCTCTTAGTCCCGGCTCACGGTGGCTACTGGTTCGGGTTGGCGGCCATCTTGTTGATCTGCTGCTGCATCTCGTCCTCGAGTCGCGCCATGCGCAGCAGGGCCGCCCTCAGCAGCTCCTCCTCGGTGCATTCCCCAAGCGGCTTGTACTGGTTGGGCTCGACCTCCATGAGGGTCTCGATGGTCACGGGCTGGTCCTCCAGCCGCTGCCGATCCTTGGCCATGGGTACCTCCCCCGGGTGAGTGCTGAACCACGAAGTCCCCGCAAAGTGCAGCGGCGCTGCGCCATCCACAGGTCGTCCAGGTGACGCGAGCCTCAGGGCCGCAACCTCCTGAGGCGAGGCTTGGTCGGCCGTGCCGCTGGCGGCTGGGTAGCTCCTACGGCCGCGTCCAGGTGGGTTCGGATCTCGGGCATGACCTGCTCGGTGCTGCCGAGCCGAGACTGCCAGCCGCATTCGCAGCTGGCCCGGTGTTGGCCGCTCTTGGGTGCCGCGGGCCTGACGGTGACCGTGTGCCCGGGGACTTGCGCGTTGACGGAGATGGGGATGGGGCACCTCCAACCGGTCGGTGTGGCCGAACCTACCCCCGTGGGAAACCGGCCACCAAATCCCCCGCTCGGCGGCGGGCACGGGTCGGTCACGGTGGCCGGTCGCGGCGAGGTAGGCGCCGGCCACGATCGGCCCGCCTTAGCTGAACTGTTACGGAGGCGATCGGCCCATCCGCACGCCGATCCGACCGAGGTCAGCGCGACCGTCGGCTCCGGAGCATGTCCGCGAGTCCGCCGAGAAACGTCGGCAGCGATCGCTCCCAGAAGACGCGTCGGTTCACCACGGCGATGAGCACAATGATCGCAAGCAACCACGATAGCGCGCCAAACAGACCATCTCGCCACGTTCGCCACAGCACCAGCCCGTAGCCGGTGGCCTGCAGCAGCATCGACATGGCCTCGTTTCGGGTCAGCATGAACGCCCCGAGAAGACCAGCTACGACGACGACCCCGACCGCCCTGGGCAGCCACCCCGAGGCAACGAAACCCAATACGGCTGCGGCCCCGACCAGCGTGTCGGCCCACAGGTCGAACCCTCCCAGCGAGGTCGGCCGGGCAGATGCTCTCGCTGCGCGACCGTCGAGGAAGTCAGAGAGCCATGCCGATCCGACGACGGCCGCCCCCAGCGTGGTCCGACCAGTCCCCAGCAGCGGGATCAGCACAACAGCGAGGACGACCCGACAGAGGGTGAGCGCGTCTGCCGCGAGCCAGAGTACGTCTCGGCTCCCAGACGGGAGTACGGCCCTCCGATCCACGATTGAAGGGTAACAGCCTGTTTCACAATGCCTGAGGGTTGGACGGCCAGTCCCAATTCGTAACGTTACCGAGACGCAGGTCGGCCATGCTTGGTGGGTGATCGCGACGCTGGGAGATGGCCGGTGCGGAACGGAGGGGCTGTGAGCGAGACGACCGAACCAGAGACGCCTGATCAAGTCCGGCGAGGACAACGGCCGGCACCCGGCCGCGATTCTCGGCGCCTTCTCCCCGCCTGGCTGGTGCACTGGTCCTTGAAGAAGCGCCCAAGGCTGCCTGCGGCGGAGGGAGAGAACGCGGGGGAGCACGATTTGGGTTCAGCCACTGCATCGCGACCCGCGATCCAGACGGCGCAGTGGTATCCCGATCCGACTGGGAAGTTCCAGCTCCGATACTGGGACGGGATGGCTTGGACTGCTCACGTGTGGGCTCAAGGAGCGGGCTCCATTGACACCGAACCGCTTCCGCTGACCCTCCCCGGACCGGCGGTGTGGGGCTCGCCTGCGGGCAGCCCCCAGCGCCCCCAGCGCCGGCGACGGCGGCTCCTACTGGTGCTCGCGGTTGCCGGTGGCGTCGCGATCGCCGTGGCGGTGGGCGCGATCGCCAACCGCACGGTGTTCACGGATCGGCTCCTCAGTGCCGACTTCCGCGACGGCAGCGGGCCGTTCACGACCGGCACCACCAGCGGCTACAACTACGACATCGTCGACGGCACCTACCGCATCCAGAGCCGGATCGCCAACCCTGGCCCGGCTGACAGCTTCGCCAACCTCGCCCGCACCGCCTACGCCGTCGACATCTCCGCCGATGTGGTGTCGGCCAGCAGGGAGTTCGCCTTCGGCGTGGGCTGCTTCCACAGCCCGAGCGCGGGCTACGCCTTCTTGGCGAGCACGCAGCACGGCGTGGCCCTGGTGAGGACAGACACCGAGTCGGGTGCGAGCAACCGGGTCATCGTCACTAACGAGCAGCTCGCCGTGCCGGCGGCCAACGTGCAGCTCCGCTTGTCATGTGACAACCACTTGGTCGGGTCGTCGGTTTCGCTGAAGGGGTACGTGAACGGCCAGCAAGTCATCAGCGGGACCGACGCGCACGGTCTGGACGGGTTCAGCCTGGGCGCGTTGGAGTTCTCCACCGACGTGGCCGGCGCCGAGGTCCGGTTCGGCAGGGCGGAGGCCGTTGTCACCAACTCGTCGGCAACGACAACCCGCCGCTCCGGGTGAGCGCTTTGCGGCCGACGCCAATGGCTGTCGTGGCTGTCCCGAGATCGTTACGATCTGCGTGACGCAGCAGATCCGCAGACATTTGTGCAACACGCTGGTAACTCTCAGGCGAGGAGCACGGCGACTTGAGGTCCCCAGATCCTCTTAGGCAGCCGGGCGAAGGCTGATCCGGGCGGTAGTGGCGAGCACGTCCACCTCGGCGTCCGACAGCACCCGGTCAAACCCCAGCGCGCTGCGCAGCAGATGCGCGGGCACGATCGCCACGCCCTGGGCCTCCAGGCCGCCGCCGTGGACGTGGGCGCCGTGGACGCACATCACCGGAGCGGCTCGGGTCCCAAGCACGCGGCCGATGATCTGTGCCTCCCAGCGGGCCGTCTCCAGGGTACGGTCCAGCGGGTAGTGGTTGTGCCAGGCCAGCCCGTCGCTGCCCTGGTGGACGCTGCCGGTCCACTGCTTGGAGTCGATCGCGAACACGCCGCTGGGGCCGATCACTAGGTGGTCGACGTTGGCGGGCGACCCAGGGACGGCCAGGTCGTGGAAGACCACGTAGCCGTCGCGGACCAGCCGGTCCAGCAGGCGGGCGGTGCGCCGCTCGCCGCGGGCGCCGCGCTGCCAGGTGCGGGCCTGCTCGGAGGGCCGGAACCGCAGCCGCCAGCCGACCAGCGCGGCGGCCGCCAGGCCGACCAGCCCGGCCCGCGGCAGGCCAGCCTGGGCGGCGAGGACCTGGACGGTGAGGCCAGCGGCGGCGACCAGCGGCGCCCGCCAGGCCAGGCTGCGGGTCCAGGCAGCCAGTTCGGTGGCGCGCCGCTCCCGATAGGTGGCCAGGGCGGAGCGGCCGGGGCTGCCCAGGCTGCCGCTGACCTCGGCCGGCAGCGACGCCGTTGTGGCCGGTGGGGTCCGGGGACCCCCGAGGGGGTGCCCCGGTGGGTCCAGGGTGGCCCAGCCGCTTCCCAGCAGCTCGGCCGGCTGGTCGGCGTGGGCGTCCAGGAAGCGCTGGAGTTCCTCGGCGGTCAGGGCGCGGACCGACAGGCCGGTGCCCTGGTAGACCGGCGTGCCCAGCTCCTCGGGGTCCTCCTCGTCCTCGTCGTCGTCGGGGTCGGGGTCGTAGTGCTGGCGCATGTGCTGCTCCCTTCTGCCAGCTAGCGGCCGTCGCGTTCCTGGCGGCCGAGGTCGCGGCCGGGCCGTTCGCGGGTAGGCTGCCGCTGGTCGCGGTGGCGGCCCCAGCCGGCCAGGTGCTCCAGCGCGGCCTGGGCGGTCTGCCAGTCGCGCCGGCGGCCAGGTTCGTCCCGGCGGGGTTCGGCGCCTAGCAGCCGCTCCGGGTCGGCCCGGTGCCGCCGGTCGGCCACGGTCGGCCGCCGCCCGAGGTCGCCTCGGCCACGAGCGCGCTCGCCACGGCCGCGGCGGCCCGGCGGCCCGGCCGTCCCATCGGCCCGTTCGCCGGCGAGTGAGGCGGCCTGTGCGGCCGCTCGCCCGTCCCGGGCCGTCCTGCCCCGCGCATGCTCGGCCGGCCGGTCGTGGTCCAGGCCGTAGACGCGCCGGTAGCCGTCCAGTTCCGCGGCGGCGGTGCGCCACACCGCCCGCTCCCCGGGGTCGCTGGGCACCGGGCCGAGTTCGGCCACCAGCCAGCTCGGCGGGTCCAGCACCAGGGCGCGCTGGTCCACCCGACCCCGCCAGGCAGCCTCCCGCACCACCGCCCGCTCCTGGATGCGCAGCTCCTCGTCGTGGGCTTCCAGCCAGCCCAGGCGCCGCTGCTGCGCGCGCCGCAGCAGCCCCAGCCGCTCGGCGGCCTGATCGGCCTGCCGGCTGGTGGTCGCCAGCGCGTGCTTGGCCAGCGCGAGTCGGTCCCTGGCGTTCTGGAGGTCTCGCCGGCGCAGCCGGCCCTGGAGCGTGCCGATCTGCTCGGCGGCTGCCTCCCGATCCCGGCGGGCCTGCTGGCGGGCCTGCTCGGCCTCGGCGGCGCGCTGGGCAGCCAGGCGCAACTCCCGGGAGCGGTCCGGCGGACACTCGGCCCGCAGTCGGGCCAGCCGGTCGCGCTCGGCCCGAAGCTCGGCGGTGGACAGCCGCCGCACATCCGGCACGTCCGGAGTGTCGCTGGCCAGCGTCTTGCTGCCGTCGCGAGACAGCACCCGCTCAAGCAGCTCCTCCGGGGTCCGTGGCTCCCGGGACGGATGCGGCCGTTCCTCATCCGGGCTGAGCGGCTCGGGGCCGACCGTCAGGTACATGTCCGTCCGGTCGGTGCCCCTGCTGAGCTGTACGTAGCCGCCCTGCATGTCCTCGGCGCCATCCAGGGCCAGCAGCGCCCGCTGTTCGGTCCTTCCTTGGGAGCGCATGTCGGTGCGCGCGTAGGCGAGATCGACCCGGCGGGACTGCCCCGGGCGGACCGCCGCGTCCAGGTACCAGCCGGGCAACCTGACCGTCCGCGGCGGCTCGTTCTCCAGCGTCCGCACGGTAATCGCCCGGCCAGGCACGTCCAGGCCGACGATGACGGCGGTGGTGCCGTTGACCACGCCCAGGCGGTCGGGGGCGTTGGCGCCGAGCACCACCAGGTCCCCGACCGCAAACGTGCGATCCCCGACCGTGAGCCGCTCGGGGCCGAGCTGGCCGGCCTCCGCGCGCAGCCGCTGGCACACCTGGTTGAGCTGGTCGACCTGGGCGCGCCGATGCGCGTAGATCACCGGCTGCTCGCCGGCCTGGTGCGCCTGCCACCAGTCGTTAACCAGGGCGCGGTCGCGGTCGTCGCGGGCCTCGAAGGCGCGGATGCGGTCGTGCTCGGCATAGGCGGCGATCGCCTGCTCGATGCGGCCAGCGCGCACGTCGTCGATCGCGCGCTGCTCCCAGGCTTCGACTTGGCGGCGGTTGACGGTCAGCTCGCTGGCGCCCAGGCGCAATCGGAGGGAGCGGAAGCCGCCGCCGGCCTCGATCGAGGCGAACTGGTGGTCGTCGCCGACCAGCACCACCTTGGCGCCGGCCTGCTCGGCGTGGCGGAGCAGGGGGGTGAGCTTTCTGGTGGCGATCATGGCGGCCTCGTCCACCACCAGCACCGTGCGGTCGTCCAGCTCGGTTCGACCCTTGCCGAGGTCGAGCAGGAGCCGGTCGACGGTGCGCGCGTCGGTGAAGCCTTCGTCGGCAAGGCCGACGGTGGCGATCCCGGTGGGGGCGGTGCCGAGGACCTGGTAGCCGTCCAGCTCGAACGCCTCCCGTGCCAGGCCCAGCGTCCAGGTCTTGCCCGACCCGGCCCGGCCCACGACGACGGCGACGCCGGCGCCGCCTTGGGTGAGGTCGCGGACCATCGCCGCCTGGTCGTTGCCGGCGGTGGTGTGGCGGTCCAGGACCTGGCGGACCAGCTCCGGGCGCACCACGGCGCAGCGCTCACCCGCCCGCTTGGTCGCGCCGTCCACCAGTTGCCGCTCCAGTGCCAGCAGCTCCGGGGTCGAGTACCGCTCGACCCCAAGCCGCCGATCACGGGCCACCCGCACCGCCCGTTCGGTCAGGAACCGGTCGGCCGCTGCCTCCGCCTGGCTGAGCGCCGCCTGAGCGGATGGGGCGACCGGCAGGCGCTTGGCGAGCGCGTCCACCACGTCGGTCCGGGTGAACGTGCTCACCTGCTCGGTCAGTCCGGCTGGGCCGGCCAGCTTGCTGAGCGCCGCGTTCAGCTCGGCGCGCGTGGCCGGCCGGCCACGCCCACCGGCGCAGACCGCGGCGAGCTGGCGCTCGCCCACCCCCTGCTCCGCCAGCTCCCGCGCCCACCGCTGGTAGACGCTCTGCTCGCTCTCGCCGCGGTCCTTCGGCTGGCGGGTGGCGACCGCCGCGGCGCTGGACGCCTTGATCCCCGACAGGCCCTGCTCGGCCAGCCAGTGGTCGATCTCCTCCGAGCGCTTGCTGAACCGCTCGATCAACCGCCGATCGTCCAACCCGACGATCTCCGCCGCCCCCGAGCGCTCATCCACCGGTCCCCAGCGGACCCCTAAGCGCTCGGTGAGCGCGGCCCGCTCGGCCGCCAGGTACAGGTGGTCGGCCGCCATCAGCTGCGCGTACAGCCGATCGCTGTCCAGCGCGGTCCAGCGGCCATCAGGACCCTGGGCGGCGTTCTGCACCAGCACGTGGGTGTGGAACTGCGGATCACCTGAGCGGCTCATGCGATGCTCGAACGCCACCGCCAGCACGCCAGTGTGGACGTGGTGGCGGTCGGTGCCGTTGTGGTCACGCCGCACCCCGATCCCATGGGCCTCCAGGTAGCCGATCCCGACCTCAAGAGCCTCGGCCCTGGCCTCGGCGACCTGCCGGCGAATCTGCTGGCCGCCGCCGGCGGCCAGCAGCGACACGCTCTTGGGGGAGCTGAAGCAGTGGTCAAAGGACTGCACCCGCTCGTTGACCCGCTTCCCGTTGTGCTGCCACGCGCGGTCGAACCCCTCCCCGTACAGCGAGCGGGGGTCTAGCCCCAGCACCTTGCGGCAGATTCGCTCGACCGTCTCGACCTTCACCCGTCTGCTCCCGCCGGCTCGGCAGGCCGCCTGCACCGAGCGCACGTCGCCCTTGAGTGCCTTCGAGCGCGCGAGCGCCTCCAGGTCCTCGATGCCCTGCTCGGCGGCGCGGGTCTTCAGGGCCTCCAGCAGCGGCCCGGCCGCCAGCTTGGAGCGCGGGTCGGCGCGCCACAGCGGCGCACATCGAAGCTCCCCGGTGGCGGGGTCCAGGCCCTGGAACATGGCCCGCACCTGCTCGGCCGAGGCGATCCCTTCGAGGCCGCTGGCCTTGGCGGCGGTGCCGACGAAGCGGCCTGGTGACTCGCCGCGGCCGGAGAAGTACTCTTCGCGGTTGCGGGCGATCTGGTCCAGCCAGTAGGCCTCCTGGCCCGCCTTCAGCGCCTTCACCGGCAGCGCCACCCTGGCCCGACCTCCTGCCGCCCACGTGGCGGCAGCCGTGCATCGCAGATGCGGATGTGTAGGACGACTGGAAATGTGCTGAGGATAGCACGAGGGTGGAGTGGCAATAGGGTCCTACGATGAGTAGGCGAGAGGTCGTTGCTGTGGGGAGGAGATTACTGAAGTGATGGGGTCTGAAGGTGGACTGATGAGCTGACTACAGAGAGTGGTTGCTAAGAGGATTGGCTGGTGAGCTGGGAAGATGCTAGAGCTAGCCTGCGGCCGCACTACGGCCGCGAAACACGAGTAACCAGCGAGGATACTGAGGCTCAAGAGACCACAGAGTCGCTGGTAATAGACAAAATCTGCGCACCATCGAGGCCGTGGGATTAGCCGGATCTCCCTGACACGGAAGAGGTCACAGGTTCAAACCCTGTCGCGCCCACCACATACCCTCTGACCAGCGGAAACGCGGTCGAGCCCGTCGGTCTGTGCGCCCGGAGAGGCAAAGAGAACACTTTACCGATAGGGAAGAGGTCTGCGGAGCGGCAACCTCTGCATCGGTGACTGGCCCTCTGATCAGTGCTTTCGTTGATTTGAGGCGCGCACTGCCGGGACGCGTTCGCAGCGCACAGCGGCCGGAGAGCGCTTTACTCCACTCATCCCCAGCTACATTGCTGCATCTGCGCAGTGGCTACCTTCTCGTACCAGCCGGGGAAGCCTTGAGTGGTCGGCCACCCTGCCGCAGCATCGGCATAGGGCCTGGAGGGCGCTGCCGGCTGGGAGATCCGAACCAGGGGTAGCCCCGATGCCAGACGCGCTCGGCCCGTGCGACCATCAGTCGATGGCCAGGACCGTGCTGATCGTCGACGACCACGCCCCCTTCCGGGCGCTGGCCCGGGCCCTGCTGCAGCTGGAGGGGTTCGAGGTCGTGGTCGTGGGCGAGGCGGCCGACGCGCTGTCGGCCCTGGACGCGGTTCGGCGGCTGCAGCCGAATGTGGTCCTGCTCGACATTCAGCTGACCGACCTTGACGGCTTCGAGGTCGCCCGCCGGCTGGCCCAGGCCTGGGACCCACCGGCGATCGTCCTGGTGTCCAGCCGCGACCGCTCCGCCTACCGTCGGCGGCTGGCCGAGAGCTCAGCGCGCGGGTTCATTCCCAAGAGCGACCTGTCGGGTGCCGCGGTCGCCGCGCTGGTCGGCTGAACGATGGGGTGGCGCCCGCTCGCCCATCGCGGCAGCTGGCCTTGCTGTCGCGGTCGTGGCGAATCGAAATCCAGGGTTCGCCTATCGCGATGTGTCCTGGGACCGCGACGGGGAAAGTAGTGATGACCAGCGCGTTTCCATGATGAAGCGCCGAGCCAGGGCGATGACAGGGGCAAACAGTCCTCACCGGCACGACCTTGGATAGCCCGCAAGTGCTCGGGGTGCCGACATCTCCGCCAGCCGCACCGCGCCCAAGCCAGCGCCACCGACCCGGCTGGTGGCGTGCAGGGCCGCCTGGCCGGGATCTCCGGCGGAGACTACAAGACTGGATGTCCGGGTTCCGTTCGAAGGGGCGGTTGTCACCGGTCCTGCGATCGCTCGTAGACGCTGACATGGCGCCAACTGGTTGCTGTGAACGGCTCGCCGTTCCAGCCCCCCCATCGTTCACGCAACCGGAGACCGGCGACGCGAGCCATGAGGTCGAACTCGGGCGGGTGGGCCAGGCGCAGCCTGATCGGGCTGAAGATGAGGCCCTCGGCGCCGATGCGGACGTGGTTCTCGTCGAGGATCTGCGTCACGGGGTCATACCGGCAGACGTCCAGCACGACGTGGTCGACCCCGATGTGCTCGGCGTCGACGTACTGGTGGCCAGGCCGTGAGGGGGCGGTCGGTACGCGACACTCGAGCGCGAACACGCCGTCCTCGGTCAGGTGCTGGGCGGCGTTCTGGAAGCATCGGACCTGGTCGTCCTGCGTGAGCAGGTTGCCGATCGTGTTGTAGACGAGGTAGACCAGCCCGTAGCTGCGTCCGGTAATGACGCGGGACATGTCGCCCATGGTCACCTTGACGTTGTTGCCGTCCGGCTTCTCACGCATCCGGTCGACCATGTCCTGCGACAGCTCGATGCCGTCCACGCGCACGCCTGCTCTCACCAGCGGCAGGGCGATACGACCGGTACCCACGGCGAACTCCAGCGCGTCTCGCTGACCGGCGAGCTGGGCGAGGAACGCGACGGTCTGCTCCTCGTCGCCTCGAGTGTCGACCGCGTCGTAGCGCTTGGAC
>WNFV01027114.1_pt1 | contig 12047 bp, 7 predicted proteins | sample 5400101 | NCBI WGS metagenome assembly WNFV01 (sample SAMN13153361, study PRJNA577476) | soil metagenome | isolation source: 115 cm soil or saprolite under grassland replicate 1 | place: USA:California | collected 2016-06-15
TCCACCGCTTCCTCGCCGACCAGGCGGCACAGTTCGCCGCGGGCGGGGGGCCGCATCCGCTCATCGTCTCGACGAACTACGACGCGGCGCTCGAGCGCGCGTTCGCCGAGGCGGGCGTCGAGCTCGACGTCGTCTCCTATATCGCTTCGGGCTCGAACCGCGGGCGGTTCCTGCATCGCCGCCCGGACGGGTCCTGCGCGGTCGTCGAGACGCCGAACACGTACGTGGACGTCTCGCCCGAGCAGGGGCCCGTGCTGCTGAAGCTCCACGGCCAGGTGGATCGCGAGCCTGCCCGGGCCTGGGAGAGCTTCGTCGTCAGCGAGGACGACTACATCGACTACCTCGTTCACACGGACATCGCGACCGTGATGCCGGTGAAGCTCGCCGCGAAGCTGCGCCGCAGCCATCTGCTGTTCCTGGGCTACGACCCGCTGGACTGGAATCTCCGCGTTTTCCTCCACCGCATGTGGGGCGCTCAGAGCCTCAGCTACCGCTCGTGGGCAGTCCGAACCGGCACCGAGTCGGTGGAGCCCGAGTTCTGGCGACGGCGCGACGTCGACGTCGTCGACGCACCGCTCGAGCAGTACCTCGCTTTCCTCGACTCCGAGCTCGATGCGCTCTTCTTCTTCGGGCGTGAGCGCGAGAACGAGATCATCGCTGCGAACCTGCTCGCCGCCCGGCTGACGGTCCTCTACGGACCCAGCGGGGTCGGGAAGAGCTCGCTGCTCCGCGCGGGTGTCGCTCAGCGTCTCCGGGCGGCGGCGCGAGAGGGGGTCGCCGAGGGCCGGCCGCCGGAGTTCGTCGTCGTCATCTTCGATTCGTGGGCAGGCGATCCGGGACACGATCTCGCCGCTGCGATCATCGACTCCGTGCGCTCGGCGGTCGGCGACGGCAAGTGGAAGCCGGACGGCGCGGACACCCTCCTTGACGTGTGTCGCGCATGCGGGGCCCGGCTCGGCGGCGATGTCATCCTTCTGCTCGACCAGTTCGAGGAGTACTTCCTCTACCACGGCGAGTCGCCCACGAGCGGGCTCGGCGCCGACCTGCCCGACCTCGTCCAGCGAGCCGACGTGCCGGTCCGGGTGCTGATCGGCATCCGGGAGGACTCGCTCGCCAAGCTCGACGCCTTCAAGCCACGGATCCCGGACCTGTTCGCGAACTTCCTGCGGCTCGATCCGCTCGATCGCCACGCCGGTCGCGCGGCGATCGTCGGGCCCGTCGAGCAGTACTCGCGCCTCGTTGGCGAGGAGCACGGGGTCGAGATCGAGCCTGCACTCGCCGAAGCGGTGCTCGACGGGGTCGCCGCGGGTGAGATCGCGTACGCGGTCCCCGGGCGCGGAACCGTGGACCAGGAGCGGAGCAACGAGTGGGTGGAGGCGCCGTACCTCCAGCTCGTGATGGAGCGGATCTGGCAGGAGGAGCGGGAGCAGGGCTCGCACGTGCTTCGCCTCGCGACGCTCGAGGAGCTCGGCGGGGCGGGCCGGATCGTCGAGGCGCACCTCGAGCGGGCGCTCGAGGGACTGAGCCCCGACGAGCTCGACGCGGCGTCCGAGATGTTCACGCACCTCGTCACGCCCTCCGGCAGCAAGATCGCGCACGAGGCCTCGGACCTCGCCGCGTTTGCTGCGGTCGAGCGCGAGCAGGCGCGCGAGGTTCTCGACCGGCTCGCGGCCGAGCGGATCCTGCGGCCGCTCTCGCGAAACGGCGGCGGCATCCGCTACGAGATCTACCACGATGTGCTGGCCGCTGCCGTGCTCGACTGGCACGCCAGAAACGCAGTCGAGCGGGAGCGACGCCAGGCGCAACGCCACCTTCGGCGTGCCCTCCTCGCAGCGGGGGCATCGATCGTCGCCCTCGCCGTCGTCGCCGCCGTGGCGTTGTTCGCGCTCCACCAGCGCGCTGTCGCGCGCGCTTCGGCTCGCTCGGCGCACGCCCGAGAGCTGTCCGCCCGCGCGACGACAGAGCTCTCGACGGATCCTCTGCGCAGCATCGCGCTCGCTTTGCAGGCGACGCGGCTCGACCCCAGCGCCGAGGCCGAGGACGTCCTCCGGAACTCGCTGCTCGCCTCGCACGTGCGCTCGATCCTCCCGGCCGGAACGGAAGCCGTGACGGCGGCTACGTTCAGCCCCGACGGCTCGCGGGTTTTGACGGCCGACGAAGACGGCAGCGTGAAGGTCTTCAGGGCGGACGGGAGTCTCGTTGCCGACCTTCCTCACAGCACGGGCGTCAACGACGCCGTCTTCAGCCCGGACGGCGGGGTCGTTGCCACCGGGAGTCAGGGCAGGACCGTCCGCCTGTGGACGGCAGGCGGCCGCCCGATCCGGACCTTGCCGGTCGAGGCGGCGGTTCTGAAGGTCGGGTTCTCGCCCGATGCGGGATCGGTCATCGCACTAAGCGCCGATGCGACGCTCCGGGTATGGACGAGGGAAGGGGTCGCCAAGTTCACGCTGCGGGAGCCGAAGCCCGCCCGGGCGTTCACCATCAGTCCGGATGGTAGGTGGGTGGTCACCGTCGGCGGCGACCGGTTCGCCCGGGTCTACGATCTGCGTAGCGGACGCCTGGTTCACACGCTTGCCCACGTGGGCTTGGTCCGGAGCGCGGCCTTCGGCCCGGCCAGCACCTTGCTGCTGACGGGAAGCGCGGACGGGGAGGCACGCGCCTGGGATCTCCGCCAAGGGAGGCTTCTTCGCCGGTTTAGGGGACATCGCAGTCAGGTATTCGATATCGCCGCCTCGCCCGACGGGAAACTCCTCGCTACCGCGAGCGCCGACGGGACCGCCCGGATCGGGGTCGTGGCCCGCGGGGAGCACATCACTGCGCTCTTCGGTCACACCAATTACGTCGACAACGTCTCCTTCAGCCCCGACAGCCTCTTCGTCGTGACCTCTAGCCCTGACGGCACCGCACGCGTCTGGAAGACGGGCGGCTTTCCGCAGGCCGTCCTGGCGGGTCACGAAGGAGCGGTGGAAGGCGCGACCTTCAGCCCGGACGGAAACCGGGTCCTCACGTTCGGCAAGGATGGAACTGCGCGGATCTGGGATCCCGGAATCGCGCCCGACCTGCAGCTCATCGGCCGAGTCTCCGGAGGATTGGACGCGACGATCTTCGAAGTGCGCGCGGACGGGAAGGCTGTTCTCAGCGCAGGTCGTCGCGCGCAAGTCTGGCGGCTTGACGGCGGCCCGAGCGTGACCCTGGACACAACGGCTCGGCTTTGGACGGACTATGTGCCGGACGCGGAGTTCACCCCCGACGGAAAGAGCATCGTGACAACAGGTGACACAGGTGTCCAAGTTTGGAGCGCTTCGGGGGTGCTGTACCGACAGATGACGCCACCGTCCGGCTACTCTGACGCGCTTTCCGTCTCTCCGGACTCACGGCGTGTCGCCGCGTCCGGCTCTGACGGTGTAGATATCTGGGGACTACCTTCAGGCCGACATGAGCGATCACTGAAGGGGGGGACTGCGGACGCGCAGGAGCTCGCCTTTAGTCCTGACGGAAAGCAGCTCGCGACCGCGCACGGTTCGTCTCTCTTGCTCTGGCGTGTCACTGACGGGAAGCTGGAGGCGCATCTGCGAGGACACCGCAGTTCCATCACTTCGCTGTCGTTCAGTGCGGACGGACGACACCTCTTGACACTGGGTGGGGATGACAGCGCTGCGCGGATCTGGAACACATCGTCGGGGCAAGTCGAACATGTGCTACGGGGACATACAAAAGCGCTTACTTCAGCGTCCTTCAGCCCCGACGGGAGGCTGGTCGTAACCTCGAGCCTCGATCACGATGCTCGCCTCTGGGATGCGAAGACCGGCGCGCTCCGCAGCGTGTTGCGCGGGCACTTCAACTTCGTGAGCGAGGCGAGCTTCAGTCCCGATGGCCGCTGGGTCGTGACGGCGGGCCCGAGCGGCGACGCCGGTCTCTGGTATGCGGACACGGGACGGATGCTGCTCCGGCTGCGCGGCCATATCGGGCCGGTCGTGCGCGCGCTCTTCACCCCTGACGGCAGCCGAATCGTGACCCTGGGGCAGGACAGGACGGTCCGCGTCTACCGTTGCGAGGTTTGCGGCACGGCCCGCGAGCTCGAGCAGGTCGCGGAGAGACGCCTGGCGGTGACCCGCCGCTAGCCTGTCTTCGTGGCCGAGCTCAAGACATCGGACGCGTACCTGCCGACGGCCGACCAGCCGCAGGCGATCTCGCAGCTCTCCGAGGGGCTCGGCGGGGGCGAGCGCTACCAGACCCTGCTCGGCGCGACGGGCACGGGCAAGACGGCCACGATGGCCTGGATCATCGAGCAGATGCAGCGCCCGGCGCTCGTCATCGCCCACAACAAGACGCTCGCCGCACAGCTCTGCAACGAGTTCCGTGAGTTCTTTCCCGAGAACGCGGTCGAGTACTTCGTCTCGTACTACGACTACTACCAGCCCGAGGCGTACGTCCCGCAGGCCGACCTCTACATCGAGAAGGACTCCTCGCGGAACGACGACATCGACCGGCTGCGTCACTCGGCGACCTCGAACCTCCTCTCGCGCCGCGACGTCGTCATCGTCGCCTCGGTCTCGTGCATCTACGGCCTCGGCTCGCCGGAGGAGTACGAGAAACGGGTCGTCATGCTCCACGTCGGCGAGGAGCAGGACCGCGACCTCGTCCTCCGCAAGCTGATCGACATCCACTACTCGCGCAACGACACCCTGCTCGGTCGCGGCAAGTTCCGTGTCAAGGGTGACGTGATCGAGATCCAGCCCGCGTACGAGGAGTCGGCCTATCGCATTTCGATGTTCGGCGACGAGATCGAGCAGATCACGCATTTCGACCCGCTCACCGGAGAGATCTACGGCAAGCTCGAGTATCTGAACATCTTTCCGGCCACCCAGTACGTCACCTCGAAGCCGACGATCGAGCGCGCGGTCGACGAGATCCAGCACGAGCTCGAGGAGCAGGTCAAGACCTTCGAGTCGGGCGGGCGGATGCTCGAGGCCCACCGGATCCGGCAGCGCACTGAATACGACCTCGAGATGATGAAGGAGCTCGGCTTCTGCAACGGGATCGAGAACTATTCGCGGATCCTCGACGGGCGCCCACCGGGCTCGGCCCCGTACACGCTGATCGACTACTTCCCCTCGGACTTCGTGGTCTTCGTCGACGAGTCGCACCAGACGGTGCCGCAGCTCGGCGGCATGTACGAGGGCGACCGCTCACGAAAGCAGACGCTCGTCGACTTCGGCTTTCGCCTGCCCTCGGCGCTCGACAACCGGCCGCTGCGCTTCGACGAGTTCCTGACCAAGGTGCCGCAGCTCGTCTTCGTCTCCGCGACGCCCGGAGCGTTCGAGCTACGTCACTCGACGCGCGTTGCCGAGCAGCTAGTCCGCCCGACCGGGATCGTCGATCCGGAGGTCGACCTGCGCGCGACGACGAACCAGATCGACGACCTGTTGAACGAGATCCGGCGGCGGGAGGCCGCAGGCGAGCGCACGCTGGTGACGACGCTGACGAAGAAGATGGCCGAGGACCTGACCGACTACCTGCTCGAATCGGGCGTCAAGGCGCGCTACCTGCACTCCGAGGTGGACACGCTCGACCGGATCCAGATCATCCGTGAGCTTCGGCTCGGCGAGTACGACGCTGCCGGAGGTGTCGCTCGTCGCCATCCTCGATGCGGACAAGGAGGGCTTCCTCCGTGGCAAGACGGCGCTGATCCAGACGATCGGCCGCGCCGCGAGGAACACGAACGGCAAGGTCCTGATGTACGCCGACAAGATGACCGAGGCGATCAAGGGTGCGCTCGACGAGACGAACCGCCGCCGCGCCGTCCAGCTCGCGTACAACGAGGAGCACGGGATCACGCCCGCGTCGATCCAGAAGGGCGTGTCCGACATCGCCGAGTTCCTCTCGCTCGAGGCGCCGCACGTGCCGAAGCGCCGGCGCGGCGCCCGCGAGGTCCAGGGCATGACCACGACCGAGATCGAGCGCCTGGTCGTCACGCTCGAAGAGGAGATGTTCGCCGCCGCCGAGGAGCTCCGTTTCGAGTACGCCGCGAAGCTCCGTGACGAGATCAAGGACCTGCGCCGCGAGCTTCAGGCAGCAGCCGAGGCCGCGGCCTAGTCACACCGTCACAACGGTCGGTTTCAGACGCCTAGGGAGCCGGGTATGTCTGCAGCCATGGAATGGATATGGCTCATCATCGTCGGAGCGATCGTCGGCTCCCTCGGGCGACTCTTTCACCCGGGGCGCGACCCGATGGGATTGATCCTGACGATCCTGATCGGCATCGCCTCGCTTCTCATCGCGGGCGCCATCTTCGAGAGCGGCTGGGTCGCGTTCATCGTCGGCATCGTCGTCGCGGTGATCCTGGTCGCGATCGTCGGGCGATTCATGGGAAGCCGGCAACCGGCTACCGCTCGGTAACGGGTTCGACTGCGAAGGTCTGACGGCCGCGCGGGAACTGCCGTACGGCCGTCAGCGCCCAGTCGCCGTCGCGCCAGACGTAGGTGTCGACGCGGATCGTCTCTTCGTCGCAGTCGTAGAGGTGGAGGCCGCGCGCCTCTCCGCGCCGCTTCGGGCGGGGTTGGCCGAGCCCCGGGGCGACCGAGACGGTCACTCCGCGAAGCTCTCCCGCCGCGACTTCGAACTCGTGCCGCTCGGCGACCGCAGCCTGGTGGATGTGGCCCGCCAGGATCAGCTCCGCGCCCGCGTCGACGAGCGAGGCGAGGACGTAGGAGCGTCGCGCCACCGGCCTCTTTCGCGAGCGCCAGGGAGCCCCGATCAGGTGGTGGTGGAGCGTGACCACCCGCAGGGCCCCGTCGGGAGCCTCCGCGAGGAGCTGCGCGGCCCGCACGAGCTGCGACTTGCGGATGCCGCCGGACTGATGGCGCCAAGCACGGACCGAGTTGAGCCCGACGACGTGCAGCGTCGGGGAGCGGAAGACCGGCTCCGTCGTTCCCCAGTGGCGCTCGAACTGGGCGAAGGTGCGCGTGAAGCGGCCCGGGAAGGAGTAGGGGATGTCGTGGTTGCCGGGGACCGCAAGCACAGGCGGGCCGAGGGAACGCAGGAAGGCCGCGGCCTCCTCGTGCTGGGCGGGGCGGCCGCGGTGGGTGAGGTCGCCGCTCGCGACGACGAGCTCGGGCGAGGCCCGCTCGATCAGCTCCTCCAGACCGCGCTCTACGCGGGGCGCCTCGCGGCTTCCGACGTGCAAGTCCGAGATGTGGAGGAGCCGCGTCGGCACCGCCGAAGCAGGCTATACACTCAGATCATGGTCGACGAGCCCACCGAAATCTTCGACGACCTCTATCTTGGCCTCCGAGCGGGCGGCGCGATGCGCAAGAGGCGCCGCGGCGAGCCGCTGACGATGGAAGAGGAAGAGGCGATCGGCCGCTGGCAGCGGCTCACCGGCGCGCGCAAGGCGGTAACGCTGGGGGCGTTCGCGATCGGCACCTTCGGGCTCGGCTTCACTCTCGGCGGCCTCATCTTCGGCCGTTGGCGCAAGGCCTGACCGGGCGCTACTTCCGAATCACGTTCGAGACCCGTCCGATGATGTTCTGGACCGGAACAGGGCCCCAGAGGCGAGAGTCGCACGACCGCATTCGGTTGTCGCCGAGCACCAGGTAACCGTCCGAGGGGATCGTCCGCTCGGGACTCGTGTCCCTGTCGCGGCGGTCGGGCTTGACATACGGCTCGTCGAGCTTGGTGCCGTCGACGTAGACGTAGCCGTTCTTCTCCCTCCAGCGCTCGCCGGGCAGGCCGATCAGACGCTTCACCCACCTGTCCCCCATCGAGCCGCACTCTCTGGCTCGCGGAGGGGCCTTGAAGGCCACGATGTCTCCACGCTTGAGAGTCGAAGGGCGCACCAGGTCGATCACGAGGAGGTCGGACGCGCGGGCTTCGCAACTCTGCCGAGGCCGAGCACAGTGCAACGTCGGCTCCATCGACGAAGATGGCACGTCGAGCAGCAGCGGAATCGCCTGTCCGTGGCGCTTTGCTTCCTCCGCGGCAGTGAACCTCATCCATCTCGGCAGTTCCCCGAACCTTGCGCACAGCCGGCTCCCCTCAGAGGCCTGCGGGGAATCGTCAACCTCGACAAGCCCGACCGGCTGGACGAGGAAGATGCAGATGACCTTGCGCTTCGCGTTTCGAGTCGTTCGCGACGAGAACCCACCGTGCGTCGATTCTGCTCGAATCCAGTGCTCGCAGATTCTCTGCGCATTGGCCGCGGCGAACGTGACCGCCAACGCCGTGGCGCGTTCGTAGACAGTGCACGCGGAGGGCTGGTGCGCGGGGCGGGAGAGTGCAAGCGCCGGGCCGATGCCCTCGATCGCAACCGTGACGATCGACGCCTGAGCGTGTGTTCGCTGGCCGGTGGTTCTCCCTCCGCCGCCGCAGGCGCCGGCCAGCGCTAGAACCCCAAGCGCGACCGCGATCGTTTGCGTGCGGATGACGGACGGTTGCGCAGTCTCTGGCATCGGCAGGGGTCTTTCGCCTCTCGAGCGCACCAGTAAACCGGCAGGAGTGGCGATGTGCCCGCCGAAGCGGCTGGGCATGCTCGCCGAGCAGGACGAGCGCGTGTGCCTCGAGATGCGTCGTCACGGCGTCGTCCTCGCGCGCCCGCTCGCCCGATCGCTCGCGCTCGTGGTCCTCGGCGCCTTCTTTCTCACCCTCTCCTGGGCCGCGGCGGCCGGAGTCGGCGCGGTCCTGGTCGGCGCCGGCGCGGCGTTCACGCTCTGCGCAGTCTGGCAATGGGAGCGGACCCGGCTCGTCGTGACGACGGAGAAGGTCTACGTCGTCAACGGGACGCTCCGCCGCCGGGCGAAAGCGGTTCGCCTGGGGGCCGTCGATGCCGTCGAGATCGACCAGTCTCTGCTCGGGCAGCTGTTGGGCTACGGCACCGTCGTCGTCGGCCCAACACAATGAGCCTTGTGCCGCCGGGCCGCGCTGCTCGCCCCGAGGCGGCGTCCTCTCTCGCGCCCAGGCTGACCAAGCCTGGGCGCTCCCTGCGTCCTTGCCTCGGAACGACCATCGCGCCCCGGCGACGAAGCGTCATCATGTTGGAGCCTCTAAAAGCGAACATTTGTTCGTCCGATTCGCCCGGGTAGACTGGGTCGGTTATGGCCTCGGACGAGCTCGTCGTACACGGCGCCCGCGAGCACAACCTCAAGGACATCACCGTCCGCTTGCCGCGGAACCGCCTCGTTTGCATCACCGGGCTTTCGGGCTCCGGTAATCGACACGATCTATGCAGAGGGCCAGCGGCGCTACGTCGAGTCGCTCTCGGCGTATGCGCGCCAGTTCCTGCAGATGATGGAAAAGCCGGACGTGGACTCGATCGACGGCCTGAGCCCGGCGATCTCGATCGACCAGAAGACGACCTCGCGCAACCCGCGCTCGACGGTCGGAACCGTCACCGAGATCTACGACTACCTGCGCCTCCTTTATGCGCGCGTCGGCCGGCCGCACTGCCCGGTCTGCGGGCGGCCGATCGCGGGCCAGTCGATCGAGGCGATCGTCGACCAGGTTCTGCGACTGCCCGAGCGGACGAAGTTCACGGTCAACGCGCCGGTCGTCCGCGATCGCAAAGGCGAGTACAAGGATCTCCTCGAGGAGCTGCGGACAGACGGGTTCACGCGCGTGAAGGTCGACGGCGAGCAGCGCTTGCTCGAGGAGACGATCGACCTCGACAAGAAGTACAAGCACACGATCGAGGTCGTCGTCGACCGGCTCGTCATGAAGCCGGATCTGCGCACGCGGCTGACGCAGTCGATCGAGACGGCGATCGCACTCGCCGAGGGCCTTGTCGTGATCGACGTCCTGGAGGGCGAGCCGCTCACCTTCAGCGAGCGATTCGCGTGCCCCGAGCACGGCGTCTCACTGCCGGAGCTCCAGCCGCGCATCTTCTCGTTCAACTCCCCGCACGGAGCCTGCCCGCGCTGCACGGGCCTCGGCGCGCAACAGGAGATCGACCCCGACCTGCTCGTCCCCGACCCGACGCTCTCGATCGGCGAGGGCGCGCTCGTGCCGTGGTCGACGGGCAGCACGAGCTTCTACGAGGCGGTCATCCAGGGGATCGCCGACAAGTGGGAGATCGACCTCGACATGCCGTGGCAGGACCTGACTCCGCCGGAGCAGGAGCTCTTCCTCTACGGCACGGACGGCGAGCGGATCTACGTGCGCTACCGGAACCGGATGGGCCGGCGGCGCTCGTACATGCTCGCCTTCGAGGGCATCGTCAAGAACCTCGAGCGCCGCTATCGCGAGACCGATTCCTCGCAGCAGCGTGAGCGGATCGAGGAGTACATGACCTTTCAGCCGTGTCCGCAGTGCGGCGGCGCGCGCCTGAAGCCGGAGGTGCTCGCGGTCACGGTCGGCGAGAGGAACATCCACGAGTTCACGCGCATGTCGGTGACGCGGGCGATCGAGTTCCTCGACGGGCTCGAGCTGACCGAGACCGAGCAGTTGATCGGTGCGCGGATCATCAAGGAGATCCGCGAGCGGCTGACCTTCCTCGACAACGTCGGGGTCGGCTACCTCCAACTCGACCGGGCGGCTGCGACGCTCTCCGGCGGCGAGGCGCAGCGTCTGCGGCTGGCGACGCAGATCGGCTCGCAGCTCGTCGGCGTCCTCTACATCCTCGACGAGCCCTCGATCGGCCTCCACCAGCGCGACAACGGGAAGCTGATCGGCACGCTGGAGCGCCTGCGCGACCTCGGCAACACCGTGCTCGTCGTCGAGCACGACGAGCAGATGATGCGTGCGGCCGACCACCTGGTCGACATGGGCCCCGGCGCCGGCGAGCACGGTGGGCACGTCGTTGCCGAGGGGCCGGCGACCAAGATCGAGCGCAACGCCGACTCGATCACCGGTCTGTTCCTCGCCGGCAAGCGCGAGATCGCGGTGCCGGAGCGCCGCGGCGAGGAAAACGGCTCGTTCTGGGTGCGCGGCGCCTCGATGCACAACCTGAAGGGGATCGACGTCGAGTTCCCGGTCGGCAAGTTCATCTGCGTGACCGGCGTCTCCGGCTCGGGAAAATCGACGCTCGTGAACGAGATCGTCTACAAGGCGCTCGCGAACCGCCTCCACCGGCTGCGCGTGAAGCCCGGCGAGCACGCGAGCTGCGAGGGGATCGAGTGCTACGACAAGGTGATCGACATCGACCAGTCGCCGATCGGCCGCACACCGAGGTCGAACCCGGCGACGTACACGAAGCTCTTCGACCACATCCGCGAGCTGTATTCGCTGACGCCCGAGGCGAAGGTGCGCGGCTACAAGCCGGGGCGGTTCTCGTTCAACGTGCGCGGCGGGCGCTGCGAGACCTGCAAGGGCGACGGGACGATCAAGATCGAGATGCACTTCCTGCCGGACGTCTACGTGCCGTGCGAGACCTGCCACGGACGCCGCTACAACCGCGAGACGCTGGAGGTCCGCTTCAAGGGCAAGTCGATCGCCGACGTGCTCGAGATGTCGATCGAGGAGGCGCTCCGGTTCTTCGCCAAGATTCCGAAGCTCCGGCGGCGGCTCCAGACCCTGCACGACGTCGGGCTCGACTACGTCAAGCTCGGCCAGCCGGCGACGACTCTGTCCGGCGGCGAGGCCCAGCGAGTGAAGCTCGCCTCCGAGCTCTCGAAGGTGGCGACCGGGCGCACGCTCTACATCCTCGACGAGCCGACGACCGGCTTGCACTTCGCCGACATCGAGAAGCTGCTCGACGTGCTCCAGCGGCTGGTCGAGGCGGGGAACACTGTCCTCGTGATCGAGCACAACCTCGACGTCATCAAGCAGGCGGACTGGATCATCGACCTCGGCCCGGAAGGCGGCGAGGCCGGAGGCGAGGTAATCGCCACCGGGACGCCGGAACAGGTCGCAGAGGTCGAAGACTCCTTCACGGGCGACTACCTCCGCCAGGTGTTACCGAAGAAAGCGGCCGCGGCCGCCTAAGAGCCTATTCCGCTAGGCGTCCCCAGTTGGCTGCGCGCCAGGTGATCAGCCCGCAGGCGAGGTGGAGCATGGCGAGGTAGGTGTCGGCCCGTTTCTCCCAGCGGACGAGGATCCGGCGGAAGCGGTTGAGC
>WNFV01008006.1_pt1 | contig 12046 bp, 10 predicted proteins | sample 5400101 | NCBI WGS metagenome assembly WNFV01 (sample SAMN13153361, study PRJNA577476) | soil metagenome | isolation source: 115 cm soil or saprolite under grassland replicate 1 | place: USA:California | collected 2016-06-15
AGGCGCAGGCGGATCTCCCCGAGGGCATAGAACCCGTCAGCGAGGGGCGGTGTTGCGTTGTATGCGGCAAGCTCTTTGGTAGCCTGCTGCAGCTCCTGCTCCGCGCGATCGAGCGCGCCCTGGAGGGCGACGATCTCGGCCCGGTGGACTCGGCAGACACCAGGGAAGCCGCTGATGGCCTGTCGTTCGCACCACCTGTGGGCGGCATCCGTCCACTCGCTGGCCCTCCGATAGTCGGTCGTGTCGCGGCACGCGGCGATCATGGAGCAGTACGCCACGCCAGTGGTCAACGGCCCGAGCTCCCCGTTCACGGCGGCGATGGTGGCCTCCTCCATCAGCGGGAATCCCTCGTCGGTGCGTCCCACGGTGACCAGCAGGGATCCCTGCTGGATGAGTCCCCAAGCCTGGAGGTCGGGGTCGCCGAAACGGGCCCCGAAATCGACGGCCGTCATCGCGAGCTCGATGGCGCGATCGATCTGGCCGGCCGCCTGTGCGGCCCAGCTTTGCGAGAGGGCGAGGTAGCCGTGGGCGAAGCTCTCCGGCTCGCCCTGCAAGAGGCGCTCCCCCCGGCCCACCCAGGCCGAGGCGATCGAAAGTTTCTGCTTCATCACGTACTCGTGTCCGATGTCGAATGCCAGCGCCGCGGCTCGGGTCCGATTTCCTCGGTCGAGATACGCCTTGTAGGCTCGTTCCTTCGCCTCGATCGCGAGATCGGCTTGTGCGGTGAACCAGGCGGCCTGGGCCAGCGCCTCGAGATCCCCCGGCTCCAGCGCCCCATCCCTGTCGGCCTGGGACAGGAGGTCGAACGCCTCCCTCCACCGGTGATCTTCGAGGGCCGCACGGGCGGCGGGGATGGCGGCCGAGCCGCCGCGTTGCTTCGTCTCCATGGAAGAGCATTGTCCCACCGCGAGCGGGCGGGCCGCCCGCCCTCTTCAGGATCTCAGCGCGTCGGGCCTTCCCCGGGGGGAAGTTCTGCTGCGGATCGAGGACGCGGCCGCAGTGAAAGGGACACGCTGCGAGGGGTTGGATCCATCCGGGGCGGAGCCGGCTATTCTGCGGTCGAGGCCAGTGTCGAGTGCGGGCGTCGGCGAGCCAGGCCGAGGAGGTGTCGAGGTGATCAGAGGTGTCAGCAAGGTCGTCATCGACGTCGAGGATCAGGAGCGTGCCAAGGAGTTCTGGACCGAAAAGATGGGCTTCGAGCTCGTCCAGGACGTCCCGTACGGGAATGAGCGCTGGCTCGAGGTGCGGTCCCCCGACGGAGCGGTGAACCTCGTACTGGACCTGCGAGTGAGGGAGGCGGGAGAACGGCAGGAAGCTCCGGACACCCTGCCGAACTCAAACGTGATGTTTCGCTGCGATGACCTTCGGGAGACATACGAGGAACTGAGGGCCCTCGGCGTCGAGTTCCCTCAGCCACCCGTCAAGCAGCCGTTCGGCTGGTGGTCGATGTTCAACGATTCCGAGGGCAACCGGTTCGGCCTCGAGCAGACGTAGCCCGGCGCGCCGTGACCACGATCGACGGCTTTTCCGGAGAGCTGCTCGAGCCCGCCGATCCGGGCTATGAGCGTGCCCGACGCTTGTGGAACGCCATGATCGACAAGCGTCCGGCCCTCATCGCCCGGTGTCGTTCGACCACTGACGTGGTTGCGGGCCTCGCCCATGCGCGGATCGAGGGCCTCGAGGCCGCGGTTCGGGGAGGAGGCCACAGCGTCTCGGGGCTCTCGGCCACGGACGGGGGCATCATGATCGACCTCCAGCCGATGAACGGGGTGGTCGTCTACCCGGATGTTCGACGGGCCTGCGTCCAGGGGGGTGCGCTGCTCCGAGATCTGGATCGCGCGACCCACGAGCACGGCCTGGCGACCACCGGCGGGATGGTGCATCACACCGGCGTCGCCGGGCTCACCCTGGGGGGCGGGTTCGGGTGGCTGGGAAGGCTGCACGGCTTGGCCTGCGACAACCTCGTCTCTGCACAGGTGGTTACGGCGAGCGGCGACGTCATCAGAGCCTCGGACGAGGAGAACGCGGACCTCTTCTGGGGAATCCGGGGCGGAGGAGGCAACTTCGGCATCGTGACCGAGTTCGAGTTCCGGTTGCATCCGATCGGCCCGATGCTGTCCGTCCAGTTGCGGTACTCGGGTGAGGACGCCCCCGCCGTCCTTCGCGCATACCGCGACGCCATGGGATCGGCGCCACCCGAGCTGTGCACCCTGGTCGGCATGGAGACGGGCCGGGGTACGGGTCGGCTGGGGGAGGTTGCAGCCAGTCGGGAGCTGTACGTGTGGTACACGTACGCCGGGACCGACCAGGAGAAGGGCGAACGGTTCGACGCCCAACTCCGCAGCGTCGCTCGGCCGCTCGCCGAGCAGCTCGACGTGATGAGCTACCCGGACCTACAGTCCGCAACCGGCGAGGCGTCGGGGCCCGGCCGACGGCATTACTGGAAGGGGTCGCTCATGTGGGAGCTTTCCGATCTCTTCCTCGACGCATTCGTCGAACGAGGCCTGATCACCAGTCCGGGCTGTGGGATCGAGCTCTTCTCGCTCGGAGAGGCCATCTCGCGCGTGGGCGAGGATGACACTGCCTACACGCATCGGGGCGCGGCCTTCGACCTGCTCCCTGCGGCAACGTGGGATGACCCGCAGGACGACGAGCACAACATCTCCCTCACCAGGGAGAACTGGGAGGCACTCAGTCCGTATGTGCAAGGCGGCGTCTACGTGAACGACCTGGGCGCCGATGTCAACGAGCGCGTTCGCGAGGTCTACGGCTCGAGGAAGTTCGAGCGTCTCGCGATCCTGAAGGATCGGTGGGACCCGGAGAACCTGTTTCATCTGAACGCGAACATCGCCCCCGCATCCGTGTAGTGGCCACATGAGATCTCGGGAGCCAGGGGAAGCTCGGTCAGCCCGGTCAGCCCGGTCAGCCCTCCTTTTGACATCCCCTTGCCCGAACGAGCACGGTCGGCATGGGCGTCCGCCGAGTCCGCGCGCGGAAAGCCTCACCTGCACGGCAGGAGCCTCGATGCCTGTTTCGCCCGAAGAACCCTGAGCGCCGACGCGTCCACGACGCGCCTGAAGGCCGGGCGGGCGGCCGCTCGGGATAGGACGGCCTGATACATGGCCTCGGCCGGCGCGACGGTCTTGGAGATGATCATGTCGCCCCCTGCGAGCAGAAAGTCGATGGCCCGCTGGCCAGGCGGGATGCTCGCCACAGCGGTGGCCGCGCCCATGTCGTCAGAGATGACGACGCCGTCGAAGTGCAGCGCCCCCCGCAGCATCTGCTCGATCACCACCGGCGAGAACACGGCGAGGTGGTTCGGGTCGATCTTCATGTACGTGGCCAGGGCTACCATGACGAACGGGACGTGGGCTGCGACCGAGGCGGCAAACGACCTCAGATAAGGGTCGTCCGGCGTGGTGGCCACGTCGATGACCCGGGCCATGAAGTCGGTGTTGCCGGCGAGACGGCCGAGGCCGGGGAAGTGCTTGGCGCTCGTGGCCACCCCCGCCTCCTGCATACCTTGTTGGAACGCCACGCCGTGCTTCGCCACCGTGCCCGGGTCGTGTCCGTACTCGCGCTTCAGGACCCCGATGGGCTGGTTCTGGGCATCGGTCCCGGGCGGCACGACGTCCATCACCGGGGCGAAGTTGAGGTTCACCCCGGCGGCCCGCAGCTGTCGCCCCCACAGGGTGGCGTCGGCCTTGAGCGTGGACCGGCTCAGAGTGCCCTGGTCCACGGCGCTGAGGATGGTGGAGAAGCCCGGCCCGGTCAGCGACTGGATGATCCCGCCCTCCTGGTTCGCGGCCACGTAGAACCGAACCCGGGCCGTGGTCCCCGTTGTGGCCAGCGACTGCACCGCGTCGGAGACCCGGCGGATGCCGGCTACCCCCGCTGAACTTTTCTCCACGAATGACACCGAACCCAGATGGTCGGCCCGGATGGCAGACACCTCTGACGGACCAAGTCGGTCCCCGACCAGTCCGAGCACGAACAGCTGCCCGACGCGCTGCGCCACGGACATGCCGGACAGGACCCGTTCGGCACAGGAGGCGGTGGGCCTGGGCGACGGGGAGGGCGCTGGCGAAACTGTCGGGCGCGGCGACAGGGGCGGGCTCACGGGCGCCGGGGTGATGGACTGCAGCGCGCCCGGTGTCCCGTTCGGTCCACACCCGGAGCACGCGAACGCGAATGCAAGCGCCACCCCGACCACTCGAGCGCCCATCCTCATGCGTGTCCCTGGCCCTTCCATTCGCACAGATCTCACCCCCTCCGCGCGCACCTCTTCTCCGGGAGCATCACCCAGAGAATCCAGCGGGCCGCGGCCGCGGTCAAGCATGGGTCGGCCTACGCTTGCCTTCGTGGGATCCTTCGTCCTCTACGTCGATCTCGACCAGTTCATCGCCGCGGTCGAGCTGCTCCGACGCCCGGAGCTCCGGGGCAAACCCGTTGTGGTCGGAGGCGACGGGGACCCCACGAAGCGCGGGGTGGTGTCGACGGCGAATTACGAGGCTCGGACGTGCGGGATCCACTCAGCTATGCCACTTCGGACCGCGTACAAGCTCTGCCCCGAGGCCGTCTTTCTGCCGGTCGATGCCGAGGCCTACCAGACTGCCTCCAGGGCCGTGATGGCCACGCTTCGCTCGTTCCCCGCAATGGTGGAGGTGGCCGGCTGGGACGAGGCCTCCATGGCTGTGGAGACCGCGTGTCCCGAGACCTTCGCCCGAGAGGTCCAGCGGGTCGTCCTGGACCGGACCGGGCTGTCGTGCTCGATCGGTGTCGGCGACAACAAGCTCCGGGCGAAGCTCGCTTGCGGGTTCGCCAAGCCGGCCGGAGTGTTCCGCTTGACCCGGGAGAACTGGGCAGAGGTGATGGACGGGCTCCCCACCGAGGCACTGCTGGGGATCGGCGTCAAGACCGCCGGGAAGCTGGCTGCCCTCGCGATCCGTACGGTCGAAGAGCTCGCGACCGCCGACGAGGAGGAGCTCGCCCGCACGTTCGGCCCAACTATCGGACCGTGGCTCCGACACCTGGCCACCGGCGAGGATGCTACCCCGGTGACCGGCGAGCCCCACGTCCCCAAGGGGCGGGGGAAGGAACGCACCTTTCAGGAGGACATCAGAGATCCGGACGAGATTCGCCGCCAGGTGGCGAGTCTGGCCCGCGAGCTCGCAGGGGAGCTGGCGAGCGGGAGCCGCCCGGTGGTCCGCCTGGTGGTCAAGGTCCGGTTCGCTCCATTTGATACTCACACCCACGGCACCACGCTCCCCGAGCCGACCCTCGACCCGGATGCGATCGAGGCAGCCTCGATGGCGGCTCTCGACCGGTTCGTCCTGGATCGCCGGGTCAGGCTCCTCGGGGTACGGTCCGAACTCCTCCCGCCTGGCCATGAAGCCAGGCCGACGCTGCCTGGGGACGCGGCAAGCTGATGGACCGCCCACGGCGCAAGAGGTACTCGGCTTCGTCGTGAACGATCCCCGATAAGCAGCACCAAGGTCCTCGCGATCGTGAGGGGCCGCAGCCCACGGCGACGGGGTGTTCCAGGGATCACGACAGCACTGATCATCGAAATATTCTGGTGCGGAGACCCAGATCGAACCGGCTCCTGCCGCGAGGAAACCCGAATAGCGCAGGTCGAACTGGGCGACCACCCTCCCCGTGTCGATGTCGATTCACCGAGCGTGGGGGGCCTCCGGGTCGGCGACCCAGAGCGTGCCGTCCAACACAGCCATGGTCCCCCGCACCTTCTGGATGTCCCCACCACTCGGTTGGACAGTGGATCGATTTCGACGTCGAAACATCGCCCCTGTTGTTGACCCAAACGAATCCGCCGCCCACGGTGACCTGGTACGACGAGCTGCCTACCGGGATGGTTGCCTCAAGTTGATCGTATCGAGCGTCGATCTTGGAGACTGTATCGTCGTTGGCCTTCCCGACCCACAGAGTTTCTCCCTCGCCGAGAGGCTCCCCGTCGAAGTCGACGTACTCGGCTCCCCGGCCAACGCGGAAGGCGCGGACGATCCTCCCCGATGATGGATTGATGCGCAGCACCGCCCCGCGTGGATGGCCCGGCGGGAGCAGGGCGACCCACACATCGCCCGCGCCGAAGACCACGCCGCCCGGGACGTCCGGCAGCGGAATGCTCTCGTCCTTCTTGCCAGATCTGGACATCCGAGCGACGACGTAGGGCGGCGCCAGACAGTTCGTGACCCAAACGCCCCCGCCGGGATCGGCGGCCACGTTGCACGGTCCGGTCAGCCCGCCCTGCGTCGCGTGCACGGCATCGGTTCGCGGGTCGATTTGGGAAATCGTGTGATCCTGCCGGTTCACCACCCACAGAAATCCGCCGGAGAAGGCCACGGCTTCGGGCTGGGCACCGACCGTGATGTCGGCCGAGGCCGTGTTGGTCCTCGGATCGATCCGAAGCACCGAGTTCTGCCTCACCGGAATGGAGCCAGACGTTCCGGTAGAGCCCTCTCTACCTTCTCGCCCCATCGTTGGGGGGCTGTCCGGTCGGCCCGTTGGAGGATGCGATCAGTGCGACGACAACGATGCTCGCGTCCTTTGAACGCCTTCAACTGCCGGCGGACGATCGCATGATGCCGCGCCAGGAGTTTGCGCCATCGTTCGGTACGTCAGCTGCGTGACGCCTGGGGCGTCGACGACCTGAACGAGGTCGAACTCGACAGCTTCCGGGCTCGAGACCGTCCAGCAGGCGGACCCCGCGACCGAGCACAATGGGCACCAGATTGATGGTGAGCTCGTCGAGCAGGCCGGCCCGTAGGCACTGCTGAACGATCGTCGCCCCCATGAGGGCCACGTTCTTCTCACCGGCGGCCGTCCGCGCTTGCTCGACGGCGCGTTCGATTCCCTCGGTGACGAACGTGTACGGCGGATCACCCCTCCGGCACATTGTCGGGAACGCGGTGGGTCAGGACGAACAACGGGGCGTCAGGCATCGGTCCGCTCCCGCCTCCGCCCTGGACACGTTGTAGGTGCGGCGCCCCGTGATGACCGCGCCGACCCGGCCGACCGCCTCATCGAAGAACTTCGCGCTGACGGCTGACATCTTGAACGAGGGGTAGTACCGGCTCGGGGTGTCACCGTCGCGGAGCCAGTTGAAGAGTCGCTCGCCGCCGATACCCGACGGCTGCTCCGAACTGTCGTCGGCGCCCGCGATGAACCCATCGACCGATGTCGAAAGTCCAGTCGCCACCATCGTCATGTTGTCTCCTTTCGCCCAGGGGACGCGCCTCCGGCTGTTGTCAGCGACGACATAGGTAGGACGAACCAGGCGTCACAACTCATCGCCGGACCCACCTATAGCGGCATGCGCGTTCCCGTCCAGACCGACACCCGGTTTTCACGACCGGCTCGTAACGGGACTTCTCCCGCTGTTCCCTTGGCCGGCTACCCCAGCTCCTCAGAAGATGAACTACGCAATCGCAACCCGACGCCAGCCCCCGGCTCGAAGTCAGCAGCGGGCGCGCTGCCGCCGGGCCGCCACCGATGGCGGCCCGCCCCACGGCGCCGAAGACGTCCGGCACTCCGGTGAACCAGCTGTTCCGCCGCCCGCCTAACGGGTGGCGTCGACGGCCTCTTCCTTGTCGAACTCGAGAGCCTGCTTGATGTAATAGCGCATCGCGGCCTTGTTGACCTCCTTCAGGTCTTTGATTCGGACGTTCTTGGAGACTTTGCCGACACCCTCAAGCAGGCCATATTTGTCCTCGAAATCCGCGCCACGGGAGAAGGCGAACGTTATGCCCTTCTTCGTCGGGCTGATGACTGCGAGCGCGTGCTGTTGCCGATAGACGGGAACCCCGTAGCTGATGACTTCTTCGGCCTCCGGAGCACATTCGCGCATCAGCGCTCGCAGTTCCGCCACGATGTCCTGGTATTCAGGTAGAACTTTCTGCTCCACGAACTCATCTACAGTCATCAGAACCTCGCCTTTCAGCGTAGAAACTTACCCCTCCCTGCTCTACCAGCCCCCGCTCCAACTCATGGGCTACCATCCCGAGCGCCACCCACGCCGCCCGCTCAGGGCGCTGAGAAACATCAGCTCGGAGCGGGACCCGTCACGGGTTGGCGCTTTACCACGTGGCGCGTCTCAGCTCGTAGGCGGACTTCGATCCCCTCGCGACTCCGCAACGTCCGGCTCCCGCACCTAAGAATCGCCCGTCCTCTGGGAGTGGGGTCCCTTGCTCGCGCTGGCGGCTGCCCGCTCGGGCGCGACCGTCGCCTCTGCGCCCTCGGGCCTGGGCCGTCCGGCCAGCTCGTAGACGTCCGAGCCGTCGATCGTTTCCCGCTCAATCAGAAGGTCGGTGACCCTGCCGAGCACGTCGCGGTGCTCCTCCAAGATGCGGGAAGCACGCTCGGCCGCCTCCTTGAGAAGTCGCGAGACCTCCTCGTCGATCAGCGCTTGCGTCGCCTCCGCGTAGTCGCGCGACCGGACCTCCTGGGTCCCCAGGTACATGGGCCCGCCCCCGCCGAACCCGACCGGGCCCAGGCGCCCGCTCATCCCGAACTCCCGCACCATCCGGATGGCCAGCTGGGTCGCACTCGCCAGGTCGTTCGCCGCGCCGCTCGAGACCTCGCCCAGCACTAGCCGCTCCGCGGCCCGGCCCCCCATCCGAACGGCCAGCGAGTCGAGCAGATAGCTCTCCGGGTACAGGTGTCGTTCGTCCACCGGGAGCTGCTCAGTCACCCCGAGGGCCTGCCCTGCCGGCAGGATGGTTACCCTGGCGACCGGGTCCGCGTGGTCCGAGTAGACGGCGATCAGAGCATGGCCGGACTCGTGCACCGCCACCGCTCGCTGCTCGGCAGGCATCAGCGCGTTCCCGGCCTCGCGCCGTCCTAGCACCAGGCGGTCGCGGGCCTCCCAGAAGTCATCGGTGGTGACCCTGTCCCGTCCGGCCCGGAGGGCCACGATCGCCGCCTCGTTGGTCAGGTTGGCGAGATCGGCTCCGGAGAACCCGGGGGTGCCGCGGGCCACCGCGTCCAGGTTGACGTCGGGCTCCAGCTGCTTCCCCTTGACGTGGATGCCCAGGATGGCCGCCCGCTCTCGCAGGTTCGGCAGGGGGATCTCCACCTGGCGGTCGAACCGGCCGGGGCGAAGCAGCGCGGGGTCCAGGATCTCGGGGCGGTTCGTGGCTGCGATGACCACCACGCCGATCGCGGGATCGAACCCGTCCATCTCGGCCAGGAGTTGGTTGAGGGTCTGCTCGCGCTCGTCGTTGGAGACGATGGCCCCGCCACGGCGTTGCCCGATGGCGTCGATCTCGTCGATGAAGATGATGGAGGGGGCGCGCTTTCGGGCGTTGGCGAACAGGTCCCGCACCCGTGAGGCGCCCAGCCCCACGAACAGTTCGACGAAGCTCGATCCGGTTACCGAGAAGAAGGGGACGCCGGCCTGCCCCGCTACGGCCCGGGCCATCAGCGTCTTGCCGGTGCCCGGCGGACCGATCATCAGCACTCCCCGGGGACCCACCGCCCCGACGCGTCGGTAGCGGCCGGGACTCTGGAGGAAGTCGACGACCTCCGAAACCTCCCGCTTGGCGCCGTCGTAGCCGGCGATGTCCGCGAACGTGGTCGACGGGCGCTCCTCGTCGTAGAGCTTGGCCCGCGACCCGGTTATCCCCGAGAGGCCGGGAATCCCACCTCCCAGCTGTCGCCCCGCCCGCCGCCCCATGTACCAGAAGACGCCGAACAGCAACAGGAACGGCAGAAGGTTGACAATGATGGCGCCGAGGATGTTCGACCCTGCCTTCTTGCCCACGATCTGGACGTGATGTTCCCGCAGCTGCTGGGTCAGGGTCGTGTCCTGGAGGGCCACGGGGATCTGCGATGTGTAGTCGGTGCCGTTCGAGAGAGTACCCGAGACGGAGCCGTCGGAATCGATGGTCACGGACCTGACCTGGTTAGCGGCCACCTTGTTCAGGAACTGCGTATAGCTGAACTCGGTCGAGCCGGCCTTTCCGAGGGGCAGGAAGAACAGGAGAAGAGTGAACGCCAGGCCGATGTAGAGGAGCCAGTTCCGCCACGTGGGAGGGGGCGATGGCGCCGGGCCATGCCTCTTCTCGCCGGCTCGAGGGTCACGCGACTTGGCCGGACTGGTCTGGTGCACGATCCGTCGGATCATCAGGTCTCCTCTTTGGTTGCCCTCTCCCATCCTGTCCCAGGATCGCGGACACGTCTAGCTCAGCCACCGGAAGTGGCATCTTTCCGGCGAGCCATCCGACCGGCGGGGATCCCGCAGATGCCGGCCATGCTGACTGCATCCCGCAACGATTCCCAGCCAACCCCCAGGGTGCACAGAGATAGGCCTAAGGTCCGGATTCGATACTCGCCGCGTTGGACACCGTGGTTTCAGACGAAGCGCGGCTCTCGAGGAGGCCAATCGTGAACGCTAAGAAACGGCGCTTCCCGGCGCGACAGGCGGATCAGATCACCGCGGCGAAGTACGAGGGCCGGCGGTTGGCGAACCCCCACGAAGACATCTTCGACCAGGGCCTGGCGTTCGATCTCGAGACGGTGCTGGACCGACGCAGGATGCTCAAGCTCATGGGTTCCTCGGCCCTCGGCGCCGGTCTGTTGGCGCTGGTCGGCTGCGGCCCCTCTACAGGAACCGGTACCCGTGCCGGAAGCTCGGCGACAGCCAGCGGCGGGGCGACCGAGGATTGCGCCGTCATCCCTGAGGAAACCGCCGGACCGTATCCCGCCGATGGCTCGAACGGCCCTGATGTCCTCAGCCGGAGCGGGATCGTCCGCGGCGACATCCGGTCGAGCTTCGGCGACTTCTCGGGTACGGCCGAAGGCGTCCCGTTGACGATCAACCTCGTGCTCAAGGACGCGTCGAACGGCTGCGCACCGCTCGCCAGCGCGGCGGTGTATCTCTGGCACTGCGACCGCGCCGGGACCTATTCGCTGTACACGGTCACGGACCAGAACTACCTGCGCGGGGTCCAGGCGGCCGGCAGCGACGGCGTTGTCACGTTCTCGAGCATTTTCCCGGCCTGCTACGCGGGTCGTTGGCCGCACATCCACTTCGAGGTGTATCCGAACCTGACCGCGGCGACCGACGACGCGAACAAGATCGCGACGTCGCAGATCGCCCTCCCGGAAGACGCCTGCAATGCAGTCTACGCGACCGATGGCTACAGCCAGAGCGTCACGAATCTGCAGCAGTTGAGCCTCCAGTCCGACAACGTCTTCGGCGACGACGGCGGGGCACGTCAGCTCGGCACCGTCAGTGGTAGCGTCGGAGAAGGCCTTCGGGTAGAGCTGACCGTCCCCGTCCAGACAGCGTGAACACCACAGGAGCCCCAACGCGTCGGTGGGGATGACCCGGCGGGCGAAGGCGCCCCAGAAAGGGGTTGCAAGCAGCCACTACTCGAACCCCTGCATCTCCATCGGGCTCTCCGACGCAATTACCGCGTGTAGCTCGCCGGATCCTCCTTGAAGTCCTCCAGGCACCCCATCGAGCAGAAGTAATACGTGGTTCCCTGGTACTCGTAGGAACCGGCGGCACTCTGAGGGTCGACTTCCATGCCACAGACCGGATCGATCTCCATGGTGATCTCCTCTCCTTCCACGAACACGTTCACTCCACCCTGGCCCGCCTCAACAGCAGTGCGTTGACGGCGACCAGCACGCTGGACCCGGACATCGAGAGCGCGCCGATCTCGGGCCGGAGAGTGAGACAGACCTCAGCGAATACCCCCCCCGCGATGGGCAGGGCCAGCGAGTTGTAACCGACCGCCCACGCGAGGTTCTGCCGCATCTTTCGCACCGTGGCTCTGGACAAAGCGATCGCCGTAACGACGTCGGCCGGATCGGATCGCATCAGCACGATGTCCGCGGTCTCCATGGCCACGTCGGTCCCGGCGCCGATGGCGATGCCCACGTCTGCCCGGGCCAGGGCCGGGGCGTCGTTGACCCCGTCGCCGACCATGCCGACCACCCGCCCTTCCTCTTGCAGGCGGGCCACCTCACGCTCCTTGTCTTCGGGCCTGACCTCGGCGATGACCCGCTCGATCCCGAGCTC